>Ga0247837_1005386_pt1 | contig 19289 bp, 7 predicted proteins | sample LaCtaG_2_FD_187115 | JGI IMG/M metagenome (GOLD analysis project Ga0247837, IMG submission 187115) | Freshwater microbial communities from meromictic Lake La Cruz, Castile-La Mancha, Spain - LaCruzMarch2015_14.5m | ecosystem: Environmental > Aquatic > Freshwater > Lake | place: Spain: Castile-La...
CAAGTTCGGGGAATCACTGCTACTAGTGAGCCAGCCCGAATAGAGCGGAAAATTATCAAGTAGGTCAGCAAGTCTTTGAGAATTTCCGTGTTTTCCACATGACTCAGTATCAGGTGAAGTCGAGGGGAGTTATCTAGTCTCTCCTGTAACAGTCTCCTGCAAATTCGCTCTAAGTTCATATCGCCCGCAATTGGGAATTTGATGATTGGTCTGCCGCTGGCCTGATTTCGAATCCACTGGGATTTCCCTACTCCAGCCATCTCTGAAATTACCACAATTGAGTCGCTAATTTCACTGCCAGGGATCCGGCTATCCACCTGCTTAATAATCTTCCCCAGTACTTCCTCACTCTCAATTAATTGCGAAAGACGCACATGTTGACAATGCGGCACTTCCATATATTGGAAATACTCAGATAGAAGACACTCATTGCTGGCAGTGATTACAGCGAAAGAGAAATACCCAGTACCAATGTGATGGTCGTATGTGGAGGAGAAGAGATTGCGGAACTTGGTTTGGAGAGACAGAGGGAGCTTCTCACAGCCCACAAGAGTGTATATTTCGCTGGAAAGCGGGCAGGTAAAGCAGCGGTACAGGAAAGCCAGCAATTCTGCCCAGTCTGTAGTGCCACTGCAGAAAAGGACTTGATGTGCTCTTGGCACTTTGCCTTCTGTGTGGAAATAGACAGACAACAGCGCTCTCAAAAAGTCCTTTTCCTCCACTGGTACATATAAAACGCCGGGGGAGTAGTTCGTTATTCGCTTTTCAGCTGCTACTTCATAATTGATCTTATCAGTCCCACATTCAGCATTGGAAAGCTGGGATAGCAAATGGCCGAGGTGAGCTAAGCGCTCTGCAGGCTCCGCTGGCACTGCATCTGAGTTTTTGCCAGACTGTTTGCCTATATAGCCCAGTAGATGAACGGCCTCGATTGAAGAGTCGCTAGGGTCGGTTAAGTACTTCTCCACTGTCCAGAACTGGGAACTGTAGAGATAGCAAAGGAAATGGTTGTTAGTGTAGGCTGTTTCCAGGGAATCGCTCCAATGCGTCAGTAGCTCTCTGCATTCTTGAGAGTATTGACGCAAAGTGTGAAAATCGCCTTTTCTGCACTCAAATATTTTGTCTGTAGTGACATCCCTCGGATATCCACTGTCTTTAAGCGCCAAAAGCAGTTCCACGACTTGCTGTATTTCCGTCACAAACGCTACAAATTGACTCAGCACTGCTATACTTTGTTGGTCATATGCACTTTTGGTGGAGTGAAGTGTGAGACTGGCTCTATCCTTAAGCTCTGAGAGAGTAGGCAAATTGCACGCTGCTTTCAGACCTTCTTTATATTGTGTGCTTACTTCGAAAGTCAGTCCACTTCGAGCGAAAGTTGTGCTGGATAAATCCACAATATCCTCCATTTGTTTGCGCTTGGTTTCGGCCTTCTTTTCCTGGTTCGCTCTGAGTTCTTTGAAGGCGGGGAGGTTCTGACTACAGGTCTGGACCGCTCTGACTGTGCCTTGGTATTTGACATCTTTGAGTTTGGCCTTGATAAAAGCGATTACCCCTTCGTAGGTTTTCCTTTCTTGCTTCAATTCGCTGTAGAAAATCCAAACAGATTCCAGTTCCTTTATCAATTCCGCAGTGACTGAAGACTCAAAGTCATGCACACACTCTAGTGAATAGGCAATAGTGCTGGGAGTGAGTCCGTTCAAAAACTCCAGTAATTCAGGGGACCGAAGAAGCACTGTTAATACTTCAATAGCTTCTTCTCCCTGACCTTCCGGCTGCAGTACTTTCTTTGCAGTTTCGTAACTAGTTATGAAATCCGCCACTGTCACATTCCCAATTTCCTCCAGGTCTCGAACAAATCGGACTAGCTGCGCCTTAAATGCTTCATCTTCCAGTTTTATGACTTGAAACATATTTAGCATCAAGTGACTTGTAGCGATTAGTTTTGTTCGGTTGTGGTACAAATTTAGACAGTAGTAGAGAGTTAACAGGTGCTTCTCCCAGTCTTTGCGCTTGCCAATGAGGGAGATTTCCTTCTTCCAATCAGCATAGCTAAAGGCGGACACTATAGTGGCCATCGGTTTAGTTTGGACGTCAGGAACGCAGTTAGCAAGGAAGTTGGACATTTCTTGTTCAGCTGAGGTGCAGATAGTTACGACATTAGCGAGAGTCAGCGCTGCATCTCCTTTGGCAATACCTAGGTACTTCTTAAACATCTCAGAGAGGCGGTAGTAAACTCCGATCTCAGCCACATTAAGCAGCGAGGCTAATCGTGCAGGCAAAACAAAGGAAGCCAGTTTTGTTTCCAGATAAGTGCCCTTTACCTGCTCCAAGTCCTGCAGAACTACTGGCTTTTCTGCAAGGTCAGGTACTATGCTTTCAAGAAAAGTATGCAGAGTCTCCAGTTGCATGGGAACTTTAGCAGCTGCCTTGAGAGTCTGTTTCACACCTGCATGGTAGGTGTCTGCTAGGTCGCTTTCAGTGTAGCGCAAGGCTTGAGCTATAGTTTCCGTCATCTTCTTCAGACTTTCTTTGTGTTTTTTCTTTAGTTCCAATATTTTCTTTATCTGAAGTGCTTTCGTAAGCAGACTCATTCCGAATTCGACAATATTAGCCACAAGGCTCTTCGCAGATTCAAATTCTTTGTACGTTTTGTACTTTTCTAGCAATAACTTCCAACTTTCCTCCAGGTCCTCATAATATATGAACCTGGTTTCTACTTCCTGGTAAGTAGGAGGAGTGGCGAGCCCCAGTGTTGCACTAACAAGTTTCTCTAAAACGAAACTCTCTTTATTTCCTGTCCGGTAGTTTAGTAGGCCGTTCAAATCTCCCACAAGGTTCTTTTCGATGCATTTCATCGCGAAAATCTCTCGAAATTCCACTGCTTTCATAGTGTCGATTGATGTCACATACGTCAAAATGTTTTTGTGTGTGTGCTGCATTCTGAAGAGTAATACATCTGCTGCCTTGGCTGCAACTTTAGAGAAGTATTGAGGAGCGAGTGTTGATAGCTTTGCATCTATTTCTTGAATGCAGCATGGGAAAGGATCTCCCCAAGAGGTTCGAGAGGTCCAGGGCAGTGTGTTTATCCAGCATGTGATTATTTGCTGTTCTGTGTTTTCGTTGGGGTTCAGCTCTGATAGTACTCTGAATAGGGAAATTTTGCTTATCATTTTTTTATAAAAGTCATCAAAATGTAAACGTGTAACAAAGCGTTTCTCCGCTACTAATAATTGTGCATAGAAAGAGATCTTTTCGGGATTAGGAGACTCCAGCAATTTGTCCACCATATTTACAATTCCTGAATCCATAATCAGACTTTTGAATTCCTCTGTCTTCCCTTCTAATAGGCTCAGTAGCTCACTCACTTCCACCTGCTTAATCATTTTGCTTTTTCGAATTACTTGCTGTAAAGCCTCATTGAAGACTGTAGGAGTCAATTGCAAATGATAGGCTCTGCCAAGCAGCTGAAATAAATAGCTGTAATCAGTTTGTTTCAAGATCGCTTGTTTAATGACGCTAATTTGAAAAGGTTTAGACAAATCTTCGAGGATAGTGAGGAAAGGCTGTAATTCACTTATTTCGAAAGTAAGCATCTTGTCACTCATGTATTGCTCTGTTAATGGAGCGAGGGAACGCTCTTTGATAAGATTTCTCAGAACTTGACTACTAGCAGAAGTGCGTGCTAAATGCCAATAAACACAGTGATTAACTCCCTGCACTATACAAGTCTTAAAGGTAGTTTCCCGCGTTTTTCTTATTTGTTCTATGAATTGGTCATCAATCATTGTCAGTAGAGTGAGCGAGTTAGAGTATTCCGTGTTTGAAAATGTGCCTGGAAGGCCTAAAACAGCTAGTAAACATCCCGCCCTCCACAAGTCCAGTTGCTTTGCATTCATTAAATTGTCCATGAAGCTGTACAATCTTTTGCTATCTTTGATTTGGAACTTCTCAAGTGCGCATGCCTGAGTGATTAGCTGAGGAAACTCTCGCAAAAACCTACTCGTGTGCGATAAAATTCCTTTGGCGTAGTGCAAGAAAGAAATTTCTAAGTCTGCTGAAAGTTGTTGCTTCCAGTTTCTTCCATCTTCAATCTTTAAACTAAACAAAAAATGGCAAGAATAATCTGTTTGGAAAGTAAATTGCTCTCCTCTCTGTTTTGTATTTGAAAAATATTGATTGTAGGTGTCAACGATGAATTGAGGTCTTGCCTGCAGTTCCTCGTAAGAGCAGGCAATACGCCAGAGTAGCTTATCTTTCAAATCAGCAATAGCCTGCGAAGTGAAGTTTCGAGAAGAGTTCTTCCATTTCAATGAAAATGTGCAATTTCTCCCTGTACCGAAATAGAAATATATCCGAAAAGGTAGGTCTTTATCCACAGTCCAGTTCCAAAGAGGCTCTAGGCTTCCTAAGCTCACATCCACATAGCCAGTGCAGAGTTTCTTGAAGGTCGGTAGACTCTGACAGCAACTTTCGTAAGTCCTCAAGAGATCATGCAATGTCCGTTCTTTAATTTTCCTTCTTGTGAACTCCATCACTTGGCGATAGCTTTGTCTTTCTTTCTTCAAGTCAGTACAAAATATCCATAATTGTTGCAGTCTAGGGATGACTTCCGCAGGTACAGCGGGGTTCATATCTTCTGCACATTCCTGCATATACTCAAGTTTGTCTGCTGTAAGTCCGTTAAGAAACTCTGTCATTTCAGGCGCTCTGAACAAACTACCCAGAGCTTCGATCTCATTCTGGCTAACCCCTTCTGGATATAACACTTTGCGAGTTTCTTGGAAATGCTGCATGAAGGACTCAACAGTGACAGTGGCTAGTTGTTCTGATACTTGAACAAAAGAACTTATTATCTCCATGAATTGCGGATCACTCATAAATATCGCTTCGCTGATTGTAATTATTATTTTGCAGTGAGTAAGAAGCAAACTGGAAGCGTGATACATTTTTAACAAGGAAATCAGGGTGTCAAATTGGGTTTCCCAGTCTCTTCCCCTGCGAATAACCGCAATTTCATTCTCCCAGTTTTGAAACTGGAAGGTTTTTACAAGGGTCATCACTGGTGCTGAAGTTATATGGGGGATATAGGTAGATAGAAACGCAAGCATAATTTGCTCAGCTGAGGTACAGACTTGTACCACATTATCTACTGTCAAGGGCTCGCTTCCCTTTACAGTTGCGAAATAGCGCTTGTATAGTTCTGAGTTTTGGTATTGGGCACTGAGCTCTGCCGCGGGCAGAAGTCTGACTAAATTGCCAGTGAGGGCGAAATTCGACAACTTGACTTCTTGACAGGCCCTCTTCGCTCTTTCCAACTCTTGACACAGCTCCGTCTTACCAATCAACTCTGGGCCGATGTATTCGAGGAACACCTGCAAGGTATCAAAAGGAGCATTAATTCCTGCAGCCTCGGCAACTATGCCCTTAACAGAGGCGTGAAAAGTAGGCTGCGTTTCTGGGCAAGTGTGGACTAGAGCCAGACATATCGTGGTTGTCATTTTTTTGAGAGGAAAACCCTTTCTTTGCAGCCACAGAAGCTTTTTGATTTCGATATCTTTCTGAAGGATTTTCATGGCTAAAGTGGTAATATGGGTGGCTATACGCTGCAGGAAGGCGATGTGCTTATAGGTTTCGTATTGCCCCAGTATATCCTTCCAAACAGGGTCGATATCTCCCGAGTTGAAGAGTTGCGTCTCTATCTCTGTGTAAGTTGGAACTTTCATATCAGTCAAGCTTGCGTTAATCAACAACTCCAGGAGTCGATTGGAGCCACTGCTCCTCACCTGACTCATCAAGTCTCCAAGTGAATTCACCAACTTCTCTTCCACACATTTCTGCGCATACATATCTGCAAACAGCTGAGTGTGCATGCTACTAATAGACATGGCAAAGGTAGTTATGTCATGTTTATACCTCTTAGTGATTTCCAGAAGTTCATCCACTGCTCCGGCTGTAAATTTGGGGAGAAGTGCAGGCGGCAGAGAGGCTAAATCCTTGTCTATTGTCGTAATGCAAGGGTCTAAGCTGGAGGTCCAAAATGATGGTCGAGGCAGGTTATTTCTCCAAGCAATCAGAATTTCCTTTTCTGTGGCTTCGCAGGTATTCAATTCACTGACTACCCTAGACAGTGGAAAATCAACTATGGACTCTAAAGCAGCCTTGTAGAACGTCTTTAGATACAAAGAGTCCAATACACGCTGATCAGCGCTGAGAAGAGCTGAATACAGTGGAATTTTAGCGGGAACCGGCCTGTCAATCAAATTATTAAACATTCCGAATATCTCTGACTCAGCGAGGATATCTGTGAATCCTAGGGGAAGCTCTTTTAGCAGAAACAGAATGGCCTCTGCCTCAGCGGGTTCCATATATTTCCCTATTTTCCCCAGGGCTAGGCGAACGTGAGTTTTGATTTCGGCTGTGTCAGTCAGCGAGGGATATATTTCCGCAAGAAATAGACAAATCCCCATATACTCAGTTTGTTTCAGCATCCAAGCCTTGACCACTTCCACCTTCAGCTTATTGGGCAATTGCATTGCCATTGTAGCGAAGCGTTCCAGCAGCAAATCACTCCACTTCTGAACGGTTCCACTAAGAAACAGCTCGATTTCTGCACTCAGAGTGCTCTGTTGAAAGAGCAACAGCATTTTCCTGCACACTACTTCAAAGTTGTCTAGATTCCAGTAGATGCAGTGTGCAAGACCTCGCAGTAGACAAGTTTTGAAGGAACTTTCACTGGTCTTTTGAAGCTGCGCAATCAAGAAATCGTCAGCAGCTATTAGGAGATTTAGGGAATAGCGGTACTTTTCGCTATTCGGTCCTAGCATACCCAGAATAGATAATAAACACCCTGTCATCCAGCAATCCACCGGTTTTTCTCTTAAGTAGCTGTTCAGAAGTTGATAGAGTGGCTTGATGTCGGTTATATTGCAGTGACTTTCGAAGGTTTGCGCCACTAGTTGTGGGAACACTGTTAGGTAGTCAGGTTGCTGTAAAATGACTCTCGCATAGCGCAGGAAAACGCTCTCCGTTTTGGCAGGGAAACTGCCATATGAAAGCAGATTTAAGTCCAGTCTGAGGAAGAAAAGACAGGAATACTCCGCTTTGCTTGAGATCCCATTGTCCCAGTAATTCCTAAAGTTCATGTAGGAATAGAATCTTTCTACATCCAATACAAGAGTAGGCTGCTGGTTAATCAAAGCCTCACGGAGGATCCTTGCTACCCAGACGTTTTCCGTCTTGGAACCTGTCGAAGCCAGCTGTTCGAAGTAAATATAGTAAGCGCCAGAGCCTATTGCGAAGTAGTGGTTGTAGGAGCACTCGTATAAGAGAAAAAGACGAATAGACGGGTCCTGCATACTAGTCCAGTTCCAAGACGGCTCTTGTTCAACTGTGGGGGGAAGAGGCCCAACTTCTTGCCTGTCTTCTGCCTTGAATTGCTCTGAATTGCCTCTATCCTGTTCAGCCTTTCCTTGCTTCTCTTTCTCTAAGTTTGGCTCAGTTTGATTGCCTTTTTCTATTGCCTCCGCAGGCCGCTCGTCTCCATCTGGTAGAGCAACTATTTGCTCATGGCCAATTAACCCCTGTTGATGAGGCTGGGCAAGGTCTTGCTTCGCCTCTTCTGGCTGATCTGCAAGTGGGTGCTCTTCCTCTCTTGCCCTCGCAGGCTGCTCGTTTCCTGTTGGTAGAGCATGCATTTGCTCAGGATTAGTCCCCTGCTGAGCTTCCACTAGTTCAGGGTCAATTAACCCCTCCTGATGAGGCTGGGCAAGGTCTTGCTTCGCCTCTTCTGGCTCATCTGCAAGTGGGTGCTCTTCCTCTATTGCCTCCGCAGGCTGCTCGTCTCCAGCTGGTAGAGCAACTATTTGCTCAGAGTCAATTAGCCCCTGCTGATGAGGCTGGGCAAGGTCTTGCTTCGCCTCTTCTGGCTTATCTGCAAGTGGGTGCTCTTCCTCTCTTGCCTCCGCAGGCTGCTCGTCTCCAGTTGGTAGAGCAACTATTTGCTCAGGATTAGTCCCCTGCTGAGCTCCGACTAGTTCAGGGTCAATTAACCCCTCCTGATGAGGCTGGGCTAGGTCTTGCTTCGCCTCTTCTGGCTTATCTGCAAGTGGGTGCGCTTCCTCCCTTCTCTCTGGGTCTTGGTCTGCCTTTTGTCGCCAGTCACTCATATTTTTACAGTTCGAAATGTAGATAATCTGGGAAAATGTTGATATTGCAAGGAAATGCGTAACAATGCATTTGTGCAATCCGAGTTCCTTAGTGCCCTTGTCAATATATAGAGAATTTGATTCTTATGTAGATGGCTGGAATTGGTGAAAAGCCTGTTTTCTGCGGCTACTGCGAATTCAACCCAAAATCTCGGCGATTTCGGGCTATAAAAGCGCATATATCTATACGACGCGAAGGATTGCATTATCAGGCTAATTTTCCGCCAATATATACAGTCCTATCTGCTTTGGCCTGCCTTAGGAGACACTGAGAACCACGAAAACTGCCTTAGACACAGCCAGCCTGTCTTTTTCCGCTGGAAAAAAAATATAGACATAGCAAATGGTAGAAAGCCAAGGTCGAGTAGCAGGCTATTACCTGCCCAATCAAGCCTACGTGCAGCTGCAGCCTAGCCAACAACCGTACTTCTACTACAACGGCCAATACACTCTAGTTACACCCGCCAACTACCAGTGGAGTGCGAGGTATCCGGATGTATATACTGCCATTTATGTGGGAAATGAGGCGGAATGGCTACCCACAGGTACTCAGTTTTACGTGGAAACTCCGCCGCCTCCCCCTCCTCCAGCATCAGCGGTAGCGGGGTACTACGAAGGCAGCGCCTATCAACCTCTCGCCCCAGGAGAAGCCGCAGTCTACTACTATAACGGAGAAACCTACCCAGTGTCCACCCAGCAAGACGTGGAATACGCAAAGAACAGCCAATGCTACCCTGGCATTAAGGACAAGACTGGAGGGGTGAGGTACCTAGCACAGGGCACTGTGTTTTACCTTAACCCAACCCACGACACTGCTACAGCCACGGTACCAAATCAGTCCTATCAGCCCTCGGAGTCTTACGATCCGTCTAGACAGTTCTACTCGACTACTGTTGCTAGCGCCCAGGCTGCTGACAAAAAACCCGCACCTATGAGGACTTCTATCAATCTTCCACCTCCACCCAAACAGCCTTTGGTCCCCGCAAACCCTCCCCCCTCTACCCCAACCGCCGTAGACCAGCAGCCTACTCCAGCCCCCAACCTGTCTCGAAGTGCTGTGTTCAGTTCTGCTGTAAGGCAAGTCAAGTGTCGCATCTGTTCAACCCTCCAGACCAGACACATCAAAGTCCGCTCGGATATTTACTGCTTGAACTGCGCTCTGGGGAAACTGAAGCGGAACGAACTGAGTAGTGGGGCTGCGGGCGCTCAGGCCTTCTGGAGTGCCGGGGAAATCTACGAAGTCTATAGCCAACTCAGCAATATGTTGGATGAAGCCACGAAGGCGGAGTTGCCCACTGAGATTGCCCTGCCTCTGGAAAGCCTTCTATGTGTGGCGTACGATAAACTGGAAAGGCCAGGCTACCCGCCTCGCGGCCATATCATAGGAAAAAACGCAGTGGTAGCAGGCGAAGAGGGCTGTCCCAACGGCCACGTCCTCTGCAAGGGCTGCGCAAACAAGTTAAGCACTTGTCCAGTATGCGGGTCCTTTGTGGCCTATGAGGAGGTGCCGCTTGGGTGTCCTGCGCACCCTGGAGACGGCGCGCACTGTGCTGGCTTCGACCGTGTCTGTGAAGCACCTGGCTGCCAGGGAGGCAAGTGGCCGAAGAAACAGCGAAAGCCGGAAGAAGCGAAAGTGGAGGAAGGCCAGGCTCCAGCGCCTGAGAAGACAGAAGAACGCAAGCCTGCAAACGACTAATAAAAGGCTATTTTGCCCAGCGACCTCACTTCTTGGCATAGCTGTGCTATTACTGTTTCTCGTTAATTGCTACTACGGATTAGGTCCTGTTAATAGCTCTGTGATTCTGTAGATGTGAATATTTCAGACTCTTTTGACAGGTGAAGGCTTTGCTGCCTACAGTGCGAAGTGTGGATTGTCCAAAGTGGAGGGGGAATGGCTGGGGAGGATAGATGCAGACCCGCTCCTTGTGGTGTTATTGGGCGGAATGCACTGTTATATTGAAAAGCAGAGTTTTAGCCTGAGTGAGGCACTCTAGGATTAGGATTGGCGCATATTGTACCGAAAAGTGCTACCTATGAGACTTAATCACTGCTATTCCCTATAAATTATCGAGATAACTGACATTTCAGTGGCAATTACCCTCAAAACGCATGTTAATCGACTTTTCCAGGGCTAAACGACTTCACATACCAACCTGTCCTCCCATTCGACATGTATTCCCCCTAAAAAAACCGCAATGCGTATGTAATCGCCCATCAATTCCCACTTCCATCGATACAGGGCATCCAAATCCCTAGTGTGTCCTACCAGAGTTAGTTCTCTTCCCAGTCGATCCAAAGACCATTTCCTAGCTTTCCCTCCACCTATTCATTTATTTTTCCCCCATCTCCCCTTCTCTTATACATACTCCCTGCAGTCTCTACCCTCATACTTACCCCTGAATTGCTAAGTTTTTCATAGGTGAGTTTTAGTGCCTGTCACTACCGTGCCTCTCCAGCCTCAAGATGTCTACATTAATATGTCTCAGCGAGTCGAGGTAGGGACGCTCCACAACGGCCACTTCAGCCCTGTTCCAGACCCGCAAACCCTAGGCTATTGGTACAACAACCAATTCTACGTCCATGACTGCGGCCACGACTTTTCCCAGCATCCAGTCGTGTACTACCACAATGCAGAATGGTACACTCTACCTGGGGTCGTCACCTATCGAGTGGGAAACACGTTCTATCGAACTTACAAGGAAGCCATTGCTTTCCTGAACATGAGTACCCTGGCTGTATCGACCATACGCAAGCGCTGTGTTCTCTGTCAAAGCACAGAGGCTTACACAGTGGAGGTGTTCAAAAAGGTGTACTGCGTGCAGTGTCTGCAGAAGAGAGTTATCAATGGGGAGTTATTCTTCGGGGAGGGTACTTTGCGTAAGGATTGGTCGGTGCAGGTGGTGTGTGAGGTGTTGGAGGCGCTGTATATGCACTTGCCGGATAACTTGAAGAGGGAGTTGCCGGTGTGTTACCCGCTGCCGCTTGAGCATTTCTTGTGCTATGGGAGAGAGGAGAAGATGGGAACGGGCGGCTGGTACCCAGGCCGTCCAGCGCACATATCCGGCATAAGAAACAAGTGCACTGAAGAGAGTTGTCCCAATGGCCACGACCTGTGCAAGATCTGCGCCAACACCCTCACGCACTGTCCCCAGTGCGGCTCCTTTATCCCCTATGAAGAGCCCAGACCTGACGAGGAAGGCTGCACCAATCACTGCGCGAGCTTCACTAAGGCCTGCCTTACCTGCGGACAAATCGCAGAGCGTCGTAAGAGGACTAACTAGCTTTAGTTCTTTAAAACACTGTCTGCACTACTCCAATTTCTCTATATTGTCTGAAAATCGGCAATACTTCGACGCTTTTTCATCTTTTAGACTGAAAATCCATACTAATGTCCTTTTTATTGCCTGCTTTCTCACAATTTCCCTGCAAATTGCTAAAACCGCGGCGAATAACCTAGGCTATTCTCTTCCTCTGTCACTTCATCTGACCATTCTTCACTTCTAAGGTCGAATTTGAAGAGATCTCCTGAGTAGGAGTAGAGGAACACCTCGTCTTGTTGGTAGCAGGGCGGGTCGTCAAATCGTAGCTGTATTTGGGAGTTGAGTGGCGCTTTTTGCTGGAACTGCTGGCCGTCAAAGCTATAGCACTGATGCGACGGCTCATCCCTCCCATCAACTCCTCCAAACACCAAAATCCTATTACTCCGAATTGCAATAGCACTCCCACGAAAAAGCATCACAGGGACCAAAAGAGGCAACTTTTTCCATACATTAGATAGGACCTGCATAGAGAAGATATCGCAGCTGATAGAGCCGGGCTGGGTCAGTTTCTCTCCACCCAGTAGGTAAATCGCCTGTTGGAAGGGGAAACAAGTGGGGTGTTTCAGAGGCTGCGGAGGGGCGTTTAGCGGTGTCCACTGAGTGCCTAGAGCCTGGGAGTAGCTGTTTGTCCCGCTGAATCCCGCTATAGCATATATTTTCTTCTCGACTTCTACTGCTTTCACTCCCTGCTGCGGGTGTTGCAGGTCTGGCAATGGGTGAAATGTATCATCAGTCCCGGGCCGAATCGCTATACAGGTCTGAAAGACTTCATTAGTTTTCGGGTTTTTCCCTCCAATCAGCAGAATTTCGCTCGTTTCCGACCTCACAACTATCCCCGCGTCCTCATTAAACTCTTTCTTATACACCGAATCCGTCGAGAACCCTGTAACGAAGTTAAACTCCCTCACAAGGCTTTTCCCAACATCCACATGAAAGGCATAGTACTTGCAAGTCCTCGGGACTATGTCCTTCACTAGGGTAAAATCAGCAGGTTCGACCAGGGTTGTGCTTGTATCTGTGCCTTTCCAGGACTTTGTCTCTTTATTGAAGGTGAAGAGCCAATTGTCTTCTGAAAAGACGTAAAGACTGGTGTCGGTGTGGAAAACTGGGTATGAAAAGACTTTATCAGGGGGATAATCGGATGTTCCGATGGGGAAAATCCTGGTGTTGATCAGGGAATAGGTGGAAAACGGCTTATTGCTTTGTTGGGATTTGATATTAAAGACCAAATATGTATCGGGATCCAAAGGCGCAGCCAAACAGCCGAAACTTAGGGGAAATTTGAACATCCGCTCAGTCCAAATAGCCTCCACGAAGCTAAAAGCCACCAAAATATCCTTACTGACCTTCTCATTTTCCAACATTTGAAAGCCGCCAAGGCAGTAAATCGACTCACTGAACAGCACAGCCAAGGGACAGCAAAAGCGCAGTTCACCAGCTATCTGTGGCAATTCCTGCCATTGGGGCGTCAGGGCGCGCAGCACAGCCGGAGTTCCCTGGTCCAGAGAGCCATTTGTAGACTGACACCCGCCCACACAGTACAAGTCCTCTCCCTGGCCTTTGGAGTGGATTAGGAGTGTAGGCAAGCCTACCCTGCACAGGTAGTTCTGCTGTCTGCGGCCGGTTAGGTACTCGACCTCCACAGTCACGCAGTCGTCCATGAAGTTGCTCATTGGGGTTAGGCTTTCTGAGTTGCCCTCGAAGCCGCCCACTAGGTATATCTTTTTGGACGAGACAGCTATTCCGCAGTTCTTCCGGAACTTGAAGTTGGAGGGGAGGGAGACTTCGAGCTTAAAGGCTTTGGAGTGGGTAGTGGCGCAGTGCAGAAGTTTGCGGGTGTTAGGCATAGGCTTGTAAAGGGCAGTGTAAGTCGGAGCGGGAGGCTGAGGGTCCTCGGGTGGCTTTTGAGTAGTGGTCTGGGAAGGAGGCCTGTTGTTCTGGCTAGAAGTGCACCCCATATGTAACTATAAAAGAGTCGGACTGTGAGGGTTTGGCCCTGCTTTTCTACCCAGATTACAGGGAATACTACTGCTAGAGATTTCGATCAAATCGCTTTATTTGCGATTTTGAGGAGTTTTTATACTCAGCATCACGGAAATAGTTAAATTGAGACTATTAAGATGCCAGAAGCGATTTCCGAACAAATCTCACATTTCCATCGCATATATTCAATATCCACCTTCCCAAATCACCAAATCCGCCCATCCCCTCTCCCCTATAGCTAAATCCACTTTCCCCAGACCTCTTTATGCAACCAATTCCAATTCCACCCTTCTAAGGCAAATTACCTCCCATTAACCTATATATGTCCAATCTGGACTCCCCCGCATCACCCAAGTCCTCAGTCCTGCATGCACTCATATCCCCAGCACACAGTCCCAAGCATTCCAATCAGTCTCTGCGCACTTCCTTCAGACAGTGTTCAGGGGAACTGTCGCCTATGCTGCCTGTAGGTGCCCATTCTTGGGCCCATTCCGCCTCCGGCGCCCGGCTTCGCCGCCTGTTTTCCAAGTCTTCAGGCTCCCTGCAGACTGCAGACCCAGATAGCGACTGGAGCCCCTTCCTCGGCTTCATCGGGTTTCGAAACTCCTCTAAAGGCCCTCCCGAGTCCTCATATCAACGCATGGAGCAATTTCTATCCTCCGAAGATCGCAGCCGCGGCCAATGCTTCAAACTCGACAAATTCAGTGAACAGCAAAACTCAGTCCAGCGCGCTTTACTCTACTTAAAACTGCGACAAGACGGCTGCTCCAAGGCAAAGTCAATAGTTTTCACCAAGAAACGGAGATGCATGTTTGACTCCACACAGATGCACGACGGACCCTCATGTCACCGCACTATTCGTATTGGCGATAATCGGGTGAAAGGACCGAATTGGAAGGGGTGGCAGTTGCATGCGCCGAAGGTAGAGGTCGGGAGGCGGTTTCAGCCTGTGGAAAGCGGCACTGACTTGAGAGAGTATGAAGCGATTGCGAAGGAGTTCGAGAGGATGACGGACAAGCAGGAGAGGGAAAGGAAGGGAGTGGACTTTTACGCTGGGGACGAAGACAGGGAAAAGTACTTCGAGGAGCTGCGGAGGGAGTGGAGAAAGAGGAAGGGAAGGGAAAGGCCGAAAGCGTCTCCGCCTAAGGAGGAGCCGGGGACTGTGAGTGAGGCGTCTAGTGGAGTAGTGGAGGAAAAGGCCGAAATTGAGACGGAAAAGGCAGAGCAGCCGAAGCCACGCACTAGGACTTTGCCTTTTTCTCTTCCTTTCTTCCCTGCGATTTCCTCTCCTGCCTCTGTGCCCTCCTCCCCCAAGCCTGAACCCGAACTCCCTCTGCAGGCCTCGGAAATCCCTGTTGCTAAAATCCACCGCGACCACTCCTGCTCTCTAGTGATCCGCCACCTCCATCCCGACCGTCCCACCACTCCCAAGTATATCCGCAAAGCAGAGCGACAGAAAACCCATGAAGTCAAGAAGCGGAGCGAGGCCAATACAGTGGATGTGGAGAAGAGAAGGAAAACCTTTGTGTCGTACAACGACTTGATAGCGAGGATCAAAGGCAGGAGCAGCTTGGAAGCGCTGAAGACTCGAGCGGAGCATATGACCGGCCCAGAACTAGCCAAAGAGCAGCTAATCGTGGGTGTTGCCCGTCTCTACGTTTCCTCCCTCGTCCACTCCCACCTACCAGACGCTCACCGTCCCTCGACTCTCATAAAGACCTTCTAGCTAAGCTTATCAATTAGCAACTCCACGAGACAGGGGAACAGTGAGGCTGGGAAAGGAGACAGTTCGAAGGGGTTTTTGCGTAAGTCGAGGACTGCTAGGTCGGATTTGGAGAGAGGCTGCGAGCGCTGGAAGGAAAGGCCTTTGATGATGTTACCAGCGAGGCTTAGTACACGGAGCTTAGAGAGACGTTCCCACGCCTCCATCAGTTTCTCCACCCCCGCATCCGATATGCCATTACAGCTCAGGTTCAAGTTCTTGAGCTTATCCAATTTCCCCCCACACCTCAGCAGCACCTCGCACCCCACATCCCTCCACTCTGTGTACGCCAAGTTCAGCACTTCCACAGACCCCGGCAGCAGCTCTGCAAACCCTTCCAGCACCTCAACACTCAGTCTCGCTCCGCTCAAGTCCAACTCTACGAGGGAGCTAGCCTGGCTGATAAGCATGGAAAGCAGGGCGAGAGAGGGAGAGGTGTTGGGTAGGAAGAGGTGTTCAGGGTGCAGGCAGAAGGCGACAGTGGGTTCTTGCTCGGAGGAGGATAAGTCCACACTCCCAAGGTTGAGAGTCTTGAGTAAGCGGCAGTTTTCCAAACAGATCAGAGTTTCTCGCTGGTGCTTGAGTTCCGTCCTTTCCAGGCTGAGCGACTCCAGTGCGGTCAGTTCCAGGCCGAAAGGACCCAACGACTGGAAGCAGTTATCAGCGAGGTTGAGCTTCCTGAGTGTTCCTTTGCACCTTGCAAACGCCTTCACCAAGTCATTGAGTGTGTCAGCGTCACTCTGCAGCAAGTTTCCACTCAGGTCCAGGACTTGCAGGGAAGTGCTGGCGAGGCCTTGCAGCAGGGCTTTGAAGGCAGCGGTGGAGGTGCAGAAGCTGGCTAGCTCCAGAGTCGTTAGTTCCACTAACTGTGGAATGCGAGACATAGTTTGAGCCGAAGCTTCATCACAGAAGTTGCCGGAAAGGCCGAGGAATTCAAGCGTGTTTCCCAGGTCAAATAGCCGCTTAGCGATTTGCTGTATGCCCTGCGATCGAATCCCGCAATAGGACAAGTCCAAACAGCGCAACCCCACCAACTCCAGCCTGCCCAGGCTCGACAGCTGCACATTCCTCACACTCAACATCTTACAGCGGTAGAAGTCGAAGGCACTCAGAGCTGCACTTGCAGGTAGCTGGACGTCTAGAAGTTCACAGCAGTCTAGACCGTTCTCAGACAAAGAGCCCAGCTTTTGCAGCATTTCCTCACTTATCTCGACTCTCCAGAGACGCAAAGTCTTTACTTTCAGCTGCACGCATTGACTGATCACTTCATCCCAAGCTGCCTTATTTAAGCAGTTGTTTTTCAGGTTTAAGTCACAGAGAGAGGCAAGTGGCAGCAGGTTTGGGCACTGCTGTAACTCATTTGCCTCTAAATCCAGTACTTGGAGGCCAGTCAATCTTGGGAAAACGTTCGCGATTTGGCTGATTTGTTCGTCGTTTAGGTGGTTGTGGGGTAAAATGAGGGTTCGCAAGGTCGGGCAGCGACTAAGGGCGGATACTAAGGTCTCAATTGAGGCTAATCTGCCCAAATAACACCCTGTTAAGTTCAGCACCCCTATTCCTTCATACATTCCAGCACACAGCGCCTCCATCACTCTCCCAGTCACACTGCACCTTTCCAACGTCAGTTCTTGCGTTTCCGTCATCTTCTGCGTGTGTTGTAGTCGCAGACTTTCGTCTGTAAGGTGAATTTTCGTTGCATGTTCGCTGTTTTCCAGATCTTGGAGCGAAACTATCGTATCCAAGCTGAAGGTAGAGAAAGTTTTGCCCTCGTTTATCTCAGAGTAGTCGCGAGAGGACAAGTCACTCATATTTGACTAAAACTTGGAGTGGAGAGAGAGTCTGCAGGGGTAGGTTGGAGCCTGACTTGGGACATACAGGCTTGAGCGTCTCGAAGAACTGCGGAAATCGATAAAATCGCTTTTGGATGTATGTGAAAATTTGTGTATATGTCAGTTTTCAGGCTTTTTTGCTATCAACTGCGCCAATTCTGCAGGCAAATTGCCCCAAGAAGTCTCTAAAAAGGCAGTTTCCTTAGCGCTAATAGTGGAATATATGAACCAAACTATTGACCCGCAGCAGCTCGCAGTCCGCTATAGTCCTCCCGAGCTCGCACTGGTCTATACGCGTGCAGGCGAATCCCTTGTGCACCAAATCCCTCTCTCAGCTGAAGACCTAGACGAAGAAGCCGCCTCCGTAGTGCAGAGCCTGCGCCAGCGCCACCCCGGCTACTTGGACAATATCCGCTCCGAACAGCTGATCCGCCTAGTGGAAATGGTCCAACTGCACCAAGACTCCCAAGCACGAGCGCCCTTGGATTACCCTCAGGCCGGCCGCTTCGACTCTTCGGAGGACGAAGTGGGGCAAATTGACTTTATGGCTATTGAGAAGGACTTGGACTACCAGCCGGAAGAGGACTATTAATTGATTAATTGCGGATGTTAGACCTGCATTAGTTCCCAATGTCTCACTGGCCGACTTCCCGCCTTTGCTTCTGCCGGGGCCACTTGCCGCCCTGGCAGCCAGTTGTTCCACAGACACGAGTGAAGTCAGCACAGTGCCCGCCGTCTCCAGGGTGCGCAGGACACCCAGCCGGCACCTCCTCATAGGCCATAAAGGACCCGCATACTGGACAAGTACTTAACTTGTTTGCGCAGCCCTTGCAAAGGACGTGGCCGTTGGGACAGCCCTCTTCGCCTGCTGCCACTGCGTCTTTTCCTATGATATGGCCGCGAGGCGGGTAGCCTGGTTTAACTGGTTTATCGTGCGCCACACATACAAAGCTTTCCAGAGGCAGGGGAATCTCAGCGGGCAACTCCGCCTTCATATCTCCATCCAACATAATGCTGAGTTGGTGGTGCACTTCGTAGATTTCCCCGGCACTCCACAAGGCCTGAGAGCCCGCAGCCCCACTACTCAACTCGTTCCGCTTCAGTTTCCCCAGAGCGCAGTTCAAGCAGTAAATCTCGGAGCGGACTTTGATGTGTTTGGCTTCGTTGTTTAAACAGATGCGGCACTTGAACATTCTCACAGCAGAACCGAGCATACTACTTCGAGACAGGTTGGAAGCTAAAGTCTGGACTGGAGCGGTAATGGTAGAGGGGGGAGGATTTGCGGGGACCAAAGGCTGTTGGGGCGGACTGTAAGGCGGAGGTGGAAGATTGATAGAAGTCCTCATAGGTGCGGGCTTTTTGTCCGCAGCCTGGGCGCTTTCAACAGTAGTCGCATTGGGCTGTCTAGACAAATCACGAGAATCCGAGGACTGAAAGAACTGATTTAGCACCGTGGCTGTAGCAGTGTTGTGGGTTGGGTTAAGGTAAAACACAGTGCCCTGTGCTAGGTACCTCACCCCTCCAGTCTTGTCCTTAATGCCAGGGTAGCACTGGCTGTTCTTTGCGTATTCCACGTCTTGCTGGGTGGACACTGGGTAGGTTTCTCCGTTATAGTAGTAGACTGCGGCTTCTCCTGGGGCGAGAGGTTGATAGGCGCTGCCTTCGTAGTAACCCGCTACCGCTGATGCTGGAAGAGGGGGAGGCGGCGGAGTTTCCACGTAAAACTGAGTACCTGTAGGTAGCCATTCCGCCTCATTTCCCACATAAATGGCAGTATATACATCTTGATACTGCATATTCCACTGGTAGTTGGCGAGTGTAACTAGAGTGTATTGGCCTTTGTAGTAGAAGTACGGTTGTTGGCTAGGCTGCAGCTGCACGTAGGCTTGATTGGGCAGGTAATAACCGGCCACTCGACCTTCTCTTTCCACCATGTCTATATTTTATTTCTACGCAAAGAGACCGATTGTCTATGTTTTAGATCGCTTTGCATGCATTTTCTACATTAGAATCAGAGTTATTACATATGACTAGAGCACTAAGGAGTTGTGTTTGCAGAAAAGCAGTGCTGCGCTATCTGTTTGGAATATCCTATTTCCCCAGATGTCTACGTTTTATTTCAATATGAACTGCAAAAATATGAGTGACGGGTAGACCCAAGAAGTATCGCTGTATGGGTTTTCACCAA
>Ga0247837_1005388_pt1 | contig 19288 bp, 27 predicted proteins | sample LaCtaG_2_FD_187115 | JGI IMG/M metagenome (GOLD analysis project Ga0247837, IMG submission 187115) | Freshwater microbial communities from meromictic Lake La Cruz, Castile-La Mancha, Spain - LaCruzMarch2015_14.5m | ecosystem: Environmental > Aquatic > Freshwater > Lake | place: Spain: Castile-La...
TCACGGGGAGTAAATCCAGCGCAATTAGTGTATTGCTGCACCATCGGCTGCGATAAAACCTCCTGTGCTGAATCCTCGCCATAACCAAGATGTAGAAATATTGGTGCTGCTATAATTAACTGTTTTTCAACATCAACAAAGGTGAAACAGTTAAGAAGATTAGTTAAGGTGTGTTGTTTAGAGGTTGTGGACGATTTTATCGCCATTGGTAGTTGATTAGTCATGATGTGATCCTAGTCTTAGATTGTTTTCAATAAATTACCAAACAAGTTTTCAAATTGTTGGGTAAGGCAGGAGTTGAAAACACCGAGACTAGTCGGCTAGGCTTATTTCTCTTGCGAGTATTATATTCGCCCTCTCCCGCCATTGGTTCTTGATACAATTTGAAACTGCAGCAAGTTTAGGTGGGTGTAAATCTACCCTATAGGTGGGTATAGATATAAAAAAAGCCATGTATGTCGGAAGCGGCTAACCGCTAGTCTCTGGAGTTTTCAAGTCCGAAGCTTTTCAGCTCTAGCGGTATTCTATCCTAATACATGGCTTTCTGTCAAATTATCATTAAAAAACCAAGTAAAAACTTGGTCTTTTGATGGATGGTAATTTAAAACCAATGGAAGCCCTTAGCTAACATCCCACCCAGTGCAACAATGACCGCTACACCAGTCCACACTACAAATCTTAATGTGTCGTGTTTTAGATGCGCTATTGCCAATTCAATATCTTGTTTAGTTGCTAAGTCTTTGCTCTCAATTGTTGATGTAGCTACTTCAATAGCTTGCTCAATTTGTCGGGCTTGAAACTCAGCAAGATTTTCATCAGTTCCCAATAACTTAGCTTGCTTAACATACGCTAACGCGTCAAAATGTTTTGCGTTTAATGCAGTCATGTGTGTTTCCTCTTGTATATTTGATTCTATTATAGCGTAACATAGCTCATCGCGTCAATTAAAAGACCAAGTAAAAACTTGGTCTTTTGATGGATGGTAATTTAAAACCAATGGAAGCCCTTAGCTAACATACCACCTAAGGTTAAAAGTGTCGTGATGCCAACCCCAGTAAACCATTTGATTAAACGTATCTCTTGGTCTTTTAGTGCAATTTGTAAATCTTGCTTAGTTGCTAAGTCTTTACTTTCGATTGTTGCGATTGCCACTTCAATAACCTGCTCCATTTGCCGCGCTTGATACTCAGCAAACTCAGGGTCAACCCCAGCAGCTTTAGCTTTATTTACAAATTCAAGTATGTCAAAATGTTTTATTGTAATTGCCATTATAAAATCCTCTTTAATGGTTATATTGTATCTCAATATAGCTCATCGCGTCAATTAAAAGACCAAGTAAAAACTTGGTCTTAAGGTATGTAGTTGTTAGTGAATCATGAATTTTAGCAGTCCAGCAATAGCTAGTATTCCACCGACACCAATTCCAAGCATCCATTTAATTAACTCATTGCGTAAACGCTCAATTTCTAGTTGCAACTCTTGCTTAGTTAATAAGATATCATTTTTTATAACAAGCAAATCTTGTTTGGTAGCTAAATCTTGATTATTGGCAATATCATTAATCACTTTTTCAATTGTCTGTGCTTGTATGTCTGCTTGCTCTTGACTTACTCCTGCACCACGTAATTGTCTTGCGTAGTCTATTGGGTCAAATCTAGTAGCTAGTGTATGCATGGTTTATATCCTCTTTAATAGTCGTATTCTACCGCAACCCACTAACATACGTCAACTTAACTTTGTAAAATTAAAGCTTTAGAGTTTATTTTTACATTTTTAATCTAAATTCAAATTAATTAATAACCCCTCAATCTCATCCGCGAGTAAATAATCTGTATTGATAAATTGATGTAGTAATGCAGTTAGTGGTTTTTTATTTTCGGCAATAATATTTCTAGCTTGACGATGTTTAATAAACTCTCCAGTTTGTTCATTCTTTATTGCTTTAGCATCAACTATACGCTCATCAGCCCTAAACTTATCACCACGCCATTTTTTAGCAATTAACGTGCCAACATAAATATTCTGCGGATAAACCAATTTACCAAGCTTTAGCAAACAAGACGGTTGCTCATCTTGATCTAATTTCTGAAAATAAAACTCAAACATGGCAACCTCATCGGCGGTGCATAGTTTTTTAATCTTGGTGATAACCTGATTTAATTCAGCGACTAACGCAACCTTATCGCATTTATTGGCGGTGGACTTAATATCCAGCATTGTTGCATAATCCGTGGCAGCTAGCTTACCGCTGGCCGCTTCACACAATTTAGATAACGCTTTATGAAGATCTATCATTTATCACCTCTTAAAATAACCACCATTGAAATTTAAACCCTATACCCTTTCCAACCGATGCAACGATTGGAGCGCATACGGCGCTGAGTTTCCTGAGTGCTTGGACGGTCGCTACCGTAAAGTTTGCGCCACCATTTACCAAAATCAATAAAGTTATTCCATTTCATTTTTAGCTCCATTCTTAGTTTGTTCAAGTTTTTCTTGTTTAATTTTTTGTTCACGAATCCAATTAAGTTGATTTATGTCGTAAATTCGCTGCCCTTTTGCATCTGATTCTTTACGCATAACAGCTTGCACCACGGTTCTAGTGTTAAGTGAACGAGTTAATGCATCAGCAACATCCAAAGCATCATCAACTGCCCAACCATAAATCATGGTTAATGTAGCTCTTACCTCATATGGTTGCATTTTGGGGCGACTATAGGCAAAAGCCTTTAATGCGGCAAGTTCCTTTTGGGTAAACTCAAGCTCATGCTCAGTGATGATTTGTAACCAACCATCCCAAGCTAACTGACGAACGTTGTCAGGAATGTTGATTTTGAAATCTGGTCTTGTTCTATTATCAGGAACTGGCGTAGCATTTATGTTTCCATGCGCTGGCGCTGTACTAAAATGGTTATTATTAGGGTTGTCTTTGTGGTTGTCATTAGGTATAGGTTTAACATTTTGTTGAATGGGAGTGTCATTTTTGTTGAATGTAGATTTAACATTTTGTTGAATGGAAGTTACAAAAAAAGACAATCCTTTTTCCGTGATAGAATACCACTTTGTTTGATCAAATTTTGACCGGTTATAGTTTTTTTCAGCCACCACAATTAAATCCTCGGCAATCATTTTATCTAACGCTGTTTGGACTTGCCGCGGTGTAACTACGTACTCAAATTCCCCAGTTTCTGGATCTATCATACCCAGATGCTCAGCTAAGGCTTTACAGCTATAATAAATCCAATATTTGCCATCTCTATTATGATGCTCAGACTTATTAGACTTGTTAATATTATCCCAATAAGCAAAATCATTTAATATAATTGAAACATTTATTCCGTATTTTAGAGCTACGGTTTTATTTAAGATTAAATAATCCATTACAACACCTTGCCTTTTTTAGTTTGAGCACCATAAATACCATCACTTGCAGTTGGTGCCGTAGCTCGGATATGTGGGCAATATGTCCTTAAAAATTCCTGGTCAATAAATTTATCATAAAATAATGCATGAGGTAAATACAGTTGATTATTATCAAAGACAGGTAATTTTTTTTCATCATCAACCCACCCAATAGATTCAGCTTGTGTTTTAGTTGCTGAATTTAACCAAGCCAACCATTCAAGAAGTTCAATTAATTTTTCTCGCGGATGTGAAAATTGTGTAGTAGTTTGTTGGAATGTAACTTTATACAACTCTTTACGAGGTTGTTGAATTACCTTAGATGATTTTAAATGCATGCCACCGTCTTTACTCATACCTAACTCAATAGATTTTCGGGTGGTTTCTGATTTTTTGAGAATGATTATTGGCATAATAATGTCCTTTGTTGGCAATAATCTGTACAATTCGTCCGCTAAAATGAATCTCAGGCGAAGAGCTACTCCGCCCTTAATTCACAGGACATGTGCCAAAGCACTCGGTTTAACCAAATGTGTAGATTGAGTACCAACAATAATTCATTATTGGTATTCCAAAATACTGGTTAAAACTTGTTTTATTTCAGCCTAAACTGAAATAGTTTTTAATAACTGTACATTAATTACTGCTTATTGTTCTTGTTTGCTCAAAATTGAGCACAATTTACTCATTTGTACTCAAAATTGTGCAATTCTGTGCAATTTTGAGTAATAATGAGTAATTCCACAACCAACCGATAAAAGACAACACAAAATAAACTCAAAAAATAAGAATATTTTGCATAATGCAGAAAAGTTTATGCTATAATGAAGAATCCTACTAATCATAGGATCACAAACATAAGAGATTCTGTCTCTTTGGTTGGAGTGCTATCAGTCTATGCCTGCAAAACGTTAACTGATAGCACGGTAAGAACATATAGCCGCTTTCAGACTATATAGCTTTTTTTGTTTGGGCTTTCACCAAACCGCTTTTTAAAATAGGATAAAATTTTTCAAATATCATCTCTAGATTAGAGCAAAAATTAGTAAAGCTTAACTAGTATAGTTGTTGTATTTTGGTAGTTTACCTTTTATTTTATGTTCATGATAAACACCGGCATTAGAAAAAATCATAGGTGTACTATGTTCTTGAGTATTTGATTCCTGAAGTGTTTTAAGATGCTCCGCGTAACCAGGGTATCCTTCAGGATAACCACCTTTAGGATATCCATGTATGCATTTTTCAAATGCTTTTGGAAAATTAGGACTTTTTAAGTCAAAACAATCACAATACATTCTGCCATTGATGTGTTGAAGTCTCCAAACTTCTTTTCGCATATGGTATCTTAACTCACGAAATTTAGCGATTAAGAATTTAATTAACAACATTTTTACCTTTCGAGCTTTACTCGATTTAAACATTTACGCGAACTGGTACAAGCTAGATACGCGAATAAACTAAACTTAATTTAAAGGACTTCTAATGCACCCTTTATTTGATACAGAACTACAACAAAAAATCATTAATATCTTTAAAAATGACCCATACAATCTATTTATTAAAGATACTAGCAAAGAAGAAACCATTCTAAATGAGATTGATGAAGCTTTTAAATTATTACGTTCAGAGTATCCCGAGTTAAAATTTAAAACTAATCTTCAATATTTAATTGGAGAAAAGATTTTAGAGTTAAAAGAAAGAGAGAGATTTGAGTATCGTTTAACTCATGAGTATATTAAAACTAATCTCTTTGTAGCCAAGTAAATTCATATCGAATTGCATGAACAATTGTCATCTGCATATGCTCAAGCATTTTATAACCCTTGGGTTTTCTTATTAACCAAAGAAAAATTCGAGCTGAAATATACTCTCTTAATAGCTTGAACATTTTACTTAACCTTTTTAATTATTTACGCGAACTGGCACAAGCTAGATACGCGATTGGTGTTATCAGCAATGTGGGGAGATTGTAGGGAGATGCTAAATCTCTGATTATTTCTCGTTGTAGAAGTCCACATTACCGATAAGCGTGATTATACATTACTTTTTGATAATATAGGGATTATTTATAAATAATGAACACATCAGCAGAAACAAGAACTAAGAAAATCAGATTATTAGTTGAAAATAATGGTGGTGTTGTAAAATTTTCTGAGCTGTTAGATCGAGACCAATCACAAATATCACAGTGGATAAGCCTTAAATCTCCCAAAAAAGTTGGTGAGAAAATAGCTCGTGAAATTGAAGATAAACTATCGTTGCCGCATGGTTACTTAGATCGAGATGATAATTATCTGGAACCAATCAATTCACGGATTGTTGAAATTCCAGTACATGAAGCCACTATGTCGGCTGGTACATTGGATCAACCACCTACATTTGATGTGTTGACCGATGATAAAGTATTTTTAACCGAGAATGAGCTCCAAGAATTACAACTTAAGCGTGAGAATTTGCAAGCTTTTAAGGTGCGCGGAGATTCGATGCAATATACCATTAACGATGGTGCGCGAGTAGTTGTGGATAGAAAGCAACGTGATATTATCGACAACCGCGTTTATGCAATTACCTATGGCAGTGAATTATTGGCGCGAGTAAAAAGACTCCGCAAAACCGCCAAAGGGTTATTGATTGCGTCAGATAATCGAGCTTATGGTGATGAGCTAATTGAGTATAATGAATACAACTCTAATGTTGTAATTAATATAATTGGACGAGTGGTTTATGTTGGTAATAAATTATAATTGATAAACCTATTGGGTAACCATGTGTTTATTTTAATGATTGAAAATTTAGGAGTATAACTATGAATATTTTACAACCACATAATCGCCCTATTGATATACCAGCCAAAATCCCAAGTCCAGACAGAGGTAATCAACCTATTCGTCCGATTATACCTACACCAAACCGGGGAAAAATAAAAGGATAAAGAAACCAACTATCGCAAATAATCCAAGAATAAAAAAACTAAAAGCGGTATGTTCTGCATAATTTCCAAGCTTGCAAATTAATTTGGCGTTATGAATTTGATGATTATTGTTCATATTTATCTGCAAATAAGAGCCTTCAATTGCGCCCAGTTTATAGCTAATTGCTGAAAAAATTATTGCAAGAATAAATGAAACAATAATTGTTAACATGGTAAACTTTAACCCTACAGTGAGGATAATGGCGTTTAAATCTCTAGCAAATCCGATTATAATACCAATAAAAATTGCAGATAAAGAAAAAATAGTTTTATCTAATAATTCATGATTTTTAGCGGTCATGTCCTCTATTTTAAGTAATAACTCATTTGGTTGTTGCATTGTTAGCTTTCAATTAAAATAAGCGTAATAGTAACATATTGAGATTAATATGACTGGATAAATAAGAGCCACTGAGTAGCTGATTTAAAATATTCACGCACTGCACCATAGGGCTGTAACAAAAAATGATACAATATCGAACTAATGGCGTTATTATTTTATAGCGCTCAACACAAATAAAAGGGTTTAAGATGAATGACTTTAGAGAGTTAGCAAAAGAGAAAGCTCGAGAAGTATTTGAACAGTATAATTTATCTGTTCCAGTTGATTTGCTAAAATTAACTCAAAACCTAAATATATCTGTTTCTGAAGTAGCTTTTGAAAGAATAGATGGTCTGAAAAACTGCGATGGATGCATTTTCTATAAAGAAAATGCTATTTTTGTAGATGTGGAACTGTCACCCACAAGATTAAAATTTACTCTGGCGAATGAGTTGGGACATTATCTATTAAGACATCAAACTCAAGAAGGTATGTATGCAGATAAAAAAGCAAGCTACCGAGGAAAAGATAAAAACAATGAGGAGAGGGCTGCTGATATTTTTGCTGCAGAGTTGCTAATGCCTGAACACGAAATGAGGAAACTTCATTCAGAATACGTTTACCCAACACTTGAAATATTTGTAAAGCATTTTTTGGTTTCAGTTGAAGCGATGCGAATAAGACTAAAGGAATTCAATCTTGAAGTTTATAGGGTTAAATAATGGAGTTAAACACTGCAGATATATTTTTTCAACAATTAGAAAAAGTTAGAGAAAATGAAAAATCAAATCTAAAGCAAGAACTTGGTAAAAATGTAATAACTGAGGTTGAGCAACAAATAAGAGAAGACTCTCACCATGAAGAGCTAATAAATAAAATTGAAAACAAATGGGAGCAGATAGAAAATAATAATAAAGAACATAGAAGCCAAATAATAGGAATAATATTTACATTAATTATTATTGAAATTGTTTTTATGATATGCTTTATTTTTATGAGTCCATTTGTGAATTTCCCAAATCATTTAGTTGAAATATTCTCGACAGCTGTCGTGATTCAAACATTTGGATTGGTTACTATAATGCTGAATTATCTATTTAATAATAAAGACGATAAATTTTTAGAGGCAATTAGCAAAATCTATAAAAACAATAATAAATAATCTAAACCACCTTCGGGTGGTTTTTTCATATCTATACCTTACTACACACCAAAAGTCCATTAATTAGCAACCTATTTAGAAATATTTCATTTAAGCGCAGATTGTTTTATTTAAATATTTTATTATGCACAAGATTAATATTACCTTTATGTAATATTAATCTTGACAATTGTATTATCTTTTGATAATATAACGCCATGAGATAGCGCCATAGATTAGCGCCACCATCAGCGGAACGAACCGCCGACAATTCTGTTTCAATAAAAAATGTGTAAGACTGGGAGCCACCCACTCACCGTAAACAATCGGGTAGATCTTAAATAGAGTTTTGCATACTGAGTTGCAGTTTTGGCTTTCATTGAGAGCCAATAATAAATACAGTTACGTGGCGGAATGAGACGCAGCGCATACTAGCGCGTGAGAAAGTCTGTTGCAAAAGTAGTATTAATAGCTATACGAGATCAATAATAGGTACCATGTTATGATTTGTCGGACGGAAAAACCAATGCAAGTAACCAAATCTTGCCGTAGCTGTATTTATTATTTTAACTAATTAAGGAGCGATAATGGATATCACAAAACAAGTCTTTAACCGAGAAGAATTTAGGGAGGCACTGGGTGGAATTGGCGATACAAAGTTTCAGAAATTAAAACTGTGTGGCATTATTCCAGATCCTGACAATTTCGGTTATTCACCGCACGAATGGAATCGTGCAACCGTATTGCGAGCGATTGACGAGTACAATGAATATAACAACAACAGAACAAAAGCATCTAAGTAATTAGGTGCTTTTCGCATTCTAGAAGTGCGAACCATTAAGCCCCTCACTCTCTCTTTTATTCTACAAATTAAAATTGGTTTAACATGCGGGGGCTTAATCATTTTCCAATCCGTTGAATTTTAGTAGTTAAACTCATGATGCGTCTTTCTTTAAAGTTATAAATATTTGTTTGAGAGCTATATTATACTTTGTCAAGGACGCATCACCAATTTAACTAATTTTAAGAGGTTATTATGCATACATTTGTTTTAATTTTATTATGGGTATTTGGTTTTTCTGCGCCGATATTCATAATTTTAGAGTTCATTAAACATCGTTTATGGGGTGTAATTGTAAAAAACACCCAAGCAAGTACACCCCTGTGTTCTTGTTCAGTGTATTCTAAAATTACTTGTATTAAAAAGATTCAAATGCTCTCCGTTATGATTTGGTTGATCTGGAGTGTGTTTGTAGTTGAAGGATTACTAACCAATGGTTTAAAACTTCAAGCTTAAAAGAGAGGAAAATTAAATTGAAAAAATACCAAGAACCCATTGAAAACTTAAAGTATGTTGATATTAACCAGCAAGAAAGCGGTCACGTTAGATTTGGCAGTCGATTAATTGTGAATACGAGATATCCCTACGTGGTGCCAAATGGTGTAGAAGTTAAAGTGATAGACACTTACTTAGACCATCCAAGAGAGTTAAGCGGATTTGATGTTGAAACACTGAGGGTAAGCGTGTATTTATAAGATATTCACGCTTATGCAGAATCAATGCTCAATAACAACAAAAAAGCCCACTATTCGACGTAGTGAGCTTTAATCATTTTTGTAAAGAGAATTTAAAAAATGAGAACTTATTATAACAAATTTTTACATCACTTGCCATACATTTTTGGTGCGAGCTGCACGATTGCAGTTTTACCGGTCTTATTTTATACCACCGAATTTGTGGGTAAGTTGGTTGCGGCTTAATGGGGTTTGAAACCCCACCTAACAATCATTATTTAGTAATTTTAAAGGACAAAAAATGCAAAAAATAGCTTGTGACATTGGTTATGGTTACACCAAATTTAAAACCAACTCCTGTATGGCTAGTTTTCCATCGGCGATTGCCTACGCTCGTAAATCACAGGCAGACATCATGCTTAATCAAGCCCGTGAATTTGATGGTGGAAATTATTTAGTTGGTGATCTGGCAGTACGTAATGCCGCAAATACTCGTGATTTTAGCTGGCTTGGGAAGTATTCACCGTTACTATTATTTGAAGCCATTATTCAGGCTAAGTTTAACCCAAGCAATGAAATTCAGTTAGTAACTGGGCTTAGCTTAATGAATTGGTCCAAACGGCAGGAATTTGCCGAACGATTAACTGATTTTGTCGTGGATAAAATCCGCGTGAATAATATTAAGATTAATCTAGTACCACAAGGCAAAGGTGTTTATCTAGATTGCTTAACTAAAATTCAAGGGCTGGCCAATCAATTATGCTTAGTGGTTGACATTGGAACTAATACGCTGGACGTAATTCCATTTGAAAATGGCAAGGCTCTGGCCAGCGAAGCATGGGCAACTAGTGATGGGGTTAATAAACCAATTCAAGAAATCCAAAAACTAATTAATCGTGAATTTGGAGTTTCAACTTCTGAAGCTGAAGTCGCAAGAATTATGCGGACCAACCAAATTGCCATTGGCGGTGAATCGCGTGATTTATCGGTGTGGATTAATGAAGAAAAACAAATCTATTTTGAAATGCTACTTAATCAACTTATTAGCAAAAATTCAGATTTGTATAACCGTGCGGATGTGATTATTTTTGCTGGTGGCGGTGCAAATTATGCACCTGATTATTTACCCATCAACAAACAATTCTACTTTGCCGCAGAGCCAGAAAATTCAAATGTAAATGGTTATTTTAGTTTGTTGGGTGATTAAGATGGCTAGAATAACTATAACTATTTCTGATGAACTTGAAGGACTTCTTCTTACTACACTTAAAAATAAAGGTAACAGAAGATTATTTATTGAGAGAGCGATTATGTCTGGATTTTATAATTGTGAGCTTTGTGATTTCTTTGGAGTAGTGCCACTTCATAGAATGACGCTTCTTGATTTAATGAATCACGGGCCATTCAGAACTTCTAAGGATAATCCAAACCTTAACGAAGTTACAACTAAAAATCCCGCGCTAAATCCAACTGAGTACAAGCATGTGCCAGAGAAAATTTGTACAACAGCTAAAACCAGTGAAACCAATCAAATCAAAATTGATTCAGAATTTGATACTAATTAATCTAAACCTAAATTTATTTAAGGAGCAAACCACTGTGCCGCCAACAACTACACCAGATTTACCGCCACCCGCAGCTATGAGTTGTGAAGTGATGACCGAGGACGAATACAGCAATCATGTTAAATCACAACAAAACAAAGCAGTCCAAGATTATGCTCTTGCACTTAGCATCTGGATTTTTGATTGTGTGTTTTTTGGACGCAAGAAATGACCTCGATTAGCCAGCAAGATTTTAACCATTTTTGCAATATCCACAATATGTGGGCTGAGGGCTACATCACCATAGAAATTTATCTAGAATACCTAGAGAAGAATATAGATAAATTCAATGATAGCGCTTATTATGAGCTGTTGTTGGCTACTGCAAATCTATATCGTCATCATGAATATGGTGAGCGGTTATTTAGAATTGTTGATATGTTGCCCTGTTCCGCCGCTTAAATTTTAACCAGATCAGTTTTTAAAGGAGTTTTTCAACAAGCTCAATTCATTAATCATTACTTTTTACCACTACGTTAATCGCGTAGTTTTTTTAACTTTACAAGGAATTTATCATGTTATTTTCAGAATTCATAGCTAATTATAACGGCGGACATTTGGACGAAATACTCGGCAGAGAATTACAGTCTGTAATTGAAGCTATTGATTACCACGGGCGCAAAGGTACGCTAAATTTAGCACTAGCACTTAAACCAAGTGGCGCTGCAAAAATGGATATCGTCGCAACTTATGCTGCTAAACCGCCAATTGACAATACCGTAGCTGGCATGATGTTCGTCGATAAACATAAAAATCTGGTTGCAGACGACCCATACCAACAAAAACTGGAGTTAACTTTAGCTACTCCATCAACCCCTAAAACTATTTTAAAGACAATATAATGAGCAATACCAATCAAGAACAAAACATTTTACAAACATTTCTAGAAAATGTTTCAACTCATGAAGTTGTAGGTACTAATGAAGCTGGTATGCCAGCAGTTATTTTAAGTCATGACTCTAGAAAACTAATTGACTTAGAAAAATTTGCAAAAGCTCCTCGTAGAATTGTAACTAATCGAGAATTTAACGATTTACGTGGTTTTATCGATTACGTAAATGACTTTAAAAATGAATCAACGGTGTGCTTTGCTGGTAGTAAATCAATTAAAGTGTACTTTGATTATCATGATAAAGAAAATCCCCGTTGGTGTGAACATGTTGCTGTGTTTAACATTCAACTGTCTAATCGCTGGAAAATTTGGCAAGGTGCGAATAATCAATGGATGAAACAAAAAGCATTTGCTGATTGTTGCGATACTGGATTAAACGAAATTATTGACCCTAGTCAATCTGAAATTTTAACTCTTGCTAAGAATTTCCGCGCAACCGTATCACATGTGTTTGATTCTGAAGCAACTCGTGGTGGTGGTCAAAATCTTAGTTATCGCAAAACCACAACTGGTGGCAATACAACGAATGAATTAATTGTGCTGCCTGATTACATTACATTAGCATTGCAACCTTTTGAAAACATCAACGTAATTAATCCACGCTTACCAGCAGATAAGCAAATTCCAGCTTATCAATTGCAGGCTAAAATTGCTTGGCAGGCGAATTTTGATGGAGACGATGCGAAGGGTTTATTGTTTAAAGTGCAGATTCTTAACGTTGAAAATGTTATTGATGAAACACTGGAAACAATCAAGAACGCTGTTGTTGAATTAACTAACATCAAAGTTTATATCGCTTAACTATATCACCCGTTTTATGGGTGATATATATTTTAGGTTTACAAATGAAAAAAATATGCATAAAACAAGAACGAAATGTAGAAATTAAAAGCATTTTGTTAGATTTACCAATTCGCTATAAAGATGAGGATCTCCCTTTTGATTTCCCTTGCCGAGTACCAGCAAGTGATAAAGATCACCGTGACCATGACAGGCTGAAATTATTGGTCGATATAAGCACAGGAGAAATTCTAACTCCTGAATTCCCAAAAGACTTTAAGTATAAGATTGATTCAATGAAAGTTTGCGATGAAGGTATATACATTCTTTATGATGAGCAAAACAAAGAGGTTGCTCGACATGAATGCTATGTACCACGTTGTGTACCAAATGACTGGGGAGACTATGTAAATCTGAACATTGAAGATGGATTTATCAAAAACTGGGGAAGCCCTGATAATTTTGTAGAATTTGAAGAATAGTAACTAAATCAGCAACCAGTGCGCTTATCGTAAATTATTATTAAGTAGGTTACATTAAGCGCATTGGTTATCCACAGGTAACTCACGACGGTCGAGAAATAGAATAAACATGATTAGATTAATATGTTCACATGCAAAGAGAGGTAAAAGATGAGTGAATTTTTAAATGAATTAGGTTATATAAATGAGGTGATTAAGTCTATGGAAGAGGTCATCGAAAGTGAATTTAAAACCTCAAAAAGCACAAGGGACTGGCATGTCGCATCAACTAGCATAATCAACTTAATTGACTCGCTCGGCGAAAATGCGCGGCGGATGCTGGAAATCGGGATTTTACAGGATAGACTAGTTGAATTGGGGTTAACCTCATATGTGTTATCACACAATCGACCATATTTCATGATTAAACGGGGAAAAGAGTGCATTGAGATTAATTTTGGTAGTCTGTGGGTAGGAATAATAATACACAGAGAAAATGGGGAGCGATCACGTGTCTTTGAACGCCTATATAGCAACGAAAACTGTCAAATTAATTGGCAAGAGGATTTAATTAATCAAATTAAGGAGTTAATCAAATGATTGAGTATCTAATCAAGCAGTGGGAGATAACAGAGCGCTGTTATCAAGATATGTTAAGAAGTTTATGGGGGTCATGATGAGTAAATTAGTCAAGACTAAAAACTGGATGCCAATTAATGATTTTTTAAAGAAAGCTGGGGTAACCAGAAAGCAAATGTACAACTACATTAGTTCTCGTAAATGGTATGACGGTGTTATTGTTAAGAAACCTAAAAACGGTAGGAAGTATGTGGTTGGGTGCTACGATGATTATCTGGAGTGGCTGGGATCATGAAAGGAATCAGCAAAAATGGTGACTACCTAAGAATCCAATTCACGTGGAACGGTAAGCGGTACAGACCAACTACCACGCACAAAACTGGACAAGAAAAACAAGCGGCTAAATTACTAGCCGCTATTTTATTTGACTTGGAAAATAAAAGATTTAAACTTGATATGTATAAAAATCAGTTGTTACAATTCAGTACGCTGCAAGAGTTAGACAATGCCTACGTTAACGCACAAAAAAGCCCACTACTGAGTACGTTATTAACTGAACATTTGACAATTCTTGATGGCAAACTAAACTCAGGAGCTATTCAACCAAGTACACACCGTGGGTATTGCTACACTATCACAGCACATTTATTACCGCGGTTTGGAAAATATAAAGTGTCAGAGGTTACCGTTCAAATGTTAGAGGAATTCATCAACTCGCTTGGATTTACTAGAAATAGACTTAAGGTAATTCTGCGACCATTGATGGAGATATTCCAACGAATGCAACGATACGGGGTAATTGATAAGAGCCCATTCTTAGACTTAAACAAAGATTCTTTTGTGAATGTGCGAATTTCAGATTATGAGGTAAATCCATTTAACCAAGACGAAATAGATTTAATCATAGCTAATTGCGATCATGATTGTGTTCGTAATTTTATTCAATTTGGATTTTGGACGGGCTGCAGAATCAGTGAAATTTTTGCATTAAACTGGGATGATATAGATTTTAAAAAGGAAACAATATCAATTACCAAAAATCAGACCATTAACAAGCAGTTAAAGTGCCCTAAGACCAAATCAGGAATTAGAATCATAGAGATGACACCAAAAGCTAAAGAAGCGCTACAGGATCAGTATTTAATAACGGCTGAACGTGAACGTATCTTCTTAAGTCCAACTGGTCAAATATGGTATAAGCCTGGTAGCTTTGGGGTGTTTTGGAAAAACGCATTATTGAAAGCAAAAGTAAAATATCGTAACCCATACCAGATGCGGCATACTTTTATTAGTATGATGTTGCATTTTGGTAATAGCCCATTAGATTTATATCAAATGGCAGGCCATGAGAATACCGAAATGATCTATAAAAATTATGCACGATTCATTAAGCAAAGTGGTGATAAAAAACTGCTTAAAATTCTCTAGGTCAATCCTAGGTCAAAATGGATAGTAATTAATAGCAATTATTAGTAATAGTTAGTAATTAATAGTAATGGCACAATCTGCTAAAAACCCTGTGTTTATTGTGTTTTAGGCTAAAAGCACTGGTATTACTGGATTGGCTAAAAGTGATATGGTGGGGCGTGTCAGATTCGAACTGACGACCAACGGATTAAGAGTCCGCTGCTCTACCAACTGAGCTAACACCCCAATGAAAAAAATAAACATTTAAGCTATATTCAGAATAAATAGAGCATAATTTTAGCATACCATCAAATCAATAAATCAATTATTTTCTATGGACAAGCTGAGCTTCTAAAACTCACAACAACAACTGAAACGCTAACATATCAAGATTAATATGTCTTTAGCAAAAGCAAATCAACAACCTCATTATGCTATAATCTGGGGATTAAACTGATTATATTTATGGAAGCCACACACGATGTTAGAAATTGAACACATTAATGAAATAGGTAATTTATGTATAACTCTAAACCAACAACTGAGTGAATTACGGGGGTTTCTTTGACTATAGTGGTAAAAAAACGCAACTAGAACAAATTGAAATTGAATTAGAAAATCCAGAAATTTGGAATAATCAAGATAACGCTCAAGAGCTCAGTCGTAAGAAAAAACAACTTGAAACGGTGGTTAACAGCCTAGACAATCTAGGAAACAACATCGCATCATGTAAAGAACTTTTTGACATGGCACGTGCAGAGAACGATGAAGACACCATTTTGATGGTCGAAAGTGATATTAATATTGCTAAAACCGAATTAGATAAATTAGAATTCCGCAGAATGTTCTCACATCCAATGGATCCAAATAACTGCTTTGTCGATATCCAAGCCGGCAGTGGTGGAACCGAGGCACAAGACTGGGCCGATATGTTATTTAGAATGTATCTCCGCTACTCAGATCGGAAGGGGTTTAGCGCAGAAATTCTTGAAGAACAATCTGGTGAAGTTGCTGGAATTAAATACGCCACCATTAAAATCTCTGGCGACTATGCCTTTGGTTATTTAAGAACCGAAACTGGTGTACATCGTCTGGTACGCAATTCACCATTTGACTCAAATAATAAACGCCACACTTCATTTGCCAGCGTCTTTGTTTATCCAGAAGTTGACGATGACATTGAAATTGAAATAAATCCCGCCGATCTAAGAACCGATACCTACCGCGCACAAGGTGCTGGTGGTCAACATATTAATAAAACCGATTCAGCGGTACGAATTACACACATCCCAACCAACACTGTAGTGCAATGTCAAAATGATCGCTCGCAACACAAAAATCGTGCCGAAGCGATGAAGATGTTGAAAGCTAAATTATATGAACTAGAATTACGCAAAAAAGATAATGAAAAGCAAAAGCTTGAAGATAGTAAAACCGATATTGGGTGGGGACATCAGATCCGTTCTTACGTTTTTGATCAATCGCGAATCAAGGATTTACGTACTAATGTTGAAATTGGTAATATTCGTGGCGTAATGGATGGCGATTTAGATCCATTTATCGAAATGAGCCTAAAGCAAGGTGTTTAATCAACACCTATTCTAGCTAAGTTGATTGTTATTATGCATAAATAAATTAACCCGTACAGCATTAATCATAGTCGAGCTCATTTTATTTAAGTAATTATACAGCTACTAAATAATAGTTGCTGTCTACTCTTGTTTTGAATACTATCGAAGGTAAAAGATGAAAGCTAAACATAATCGCATTCGTACCGTTTTAGCATTAATGCCATTAGCATTGATACTAAGTGGATGCCCATCACTGGTGACTATGTTGCCATCCATGGTTCCATCAATGGTTCCAAGCGTTAATCTAAATAACGTTAACGTCAATAACAATCAAATCAGTTGTTATGCTGGTGGCTGGTTTAGCTCAGGATATTGTTCAATTCCATTGAGTAATTTCATTGGAATTAGTAGCCGTTATGCTGATCCCTATGATGTAAATTTATTACTTAATTACGATGTAAATAATCAACAATTTTTCTTTGATACCATTAATGATAGTGCCACCATTGATAAGTTAAATCAAAATTTCTTAAGTTCTTATCCGAATGCAAATCAATTTGCCGCACTCCCAACAAAAATTCAAAGCTTATATATCAAAATCAAAGAAGAATATATTCCCCAACGAGACTATAACAATCTTTATAAGGGTTATATTTATATTTATACGATTAGCGCACTGCATTTCGCAACTGCCCCCTGTGATGAATCAATGCCATTGTTAACCAACAAGAAAATATCGATTGAAAGCTATCAACAGCAAATAATGTTACATAAGACCTTTGCCATGCAGTATAGCAATGCGGTACTACATTATGTTGCTGGTGAATTAAGTAGTCAGTATAATGATGAGACCAAATTATACAATGCCGTTTACAGCAAAATATTGAGCATCAACCCCTACCAATTACAAAATATGGCTCAAAGTCTCTACTCACGCATAAATGCGTTTACTCCTGCTTTTAACGCTTCTTTTTATACTCTTGAAGGTGTAAGTTTTGGTGATTTAGGTAAATTCTCGTGTACTCCAACTGGTAATATTTGGTCACGTTATGGCTATCCATTCTTTGGCAGTAATATTTCTGGAATTGATATGCGCGTGCAATTCAAACAACATGAAGTTTTAACCCAATATGATGATAACGAAATTGCTATAATCAAGAATTAATTATCCTCAGCGACTAGGTTTTTGCGCCAGAATGATGAATCATCAAATTGGCGTTAACCCTACCTAATTATCTCCATACTAATCACAGCTACAAATTAACTCATAACCTTATGTTATAAACAACTTACCTAACATTACCCAACAAATCTTTACACTAACTAGTAAAAAATATGTTAAGTTAACTCCTGTTTCTTCAATTAATTTATGACATATTATAAAAGGTTATATTCATGAGCCAGACTCCTGCACCAGTCAAGAAAGCAAAATTTATTGCCATGCCTGACACTCTCGTGATTTTATTCGGGGTGGTTTTTCTTGTCTATATGTTTAGTTTTTTTGTGCCTGCTGGAAAATTTGATACTCATAAAGTTAGCTACCAAGCCGACGGAGTTACTAAATCACGCACGGTTGTAATTGCCAATAGTTATCAAATTCAAAAAGATCACGCTGGCAAAGTTATTTATAATCCACCGAGTATTTTTGCTACCGATGGCAATCCTGGTTTTTTAAATTTTGTTTATGATGGAATAACCTCTGGAGATCGTAATGGTGGCGCGGTTGGCGTTATGGCATTTATTTTAATCATTGGTGGAGCCTTTGGAATTATTATGCGCACAGGTGTCATTGAGGCAGGAATGCTAAAATTAATTACGCGCATGAAGCATCGCCAAATCCTAATTCTTCCGGTAATGGTATTACTCTTCTCTATTGGTGGCGCAGTATTTGGCATGGGTGAGGAAGCCATTGCTTTTGCCTTAATCTTAGCACCAATGATGGTTGCCATGGGCTACGACGCATTAACCGGTGTACTCGTTTCCTACTTAGCCACGCAAGTAGGTTTTGCAACGTCATGGATGAACCCATTCTCGGTCGCGATTGCACAAGGAATTGCCAATGTACCCGTATTATCTGGTTCAATGTTTCGCATTTGCATGTGGGCTATTTTCACCGCGGCACTCATGATTTACAGTGTAATTTATGCACGTTCAATTCATAAAAACCCACGAAAATCATTAAGTTATACAAGTGATAACCATTTTCGCGAGCAACTAGCTGAAGTTGATGCCAAACAACATTTTGGGATCGCATCATGGTCAATTTTAGCGGTGTTATTTTTAGGCATGATCTGGGTAGTTTATGGCGTCGTTGAAAAAGCCTACTACATCCCAGAAATTGCCACCCAATTCTTCACTATGGGACTAATTATTGGAGTAATCGCAGTAATTAGCAAAACCAACCCAATGAAGCTCAATACCATAGCTCAAGCATTTAAAACAGGCGCTGGAGATTTGTTACCAGCGGCATTAATAGTTGGAATGGCACATGGAATTATTTTAATGATGGGCGGTTCTGATCCAACCTCATTTACCATGCTAAATACCGTCTTACATTCATCGGCGAATCTACTTAGCGGTTTAAATGAATATGTTTCAACCATCGCGATGTTCTTGTTTCAATCCATCTTTAATATTTTTGTA
>Ga0247837_1005392_pt1 | contig 19264 bp, 17 predicted proteins | sample LaCtaG_2_FD_187115 | JGI IMG/M metagenome (GOLD analysis project Ga0247837, IMG submission 187115) | Freshwater microbial communities from meromictic Lake La Cruz, Castile-La Mancha, Spain - LaCruzMarch2015_14.5m | ecosystem: Environmental > Aquatic > Freshwater > Lake | place: Spain: Castile-La...
ATATTTCCTTGGTTGCCAAAACTCCATTTTCGGCGTGTAAAAGCGAACAGAGAAAGTGGGCAGATGGAAAACAGCCGCCTCACTACCAGCGAGTCTCCATTTAGTAACCCAGCCCAGTCCACACCTATACCAAACACAAAGCTTTGAAGTAGTGTGAAGCTCTCCCCTGTATCTAAGTCGAAGGTATCTGCCTTTGCTGCCGCCTACTAAATAGGCCTTTCGGAGGTATTTCACTGCTATGAAGTGACTTTTAGATGATAGCAGGCGAGCTTTGATATCCGTCCAGTGAGTAGTGTGAGGGTCGTACACCTCCACAATGTCTGTTTTTGTACGCTTGATAGACCCTCCGAAGAGGTACACATAGTCATTCACTGAATCATATAGAGCTGCAGGTCTATTCTTGGGGAGTCAGTCATTCGTGCTAGTTGTCCGAAGAAGTTCAGTTGGTAGGTGATGTTTTCTGCTTAGTGATTACTGCTGTGTCCACAAGTGAAGAGGTAAATAGTCCTTCGGATGAGAATAAATGGAGTGTTTGTATCTATATTGATAGCCAGTTTGTAGGCAAAGGATACATCCCTTTCGAGTTCTTTCATATAAAGAGTGTTTTTCAAAATATATGAAAGGCGCCGTCCATCGAAGAACTAACAAATTTCCCTTATAACATAAGGAGAAATCCGCTGGATACAGGTACTGATACTATGGGCCCAATATAGCAGTACTCCACTCATTGACGGTATTCTCCGCTTCTTCCAGCCCACCATTATATTATTATCCATTGCTCTAGCTAGCGTAACAGACCCAATGTCTTTAGCTGCCTTAGTGTTTACACTCACTACAAACAAAAAGACGTCAGATCGCTTAATTCAAGAGTAGATCTGTTTTTTCTCCTTAACAAAGGGCGAAATCCACATTTCTCCTTATTATTTCTCTATGCAACAGTCCAATTCTCTCAGCATCCATTGCAACGAACTTTCATATTGAAACACTCTATACAGTTTTTACAGACCTAGGATCGCAGGATCGACTAAACCATAGTCTGTGAAAAGCACCTTTTTCAACTTAAACATCCTCTATATAGGAAACTCTAGGTACGCTTTATTGTATGTGCCTGCACTGAAGTCCATCATTTCGCACATTACCTTAGGGTCATTAAGTCTACAATTTCAATCATGTATATTTCCTAGACTTGTAGATTTTCCAGGCAGTACGGATATCTAAAAATCGCTATATTTGAGGTCAATTTCCTTGCTTCTAGGGGTAGCCCTGGTTACTCATCTCAGCAGATTTGAATAATCATGTCTAAGTAATGGATTTCTTCCTTTTTGCATCGAAGCATCTGGCCTAAAGGAATTAGGACTTTTCAAGACCTCTATGTTTTCCTTCTTATAGAAGTCTAAAACTCGTATACTGCACTTCGCTCTGCAGTTCGAACTAGTCAAGTTCTGTGGCTGTTCAATTACCATGCATAGGTGCAGAGCTAGTTTACAGGGTAGTGCTGGAGGAATCTATTAGTGCTGAGCTATTTACAGGATCTATTAGTAGCTAGTACCATTTAAGTAGGAATGGTGACCTTTTTCTTCCGTCTCCTTCTGCCCGCAGTCTTCCGGTCGAGCCTCGGGTCGAGTTCCTCTTTGGGCGGAGCCTCCATCAGGTCTGACCGAGCAGTGGCGTCTTCCTGCCCCGACAAGTCCATATCAGTCTTCTTACTTTTGCGTTTGGACAGCTGCAAGTCCTCACTTGTGGACGTCTTCAGTATGCTGCCTATGGACTTTTCGCTGGACTGAGGCTTGATGGACTGTTCGGAGGGCGGAGTCAGCAGGCTGCGGAGCAGTTGAACACTGGTGAGTACCTGATACACACTGCCAAGTATGCGGCAAAGCAGCCAAACCAGCAGCAATAGGAAGCAAATAAGGCCTTGAGCGTCTGAATTCAGCTCAAATCGGGAGTCGTTGTAAACCACCACCAGCAAAATCGCCAGGAACAGGCGAATTAGCAGGCTGGCGGCCTCTTGCAGGTTGATGAGGGCTGTTTTGTAGGGCCGCACCACTGCTGTATGCAGGAAAGCCAGCAAGTAGAGGAAGAAAATGACGTAGGGCTGCACATCCGTCCACTGGCCTGTGAAACAGACGGCCACAGCCATGGCGAAATGCTCCACGAAGCCACTATGCCAGTGGAAAACCTGTCCGAAGTTTCTATATTCCCGATAAGTCGCCCCAAACAGCCACAGATTTCCGTCACTTTCCAAGTTTCCCCGCTGTTTGAGTCGCAAATACAGCAATTCCCCCAGGGGAATCAAGAATAAAGTGACAAAGGACACAATAAGAGCAAGGACAAAGGCCCAGTCGTAGTCCTTTCCGTCCTGAACTAGCCTGATTTCGATCAAAAGTGCGAGAGAGAGGCGGAAATGGACGAGTTGGAGGACCTTTGGGAACATGTCAGGGTGAAGAAAGGGGAAATAGTGGGCGATGTGCGGCTTCTTCTTGGCGATAAGGACTGAAAGTGTGGCAAGAGCTAGCGCCAACAGCCAGAACCCTGCACCAGTGAATGCGTTTCTGAGGTAAAAGTCACCCCAGTGGCTGTCCTCCAGTCCCCGCAGGTCCCTGGGCAGACTGTGAGTGCTGGGCGCCTCCACTTCCCTGTCAATGAAGTAGTCGAAGTAGTCCAGCCAGACCCAGTTCTCCGCAGTGCGCAGGTAGTTGTAGGAGTGCTGGGTCCAGGGGGTCAGAGTGTAGGCGAGGACACAGACTCCCTGTAGGGCTACACAGCTGCGCACAGTGTTGTCGCACACACTGTGTAGGGTGGACTTCAGTCGGGGAGTGTAGAGGACTGAGAGGAGCAGGAAGAGACCTGCAGGGAGTGCAACGGACACGATGGAAAGGACGAATAGGACTGTGCAGGCTGCTGATTCGTCCACTTCTTGCCCGCGTCTGGCTTCCATATAATGCTAGGCCTGCGGCGCTTCGCGACTCGACTGCCAGGCTGGGCCACTGCCGAAGGCACAGACCGCTACGCCCACCGCTCTCGCAAGGTCGAAACCGCGCACTTCCGCGTGACTTCCCCCCTCGGACTGAGCATTTCTTCCCTCGGAATCGGCACTTACGTGGGTCCAGCCAATACAGCCACAGACGAGTTGGTGCACAGTGCGATAGTGAGTTCTGTCAAGTCAGGAGGTGTGAATCACATTGACACGGCCATTAACTACAGATACCAGAAAGCGGAGCGCTGCGTAGCCCGGGCACTGCGCACCCTGCAGACAGAGGGGTACAGCCGCGAAGAGTACTTCGTGGCGAGCAAAGTGGGCTATGTGCCTGAGGATATAGACAAAGAGGAGGATGTGGACGCTGTGAAGCAGCGCTATGTCAAGGGTTTCGGGCTGAAGGGTGAGGACTTCGTGAATGGTCACAGTCTGCACCCTGCCTTTTTGAAGGATCAGCTGGAGCGCAGTTTGGACAACCTGGGTTTGGAGTGTTTGGATGTGCTGTACCTCCATAACCCGGCAGAAGCGCAGCTACCCACACTGGGCAAACCCCAGTTCATGCAGAAACTTGCCAAAGCCTTCGAATTCTGCCAATCCGCAGTAGTCTCCAACAAGGTCAGAAACTACGGAATAGCCAGCTGGAAATGCTTCCGCACTCCCGCCAGCGACACCTCCTTTCACCTCTCCCTAGCGGAGGTAGCGGAGCTCGCTGAGAAGGTGGCTGGGGCTGACAACGGACTGAACTACGTGCAACTGCCCATCAACTTGGCTATGCCGGAGGCCTGGGTGTGCAAGTGGCAGCCCTGGGAGTCGTCTGAAGAGATCTTTTTGAACGTAGCAAAGAAGCTGAAGCTGAACGTAGTAGTGTCCTCCCCACTGCTGCAGGGCAAAACAGTGGACGCAAGTCTGTCCAAGACAATGATGGGTGTGGAGCCGCAAGGCGCCAAGCATTTGCAGTTCATTCGGTCGATTCCGTCGACCGCAATAAAGTCAATACTTGTGGGGATGAAGAAGCCGGAGCACGTCCTAATGAACACCCAAGTGGCCTTTGTGGAGCCACTTAATGGGGAAAACTTCTGGAGCTATTTGAAGCCTGAAGGTCTGCAGGACTCCAAGGTCACGATCAAACTATGGTAAAAAGGCTTCACATAGAGGACAGTTAAATCTTATAGAGATGGTTATGAAGAAAGCCGGCAGCTCTTATTTAGAGGCTTTGAGCCGCTTCTTGCAGCTTCTACTGCTTGCGGTTGTGACGCAAAGCAGTGCTGGAGGCTAGACGGCGAGTGGGCTCAGTGAACCCAGTCAGACTTCAAACGGACGTAGGCTGGAAGATGTGTGGTTAGTTATAAATCAACAATGGCCAGAGTCCGGTTATACGAGCAACTCACAGAACTACAGACTTCCCACCTGGCCAACGTTCAGTTCTGTAACACCGCCGCCCAACTCCAGTGCACTCTGCACATCAAAGGCGCCCAGGACAGCCCGTACGAGCTAGGCACTTACATGTTACGATTGAAGTTCCAGGAAGACTACCCGTACACTCCTCCAGAAGTCCACTTCCTCACCCCTATCAAACACTGCAATGTCAGTCAACAAGGTTTTTTTTGCCATAAGTCTCTTTGTTGCGACTGGCGCTTTGACAAATCAGTACTTGAGCTAGTGGGCGATATAGAGGAAGCTATGCGACACCCAGACCTGCAGCGAGTTTGTTGGGGTCAAGAGGAGCTGGCCAGGCTGTTTGTGCGGGAGAAGGCAAGGTACAGACAGGAAGTCATGAGTATGACTGTGGAGTGGGCCTTGTGGGACGCCAATTAGAAAATAAACATAAATGGGCTGAACTTTGTGCATATTTTGTACTTTTGAGTTAGTATGTGGGCTTATTTCCTCGCACTGCACAGGTCTGCGCCATAGTCCATGCTAAGCTAGCTAGAAGGGGCGACTTAGAGAGGGGGTGGTGTGAGGCCGTATTTGGCAACGAGGTCCTTCAGCATGGGAGTCTTGATTGGCACTGGCTGGATGGGCTGCTCTGTTGGTGTCTTGTAGGGAAGTCGCTTGTAGCGATAGAGACGTTTGGCGCTTTCCGCCAGATGGTCCTGGAGCGTCTTGAGTCCCTGCTCCGTGATGAGCACGACTCCCGCCTTGAGCAGTTCCTTGACGTCGAGTTCCCTGTGCGTGAGCGCCTTGAGTTCCTGCAGACTCCGAGCAGCCTGCAGGAAGTTCTCTGTGTACTGATCGTGGATCAGCACAGTTCTGCTGCCTTGTTGGAAGCGGGCTATGGCAGTCGCCACTTCCTTCGTTTTCTTCGCTTCCTTCAGAATGTCGTCCACGATTTTGATTTTTCCTTCCGCCAAGCGGGCGGAAAGGATGGCGTGCAGTCCCTTCAGCACGACTTTCTTGTTCATTTCAATGGACCGGTCCCGCAGAATTGGGCCATGGGCGTGGCCGCCACCACGCCAGTGCGGGTTGCGCTTGCTGCCAGCCCTGGCCTGGCCACTTTTCTTCTGAGGTCGCATTTTGGTGGGAGAGCCTTCGACCTCGCCACGACGCTTGGAACGGTGAGTGGACAGCCAGCCCAACTTGCGGTTGTATATGAAGACGTTGTGGATGATGTCTCTCCTGAGCGGCTGGTTGAACACCTCATTAGCCAGGCTGACTTTCCGGTCCAGAGCCTCTCCCGTCTGCAAGCTGTACACAGGCAACTGCAGCTGTGCATGCAGACCGAAGGCAGGCATGCTCCACCACTGCTTCACCAGCTGTCCCTCTTTCACAGTCGCTGCGCCTCGCCACAGTGGCCGCATCGACAGCCACGCTACCCGAGCCAACATTTATGTGGGAAGAGCTGTGCACTTACTGTCTCGTGCCGCCACGAGTAGGAATAGTCACCACCTTGGGAGTGGGAGCAGTCACTCTAGCCATCGGTTGGGGAGCGGGCCGAGTCGGCTTCTGCGCTTCTTTGCGGTCCTCAGCAGGCACATCACCCGCAACAACCAGTTCTTTGCTCTCTTCAGCAGGTGGGAGCTGCGCAGGGGGCGGGGCCTGAGCTGACTGCGATATATTCAGCACTGTCCAGTCAAATATAAAGTCATACTCGAAGTGTTCCCTAGTGAACAAGTCCTTAAACATGCGCTTCAAGTAGGCGTAATCAGGCCTGTCTTCGAAGCGTAGACTTTTGCAGTAGTTCAGGTAGGTGGCGAATTCGGCTGGGAAGCCTCTGCACAGCACATCCACCGTAGTTCCTATCTTCTTTTCCATGATTTTGTCGTACTTCTCCTTTTTCGTGTGCGCAGCGAGCCCCTGCCAAGGCAGCTGTCCTCTAAGGAAGTAGACCAACACATACCCCAGTCCCTCCATATCGTCTCTCCGAGACTGTTCAATCCCCAAGTGCGTATTAATAGACGCATACCTCGCAGTACCAGTCAAATTCTTGCCTTCACGGTAGGGAATATGCTGCTGCGTCTTCGGGTCTCTGTACTTCTTCGCCAGTCCGTAGTCAATGATGTAGACCTGATTGGCCTTCTTGCCTAGGCCAATGAGGAAGTTGTCAGGCTTGATGTCGCGGTGAATGAAGTTCTTGGCGTGGAAGAACTCGAGCCGGGAGATGAGTTGGTCTGCAAGCATGACTGTGGTCTTCACAGAGAGGTGGCGACTGCAGAAGTTAAGGAGGTCTTCGAGACTGGGGCCGAGCAGGTCGAGCACCATGGCGTTGTACTCGCTTTCCACTCCGTACCAGTGGATGTTGGGGATGCCCACTCCTCCCTGCAGGATGCGGTAGAGCTTGGACTCATAGAGCAACTGTGGATGTCTGGTCTTCACTTCCTCGAGCTTAATAGCCACTTCTTCATTGGTGTGCACGTTCACGCCCAGGTAAATTTCCCCGAAAGAGCCAGACCCGATTTTGCGGCCGATACGGTACTTGCCTCCTACACGCAACTCAGCCATCTATTAGCCGATTAGTAACTGAAAGGGCTGTTCATTCGCCGGCTGTCTGTACACTGCTCTGCAGGACTAGCACAGCTCTACCTCACAATGGCGGAAGCCTTGCTGAGAGTCAGTCTAGTGTGCAGCTAGGACAGTTGGTATATTTGGACAGAAAGCTCAAGTATAGCTGTGAGTGGAAAACTGCCCATTAGAACCCCTGCCTGTCTACTCTGGGTCTACTAGTGACTTTGTCTTGCGCTTTGCGAGTATGCAGTGTGGCTTTGGTCGCAAGCGAGGCTTGGTGTGTAGTTCGCTCTTCATTGAAAGCACGGATATATCGGAGTAGTCGAGAGTTCTCGCTTCCAGCTGGACTTCCCCATGGTCCAGAGTCCTGTTCACCTTGGTGGAGGGGCGGCTGCGCTTGAATTCCTGAGTCAAGACGGGACTTTGGAAGAGTTTCTTACCACATTTGGCTTTTTGAAAGCGTGGCTTGGGCGGGAAAAGAGCCTGCGGAGGGATGTAGGCGCTGTAAGGAGTGGAGGCAAAGAAGGAAAGACGGCTTTGGGAGAGAAGGGAAAGAGAGGAATGATGCTGGGGCTTGGGCCTAGAAAAGGAACGGGCAGGCTGCTGGTGCTGAGAGTACCGCTCTTCGAAAGTCAGACGGCCGCCCAGTTTGGCAGCATTTAGCCGCTGTTGGCAGCTCTCAATAGTCTGGCGGACTTGCAGCTTCTGCGACTCGCGACTGATTTGCTTGCGGAAGTGGTCTAGACTGGGCGCCTCACTGTCAGAGGAAGAGGCGGACTGACTGGACTCGACCCGCAGGTCAGTGTTGCCGAGGAAAGTGACTTGGTCCAGGGCCAGGGCTTTGGTTGAGAGGCTTTCCAGCAGGGCGTCTGGGTGGCTGGGGTACCCGACTACTTCGTCCAGTGGGTAAATGCCACTGGCTTGAGGAGTCACAGTCACTCGGTTGTAAGGGAGACTTTGCACGGCTTCCATGCGGTCTCTGCAGTTGGCCACTAGGAACAGGAACTCATGCGGGGCGATTCCGTCCTTGTCTCTCAGATAAGGCCCTGTACTAGTGAGCCACAGTCGCAGCACTGGGAGGGGCAAGTACTTGTTCATCTCCTTCAGAAGCTGCTTTATGGCCGTCGTTTCCATGGGCACTCCGTCACTCATTGTTCTCTTCAGAAACCGGTCCAGTGAGGCTGTGCTCCTCTTCAAGTCCTGCAGACTGTCTGGGCCTCACCTGAGACTGCCCTTGGCGAACAGGTACAAACTCACTTGAAGGATGCGGAGACACTCAGCAAAGCCGAAGCCGCTGGAGACGCCTGTGGCCTTGGAGATGAAGAAAGGGTCGCGGAGCACTCGGAAGATGTGTTGGATGGGCAGATCAGGCACTGTCTTGACCTTCGCCAGGCCCTGAAGCAACGGTGTTTCAAGCGCTCCCAACTGCGCTCAGCCTTACATTCAAAGCCTTCAGCACTGAGGGAATTACGTCTGCACTGAGCACCGCACTCATCTGCATCTCCGCCACCACCCCATAGAGCTCAGTATAAGTCCCCATCATTACTACCATGGATGTCCGAGCAAACCGAAGGAAGTCTTCCGACCCTTTCAACATCGGCGGGGAACTGGCTAAACTGATCCGGGAAGCCAGTATGGAAAGCATCTTCGACCCTAACCAGGACCCAGAGGAACGCCACATCGTCAAACAACTAAACCGCTCTCTGTCCTCGGAGTCCAATGAAAGCGGTCTGGATGAGAAGCAGAAGGTAAGGACTAAGCAGGCCTTTGCTAGGTTCATACTGGAGACGCTGGGGTTCATGAGGGAGAGAAACAGGCCGCTGATCAGCATGTAAGGGATATGAAGCCCTCCGCTGAGGAAACTGCAGGTGGTAAAGCCTGCGCTCACTCCTGAAACTCCAGAAAGCAAGCAAGCGGCTTCCCTCAACGTGCACTCCACCACTCCTGCCAACATCAAGCTCTTCCGCCGTCTCGAACTGCACACACCACCCTCCGCACCCCCTCTCCACGTCCCTGTGGGACTGCAAAGCTTCTATCTGCTGAGTCTGCTACGCGCTCACGACCCACTGCGCGGCATCAAAGTCCCTGCGACGTTTTTGCTAAACTGCGGCTTTAAAAAGAACCCTCAGCACATATATACAGAGGCTTCCGGCCGACTTGTGTTTTCGCCTGTGGAAGGCGCCCGCAATCTAAAGGAACTCGCACTCGCTAGCCTGCAGGAACAGGCGAACCAGGCAGGAGTGCAGATGCCTGTCGCTGTATTGAAGTTCAATAAAGGGAAAAAACTAGTGAAGTGGATTCTGATGAATTTGAAGGATTTGAGTAATCAGTGGCCGGAGTTCGACACCGACTCAGTGATACAGCAGTACATCGTTCCCAAAGGCCTGCAAGCCTCCAAGACGCGCGTTTTCCTCAAAAACAACGCTGTGAGTGTGTTCAAGTGGACCAGCAACATTCGCATGGACTCCAAGTCCGACTTCCGACCTCAGAAGCAGCGCCTGCAGACTAAGTCCCTGAGTAGCACGCAGACCCTGGAGTTCACTGTGCTCAATCACCGACGTATCCTCAAAGCCATTGAGGCCCAGTCCTTTGAAAGCGTCACCACCACTCTGGACAAATCCCAACTCCTCATGAACGACTCAGAAGCCAGGCACATCTTCGAACTGTTCAAACACAGTCCCACAGAGCAGAAACGCACAGAGGCACAGTCACAGGTGGACTCCTCACTCACCTCCCGCTACACCACCCACAACGACCCCAAACGTAGCGAGGTGCACAAGTGCAACCCAGGCAGTTACGAACTAATAGTGGAGCAGACCAGGGCTTTGAAGGGGGTGGTGGAGAAGGGGTGGCTCAGGTACAGGACGAGGATAGAGGAAATGGCGGTGGACTTCGTGCAGGATACGCAGGGAGAGTGGTACTTTCTAGGCATTAAGCGAGTGGTTTTGGGCGAGAAAACGGTCTTCGCGGCCACTAAGCAGCTCGCTCGCTTCTCCAAGTGCGAAGGCCAGTACTGCAAACTTCCCGAAGACCAACTCGCACTCACCCTCAGCCAACACTCGCAATCAGACGTCCTGCTGTCTAAACTCGGGTGCAAGGAATTCCACGAAGTCTCTGACTTCATCAACCGGTCACAACAGCTTCACAAAATCCCTAAAAAGCAACTAGGTATGCGGCAAAGTGCAGAGGACATGATAAACGTGCACTCCTACGACGTAGCTCTAGTGTGCACACTGTGCTACTACCTATATGCAGGCCAACCAGAGGATGCACGAGCACTACCAGCTCTGCGCAGCAAGTCCAAGTCTCAGGTGCAGTTCGTGGAGGCCAGACGAGGACTGACCCGCTCCTTCCTGGGTGCTTAACTAGCGCTATGTCTGGAAAAGATACTTTCCTGCTGCAACTTCCGGATCTTTCTCAGAGTAGGGCCACTTCTTTGGAAGGTCACACGTCTCGCAGCCACTATGTCCTCCTGCGCTAGCGGCAACAGAGTCTTTTCCCTGTCCAGCCTGGCCATATACTCCTTGTCGTTCTTCTGCTCTCGGAAGCGCTTTCTGAGACCTTGGTTGAGAGCGCAGTCGTCCTTCCACTTGGCCTATTTCATTCTCACGCTAATCTGTTCGAGTTGAGCGAGTCTGGGGGCTTCTCGCAGTGCTGCTTCGGTGTCTCGGTGCTGGCGGTCCACATTGGACATGGCATCGTGGGCTTGGCGGGCGTGGGCTTCACGGGAAGGGAGAGCTAGGGTGTGGGCGTCTTGGGCGGAGTAGTCAGTGCGCTAGGTGCAAGTTACGTACTTCCGACATCCCGCCACTATAGCATAGTCACAGTGCTCCGGGTCTGTGCGGATCCCAAACTTGCTCCCACAGTAATGACACCTCATAGCGAACTCCAGGATTTCCGTGGAGAAGTACTTCCCAATCACTCGCTTCTGAGCGTTGAAGCGCACTCCCTTGGCAAGCATGCTGTCGCACTCTCCACATCTGATATGATAGGGCAGTTCGAAGCGCACTCCAGTGACTCCTTCCGCTCTCTTCCACGCTGAATACTCTGTCAAAGGCCGATTTGGCCCCCATCTCGACTCAGGGTTGGCAGTACTGGGGTCGGGGTGGTGGAAGTTGTCAGCTCGGGCAGCCTTCAGTGAGGACTACATAGGCACTACCATTGCTTATTATATACTGCGGTGATGGCAGCAGGCTCGAACATCGGTATGATGGAAGGGGCCTTTTTCGTGCCCCGGGGCGAGTTACTGGACTGGATCAATGGACTGTTGCAGCTAAATGTGACGAAAATCGAATATTTAGCAAGTGGCGCGGCCTACTGCAGTGTGATCGACGCTCTCTTTCCCGGCACTGTCGCTATGAACAAGGTAAACTGGATGGCTAGGAACGACTTCGAATTCGTGCAGAACTATAAGGTGCTGCAGCAGGCCTTTGAAAGGAACTCCATTCAGAGACATATCGACGTGGACAAACTTATCAGAGGCAAGTACCAGGACAACTTGGAGTTCATGCAGTGGCTCAAAAGGTTCTTTGACTTGAATGGAGGGGCGGGGAAGGACTACAATGCGGTCGAGCGAAGGAAGGGAACGAAAACGCCCTGGGACTCGGGCACGTCTGCCCGGCCTGCAGCGTCTCGCAAAGCTGTGACTACACCCACCAACACCACGCCTCGACCCAAGCCCAGTCGTCCGCCTGTCTCCCAGGAGTCTGACAGCCAACTCGCTGAACTGCGCTTGGCCAATGACGTCGTGCAAAAAGAGCGTGATTTCTACTTCGGGAAACTGCGTGCAATCGAGCTCTTTTGCCAGCATCACGAGGCGGATGGCGGCGCCCTAATTGCAGAAATTTCGAAAGTGCTGTACGCCACTGACGATGAGACTATCTCAGTGACGCCTGACGGAGACGTGCTAGTGGAGCGGACAGAGGAAGAACCAGCCATAGATACTGATTAGAAAACAGCCTCGAATCCCTTCGGACACGTGCCTGTCGTTCCTCTCTCCACGCTATGCTCCAGCACTTCCATACGCTGGTAAAACCTACCTGGCACTTACGAATTCGACACCCTCGAACTGACAGCAGTAGGACAGAGCGGCATCATAGGTCGGGGAGAGGCTAGGGACCGTTTGGAAGCTGTAGGGAGGAGGTTTTCCTTGCCACGCAGAGGGTCGTCGTAGGAAGTGCTGCGCACTGGGTGGAGGTGTGAGGAATGCCGCTCTTCAGACAGCTCGCGGGTAGGGCAGAGACGAGTGGGGGCTTGCATGCGGGAGTAGAGGCCTTTGCTCATTGGGGCGCGGGGCGGCTGGGCTGCAGGCACAGGCCCTCTGGTCTCAGTGCGAATGGAGGAGCGTCTGCCGTCAGCCTTCATCGAATTGAATATGGGCGGATGAAGGGTCTGTAATGGAGGCTGCACTGAAGGCCGAGCACCAGTTCGAAGTACAGAAGTACCTGCTGTTCTTCAAGCAGAAGCGAGAGGAAAGTCTGCGCGAAGCAGATGCAGCCCTCACTCAATTCGCTTCTCAGTCCGTCACTGACTTAATGATGTCGAAGGACGAAGTCATGCTGCTGCTGAGGGATATGACTCAGGAGTTGAAATCCACACTGGAAGCAGAGCTAGCGAACCATGTGCGCATGTCTGCGATATACATCCGTACTCTGCTGTACCAGGGAGAACAGCAGGGGATGTCTTTCCAGGCGGACACGTCTTACCTGGAAAACCAGCGCATGATCGAGGAAATGGCGAAAATTGAGAAGCATCAAAAGACTTTGTCAGAACTGTCTCGCGCTCCTACTGGCGGCGCTCGTTTGCCTACGCTGCAAAGCGGCTTCAGCAACGACCCTGCACTGATCCAGGAACTCAGGGAAAAGAAAGAGGAACTAGCCACGCTCAAGGAGCGTCTCGCCCGCCTGCAAGCTCAGCTTTCAGCTGTGCTGTCTGAGAAAGAGGAACTCGCGGAGAGAGCTTCGCATATGGTGCAAGCCCAGTCGCAGCATGAGGAGGATGACTCGCAGGCCAGAGTGATGACTGAAGAATTGTACCAAACCAAGGTAAATAGACATGTAGCTGGCGCTGGAGACGAAGGAAGGACTGTTGGCTCAGCTCAAAGCTGAGCAGGAGAAACGTCTTAACGAATCCAAGCAGTTCCAAAGCCTAAAGAAACTCATTCAGACGAAGAATGAGCAGATCAAGGAGTTGAGAGGCCGGCTGGAGAAGCACGAACCTCTAGATAGCTAGCACTTTGGCAAGTCTGGCCAATTCCCTCTTTCCCACTGTCTAAACCCATTTTGTCTATATCCGCCCAGGGAAGATGCATTCTTCGCGGTTCTATATATTCAGAGGGCTCTATCTTAGCAGAGAAGGCGAATAGAGACTTTAAACTACTTTCATTCCTAGAATTCTCCCTAGAAGATGATGGATGCACTCACTAATATGAGCATAATTCCTTATTAAAGCAATCAAAAATCGTTATCAGTTTTGATAATGCATGAAGTAAGGAGCATCTGCTTGGTCCCTATCTCTATTGCCATAGAGCACAGGGTGCTGATATACTAGCAAGCTGAATTGCAACTGTTAGCTACTTACAAGATAATGCTTCTGCCTACTTTCTCTTGAGGTCTGCGAGACTGATACAAGTTAGCTGGCCTGTTTGAGTTTCGAGCCAGTAGACCTTCCCACCCACTACTTCGGGCGGACAGCTGCTGGCCACACTCTTCTCCATACGAAGAAAACGCTTGGAACTATCAGAAGCTCCTATTTCCCAGTTCCAAAAAGCAGTTCTAGACAATACCACCAAGGTATCTCCCTGCAGAAAGGAAAGCGAGGCTTCGGACAGGGAAGGCAGCAACTTGTGCACTACTTCGAAGGTATCGCTGGCAGGGTGGTAGGCTTCCAGCACTCCAGAGTTGTTGCAAGTATCAGCAAGGTAGATTACACAGTTGTGGGGTACTGGAGTAAACAGGTAGCGGGCATACTTCATTTCCGCTATGCGAGACCAGGACTTCCGAGGGATGGAGAACTTTTCGCAAGATGTAAAATAGGCAAAGCCACAGCCTCCTCCAAAGACATACACAGTGCCCTGCATATATACGAGGCCTGGTCGACATCTAGGCTGGAGTAGGGAGGGATGAGTTGTGATCGTGCAGTCCTGTGTATTGAGACTGTGCACATCCGAGAAGGGTGGAGCGGTCTCGAAAAACGACCCACTGCCGACAAAGAGCAAATTAGTAGGGTTGATCCAGCAGTGCATAGTTCCAGGAGTGAAGGGGTGGGATAGAGGAATTCTCACTTGGTGACTGCCTGGAAGTGTGTAGACAGCCAGGGAAGTGTCCTGGACACCTATGAAACGATAGCAGCGGGGCAGGTAGAGGCAGATTTCTCTGCGGATATTGGGACTCAGACGCTTGGTTTGAACTTGGTAGCACCATAAGAACAGCACCTTCTCAAGCTGGTTCATTATTTACCAAAACACAGCACAGAGATTGGACACTCAGCTATCTAGTAGACTACTAACCTTAATAACCATGCAAAAAGCCCACTGCTACCTCCACTGCAAGTCTCTCCACATCCAGCTTCAATATGCCTTCCTGCGGATTGCCATTCAGTACACTGTAAAAGCAACTTCCATGTCTCACAGGCGGGCAATTACTCCACAGTCCATGGAAGGTGGTCTGCATTGCGCACTCCCTCACCACAGTCCAGCTTTCCAGGTCATACTGCAGAATTCTATTCCCACGCACCACTATCATACAGCTCTCTACTACCACGCTAAGGCCCCAGTAATCCCCGGATGGTAGGTGCACATGAAGCCGGGTGAAAAGGTCGGAGACAGGGTCCAGCACTTCCACAGAGTCCCAGCGTCCTACGCAGTATATCTTTTCTGCGTACTCAAAGGGAGTGAAGCCGTTACGTCCTTGATTCAGCTGGCCATTCAACACTGTCCAGCAGTTCAACTCAGAGTCGTACTTCTCTGCAGAGCATAGGTAGGATTCCATCCAAGACCCACCAATGATGTATATGAGATTTTGGCATTTGATGATGCCAGCCCAGTTCCTATTTTCATGTATATCCGCGAGTGGCTTTATGTGGCCTGAAGCCGTGCAAATTGCATAGGTGGTAGAGCCCAAATTCCCTCCGCAGCATATCAGAGTCGAAGGATTCAGCCAGCAGTATATGACAGCGATATCAATATTCGTTAGTAACGTGAGTCGAATCGTGCGTGCTACAAGCGTGGGCACAGCGTAGAAAGTGCATTCAGACGTAGACAAGATCGGCACACTGCGGAAACAGCGGCTGCAGGAGCGGAACCAGTCCCTCGCAGCTTGGCCTTCTCGAGTAGACAAGTAGTAAGTCTCACTGAGACTGTCCCACAGCTCATTGCACTGAGACACCCGCTGCCAAAGCCCACACACCAAGGCTGAGGAACGCAGCACTGTGTCTGCTTCGCACAGCTTCAACACTTCCAGCACTGCTCGGTACTCCATAATGACTGCACATAAAGTGCTGTTGGTTTGGCTGTGTCCACTTCCTCGGCCGCTCCTCAGGGAAATCGCGCTGTATCTCCCTCCTTGCTTCTACTTCCTTGGTATCAGCGCTACTACACTTACACTCTACCTGCTCCCTGGTGACTACCGGCAAACTCTCACCCATGACGGCTGCTTCTCTGACGGTATGAGACACTGCTGGGTCAATTCCTCTGAAGCACTCTTGGTGGGCGGAGGAACGTATCTCCAAAGGAATCGCTTTGGACTAAACAGTGTCTTTTTGTTCCGAGTAGAGCCGTTGATAGTGTGCTACTACCCCAGCATGCAAGAGGCGAGGTACAGTCCCGGAGTAGTTTGTGTCGATGGGACTGTGTTTGTGTTCGGCGGATACCACCATAGGAGTTTGGATTCAGGGGAAAAGGCGGAAGTTGCTCGGAAGATATGGAAACAGCTACCTAAAATGACCTATGGCCGGCATTCTTTTTGTCCTGTGCACTATGCAGGGAACATATATCTTCCAGATATCTCCAAAGGTAACAGAGCACTGGAAGCCTATAGTGTTGCTCAGGACGTGTATGAAACCATGTCTATTGCCTGCGAAAGTTCCAGCGCTCACTCCTGCGCCTTCCTGCTGCAGGAGCGACTCGTAGTGTTGTCGTGCTACAACTTCGCTTGGAGTTGGGAGATTGGAACAGGACGGAGTGAACAAGTGAAGGTAAAGACTGGAGTGACGGTACTGAGTAGCTGTGCGCCTAGAGTGGCTGGAAACTGTGTGTATTGGGTGGAGTTCGACTCAGGGAGACTGGCGTGCATGGACCTTAACTCCTTGCAAAGCCCTTCCACTCAGTCTAAGAAGACTGCATCCTCTGGCGGATAGTGTGCTAGTAGACTCTCTAATATGTAATATTCAAAGGTACTGAGGATTACGGTTGAGTTGCTCCATTGTGATGAAAGATTATCGTCTTAAGCTAAGGTTTCTTGAGAAAATCAGTAGAGTGTAGGGTGTCTCTACAAGTAGCTTTCTTATTAGAAGCTGTATTCGCTGCTCCTGCTCTTAGCGGCAATTAGGCAAGAAGTACCACTGCCATTGGCGGTAATACCGAGCCCACTTCATATATATAGAGTAATGAGCCATCATCGCTATGGACCGCTGCTGTATAGCAGTCTCGAAGCCTGTCTCCAGGTATTCGAAGGAGCGAACCAGGCCGAAGTAGTGAAGGTGTACAGGTGCAACACCAGAGAACAAGTGGACGCGCGGCTCAAATCTGCATTTCTCTTTTCACAGCAGAGCAATCGTCTCCTAGGACCTTTGTTGGGACTCAGAGTCCTGCGCAACAAAGCAGAGTTTATGGTGGAACTGACGATAGAGAATGCGGTAGAAAGAGATGTGCAGGCCCTTGCTGCAGAGGACCTGGTTCCTCATCTGAAAACAGGTCTGCAGGCCTACACGTGCACTAAGCCTCTATACAGCTGCAAGGAGAAGATGATCAAGGTGGAAGTGGTGACAGCGAGCACTGGCTTTCCCGAAAGAAGTGTGGCGATCAAGCGCAATCACTGTCGTTTCGAAACGATCAATGACATCTTGCGAGAAGCTGTGTTGCAGCGAAAGGCAGAAAACAGTCACTCTTGCAGACTGCTGGATATCTCTTGCCAGCAAAGCAACGAGGAACTCTTTGAAATAGGGTTGGTGATGGAGTGTCTAGATCGAGACCTTTTAGCCGATATCGAAGAGCGAGCAACTCTGCAAGTTCCCTACACAGAGACGGAATTACTGTGTGTCTTGGGGGACATAGCAGATGCATTGGTATTTGCAAAGCTGCAGGGAGTTGCACATAGAGACATCAAGCCTGCAAACATCTTCCAAAACCAATCTGAGTGGAAGGTGGGAGACTTCGGCGCAGCCTGTGCAGCTCAGCAGCCAGGACAAATCGCAAACGGAACTCGGGAATACATCAGTCCTGAAGTGCGGTTAAGGATGCTGGGGGAAGAGGTGGAAGTGGACTGGTACCAGAACGATGTATTTTCCCTGGGAGTCACAATGCTTCATATGACCAAACTGGCTCTTCCCAATCAGTTCGAAGGCTGGAGAAGTGCTGAAGAGCTGGAGTCGGCAGTGAATCAGGACATGCAGGACCTTCACTACTCTAATTCCTTCCTCAATATACTCAGGAGCATGCTCAACTTCGACCCCAGCTTGCGTCCTCTAATAGAAGAAGTGCGTTCTGAAGTGCTTTCAGCTTCTTCTCATCTCAATAACAAGTGCTGCGAGCAGATTGGACCACACTGCAGCATGGCTACTGCTCCAATTAACACAGACAGTCCAGACGTTGACATAAAAAGCCTGTTACAACTCGCTAACCACCAACTCTATCATCACCAACTCGTTGAGGCTGAAAGAACCCTCTTACATCTCCTCTCACTGCGCAACTCACAGACTCTACAGCCCTCCGACAGTCTCCAAATCACATGTGCGTTGGCCTGGCTTTACGGCCTTTGCGAGCGCCAAAGTGAGAGCAAAGCTTTACTGGAAGACCTACTTCGGGACGAGATCCGAAAGAAAGCCCCTGCCACTCAAGAATTAATTGAAGTTCAGATCATGTTGGCGCAGATCTACTTGACAGAGCGAAGATTCGACGAAGCGGACAAACTGCTGCGAGACAGTCTTGACAAGCAATTGCAGTTTGGGACAGAGACTGTGAACACTGCACTGATCTTGGGCACTCTCGCTAAAATCTACTTCGCAGAAATGAGGCTGAAGGATGCGGAAGACCTGCTGCAGCAGAGTCTGGAGCTGAGTAGAAAGGTAGGGTGCAAAGTACTAGAAGTTCAGAATTTCGGACTTATCGGCTTGCTCCGCCTCCATGAGGGGCGATACTCTGAGGCGGAAGCCGCCTTCCTTAGTTGTGTGGAGGTCTCCGTGCAGTTCTACGGGGACGAACACATTCGACTGACAGACGTCTACTCCCCCTTGGCAGCCACTTACATCATGCAGAACAGACCAGCAGAAGCAGAGGTCTTGATCCAGCTGACTATTGACCTGCAAAAGCATTGGCTGGGAGACACATGTCCTTCTCTGGTCTTCTCTTACCTGGTCCTTTCAGAGGCCTGTCGATACCAAGACCGACCCAAGGAAGCAGATCAGTGGCAGCAAACCAGCTTAGACTTGCTCGTTAAGCACTCGGGACGGGATGAAAGTGGCTCCTGGATGCATCGGTTTCACCACATCCGCAGTGCCGCTGAAAGTGGAAAATGGGGAGAACTGGAGTCGTGGATCTTAGAGGCTTTAGACAAAAGGTCAAGCCTGCAAAATTCCATTCCTTTGGAAAAGGCCGTGTACAGTCAACAACTCGGCAGTCTGTATCTGATGCAGGGGAAACTGAAAGAGGCCGAAGACTGGCACGAGAAGTGCTTAAGCTCTTTGAGCAACAGTCTGCCTGAAGAGCATCCTTTGCCTCTAAACGTCAACATCTCCCTCGCACTTACCTACTTGTCAGAAGGGAAAATGGCAGAGGCGGAGTCGCTACTGGGCCAAGTCTCAACCTTAAGAGGCAAGGCTGAGGACTCAGAGCCAGGCATGGAGTGCTGTGTCCGCATGATGAGTGACTTCCTCAGCGGGAAGACGGAGGCCTTCGAGGAGGGCCTGGGCAAGAGCGTTGCAGTGTTTCGCAGACTGTTGGGTGCAACGCATCCCTGCACCATAATGCTCGAAGCTCTGGCCAGCCTGCCCCCTGAATAACTCGCCAAAAGCTAATTTACATTAGTCACTTTCCTTGTGTTTTGGTTGCAAAACTCCACTTTGGAAGAGATGTCATAACTTCTTGTTAAAAGACCTTAGCTTTGTAACTGCCATTTCTGAGAGAAAAGGATA
>Ga0247837_1005393_pt1 | contig 19264 bp, 14 predicted proteins | sample LaCtaG_2_FD_187115 | JGI IMG/M metagenome (GOLD analysis project Ga0247837, IMG submission 187115) | Freshwater microbial communities from meromictic Lake La Cruz, Castile-La Mancha, Spain - LaCruzMarch2015_14.5m | ecosystem: Environmental > Aquatic > Freshwater > Lake | place: Spain: Castile-La...
CGGTGGTGGAAAAGTTTCTCCAGAGAACTTAGCCAAACTAAAACAGTGGGTCACGGAAGGTGCAAAGTTTGATGGACCAACTGCATCGGCTCCTTTGCCGTCGCTGGTCACTGAAAAAGCACCGGATGCACCGGCCCCGATGAAGTCGGAACCCGCCGTGGTCGCAATGGCAACAGGAAAAGAAACGGTCAGCTTTTCCCAGGATATCGCTCCCATTTTGATCGCCAATTGCAATGGTTGCCATTACAACGGCACGCGAAATTCTGGAGGCCTTCGGTTCGATGACTTCGCAGGGTTGCTCAAGGGCGGGACCAGTGGTTTGGCCATTGAAGCAGGCAAGCCGGAAGAGAGTTTACTTGTTCGCAAGCTTCGCGGCACCTCGGGCGCACGCATGCCGTTAGGGCGTGCTCCATTGGAGGACGATAAAATCAAATTGGTTGCAACCTGGATTAGCGAAGGAGCAACTTTTGACGGTTACAGTCAAGATGGCAAGCTAGATCAGGTGGTTGGCAAAGCTTGGGCTTCCAAAGCTGGTCATGAAGAACTGATGGCCAAGCGAATGGATCGAGCTCGTGAAAAATGGAAAATTGTCTCACCGAAAAGTGAGCCATCCGAAGCCAGCGATCAGCAATTTCACGTGATCGGTGATATTGGGGATGAGAATGCGAAGTTGCTGTTGTCGCAAGCTAACAACGCACTGAAGCAAGTCAAAAAGATGTTCAAGATCACCGGGAACGACCCGATTCTGAAGGGCGGTATCACGATTTTTGCATTGAAGCAACGTTACGATTACAGCGAATTTGGCAAGATGGCGGAAGGTGGGCGATCGATACCTTCCGAATGGTCTAGCCATTGGCGCAAGGAAACGCTCGATACTTATATTGCGATGGTGTTTGACAAGAACGAAAGCAAGATCAACGAGTCATCGCTTGTTCAGCAGATATCGAGCCTGTGGGTTGGGTCGATGGATGGTGTTCCGAAGTGGTTTGCAGACGGGGCCGGACGCAACGCCTTAGCGAACATGGTAGGCCAAAACGATGCAAGGGTCCAAGCCTGGTTCAAGCGAGTGCCAGAATCTATGAAACAGCTCGAGGATATGAAACGGCTGATGAACGGCAACATGAATGACGAAGATGCAGCCACCATCGGATTCGGCGTGATTCGATGGATGTACGATTCGAAGATGAAGTCGCAGTATGAAACGATCCTTAGAACGTTAGCGAGTGGTTCGAACTTTGAACAAGCGACCACCAAGGCGATCGGACCGATCGAAGTGTTCCTAAAGAACTTGCTAGGCAAAACCAAGTAGGCCGCACGATCGTAGGCCGTTACAAGCGCTAGCGCAGTTACGGCAGCCCCGTCCGAACCGAATTGCCCCAATCGAACAAGTCAAACCCTCCTAGCACGCCGTGCCGTAACTGCGTCCAAAGCGACTTGTTACGGCCTACTTCAGAGCTTTTTAAGGAACTAGTTGCTTCAAGGGCTTTTCTGTCGGGTAGAATGGGTGTGATTGTATGTTTTGGTGCCCGCGTTCTCGTAACTTCTATTCTGATCCCACGAAATGGATGCTTCTATTGCTGGATTTCGCCTTTGGATAACTGCGTTCTTGTACGCTTTCCTCACCGTTGCCCGGCTCTCAGCGGGCGAGCCGGTAGAACTCGCACGCACCGGGGGTTCAAATTCCGAGGACGCCGCCGCGATCATTCGCAAAAGCCTTCAAGTCCAGTACGAAGCCCTTTGGAATGGCATGTCCGACGACGCTCGCGCTGGATATCGCCATCTGGTGGAGAACGTGTATCTTCCCGCTGATTTTGACGAAGATGTTCTGAACGAACTCGATCGTGCAAAGCACGTGTGGGGCTTGTCGGACGTACCCCGCGATCCTGGCTCGCGAGCCGATACTTGGACGGCCTACGGATTGGCACCACGGCCAGACAACCCGGAGCTTCCCCTTCAGTACGTCAAGAATGCAGCTCAACAGTATTCGATGAATTGCTTTGCGTGCCACGGCGGCAACCTGCACGGAACGACCTATCCAGGTGCGCCCAATACCACCTACGCGTTAGAATCGTTGACGGAACAGGTCCGGAAAGTGAAGATCGCCATCAACAAGCCGATGACTCACATGGATATCGGATCGCTGTTCATGCCTTTAGGTAAGACCGTTGGGTCTAGTAACGCGGTGATGTTCGGAGTGGCTCTGATGAATTACCGGGATGCAGACCTCAATGTTCACGCCAACCGTCCCCCCGCTACCATGGTCCACCATGACATGGACGCTCCACCCTGGTGGAACTTTCATCGTAAGCATCACATCTACATCGATGGCTTTGCAGAAAAGGGGCATCGTGGGTTGATGCAATTCATGTTGGTTCGTGAAAATGGTCCCGAGCAATTTAAGCAATGGGAAAATGACTTCCGACAAGTCTACGCATTTCTATCCGAGCTTCGGCCACCAAAGTTTCCACTGCCTGTCGACCAAGATAAGGCCCTGCGAGGCAAAGCAGTATTCTCAACGAATTGTGCATCCTGTCACGGTTCGTATGGATCGAATTCGCAGTATCCTGAACTACGTGTCCCCATCGAGGAAATCGGGACCGACCGTGTTCGGCTGGACTCGCTTTCGGTCCAACATCGCGACGCATATGGGCAAAGTTGGTTCGCCAACGGTGGCTCCCAAGATACGGTTGCGGAGGTGGACGGATATGTTGCGCCGCCGCTGGATGGTATCTGGGCATCCGCTCCTTATTTTCACAATGGCAGCGTACCGACACTCTGGCATTTACTGCGGCCTGAACAAAGACCCGATATTTGGCTGCGAACAGCCCTACGTTTGGATACTTCACGCATTGGGCTCGAAGTTGAGTCCGTGGATTCGATACCTAAGCGTTTGAAGCCTGCTGAGCGTCGTTGGTACTTCGATACCAAGCAGTTTGGAAAGTCTTCCACAGGGCATGATTTTCCAAATTCCCTCACCGAAGCGGAACGAGAAGACCTTTTAGAGTATTTAAAAACGCTGTAAGGGCGACAAGGCAGGGTTAGGCAGTTTTGCTGGGAAGTTCAATCGTAATCGTGGCACCTGTCGGTACAAAGTCGTGCCGGTCTGAATTTCCGACCGCGATGGTGCCCTGGTGGGCGTTGATAATGCGTTGACATATGGCCATCCCCAAGCCCGTTCCCTTAGTCTTCGTCGTGTAAAACGGTTCAAAGATGTGTTTGCATTGTTCTTCATTAAGCGCTGGACCTTGGTCGGTGATGTTCACTTGTACGAACCGTCCCGAAGTTCTTTGAACCTGCCTTGTTGCGACAACGATTTGACTCGCGTTGGGCGCTACCGCAAGCGCATTTTCGAAGATGTTTCTGAACACTTGAACTAGTCGATTGGGATCGCAAAAGACGTCTGCGACCGACTCAAAATGCATGGCGATTTTGACGTTCGTTTCTCGCCAAATAGGCTCCAAGTGGTTCCAAGCTTCCAAGCACAATTTGTAGATGCTTTGAAAAGACCGATCCAACTGAATGGGCGCCGCGTAGTTTCGAACTTCTTCGTGCAGAGTCTGCAGTTCTACCAGTGCAGATCGCGAGCGTCTCACCAAATCTTGTTGCTCAGGAGCTGATTCTAAATCCAGGTCCAGCATGTCCAAGCATGCTCGGGATCTTTGTAACGCGTTTCGGCTTTCGTGCGCGATGCCAGTCATCATTTGGCCGATCGCAGCGAGTCTCTCGCTTTGAATCAGCTGCATCTGGGCTTGGCGTAAGTCATCTTCGACTTGCCGACGTTCGGTCATGTCGCGAAGGATGCCCGTGTACAGAACTTGAGCTCCGATCCTGACTTCGCTAACCGCAAGATCCACAGGAATCATCGAACCGTTTTTACGTTTGCCCATCACTTGGCGACCGATCCCGATAATGCTTGCCTCTCGCGTGGAATGGTATCGATGAAGGTAACCATCGTGTGCGGATCGATCTGGCTCTGGCATCAGCATCGAAACGTTTTGGCCGATCACTTCCGCTGGAAGAAAGCCGAACATTTTCTGAAACGCATGATTCACATGCAGCACCACCCCTAGGGAGTTGATGGTCACAATGGCATCGACAGCGGTGTCCAAGATCGCGGCCAGAATGGCTGAATCTTGAAGTCCTTTCAGTTTGTCGTCAAACTCAGTCTCTTCGTTCAGCATCGTGGTTCTCGTGATCGAGGGGGGATAGCCAACCTGGTTTCAGTTCGTCCAGCATTTCGCGAACGATTGTTCGTTCGTCCGGTTCGAGTCGAACGCCTTTTGGGAGTTCGCCGTTCTCCACCAAAATCCCGTGCATTCGGTTCTGAATGTAGGCCATGACTGCTTCCGGCAATCCATCGAAATGCGAAGACAAAATCAGATAGCTGCATGGAAATCGCATCAGTCGCTTCTTTAGGTCGAACTGGTACAGCGAGCGACCTTTGGAGTCGATCGGTCCGCGCTGGCTAAACTCCTGGGTAAAGTTCGAGGTTCCAGTTACTTCGGATTCTAATGCGAATTCGTCTACAAAAAGCAACCCATCTACGAGCGCTTCGCCGACGCTCGCGATCCGACGCCCTGTGGACTCCGTGCGAAAAGACTTGTCTCGCCCGAGCGCTTCATTCATGGCTTGATCAAGGTAAATGGCTTGGCGAGTTTCGTAATTGGCCCGTGTGATCAGATTGTGCAATCGAGTCTGATGCTCCAGCACCATCAAGGCGATGATGTCGCTAGACTCCTGCAAGTAGAAATCACTTTGTACATTTGCGGGTAGCTTCTCGGAATTGAGACTGAATTCTGTATCCACATTTTGCGGGTCTTGGCGATCAAGTGCAAACGCGTTACCCAAATGCGTCATCTTGCCGTGCGTCCCTGTGACATACCAGCCTCCCCAGCGTTGTTGAAAAGGACTTCGGTAATCCGTCACGTACGAAGTCGAGCCCGAACGGGGCCGACCTGATTTGTCAGAATAAATGGAACGCACTAAAACGCCTGGCACCCGTTCCGTACGCGAAGTCGCATGACACGACAGGCATTGGCCTCGGTCGCGTATGATTTGGAACGTTTCTCGCTCTCGTTCTAAGGTGTAAAATACGCATCCCAGCTGGGAATCGATGGCCGTTAGTTCCATGACGTTGCTTCCTTGGACAACTCCTAAGTAAACCGAATCATTGAAGTAGATGGCACGCGGAGTGCTTGGTCCAATATGCGAAAGTTGCAAGCTGGTTTTGGAGAAGACTAAGCATTGCGACGAGACAGGGATGTCTAACGCTTGCAAAACCGACGGAAGATAGTCTCCTTTGGAATCGGCGACCAACACCTTTTCGCCTGAGTTCATCTGCTGAAGTAACTTGGCAACAGGGTCGTAGGACTGGGAATCGTAATAAGAGATTGGTGCATTCTCAAATTCATCCTCGGACCGGGCCATATTCACCCAGCCTGCGAACCACAGCACACCAACAAGTGTGCGAGCCAAGAAACCAAGTGCATGAGAGAGTGGTGCGGTCACTTTTTGACCTCGTCATTCAGCATTCGCATCGCAGGACTTTCCAGGTCGTCGTATTGACCATTTCGAATGCACAATAGGCAAGCGACGAGCGCCGATCCACCAAGAAGCAGCGCGACAGGCAAGGCAACGTAAAGAACACTCATAGTGTGTTAAGTTTCTTCAGGGAAAGTGAATGTTAATGTTTTTTCAGTACTTGCTGCGTACCATCATGGCCATTGCCAGAACAGTGAGCCCGCTGATGGGCATCAGTATTGCCGCAATCAGCGGGTGTATCAGGCCAGTGATTGCCAAAGTGATGGTGATGGAATTGTAAATCAAGGAAGCGATGAAGCAGCGTTTGATCCCGACGACGACGCTTTTCGATGTATCTAACAGGCCGACAACCGACGACAATCGTTGGTTCGCAAGATAAATGGGGGCCGCATGCAGCGACTGCTCGCTGCCTCCTCGGATGGCGATTCCAACATCGGCGACTGCCAGTGCCGCCGCGTCGTTTACGCCATCTCCCACCATGACACAGGGGCCCGTCGTCTGTTGCTTGCAATCGACAATGGCTTTCATCTTTTGTTCAGGCGTCTGTTCCCCTAGGGCGGTTTCAAGGAGAACTCCTTCCGATTGCAGTTCCTTCGCCATACGATCGACCATTTCCTGACGATCACCAGAAAGGATGGCTAGTTTCCATCCTCGCTCGGAAATCGCTCGCAAGGTGGAGACGGTTTCTGCCCGGAGGGGATCGCCCAGTCCAAACATTCCAACCACCGAATCATCGACTGCCAGCCAGACGCTGCTTCGTCCGCGAGAAAGTATCTCGGATTCCAAGCCGTTCCATGGTCCATCAAACTCGATCCCGTTTTCCAGTATCCAACGCTGCGAACCGATGCACAGGGTATGCCCAGCAATGGTGCCACGTATTCCTCGTCCCATGGCTACATGCACATCAACAACCTTGGTTTCTGCCGCAGTATCCGCTGGAAGCCCGATTGCATTTGTTTCTTTCTGACGCGTGGCAAAGTCAACGATCGCTAAAGCTACTGGATGTCGCAAGACACTTTCCAATCGCGCTGCATGAGCTAAGTTTTCGCTGTCTCCATGCCATTCTAGTACTGTCATGCGACCGTGCGTTAAGGTCCCTGTTTTGTCTAGCCAAATTTTGCCAGGTGTTGCAAGTTTCTCCAGACAGTTCCCATCACGAATCCAAATCTGTCTCTTGGCAGCGCGACCCAGCGATACCGTCAGAACCAACGGTGCGGCCAACGCAAGCGCACAAGGGCACGCGATCGTCAGCAGTGCCATTGTGTGCTGAGTTGCCGTATTGCTTCCGGCTACGAAAAACCAAAAGAGCCAAGTGCAAACAGCAAGGCCTATTACAACCACGACAAACCATTGCCCAACTCGATCTGCGGCCATAATCCATGGGGTTCGATGGGTCGTTGCGTTCCTGACCAGTTCCATCAACCGTCCCATGCGAGTTGAGTCCCCGACCGCAGTCACTTGAACCGTAAGTGGGCTGCTGAGATTGGTCGTGCCATTCAGCACGACGTCTCCGGCTCGGACAGGCATTGGATTGCTTTCGCCATTGAGCGACGACATATCGACCGAGCTCAGTTGCGTTTGTTCGGCCTCCGAGCTTCCCTGGACTAAACCATCAGCGGAAATCAGTTCCCCCGGTTGGATATAGATTCGATCACCCACTTTCAGCCGACTGGATGGTAGAGTCGTCCATGCACCGTCGGGTTCGATTCGATTTGCAACCACGGAATTCAATCTCAGAAGCTTTGCTACAGACAAACTGGACTGATGCGTTGCCCGAAATTGGATAAAACGTCCGACGCGAAGTAGCAAAATTAGAGAGGCAAGCGAATCAAAATAAACGTGTCCCTGTCCAGAAACGGTACCAACCAACGAACCTACAGCCCCCATCAACAAGGATAACGCGATTGGGACATCCACGTGCGGCGTTCGAGTTCGAATCGATTGCCATGCGGTTTGGAAAAAAATGCGCCCGGGAAAAACAGTGGCCAGGATCGCTAAGGATGTACCGATCCAACGCAAAAAGGTTGCTTGAGTGGAAGTCATGCCCGTGGACTCGCCGGCATACAGTGCGACCCCGATCCACATCGCGTTGGCTGCAAGAAACGCAGCGGTCGCGATGCCTGTCCAATGCCACCGCTGTTTCTCTAAAAATCCTCGTTCATCCTCTTCGTTCGCGATCCAAGGCGAAAGCGCATAACCGATTCGAGACAAGCGATGTGAAACGGACGCTGGGTTGGTTTGGTCGGGGTCGTAGATGAGCTCGATCGTGGAATCGCTCATTCGTACCTGGGCACTTTTGAGCCCATGGATGGTTGGTTGAACTCGTTCGATCAGCCAAGAACAGGCGCCGCAATGAACTCCGTCGATCGCAAGGCGCACTGAACACAAACCATCAGGAAAATGATGGACGGCTACACCAGCCGCTTCCAAGTTGTTCAAGATCGCAATGCGATCGTTTCTGGCTACCGAAAAAGATGGTTTCGCGTCCCTCCGCAGTGCATAGAAGTCCTCTAGCCCGAGCTCATGAATCATTGCATAGGCGCCCATGCACCCGTTGCAACAGAATACGCGAGACTCCTTGTCGGCTGCAAAGGTAGGCTGCCCACAATGCGCACAAGGGCGAAGTCCCGGTTTAGCCACGTTCTCGCGATCAAGGGTTTCCTGCATCATTGCCTCCCAGATAGCCAACGCTCCCGTACGGGGCTGCACCAGCAGCGGCCCTAGAACCCATACCAATAGCGGAAGGTGCAATACTTCGCGTATTCGGCATCAGTGAACCGCGTGACGGACTCCCCACACAGCACGGTAGTCCCGCATTCATCGAATCCCGAATCTGTTGGATCGAGGGCTTGCTGGGTGTCGCTGTGATAGAGTTTAGATCGACCTGACTTCGGTGCATCAAAGTGTAAAATCCAAAGGCGACAATGCATACCGCAGCCAGCGGTTGAAATAGAAAATGCCACCGAGGTCCCACCATGCTCCAGCTCCAAGCTGCGGCGGTCAGCAGCGGCAAAGTTCCCACCCAAAAGGCGACCATCATGGCAACAGTCATGGTCGGTGAAGGCGCTGCCGCGGAGGCTAAAACAAAAACATATAGCCAACCACATGGCAAGAACGTGCTGGAGAATCCCCACAAAAAAGAGGAAAGCCAAGCAGGCACTGACGCATACCGTTTGCGGAGCGACACGATGGAACGCGTCCAATTCAACACCCAAGCGGAATGGGTCACCGGTTTCGTCGCGTTGCCCATCGATTCGAACAATCGCACCATTCCCATGACAATCAAGATCATCCCAACCCCCCAGCCTATCCATTGCGATCGAGCGAAATCGCCGGCCGCTATCTGAAAGGTCAATGTGAACGCTGCGACAAGCATTCCCATCAACAGGTAGGTAGCTAGTCGTCCCAAGTGATAGGCGGACAGACGAACCGCCCGTTGCAAGGCAGGACGGTCTCCGCTGGATTGACCTATCGCCAGCATCGCAAAAGGACTGCACATGCCAACACAATGCAAAGATCCGACCAGCGAAGAGAAAAGTGTTGCGGTCAGCAACTCCAATGCGCTCACTCGGAATCTCCTTGCCAATCGAACGACTTTTCGAACCAGCATTTTTCTTGATCCGCAGTCAGCATGTCGATCTCCAAATTCCACATGCCTGGCTTGGAAACGTCAACGTTGGCGAGATATAGTCCTGGGTGAGTTTCCGTAAGAGGTGCCTTCCATTGTGTGGCAACTCGGGTGTAGTGAAACAGGGTGACCGATCCTGTGCAGCCCGAGACGGGGTTTCCGGCAGTGTCTTTCAGGACGATTTCGATTGCATCCAGGCTTGGTGGAATACGAGCGATTTCGATTGCCCAACCTTGCTTGTTCCAAGCTTCCTTCAGTGATTGGCGTTGATCCCACGCCACCGCTCGCTCGCCAAATCCTGGAATCGATCGAAAGGATGGATCCCCTGCCGCCATCGAAATCGCGATCGCGGCAATTGCGATATCGAGTGAGAAAAAGCCCACTATCAACAGCACCCAAAAGCGTCTCGATTTACGTTCTTGCCTAGCGGTATATGTCGCGTTCATAGATACACTTTGGTTATTATTGAGGTCCTAGTAATCGAACTTGAACGTCGCGAGCGGATCCTGCCGAGTCGGCAATTTCGATTCGCGTATCGTACAGACCTGAGCCCTTGGTGATTTGAAGCGGGAACTGAACATCGACAGGAACCAAGACCGATTCGCCTGGTTTCAGAGTCAGCGGTGCTTCGTTGCTCCAACGAGCGACAACCGCTTCATTCTTAGTTTTGATGGAATACTGTTGGTCGGTTTGGCTTCGATTCACCAAACGAATGCGGAAGTTGTTTTGCACATGCTGATCTTGGAAGACCGTAAATGGTGCGCCAGGCATTCTGACAACGCGAGCGTCGAAAGCAAACTTGTATGACAACACGAACAAGAACAGTAAGAAAGCGATACCGATGATCGTCGGGTAAATCAGCGTTCTTGCTCGGATGGCTTTGGAGGGTATGCCCGCCATGGCATCTTGGCTCGAGTAGCGAATCAACCCCGTGGGCTTCCCTATTTTGACCATGATATCATCGCAAGCGTCAATGCACTGAGTGCAATGAATACATTCAAGTTGAAGCCCATCGCGAATGTCGATGCCCGTCGGGCAAACGGCCGTACACCGCCCACATTCAATACAGTCGCCCGTTTTCATCCCAAGTGAATCTTGCGTTGTTTGGGTATCTCGCTTGCCACGCTTTCGAGGTTCTCCGCGTTGGATATCGTAGGTGACGATAACCGATTTGCGGTCCAACATGACCGATTGGAATCGTCCATAGGGGCAAGCAATCATGCAGAATTGCTCTCGAAAATACATGAAATTAAATAGCAGCCCCAGGGTCGCGCCACCCATGACCAGAAAGGCTACAGGGTGTTGCGTTGGCCATAACTGTATCCACTGAGCTAAACGATCGGTTCCAACGAAATAACTTAAGAAGGTATGGGCAAGAAACAACGAGCAGCCCAGGTAGGCTGAAAATTTGGCCACAGCACGGACGCCCCCTAACTGATTTCGGGATTTGCCACCCTTGCCAAGCGTGCCATCAAAAAAACGATCGATAGGGCGAAATAGGAACTCGAGATAAACCGTCTGCGGGCATGCCCAGCCACACCAAACGCGTCCGGCGAGAGCTGTTACCAACATGATCGAAAAGAAGGCCATCAAGGCCAAGCAAGCGACCAGAGGAGTATCAGTTGGATAGAACGTGTAGCCAAGAAAGGTAAACTGGCGGCTTGCGATATCGATTAAAACGTAAGGTTTGCCATTCAATCGCAAATGGGGTAAGGTCACGAAGAATGCGATCAAGCCATAAGCTAACCAACGTCGGCGTTGCCAATAAAATCCCTTGGCTAGCGAAGGGCTAAGCCAATTGCGGCTGCCATCGCGTCGCAAGGTCGGCAACACTTGCTCGGGGGCGTTCAGAATCGAGCTTGGATGCATCGTCGATTGTGGTTCTAGCAGTTCCTTGCAGCATCCACCATTTGCTTGACAGCGACCGCAGGACGTCTTTTCGTTCGAAACAACTGGCAGCGTGTCTTTCATAGTTTCAGGCGCACTTTACTCGATTGGCCAAACCGCAATGGGGCTACCATCGGGCGCTTTAGGGGAAGCAGGTTTCGAACCACGCAAACTTGCGACGTAAACGGAAACCAAAATGATGTCGTTCTTGTGGGAAAAACGGGTAGCCCAGGCTGGCATCGCACCTGCTCCAACACCTTCGTTGAGGACCTTGATGATGTCCGGTAAGGCCTTGATGTGCTTGTAATTGTCGTCGCAAAGATTGGGCCCAACGTTACCGCCACCGTCCGAACCATGGCAGGAAACGCAATTCGCTTTAAAAATCGATTGGCCGACGCCAACCCATTTCGGATCTTTAAGGTACTTGATCATCGTAGCTTGATCAGCCGCCAAGTCACCGATTTCCGCATATTGCTTTTTCGTGTTTTCCGTTAGGCTTGCTTGGTACATTTCGTCCACGGATCGACCTGGAGCACCAATGTGGAAGTACAACAAGTAAAATGGCGATACGGCCATGGTAATGACAAAAACCCATTTCCACCAACTGGGTAGTGGATTGTCATATTCTTGGATGCCATCGTAGCTGTGCAGAACCTTAACTTCCGTTGAATTGCCCTGATCCATTACTGTCTATCTCCGTTACCGTGTAGGTTTGATTCTTTGTTTTCGATGCTGGTTTTCTGAGAATTCGCCGTTCGAGGAACAGGAACCAGGTCGTCGAGTGGAATACGTCCAAACGCTCGTGACGCATCTCTACGAAGCATGAACGCTCCTATGCAAATGGCAAGGAAACTCATTCCAAACAAGACCAAGGCGATTTCGTCGTAGTCCGAATAATCTAGTTTACTGATAATTTCTTTTAACATGGGTTTTTCCTAATTGAGCCGCAGACGCTAGCCGCGTTTCGGATTCCTGGCAAAAATCTATGTATCGCGGCTAGCGCCCGCGGCTCAGAGTTAACGACTGGCCATGGTTGGAGTAGTTTTTGGAACTGCGTCAGTCGTTGGAGCCGATTCGATTGTCGGCGTTTCCGTCGCTGGTGTTTCGGCAGGTTTTTCCGCAGGTGGTGCTGCCGGAGTCACTGCAAACAAATCGGTACCGAGCCTTTGCACATAAGCAATGAGCGCGATGGCGGTCGAGTCCTTGATCAAGTGCCCGTTGTAGGAGACTGGTCCCCCTTGGTTGATGATCTCTGCTGCAAACACCTCTGCTTGCTTTTGAGCCATGGATTCAGCTTCCGTGAGTTCCCTGTCATAAGGTGCCCCTAAGAAAGCTGCTGCGTCCACCCGTTTCTGAATCTCTTTGAAGTTGAGCTTCTGTTCCAGTAAATGCTTATAGCTTGGCATCACGGATCCCGTCACGAACTTGGATGGGTTTTCAAAGTGAGTCCAATGCCAGAAACTGCTTTGCTTCTTCACGCCTTCTCGAGCGAGATCGGGACCGATACGTCGCGATCCCCATTGGAATGGCCGATCGTAAATGAACTCACCTGCCTTGCTGTATTCACCATATCGCTGAGTCTCTGCAATCATGGGGCGAATCATTTGGGAATGGCAGTTGTAACATCCTTCCGAAACATAGATGTCTCGCCCAGCAAGCTCCAAGGGCGTGTAAGGCTTGACGCTGGCAATCGTCGGAATATTGCTTCGGATCAAGAACATCGGAATGATCTCGAAGAGACTTGCTATGATGACCGCCAAGGTCGTAAGCAAAGTGAATCGAATTGGAAAACGTTCCCAGCGTCGGTGCCAATCCATGGCCGAGACTTTGTCTAACCGTACGGCGGCGTCGAGCACGGGTGTACCCGCCAAAGGGCTTTGAGGAATCGGCGAATCTTCGTAGAACCGGCTCAAGCGGGGAGCGGTGTACACAGGTTCGTCATACTTACTTGGACGACCTAACCACGTCATGGTAGCATTCAGTGCCAGCATCAAAATGCCAGCCACGTACAACGTTCCTCCTAGAATACGGGCCCACCAAAATGGAACGCTCGACTGGACGGATTCAATAAACTCTGGGTATTGCAACCGGCCGAGATCGTCCATGGCCCGCCACATCAACCCTTGAGTGATACCCGCCATGTAAATTGGGACGATGTACAGCAGGATTCCAATGGTGCCGATCCAAAAATGCCACTCAGCTAACTTCTTGCTCCAAAGCTTGGTCTGGAACAGCCTGGGCAGTAACCAGTAGATCATTCCGAACGTCATAAAACCATTCCAGCCCAAAGCGCCAGAGTGAACGTGGGCAATGGTCCAGTCGGTGTAGTGCGACAAGGCGTTGATGCTCTTCACCGATAGCAATGGTCCTTCAAAAGTAGACATCCCATAAAAGGTTAGTCCCACCACGTAAAACTTAAGGACTGGATCGGAGGTCACCTTGTTCCAGGCCCCTCGCAAGGTCAATAGTCCATTGATCATCCCGCCCCAAGATGGCATCCACAGCATGACGCTGAACAACATTCCAAAAGTACTGGCCCACTCAGGTAGTGCCGTGTAGTGCAAGTGGTGAGGGCCAGCCCAAATGTAGATGAACACCAACGACCAAAAGTGAATGATGCTTAACTTGTAGCTGAATACCGGACGCTCTGCCGCTTTTGGCAAGAAATAGTACATGAGCCCAAGGAAAGGAGTTGTCAAGAAAAACGCGACAGCGTTATGACCATACCACCATTGCATTAGAGCATCTTGAACGCCTGCATAGATCGAATAGCTTTTGCCTAACCCAATCGGTACGACAAGATTGTTGAATACGTGCAGTATGGTGACGGTCACGATGGTGGCAATGTAAAACCAAAGTGCTACATACATGTGTCGTTCGCGGCGGTTCCATAAAGTCATCAAAAAGTTGCCACCGAAGAACCCAAGCCACACGACGGCAATCGCAAGGTCGATCGGCCATTCCAGTTCTGCGTATTCCTTGCTTTGGGTGATACCTAGGGGCAAAGTTACCGCTGCGGCAACAATGATCAATTGCCATCCCCAGAAATGAAGACGCCCAAGAAGGTCGCTCCACATACGACATTTGCAAAGACGCTGCGTGCTGTAATACACCGCTGCGAAGATCGCGTTCCCGCCGAAGGCGAAAATAGCGGCGTTGGTGTGCAGAGGCCGAAGTCGCGCAAAGCTCAGCATCGATGCCACTTGGCTTTCCAGTCCACCCACCAATCCGGGCATCACCAACAAAAAGGCAACCAGCAAGCCAGCGACTGTCGCAATCAACCCCCAAGCGATGGTCGCAATCAGAAACAAGCGTACTATCCCATCGTCATAGCTAAACGACTCCATCGTGTTGGAATCGGGGGCAGATCTTTGCGAATCGTTCGTCGGCAAACGGTCAAGAGACAGATCACTCATCTTGATGCAATCTTGGGGTTTCAATGAGGAAGGGTTCGGGAACAAAAAATTTCAGGAAGGGTGCATCGAATTCAGTCTTACAGATCCAATTCCTTCGCATTTATCTTTACTTCGCAACAGTTGTGCCAACGTCGGTCAGAATCTGCAAGACCAAACCCGTTGATGGACCAAGTCTGGGTAGATGAACTTTGGGTGAACAGGGTGCCATTTTCGAATCAATCGCCAATTTGCTGGGATCCAGATATTTCCCAAAGGGACGTTTTTCGTTGCGAAATCGAGTCAGTTTGTCGCAGCTGAAATCAGTGTCTATAATGACGCGTCGAAAAAGCGAGCGGTGTGAGATAAAAGCGCGTCAGTGTGCCTGAATGGCTCACGCGGGAATGTTCGAAAGAGAGTCCCAGCAACGACGAGAACTATTTCATTTTGCGGCCCTATTATTTACCCTGAAACGGGTCAGCAGGATTGCATCTCTTTTGGGACTTCTTGGCACGCCAACTGATCTTGGCACGCAGCATGCATTTCAGTGGATTCGAATTGACTCAGCAAAAAAGACTCTTGAAACGCACGTGCCATGATCTCCATCCCCTTGACCGAACCGCTTGATCTCCTGCTGGTGGATGACGAACCGGATTTTCTCGAACCGGCTTGTCGTTTCTTTCAACGCCAGGGGTATCGAGTGGTGGCTGCTGCCAATTCAGAACAAGCGATCTCCATCCAGGCCAAACAGCATTTTCATTTGGCAGTGATCGATCAGAATATGCCTGGGATGAATGGCTTGGATTTGCTAGTTCGGCTTCGTCAAGAAGACGAGGAGCTGAAGGTAATTGTGCTTACGGGCAACGGCAATGTGGGCTCGGCGGTAGAGGCCATGAAGCGAGGGGCTGTTGACTACATTGCCAAACCATTTGGGCTGGATGAGCTTGATGCGCTGATCCGCAAGACAGCTCGCAGTGAATCGCTAGAACGAGAAAATCGTCACTTAAAAAAACAGCTCGCTCAAACCCATTCCTTGAAACCGATCATTGGGCAGTCGCCTGGGATCACCGAAGTCAAAAGATTGATTGACCGGATTGCCCCCTGCGATAAACCGGTGCTTATCTTGGGTGAAAGTGGCACCGGTAAAGAGTTGGTTGCCCGGGCTATTCACGCACAAAGCCTAGTTGCCGATCGACCGTTGGTGGTTATCAACTGCGCCGCATTGCCTGAGTCCCTATTGGAGAGCGAGTTGTTTGGGCACGAAAAGGGTGCGTTTACGGGGGCCTCTGAGGCAAAGCCTGGCTTGTTTGAAATTGCGGACGGTGGAACACTGTTTATCGACGAGTTTGGTGAACTGGCCGGTGGGCTTCAAGCGAAACTGCTCCGCGTGCTTGAGGACGGTTCAATGCGCCGTATTGGGTCCGTGAAGGAGCGACGCGTCAAAGTACGATTGATTGCGGCTACCAATCGAGATCTTGCGAACGAGGTGGCTGCGGGCCGTTTTCGAGAGGATCTGTATTATCGTGTGAATGTTCTATCGATTACGATCCCGCCTTTACGTGAACGAATTCAAGATATCCCCTTGCTGGTAAAACATGTCCTGGGAGATGCGTGGCAGATTGGGGAGGGGGTCGCAGAGCTTTTTCAGCGATGCAATTGGCCCGGCAACATCCGTCAATTGGTGAATGCTTTGGAGCGTGCCAAGATCCTAGCCGATGGCAATGCCATTGAGTTGCCTAACTTGCCCCCCGAAATACGCCAGGTTTCCGTTCTCCCAAGCGATTCGTTGGCGGATTCCAGCCCAAACATCGGCGACGCTGTTCCCATGGCGTCGATCTCGCAACTTCATATCAAAGAAGTGTTGAAACGCAATCAGGGAAACAAAGCAAAAGCCGCTCGAGAACTGGGGATCGCGCGTAGAAGCCTCTATCGTATTCTTGATAAAATGAATGCTTCGGATTGAGGACTTCGGTTACACTAGGTCGCATGAGCAAGCGATACGATAATAATTCATCACCCACCGAACTTTTGCCCGGCGATATCGAGTACGAAATGGGTACTCCGATCCCCGGGGTTATCCTCGAAAAGGAAAAGTGGGTTCAAACCGCAATTAAACGGTTGCCAGAAGATGGGCAGCTAGATCTGGCTACTGTTTTTGGCAGGTCGGCTCCGTTGGCGGTGGATATCGGCTGTGGAAACGGGCGTTTTGCTCTTTCATCTGCTGTCCGTCGAGAAGATTGGGACCATCTTGCGATCGACATTTTGCCTGCGGTGATCCGATACGGAACTCGACGTGGCAACCAGCGAGGGTTATCGAACCTTCGTTTTGCAGTATGTGATGGATGGCGTTTTCTAGCCAACTATCTGCCGGTCGGGGCGTGTGATGAGATCCATATCTACCATCCGCAGCCATTTTCCGATCCGAATTTATCGAGCCGACGTATGATGACACCTGGCTTTTTGGCTCTGGTGCACGCTCGACTCAAGCCGGAAGGCTGCGTTTTTTTGCAGACCGACCGCAAGGAATATTGGGATTACATTCGCACCATTATGGGAGTCGTGTTCGCTTGGACCGAAATCGAAGGACCTTGGCCAGACGATGAATTTGGAAGATCGCGGCGCGAAGTGTTATCCGTTGAGCAAGGTTTAACTATTTTTCGAGGGGTTGGGCAAAAGCGACCGGACCTATCCGAAGATCAGCTCCAAGCCATTTTGAAGGAATTGCCAGAACCCAAGTTTGAACTCGAGCATCGGGATTCTCGCAGCAAGCGCCCTTTGCGCAAGCGGCCCCACCGTCAAGCTAAACGCAAGCCGAAGCCGCCGAATCCCAAAATGGGCTAATGATTTTTGGTTTTCATGCTAAAATCTCGGTCTTCCGACAGGAGCAATAGGTCGCTCCATCGTACGAATTCCACTCTCAGATCAACATGACGATTGAAACGCGGGTTGTTTCCCCCGGGCCAAACGAGAAAACCGTGCGAACCATAGAAGGTGCCGTCCTGCAAGTCCCCAAGGGTTGGGAGTTATTGCCACCTGGCGACGCAGGACTGACGCGACGTGTCAAAGCCTCCGGCCCCACTTGGACCGTCCAAGAAAAAAAAGGCCGCAAAGTTTTTTCGCGTGGGGTATGGGCCTCTGGCGTAGCAATCTCGCAAATTCGTGCTCAGCTGGAGGTGGAAAGATCCACGGAGGCTTATGCGAAACGCAAAGTCGCCGATGCCGGACGACGAGAGAAAAAGCAAGCGGCCTACGTGGAGGATTTTGGTGCAGCTGTTTTGCAGTTTTTGAATTTCGATCCGATCTACGGCGATCTTGCTCACAAACTGGCAACCGCGGTCGCACACCACGCTACGCCCGTTGGCAGCGGGACGGTTGCGAGAACAGAAAGAATTCCGATCGAGCAACGTGCCGAGGCGGCCGTTATCGCCTGGATGCGGCATCAAACCACCGCATACGACAATCTAAAAATTGAACGAATCAAAGGGCAGCGGCGTGAAGTTCGACGCATGCTTGCTGACCAGTCCAGGCAATTGCTCAACGATTATCGCCGCGGACAAACTGTGGACTCAAGCCGCTGTCCTTTACGAAAAGCATTAACATAGAATCCATGTATCACCAAACTATTGTAAAGCCTAATGCCGAAGAGGTCGCTTTGGCCGCGACGGATTGGCTCGTTGAGACGATACGCGAAAGCATTGCTGCTCGAGGCCAGTGCAGTATTGCTCTCTCAGGCGGTTCAACGCCAAAGCGTCTGTACCAAATGATTGCGGAAAGCGAAACCGACAAGCTCGATTGGTCGCTGGTGACTTTGGTGTGGGGTGACGAACGCAACGTGCCTCATGACCATGTTGACAGCAACTATCGGATGGTGCGAGAAGCTTGGTTGGATCGATTGGATCCAAAGAATCATTCTAAGAATATGCCCAAGGTCTTCCCTGTTGTGATCGATCTCAAAGCCCCTGATCGAGCGGCTTTGCAATACGAGAAGCAGCTTCGAGACGTTTTGGAGAACGAAGGGGACAAGGATGATGTTCCAACCATTGATATCGTGTTGTTGGGTTTGGGAGACGATGCGCATACGGCTTCGCTGTTCCCTGAAACGGAAGCTCTCAAGGAAAGCGACCACTTGTTTGTCGCCAATTTTGTACCCAAGTTCTCCGCCTATCGACTGACTCTTACGGCTCCAATTATCAACGCAGCACGGAATGTCGCGTTCCTTGTTTGTGGAGCGTCGAAACGACCGGCTGTGGATGTGGTCTTGCATGGACCTCGCCATCCCGACGAATATCCAGCCCAATTGATCGAACCTAAACTAGGACGGCTATGGTGGTTCCTTGATTCCGCCGCCGCTGCCGAAGTCCTAAAGTAATTAGAAACAACTATCTATGTCCGATGATGTGTCTGCTAACTCACCCAATGAATCCCTAAGTCCTTCTTTCGGTGGTCTTCGTGTGGCCGCGCTTGAAAGCCGGCGCCGCGACGATTTTGCTCGATTGATAGAACGATTCGGCGGAAAGGCGTTCGTGAGTCCGTCGATGCGCGAATTGCCTATCGACAAAAACAAAGACGCCGTTGATTTCGCCTACCGCGTGATTACCGGTGAGATCGGTGCTGTCATTTTTCTGACCGGTGTTGGGTTCAAGCAATTGATTGCAGCTATTGAGCCGCATATGGACAAGCAGCGATTTTTGGATGCTTTGTCGGATATTCCTACGTTGGCTCGTGGACCTAAACCGGTGGCTGCGATGCGCGAGGTGGGATTGCAACCTACCCATCGTGCCCCCGAGCCCAACACATGGCGCGAGGTGCTTCAGCA
>Ga0247837_1005394_pt1 | contig 19262 bp, 18 predicted proteins | sample LaCtaG_2_FD_187115 | JGI IMG/M metagenome (GOLD analysis project Ga0247837, IMG submission 187115) | Freshwater microbial communities from meromictic Lake La Cruz, Castile-La Mancha, Spain - LaCruzMarch2015_14.5m | ecosystem: Environmental > Aquatic > Freshwater > Lake | place: Spain: Castile-La...
GCCCCGTGAACACGGACGCCCACATGAGCAACCTTCTCCTCCTGATGGCCCAGCGAATGGGCGTTGAAACGGACAAGTTTGGCGACAGCAATAAGGGGATTGAGTTATGAAAAAGTTTTTGGTTCTTTGTTCTTCGTTCTTTGTTCCTCGTTATTCGTTGTTGTTGCTTGCTTGCTCGTTAGTTGTCCATGCGTCATCCGCCGGCCAGGAACCAAGCACAAAGCACCAAGAACCAGGAACCGGCGTAGCCGCCCCCTTCCGGCCCGAGGCGGGGAAATTTCCCCCTTTGGAAAAGGCCAAAGCCTACGACGGCCAACTCATGTTCGTGGACCATGCCAACCGCCGCGGCAGCCTCCGCGTGACCGGCGGAGAGTTGATGCACTCCACGGCCCCGCACCCCTTTGCCATGCTCCCTTATGGCATGGTCCGCTATCACGGTGCGCCAGCGGATCTCAGGGATGTCCTGCTCGGCACCATGATGCATGGCCGCTTTTATCTGCCACCAGATCCCAAACTCTCCTCCGTGCCGGTCATCACCGAAGCCAGCCTCAGATCCAGCGCCAGCCTCACCCAACCCGCCGAGAACCACGCCATCCTGTTGGAGGACGAGCCCAGTTTTTGCCTCCGGGAGGGCAAAGTTTGGAAGTTGCAGTCGGTGGCGCTCAAGGGAAACAATCAAGGGATGATCGTGGCTAATCGTGAACCCAAGGCAGGCGGAGAGGGCAAGGAAGGCGAACAACAGATGAGCATCGATGCGGCAACCCGCTTTTGGCGCGGTCGCGAACAGCTCGGGCTCGAGGACTTGATTGCCGAAGGCCTGTGGCCTGCCGACGGGAAGAAATCCCTCGATGGCCAGGTCGTCCATCTGGGAATCACTTGGAAACCGGATGGGCATTGGGAGCGACGTGTTGGCAATCGGCTTCATATCTCAGATATCTGGTTGGATGAGACGGCGATGCAGCGCGCCACCCAGCACCAGATTGAGGTGCATCGAGAGCTGATCCGGTGCCGCTGGATGCCCGCTTGGGTGGATGCCGTCGAGTATGGCACGTTCGGTAGCGCCACAGTGACCGCGACCTTGTTCGGCGGCATGGCCCCCTCCCTCTATGCCGATTTCCAGAAGGGCATCCATGGACAGATCGCTGCGTCCGAAACGAATTTGAAGCATCAGTATGGGACGGTTAGGCATTCCTTGGTGGCCGTCTCGGGCCCCATCCTAGACGTGATGAAGCAGGACACAGAGATCCCGCTGGGGAGCAGCGGGATCCAAATCCGAATCAAGGTGGACCAGATCATTGAGGGAATTCGTCCTGGCAGGATTGTCCGAATCCGACCGATGAACTGGCCGGATGACACGGTGCCACGGGAGGAATACACAGAGGGACATTTAGAAGAACGCTTCCCGTCTCCGGACATCTTCCCAAAATACGGAAGAATAGGTTTGAATTGAATGAATGGAAGAAAACGAAGGGAAAAGAAAACAGCATTGTCAAACCGGCTGATTGCTATGTTTATCGAGTTCAACGTGGCTTACGAGCTGAGATAGCGAGGAGCTTGCCTGATAGCCAATAGCTCCGGCCGATTTAAGTTGAGAAGAGAGACGTTAACTCGCCCTATCGCCGTCCTCGCAACAGCCGAGCCATCAATTGACATTTCCATATGGTCTTCCCATGTATCAGCTGGCGTCTCGCAAGGAGGAATACTGCGATCTGACTGCGGACGGAATGCTTCTTCATGCAAAAAGACTCATAACAACGTTTCGGACCAATTCCAAGTCGAAGCTTTTATTGCAGATCGCGGAGACCCCGAGCTGATAGACTGATGCCAGCTTTTGAGGATTGAATTCCGTTGTCACCATAATGACGGGAACTTCTCGTTGAGGTCCGCGTTGTCGGATATACGAGATGAGTTGGCGTCCATCCATTCGGGGCATGTGATAGTCAGTCACGATTAGGTCAAAATGGTTTTGCTCCATCTCCTTAACTGCGATTTCTCCGTCTTCTGCTTCCGTGAAATGCTTAATTCCGAGTTCGCTGAGAATCGATTTTTCATGCCGGCGGGCAAGGCTGCTATCGTCGACGATCAGGACCTGCAAATTATCGAGTCCTTGGAGCGGACGGTGACCGCAGGCATCATCTTTAAGTGCTTTCTCAATCGCCCTTTCTAGGCCTTCTGCGTCAAACGGTTTCTTGAGCAACTGGAGTCTCCCGATCTGTTCAGCGGCCGACCTGCGTTGGGAATTCCAGTTGTCTCCACTCATCAACACAATCCCCATTTTCAGCCAACGATACGTCTCTCGAATGCGGGTTGCCAGGACGAGTCCGCTCATATCAGGCAGTCTTATACTGCTCAGCAGAACCGTCGGAAGCGTCATTGCAATTCGTTGAAGAACTTCGTCACCCGTGCGACAATTGTGAACTTCGGTAATGCCGATATCCGACAGCATTCGGCCAATCATTCCTGCTTGCAGGCGAGAATCTTCCACAACCAGCACAGTAATCGCTTGTGATCTCACTTCCCTATCTTTTTGAACAGGAACGTGAGCTCTTCCTGAAGTCACATTTGGCTGATTGATCGCATCCAGCGCTGAAACGACTTCCTCCATGGTTGCAAAGCGATCATCGGGAGATTTAGCGACCATCTTCTGAAAGACTGCATTCAACGCGGCGGGTGCATCGTGACGCACAACGGACAATTGCGGTGGGGGGGCGGAGCGGTGAGCTAGAATGCGCCCGATCACATTTGATGAGGCAAACACGGGACCACTTGTCAACAAAGTAAACAGAGTGCAGCCAAGACTGTATATGTCACTGCGTCCGTCAACGTCCTCAGGTCTTTCCGCCTGTTCGGGAGACATGTAGTCTACTGTGCCCGCTACCTCACCCAACTTTGTTAGTGCCGGTCCATTATTTGCTGTCCACTGCAAAGCACAAGCGATCCCCAAATCTACAACTTTCACGTTACCAGTGACGTCGCGTAACAAGTTCGAGGGCTTGATATCCCGATGCACAATTCCCTGCTGATGTGCATACCCTAAAGCCAGCGCGACCTGTCGAACCGCTGACATTGCATCATCAATACTTAGAGGGCCAGTCCGCTTGAGGACCTCCAAGAGGTCGGTGCCGTCAACATATTCCATCACCAAGAAATCACCCAACACACACTGGTCGGAATCGTAGGCGACAACGACATTGGGATGATTGAGCCGCGCGGACAACTGAATTTCGCGCCGAAAACGAGATATGAACTCGACGGAGGCGATTTCCTTTCGGATTATCTTCAACGCTACGACACGCTGCATGCGTCGGTGCAAGGCACGGAAAACCGTCCCCATACCCCCTTCGCCGATTCGGCTAAGCACCAAATAATTCCCGAGTACCAGTTGATTCGCACGACCATGCCCCACTTCGTCAGCCTGATACGGGGTTAGATTGCCCTCTTCAATTAATAGTGCAAGGAGATCCTGCACGGTGCCTGCGTCCCCTCTCCGTTCCATAACGTGGCACGCCTCTGCGATTAACTCATCGTCCAACAATTTGTGTTGGGACAGTTCGTCAATGATTTCTTCAATCGAATTGATCATACCATTACCACGAAGTGCAGAGGAAAAGGACGAGCAGGATTCACGGCTTCGTTTAGATCCAATGAGAGCTGATAGAGCCGCTTATCATAATCTTCCCAGTAATTCCTATGAAGGTCGAAGTCCATTTCCTTCGCCTTTCTGTATAGAAAAGGTGGCCTCTTCAGGAGAATTCGTGGGTGCTTTTTGGCTTTGGAAGGTTGCATCGTCGAAAGAGTTCCTTCCCGAAGTCGTTTGTTGGCGTCCTTGCGCCGTGCTGCTTCCATTTTTCCGAAGGCTGCTAGGCTCGTTTTCCGCATAACGCGAAACATCCCCCCGGTTGTGAGCATCCGCTAAGCGTCTTATTACTAACGAATTCTCAGGAAAAGCCCAGATTTTTGATAAACCATGGAAACTCAAGATTGACGAATTAACGCGTTCAAGCATACTTCACATACAGATTCTGTTCCAGCTTGCTTTTGTGTGGTGCGCCGTCGCGGTCGATTGCGCTCTCATGAGGGCTCCGTCCTGCTTGGCAGGGTTACTGGCCATATTTAGGCCTAGTATTGCTGACGAAGAGTTCTGAACCTTTTGTGACGATCGTTCAATCATGAGCCAAGATCCGGACTACATTCAAGAATTTGTAGCCGAATGTCGTGAGGGTATGGATCGAATCGACAACGTTCTTGTGGCTCTGGAAAAGAACCCTGGCGACTTGAGTGGGCTTGACTCTGTCTTTCGAGTGCTGCACACAATCAAAGGCAATGCAGGCTTTCTTGATTTCCCGCAGCTAGGCTCGATCGCCCATGCTGGCGAGGCATTGCTCAGCAAGTTATGCGGCGTTGAACGGAAAGTCAGTCCGGAAGTCTGCGATTCGTTGCTGCGTATGCTGGACGCCTTGCGAATTGTAGTAGGCGAAATTGATGCAACAAGCAAAGAAGGCAATTCGGATCATGCCGCTTTGAAACTGGAACTCGGTCAGTTCGTTGCCGCGGCTGAATATGCATCGCAGCCTGAGACGGTGGAGCTAGAGTCTTCTCCGCAAGTTAGGGCTGTGGTGTTACCGCCGGTCGAGGGTCAAAAGTCGGAACTGCCGAAGGTGCCCAAGATGAAAAAGCGCCTGCCTAGAGCTTCAAGGGAAGCTCCAGGATCGCACCATTCGACGTTTTACATCCCACCCTCCTCCTCCTTACCGGATGATCCGCCGGCCGAACCACTGACGGATAACCCGTCGCCAGCAGCTGTTTCGAGCGTTGTTCAAGACGACAGTTGGTCGATGTCCGCGATTGGGACAAAGAGCAGTGAGAGGGAACTTTCGACGTTTCTACGCGTAAAGATCGATTACCTTGATGAACTGATGAATCTCGTCGGCGAACTGGTATTGGCACGTAACCATCTCGTCCAGGTGACATCGGGTCGTTCTCCTGATGATGCGTTAACGGAACCTATCCAGCGGCTAAATAGACTCACTGCTGCGATTCAGGACGGCGTGATGCGGACGCGAATGCAACCTGTTCGCAACGCTTGGGCCAAGTACCCTCGCATCGTTCGAGATCTAGCCAAGAATTGCGGCAAGCTGTGCGAATTGGAGCTACAGGGCGGCGATACAGAACTTGACAAATCAATGCTCGAATCCATTTCTGATCCGCTGGTTCATCTGGTGCGCAATGCGATCGACCACGGGATCGAGAAGCCATATTTGCGGCGGATTAAGGGAAAGCCCGAGACCGGCCGGCTGCTGGTGCGAGCGTTTCAGGAAAGCGGGCAAGTTCACGTCGAAGTTTCAGACGATGGTGCAGGACTTGATCTAGAACGTATTCGGCAGAAATCCATCGATGTGGGTTTGGTGTCGCGTGACAACGCGCAATTGATCTCGGAGAATGATCTACAAAACTCAGTGTTCCTCCCAGGCTTTTCCACGGCCGAACGAGTGACCGGTTTGTCGGGACGCGGCGTTGGAATGGACGTTGTCAAGTCGTGCGTCGAGCAGATTGGCGGAACGATTGAACTGAAAACCCGTAAGGATGTGGGAACAACGATTCGTCTGACGGTGCCTCTGACGTTGGCGATTATCCCGGCAATCATGGTGTCCTGCGGCCATCAGAGGTTCGCGATTCCGCAAATCAACGTTGTCGAAATGCTGCGACTTCGCGGTGAAGAAAAGCACCGAGCTTGCGAGCAGTTTCATGCTACGCCTGTTCTACGTTTTCGGGATGAATTGCTTCCGATGGCAGATTTGGGAAACAAACTTCGGATCGATTCACTCAGCGGTAGCATGAATCGCGAATTCTACGACATCGTCGTGCTAAAAACCGGCACGCGAAGATTTGCGCTACTGGTTGATGAAATCGGGAACGCTCAAGAAATTGTGGTGAAACCACTCGGCGCGCTTTTGACATGTCAAACCGAATACAGCGGTGCGGCCCTGATGGGAGACGGCAGCATCGCGCTGATCATCGACGTGCTGGGCATCGCACGGACTATGGGCTTACTGACAGATGAACAGACTCCGCTTAGCGATTCCGCAACGCTTCGAGAAGAGGTTCCGAAATTAGAAGAACAAGTGCTGCTTTGCCAGATCGAAGGAGACCGCCAGATTGCTTTGCCACTTTCGAACGTCGTGTGCCTGGAAAAAGTACCCTTCACCTCAGTCGAGCACTCTGCCGCAGGGGATGTGATGCAGTATCGCGGCGAGATACTGCCTTTGTATTCATTTTCAGGTCAGCGACGAACGCCGAGGAATGGTCAGCCTGAGTTTGATCAAATATCTGTCGTCGTTTATCGCAATGCGGGAATGCAACGTGGTCTGCTCGTAGAAAACATCATCGACGTGGTATCTCTACCCAAAAACTTGGTGCCTGTTGAACTAGCCACTGAACCGAACTCCATACATCGTGTCACCGCAACCGCAGTCGTTCTGGGACGCATTACAGATTTTCTACAGATTAATTGACACACTCTCATTTCATGAATCACACTTCCCAGATTTTACTGAGATAACCCCAATGACCTTCCAACCTCTGGCATCACGCCGTATATCAAGCAAGTTACTGTTGATCTGCCTGAGCTTCTTGCTCCCGATTGCCGTTTTGTTGTATTTTACGATTGCTGGCATCAATAAAGAGATTCGGTTCGCGGAGCAGGAATTGGGGGGAAACGCATACCAGCGCCCGTTACACGAATTGCTGCGCCATCTTTCGCGGTACCAATGGCTCTGCAACGTCCCAAAGGTCACAGAATCCGATTTAGCAGCCGAGCGGGGTAGAATCGACCAAGCCTTTCAGCGACTCGATGCCATTCAGCAATTATTAGGCAACTCATTGCAAGTGTCCGAAAATGGATTAGCGAAGCGACAACGATCGCATTCCCTTCCTAGCGAAATGGTTGCCGCCTGGCGGAAATTTGAGAATGACTTCGACTCGCTGAGCTCCCCTATAAGAGACGCCCGAACGCGGCAACTCCGCGACAACGTTCGACAATTGGTATCCCACGTCGGAGACACTTCGAATTTAATTTTGGACCCAGATTTAGACAGTTACTATCTGATGGACGTCTCATTGTTAGGGTTACCAAGGTTGCAGAATCGGCTCGCGGAATTGCGGCTGCTAGCGAGTAAGTCTTTCGCGAAACCAGAATTGTCGAAAGCCGATATCCTGAACCTCGTGTCCACGGCGCGATTGCTACGCGAAGCTGATTATGAAGTCGTGGTCGCTAGTACCCGTACCGCGCTGGCCGAGGATGTGCACTTCCATGGGGAAAGCGTTTCGATCCGGCGGATCGAACCGACACTCAACTCCTTCGTTAACACAATGGACGAGTTGCTGGCACAGTTCGAGGCGACTGACGAAATCCAGCTGGCAGGCAAGGGGGCTGCGATCGAGCAAAATATTAACAAAACTCTTGATGCCAGTTATCAGTTGATGGATGTTGTCGCCAGAGAGTTGGACGAATTGCTTCGCATTCGAATTAACGAGTTCAAGTCTTATCGACTCTGGTCGCTGTTGCTGACCTCGCTTGCACTGCTGATTTCGGTAATGCTCGTGATTTTCGTAGCAAGAAGCATTACGAAGCCGCTATCGAACTGCGTTCAGGGACTACAATCTCTTGCGAATCGTGATCTAACCCGCCGTCTGAATTTTTCCAGCAATTCGGAAATAGGGGAGATCTCAAAGGCGGTCGATCAAGCCGCAGATGGCATGTTGGGTGCCATGAAATCGCTTCGCGCCAGCGCGAACGAACTCAATCAGGCAGCCGATCGGCAAACCGCAGTAAGCAGTCAGATGTCAACCAACGCCGAGCAGACTTCGCAGCAGGCTCAACGAGCGTCCACCGTGGCGGAACAGGTCAGTCAGAATACTCAAGCCGTTTCGCTCGCAGTCAGTGAGCTAAGTACGGCGATTCGGGAGATAGCTAATAACACGCAGCAGGCGGCGCGCGTTGCCACCGACGCCGTGCAACTCGCAGCGACTACCAACATAGCTGTCATAAAACTTGGTCAAAGCAGTACAGAGATCGGTGAAGTTATCAAGGTGATCACTAACGTCGCGGAACAGACCAATCTGTTATCGCTAAACGCCACCATCGAAGCCGCCCGAGCAGGAGAAGCCGGTAAAGGATTTGCCGTGGTGGCAAATGCAGTCAAAGAACTGGCAAAGCAAACGGCCGGTGCAACCGTCACTATTCGTCACAAGATCGATGCGATACAGAACGACGTGCGTGATAGTGTGCTGGCCATCAGCCGCATAAGTCATACTATCGAACAGATTAACGAATTCCAGAATTCGATCGCAGGTGCAGTCGAAGAGCAAACTGTCGTGACCCGCGAGATCAGTCGCAATGTGGCGGATGCAGCAAAAGGAACCTTAGAAATTGCGGGGAATATCGTTCAAGTAGCTCGCGCTGCTGAAGGCACGGCTGCTGGGGCAGTCGCAACGCGATCGGCTGCCCAAGACGCAACTCGGCTTGCAAATCAATTAAATGAACTTGTATCACAATTCCGGAGTCAGTGAGCATCTGAGTCCCGGAGCTGGCACAATGTCTAAAGTTGAAACAATTTGCACCTTCAGTCTCGATAACCTATTTTTGGGAATCGCAGTTGGCGACGTACATGAAATCTTGCTTGCGCAACCGCTGACTCCCGTTCCACTGGGACATCCATTCGTTGCGGGCTTAATGAATGTGCGTGGCCAGATCGTGGTGGTCGTCGATTTGCGCCTAGTGTTGAATCTGCCCCCGCGTGCAGAATCTGCACCCGCGCCGGTGAATATTATCGTGCGCAGCAGCCACGGCCTGGTCAGTTTACTTGTCGATCAAGTTGGAGGGGTGATGGAGGTCGATTCAAGAGTTTTTGCGCCGCCTGAAGCATCGCCGACGGAAACTCAAAAATTTTTTCGTGGAGCCTATCAACTTCCCAAGCAACTACTTCTAATTTTCGATACCCTTGGAGCAATGGACTTAATCGTATCGCAAGTGACCACTAGGCCCTAATAACATATGACATGAATTCGATTCGCATTCTCATTGTAGACAGGTCGCCCCCAATGCAGCAAAAACTTCAACGTCTGCTTGAACGCGATCCAGAGTTTGAAGTTGTTGGTACTGCGGTGAACGGACATCTGGCGCTCGCCAAAGTGCCCTACCATCGTGCCGATCTGGTGCTCCTGGATATCACAAAGCCGCAATTGGACGGACTTCAGACACTGGTAATTCTACGTGAAGCTTTCCCCACTTTGCCGATGATAGTCTTCAGCCAATTGACGCGACGCGGTTCGTCGACCTCCCTAGACGCTTTGCAACTAGGCGCCAGTACTTGCCTGTTAAAACCTTCGACGGACGAGGACCTTGAACGTTGCGTCTCGGGAGAGCTTTCAAAAAAAATCAAGTCACTTCGCATGCGACAGATCGGATCTTCAGAAATCCTTGTGTCACCTCCAACAGAACCGCCACTCGCTCTCGCAGCGGTACCTGTCGATCTTAATGCCCTATCGCATAAAGAAATCCCGACCAAACAACGGCTGTTAAATAAAGCCGAGATCGTTGCGATAGCTGCTTCGACTGGCGGACCAAGAGCATTGTCGAGCCTACTGACTTGGCTGCCCAAATCGTTTGCTACACCCATCATCGTCGTTCAGCACATGACGCCTGGCTTTACAAAAACATTCGCGGACAGTCTTCGTCGACAAACCGGACGCGACGTGCGTGCGCTTGAGGGCTCCGAGCCGCTCCACGCCGCTAGCGTCTGGCTCGCCCAAAGCGGGCGCCATTTGGTTGTCCGTCGCAACGGAGCATCAATCGAAGTTGCTCCGAATGACGCCCCCCCCGAGAATTCCTGCTCACCGTCGGCTGATGTTATGTTTCGATGCGTCGCGGAAGTATTCGGCTCTCGAAGCCTCGCCGTAATGCTGACGGGTATGGGTTGCGATGGCCTGGCAGGCTGCAGAGTGATTCGGGAAGTGGGCGGTGCGATCCTCGTTCAAGACGAAGCAAGTAGTACCTGTTGGGGGATGCCAGGTCAGGTCGCCACAGCAGGTCTGGCCGACGAGGTGCTTTCTTTGACCGACCTTTCACGGGCAATTGTGCATCACACATCCATTCCGAGTATTCGGCGAGCCTACTCATAAACCACTTTAGTGCAAATCGTCCGCAAGAAAGGTTCGCCCCCGGATTAATGCCTATGACGCTTTCAGCCGACAACTTTGAGTTCATTTGCCGTCTCGTTAATCAACAAGTCGGAATGGCATTAACTCCCGATCAACAACTTTTTGTGGAAGGTCGGCTTGATCCCGTCGCTCGTCGGCTTGGCTGGGATCACCTGCAATCACTGGTCTCACGCCTTCGCGATCATCAAGATCACCTATTGGTAACGGAGGTCATTGAAGCACTTGTCACGCACGAGACTTCGTTCTTTCGCGACCCGCATTATTTCGACGAACTCACCGAGCAAATTCTGCCTCGCTTGTTTGCCCGGCGTGCCCCCGAACGACGTTTGACCATATGGTGTGCCGCGTGTGCGACGGGCCAAGAAGCGTACAGCGTCGCAATGATTCTGCGCGAGCGATTCGCGCAAGAACTTCAAGAGTGGAACTTGAATCTGCTCGCAACCGACCTATCCTTTACGGCGCTACAAAAGGCTCGGATCGGCCACTATTCGGATATGGAAGTAAGCCGAGGATTGACCGATGCTCGGTTGGCCCAACACTTTCGACGCCAACAAACGGGCTGGCAGATTGATCATGGTTTGATGCAGATCGTTCGATTCCGGCAGGTCAATCTCACGAGCGTCTGGCCCTACCTACCGCCCGTCGACCTTGTGTTGATGCGAAATGTTTTGATCTATATGAGCCAAACCGCGCGACAATCTATCCTCAACCGAATGCAGAAAACCCTACATCCCGATGGCTGCCTGATGCTAGGCAGCAGCGAATCCGCAAACGCACTCAACTTGCCCGTCGTCCGCGTCCAATCATGAGCGCCATCAAGTACGGTAAGCAGCACATCGTACCACGCGTGTCGAAATTCTGAGTACTCAAAAAATTTGTTTCGTATCGGGGCGCGAGATTGTTTTGAAATTGCCCCGAATAGAAAAAATCGCTACTTCTCCCGATGGGTTCTACGAAACATCCACGCAAGGAGCCATAGCGATGCAAGACGGAAGAACAAGGCGAAGCAGATTTAGCGTAGTGCTTGATTCTGCTTTGCGATTCTCGTTCGACTGCCAGTTGGGATGAGGGAAGTTTGAAGTTTGAAGTTTCAAGTTTGAAGTGGGAAGTTCGAAGTTTGAAGGTCATTCGCGGGACTTCTTGATGATTGTAGTCAGAATTGCGATGAGTTCATTGGCTTCGGAAGCCAGCGGATCCAATCGTTCCTTGGGCACAACTTCGGAGGCGGCTAATAGTCGTAGCCAGTAATGGGACTCGCGTGCCTCCTTACATGCGATCGCGTACTTGTGGACGAAGTCCTTTCGGCTTTGCGCGGATCCCGCTTCCTCCACGTTGGCTCCTACAGAAGTCCCTGAACGTAGTAACTGCGTTGCCAAGGTAGTTGACACTCGACCGTTCTGTACCAGTACTTTGCTGCGTACTTGAACGCGGACTTGGAAGTTCCGCAGAAGATCAAGACTGCACTGCATAAGGCAGCCGAGATCGCTTGTGGAAACGTACCTGAGTTGCCGGGACCGGTTGTGATTGGTCTGGATACGTCTGGATCGATGAGCAGCGCGGTAACGGGACACAGAGCTGGTCTCAATGGGGGACGAGGTGCAACTTCGATGATGCGATGTATCGACGTGGCAGCATTATTTGCCGCAGCAATCCTGCGACGCAACCCGGACAGCGTTGTGATTCCGTTCGATACGTCGGCTTACGATGCCAAGATCGATCCGAACGATTCGATCCTGAGCATTGCCGAGCGATTGGCGAAGTACGGTGGTGGAACAGATTGTTCGCTGCCGCTGGTAGCTGCCAACCAGAAGCATGCCAAGCGCAAGTTCGCCGGCATCGTACTCGTTAGCGATAACGAGAGCTGGGTCGGAACAGGTCGGCACGGTTCGACCGGTGTGATGACGGCTTGGGAAGCCTTCGTTGCCAACCAGCGACGATTACATCAGCCGCAGAGCATTAGCTCCCGGTTGGAAGCCAACCCAAAGCTAGTTTGTATCGATCTGCAGCCGTACCAGACGGTTCAGGCTTGTGAGCGAGCTGACATTCTCAATATCGGTGGCTTCAGTGACTCCGTGTTCATCGTGATCAGTGCGTTCCTCGCGGATAACAACAAGCGATTCGTCGCTGATGTTGAAGCGATCGAACTGTAAACGCGGATTGGGCTAAGTTCCAACTGCTGTATACTTGAAACTCAACACCCGCGGGTAGCATTTCCGGCACGCGGGTGTTGTTATTTGAGGAATAGAAGCAAAGAGGAGTAACAGTCAATGGAGGAATCGCAAGCCCCAAATATTAAGCAGGTCATCGTCATGCGACACGACCTAAAGATGCGCAGAGGAAAGCAGATCGCCCAGGGTGCACACGCTTCGATGTCGTTTCTCACACGAAAGTTGCAGAGCAAAGCATCTATTTGCATGGATGATTTCTCACCTAACCAACAAACCTGGATTATGGGATCGTTTGCGAAAATATGCGTTCGCTGCAATAGCGAAGAGGAGCTGATGGCGATTCACAACAAAGCCATCGAAATGGGGCTTGAGGTTCAACTGATCACAGACAGCGGCCGAACCGAATTCCATGGCCAGCCGACGCGAACCTGTCTTGCCATTGGGCCAGATGAAGCCTCGAAGATTGATCATGTAACAGGGCACCTTGAATTGCTGTAGCTCGAGATCCGAACGTCGGATCTCCGATTCGCGGGTATTCTTCGTTGTGTGGAAGCACTGTCGTCGTAGTTTGCTTGCTTGGATTGATGGCATTTGGTGACAACTGTCGTGCTCAAACTGATAACGATCGAAGCAAGCAACGATTGCCTAGCAGTTATCTGTACTCGGTGCTCAATGGTCAGAAAGGTGACAAAACGACTTTCCGCGATTCGTCTGGTCGGACGCAAGGCTCGGCAAACCAATCCGGCAGTCGCATCTCAATCCGCGATGGTTCAGGTCGATCTATTGGTTCCGCTGAAACATCAGGTAATAAGACGACATTTCGGGACGCAAGTGGCAGAACGATCCAAACCGCAACCACGAATGGTGAGCGTACAACGTTCAGGTCGTCGAACGGCAGTAGCTTGGGTACTGCAAGTCAGTCTCGCAATAACACTACCTTTCGCGACTCAAGCGGACGCTCAATTGGCTCAGCATCCAGCAGCGGCGCACGAACGACCTTTCGGGACGGCTCAGGGCGTTCGTCGGGATCAGCCAGCAGCAACCGACGATGAAAGGTGAGAGGCTCTTCAAACTATTTCTTCGCAATCTCGGAAGATCGCTCTAATCTACTTGAAAGCGCAAAAAAAGTCGGAGCCCAAAGTCCAACGAAGATACCAAAGCGTTCCGCGTGTGCCTTTGATTCAGCCGCTTCTCCTCCAGTCAGAAACCATATGGCAATTGAACCGATAATGGATACGAATCCGAGCACGAAACAAAGGGTCGACAGGTTCTTGAAAAGCGAGGAATTCATCTGTTTGACTTGTGGGAATGGGTTCGGTAAGAGATCAATTCGACAAGTGTAACAGATTTTAGCCCTAACTCGCCTGACTCAATGCCGCTTCTTGCTTTTCCAGGTCCCGCCATATTGGTATCGAGGATTGTTGGGTTTTACTTCCTCAAGGCAAACCGGGCAGACGAAGATCCATTCCTGAGATTCGTCGATACGAACTCGATAGAGAACATCATTTGTCTTCTGACAACGCTCACATGATTTGGTACGTATGCGTTTTACGGGCATTTTAAGGAGTCTTTTGGCTTGGGCATCGAAAACTCCCGGCTTCGAAATCTCGCAGTGCAACGTGTTTCGTCTTCCTGGCGGAAAATGCGGTAAACAAACTCAGTTGGCTAGAAATCGCAAAGCAGATGCAACGCCAATGGTGACCTCCGTCATGCGCTGGTAGTCCAACGTATCTGGCGTATCGGTGGAGCGATGGTAATTAGGGTTTCTGAGAAAACTGGTGTCGGTAAGCATCAAGGCCGGATAACCTTGATCCCAAAACGAGCTGTTGTCACTCAGCCGAATCTCGTTGATTTTCTCAGAGAGGCAGATAGAAAAGAGTGGCATCGATCGAGCACCACGTTTGAATCCGCGACGAAAGTTCCAGCACAATTTCCATGAAAGCATGTTGCCGACCGCTGCTAAGAAATCACCTCGATGCGGAAAGAAGCGACGCATCCATTTGGGAATGAGCGGTGGCACGGTCTGTGAATGGTCGGCAGTGCTGTAGTATCCGACCATTTCCAAGCAGAGCATTCCTCTAATGTTATCGCCTCGCATGCGGGCTCGGCGAGCGTGGTATTGGCTACCCATTGCGTCGACATTGAAGTAAGGCGGTTCTTCACAGGCAAATGCAACGTAACGAATGGTTCGTTTGCATTGGTGTTCACGCAGTAGTCGACTCACTTCGAGCAAAACGGCCACAGCGGAAGCGTTATCGTCAGCGCCCGGGGTTGAGTAAACCGTATCGTAGTGAGCGCCCAGCAAAATGATCTCATGGGCTCGCTTGCTACCGTATTGCTCGACGATCAGGTTGGTTGCTTGATCGCCAATTGCATCGTAATGTTCGCGAGCTATCCTGTAGCCCATGCCGGCCCACTGGCCTTCGATGTAACCAATCGTTGCTTGGATCGTTTTGGGCTTCTGAAGGTACCTTGGCCCGATCAAACCAGCCAAGCGATCGACGTGAAGTCGCAGATTCGATTCGATTTGGTTTTTATCCGGTTTCATGAATAGGGCGGACCGAGTCGACGGAAACCATGGCTAAGCACAACCAAAAGGAATAGGGCGTTACGCATTATCACACCGATCGGATTGATCCTCGGTGCACGCGAAGAATTTGGCCAAGCCTGTGATAATTCCATTCCAAGAGATTGCATCCATGAAACGCTTCGTGGCCATTCCCAGATACCTCCTATCCATTCGGCAGGAATTCCTTCCTCGCAATCCATAAAGGGGTTGGTACTCAGTTCGTAGTTAGAAGAGCCTCGATTGCTGGCTGCTCGCGGTGAACAGCCTCTCAGCAATCAGAGGAGCTTCGCAAACGGATGGAATCGGAAGCGATTGTTCGGATCCACTTCCTTCTTTAGTACTTTGACAAATTCCGCCATAGCCTCCGTCCCAAAGATAACGGACGATGAGACAGAAGAGTTCACATCATCGGGCTGCGAATGCGTCCCGCTAAAGTCAACTGACAGGCCGTCCACATCACGCGCTTTGTCAATGATGCGATTGGTGAGGTCGGCAATGACTTGTCGCTCCTCGACCGACTTGTTCTTGGCGTCGTAGAGGGTGATAAGATCGACAAAGAACTGGTGATGACAATTGCCACTGGGAAGCTCCTTTTCCGACCGTATGGCCCCACCGAGCGTTCGAATTTCCACGATCGAGAACTCGGCCTCGTCTAGCGGAACTTGGCCAACAATCGTGTCGGCGACGAAGTCCAGAATCCCATCGTCAGGGATGGCCCTGGTTCCCACGCAGTGCTGAAGCATGGCAAGCGGACTACCCTTCATCTGGGCGATGACGGGCCACAAGGCGGCCGCGGCTTCATACCAAGAGGTCCAGTGAGATCTCATGACGATCGGAAGATTCAAACTGGCCGCGAGTTCCTCCAGCGGCTTGACAAACTCCACCGAATTTCCCTGAAAGGAATCGTAAAAGATAACAGTCGCTACCAGAGCTTTCGTGCCCGTGACCACCAACTCCATCGAGACCGATTCGTTTGGAAGTATAAGATCTCTCTGGATACGGAGTGCACCGCGTGAAAAATTCACAGCCTGTTCTCGTGTTTCGAAAGAGACAACCCTTTGCTCGGCGCTCTGTAGGATGCTGTCATGTTCCATGCGAATCGTCACATCGACAACGATGCCCAGCGCACTACCGGCTCCCAACATGGCGGTGAAAAGTTTGTCCTCAGGAGTGAGCGACCGGATTTCGCCCGCTGCCGACACCATGGTCAATTTGACCACTCGCTGTCCTAACAACCCGAGCCGTCGCGAAAAGTAACCACTCAATCCGCCATTGACGATGTAGCCAACCACACCGACACCCGGCCCCGTTCCCACCGGCAAGGCGCCTTGACGGCCCTTGACTGCTTCTACGAGCTCACGAAAAACGACACCAGCACCCACCGTAACCAGCATGCTTTCACCGTCGCGCTGAAACTCGATCGATTTCAGATGCACCAAATCCAAAAGGATGGCGTCGCTGCTGGCAAACATGGACGCGTTCGAAGATTCGTGACCTCCACAGACGCAAGCAATTGGCGATTTTGCGGATGATGACTTAACTAGGTTGGCAATCTCTTGGGCCGATCGAGGACGGTAGATCTGGCGAGCTAAGGTTGTTGCGGGAAGAGCACTCCCCTCACTCGTCATCAGCACCTTATTGCCGCTGAGGCAATAAGCTCGCTGCGAAAACCATTCCTCCGTTGCTTCGACTCGTTCGACTGGTTCGCTTGCCTTAGCGATTTCACAACCCCCAAGAATTGATCCGCCAGCTACTAATCCAACACCGCCGATCGCGGCACTCTTCAGTACTGAACGACGGGAAAGGTCATTGTTGTCTTCTGACATTGCTGATTGTCGTTGGGGTAAGCGTTATAAGTTGTCCAGCCTGGTGATTGCGTTGCCGCAAACCCTTGATTTGTCAGGGTTTAGCGGCGATTGTCAGTCGATGGCTAACATTAGAGAGAGCTCCCCGAGTGCAATCCTCTTCGTAACAATGCTCTCTGCACTCGAAATCCATAAAGCCTTGCATTACAAGAACTTAAGGAGTTCGAGACCCGTTCGATTGCTCAAGAGGGAAAATGCCTTCGGCCCTTTATCGGAACTTAGTTAACAGAAAAAGCCGAGGTGGGAAAAACATCGCGAGGGATTGTACACCAGCCGAATCCGGAAAACAACAGGAAGCCGAAAGTACTTACCACCCTACCGTTGACTCTGACCAAAACGCAGCCAGTGTGCCATTGCAGGCATCGACCCGGTGGACTGCTCAAGAACTATTCCCGCAGAGCTGCATAGCGGCCAAACCACCGAACAACTTATCCATTTTGGTCCCACGGAGGATCTTTACCGCGGTCGGTCCTCGACGATCCCTCAATTTCCATTCGCTGGGCCGTCCAGCCAATCCTTCACAGCCAGCTATCGCGTCTTTCGATTACACGTTTTGCTTGATCTGATGGTCGCGTCAAAGGTCATGGCGGGTGATGTCCTTGTTGGTTTGAACAATCGTGCGGAAGGCATCGCGGATGAGGGCCAGATCGGACTGCACAGCGATGTGGGTGAAACCCTGCGTCAACCGGTGTGGCAGTTCAGAAGGGTCGCGGACGAGAATGCCGGCGGCTTTGCCGACGGCGAGGGTGGCTGCCACCACGCGGCTCAAACACGCCTCGAAGTCCTCGGCCGAGCACGGATTCCGGTGTGTGAGGTCAGTTGGTAATTCGGATAATATTTTTTGGCCTCGAGCTTTAGCCTGGTTGGATGAGTAGGCGTCTGACGGTCATCGGGTTTAAAGCGAACAGGGTCAACGTGACAATGTTCTTGACTCGCCGCAGCGTCACTGCGCCTAGCCGAAACCCTGGTCCGTCGCATAGAAGTCGTGGCGGGGCGAGTGTTCCAAGTCGACCACGGAATGGGCGCTCGCTATACCGATCATTCCGAATCGCTGCGCTTCCCACACCCACCGATTAAGATGGGTGAAAACCCCAAATTTTCTCGAGGAATTCGTCGCTATCTGCTCCATCTGCAGCATCAAATACCACTCCATCGTCGATCAAAAATACTGCCGGGCTTGCAACAAACGGCTCCCTCCTCCATTCGATAGTCCCGTGTGTTGGTGCCGAAAGCGAAACCTCGTCCAACAAAAAATTCCATTGATCCGCACCAGCGATGAACAGTGCTGTTCGCCGATTATCTGTTGTCTTCTTTGGACTTTCAAAATGTTCCTCAATCAATTTCTGGCAGTGCTCACAATCCTTGCGAGCGACGATTGCAAGCCACTTCCCTGATTCCATTGCATTCAGTTGGCGAGATATTTTGCCGTCAAGAGGCCACGGCTTTTTTACGAGGCCATCTGCCAACATAAACTCCAAAGTGTTATCCGAAACCGCGTGCTGATTGCGCGCATGACCGATCACCATTAGGCACGGAGCGAACAAAGGTGTCAGAACAAAGGTGTCAGGAGTCATTGATTCGCGAGTGCGTCTGTGTTAGATTTCTTAAATGCCTAGACCAAAACGAGCCGACGAAGCCCACTGCCTTTACCACGCTTTGAACCGAGGGAACGCGAAGAGCGATATCTTCAAAAAGGATGCGGACTTCCATGCGTTCGAGCGAATCCTCGCCGAAGGTTTAGAGCGATACCCTTGCCAAATTTTGGCTTACCAATTGATGTCCAATCACTGGCATTTTGTACTGCGACCGACCGAAGACGGGGGCATGAGCAACTTTTTGCGTTGGGTTACCTTGACGCATACGCAACGCTATCACGCCCACTACGGGACTTCCGGAGAAGGACATGTTTACCAAGGTCGCTTCAAAAGCTTTCCGATCCAAGACGATGAACATTTTTTTGTGGTTGCGCGGTATGTTGAGCGCAACGCACTGCGAGCCAACTTGGTCGATCGTGCCCAGCAGTGGCGATGGGGTTCGCTCTACCGGTGGCTAACCACCCCTGAACCAGACCCTCGACTGCTTTCTGCATGGCCGCTTGCCCGTCTGCCTAACTGGGTGAACCGTGTCAATGAACCGCTGACAGAAAAGGAACTTGAGGCAGTACGTTGGAGTATCAAACGGGGAAGTCCATTTGGAAACGAAACATGGGTTGAGTCCATTGCTCGCCGCTTCGGTCTCGAATCGACCTTACGACCACGCGGACGCCCTCAAGTACGCAACTTACCAAACAAAGACTCCTGACACCTTTGTTTGTCCCTTGGCAAACAGAGTAACCGACTTCCTTTAACTTGGTGGAGATCTGCTCCTCGCAGTCGATAAGCATTATCTTCGGTTTCGGAAACTTGACTTGATTCATGATGAGGAATGCGCGAGTTTTGGGTT
>Ga0247837_1005395_pt1 | contig 19261 bp, 13 predicted proteins | sample LaCtaG_2_FD_187115 | JGI IMG/M metagenome (GOLD analysis project Ga0247837, IMG submission 187115) | Freshwater microbial communities from meromictic Lake La Cruz, Castile-La Mancha, Spain - LaCruzMarch2015_14.5m | ecosystem: Environmental > Aquatic > Freshwater > Lake | place: Spain: Castile-La...
TATAGGCGATACAGCTGGGAATAGAGGGGAAGGTCTTTGGATGAGTGCTAGTTGGACTCTTATAAGCGGATATAGGCTATTTGTTTCTCTTAGCATCTCAACTTCTGCACTGTGGAAGCACACTTAATATCGCAGGTTTATTCTAGGAAATAAGTGATGAAAAGATGCACTGTTTCTAAGGCTTTCAGTGCAACTACTTCAAAGTGAACTTACCATGCAATATCTGTATGCATATCAGAGAGTAACAAACAATAAGCTGGAAATAACCTCAGTCCAGCTAAATTAGCTAAAAGAAGGCGCCCAGGCGCGAATCTGCCCCTCCAGCACCTGCCAATGCGCAGACAGCGCCTCCCTAGTCGACTTCATCGACCCCGTCTCCACCACCTTCCTGCCCACACTCTCCTCCAGCCTCGCAAAGCCCTGCCTCATTTCCTGCTTTATTTCCTCTGTGGCGGCTTTCAGGTCCGTTTGCAGCTGTTTGGACACTCGAATGACCTTCTTTTTAATAGCGTCCGCCCTGCCTTTCCACTGGTCCTCCTCCACCTCCTCCTGAAAGCCCTCACTGCATACCTGCAGGAACTGCTTTTCCCCACAGGTCCGTCTCCACACCATTAAGGACTCATATTCCAGCACAGTTTCTATCATTTCCCGCACATCTGCCTCCACGTTCCTCGCCTGCACCTTTTCAAATGCGTCCCCGAGGATGGAAACGAGCAGATTCAGCATTACTATGACGTTCACCAGGGAAGCTAGCATGAAGCAGCTCCATTGCAGGGAGTTGGTGTGGGAGAGGTCGATGTGGCCCATGTTGAGTTCGTAGGCGGACTGCCAGGCGGCTTGGGGGGAGAGGATTTGAGGGTAGGAGGCGATGCTGTAGAGAATACCGAAGGCGAAAGTAGTGTAAAAGAGCAATATTATAAAGGTGCTGGCTTCCTTTATGACGTCTAGGACCATTCGCACGTAGTATCGAGTCCCTGAAAACGCTCGAAAGTGTGTCAATCCCCTCAAAAAGCACAGTCCCGCCACAAGCATTCCAAACACAGACACATCCGGCCTCTCCAAACTCATCAAAATCCACACAATGCACGACCCCGCCCTCACAATGTCCACATAATTCCACCAATCCCTCAAATACTCCAGACCCAAAGTCCTCGCCTGGAAGCCCTCATGCACTAAGAAGAACGCATTCAGCATTAGGAAGGACTGGCACACCAGACCTGTGCGTCCCAGGTCAAACAGACGGATTACGAGTAATAGTAACATTAGGAAGTAGAGGAATGCGTAGGCTGCGATGATGAGCCAGAGGCTTTTCCACTTGTGGGTGACGAAGCCGTTGACGAGGCGGGTTTTGAGGATGTCCGTTACTTTGGTGTTGGCGAGGGCTTTTAGCAGGGCGATGGAGTCGCTGGAGCCGGGCTCGAAGTTCCACTTTAGGGCACAAATAGAGAAAGTGATCAGCATCATTTCCGCCTCATACTCCGTCCCTGTATTCCCAAACTCCCTCGGCGACACAAACAGCGAATCATCAAAGTGAATAATGGGCAAGCGGGAAACAGGACTTAGGAACTGCGACAACATCGCTCCCTGCACATTTTCCAACACCAAGGCTTTAAACAGGCACATCAGGTTGTTCGAGCCGGAGCGAATCAGGTCCAGCATGTCCTCACTGATGCTTTGGACAGCCGCTATGAATGCAGTCACGCTTTGAGCACGCAGACTTATGATGTGCTTCAAAATGGCTTCGAGACAGCGCCGTGTTTTCCTCTCTATTGCCACTGTAATAGGTGAGCCGAAGGTTCCTCGGATGACTGGAGTGCCGGCTTTCAGTGCAGCAGGCAGTAGGTCGATAGCGTTCATATAGGCAATTATGTGCAAGCCGTTCAGCTTGTAGGGAGTCACCATACAGGAAGCCAGCTGAGGGTGGTAGGGACCCCCGCTCACGAACTCCCCGAGCTGGAAATAGGCTTCTGCGAGGGTGAATACCTGATCCGGGCCATATATCTTTATACGCTTTAGGTCAGGATCAGGCTCGATGGCTAGTTCGAGGTACCACTTGGTATTGAGGACTTCGTAGGTATCCTCTGACTCCAGGGCTAGTACGAAGGGAGTGCTGGGGACTGCGGAAAGCAGTAATGGCGCGGGCATACAGGGCAGCTCTGAGACGAGTCTGCCCTCCAACACGTTCCAAACACACAAACTTGTGGGTCCGCCCGCCAATATGGTCTCTTCGCCCTGCAGCAAGACGAAGGACTCCACCCTTTGGTCCAATTCCGCTATCGGAATAAGCGTCGGAAAGTCCAAAATCACGATAATACTAGTTCTTAGTATTAGGCAATATCGGTCATTTCTGCATAATTCCGCATGACTGGTCTTTTCCGTGGACTCCAGCAGTCTCCTTCTAGCGTTAATACTGAACAAGGACGTGTTCATGTCCAGGCCGAACTCCAAGTAGTAGTACCTGTGGGCACTAAACAGGCCGTTTCTCTTAGTAGACTGACTGTATCGCAGTACCAAGGTCTGATTCCGCATGTCCCATAGCAGTGTCCTGCGGTTGGTCAGCATCGCTGCGAAGTTGTTATTGCGGGAAAAGACCACTGAGTAGATGAACTCACTAGGGTCTCCAGGGTGGGTGATCACCACTGTTTCCTGCAGTAAGGACCTAATCTGCACTCCTTCCCGGCTATACAGGAACAGGAACTCCGACCTAGGACTTAGAACTGCCTTTTGACAGTCCTCTAGATCAAAGCTGCGCTCCACTAAGCCACTCTCCACAGCTAGGAACTGCACTGCTGTGGGAGTCACTAGCAGTGCGTATTTCCCATCTGGCCCGAATCCCATGGCTGTCTCGTCCCCTAGGGTGTATATTAGCTTGGGGTTTGCGTCGAGTCCGGGAGTAAGTCGCAGGAGTTGGCGTTCGGTGCTGATTAGTAGGGAGCCGGAGTCGCTGGGGCTGATTTCGGCTATTCCTGATAGCAGAAACCGCGTTTTCCAGTTGTCGCTGAGTCGGTAAATCACCATTTCTTGGTCGGAAACGGTCCCGAGCAGGTCGTTCAGAAGCGAAATTTCGCATATTTTCCCAGAAATCGGGAGGGAAACCTCAAAGTTGGGCGATAAAAGACAGACGCTGGAGTCAGTGTGCAGAATGAGGTGCGGGAAGGGACTCGCAGGAACCTGCTTCGTCCAAATTGTGGCTCTTTGGAAGGACTCTGACGAGAAAGTCATATCGCTATATACAGATAAAAGCCTGTCTGCGGCCGCTATGCTGTGAATTAGCCTCTCCCCCCTCCCTTTGCGTCCATACTCCAAGGGAATAGTGGCTGCTATGCTGCAATTCCGCATTAATACCACTGCTGCAGAGGACAACTCCCCGAACACAAACAGTTCATTCTCTCTGGATACATGAACTGCTAAAATATCGTCTTGGAAGGGGAGATTTTGCCCTTCACTGGACTCAGGATTGAGAGTATATAGGAGTTTCCCACTGTTCCAGGCCCAGAGTTTCACACAGCTTTTCCGAGGGGCGGTTAAAAACCACTCACAACTAGGAGCGATTTCAAGGAAAACCAAAGGGTCTTCATGCGCTTTCCCTATGGATTTGGAGTTTTGACAACTAATGTCGGAAAGCAATATAGTGCCGTCGGAGAAAGCAGCTAGGAAACCGGAGTTGTCCTTCGCTATGCGGAGATGGGAAACAGGCAGAGATTTGCGCTTTGGAGTGATGAGTCCGACTTGCAGTTCCTGACTCTTCTCTAAATGCCACACTTGGATAGTTCCGTCCTTCGCGCCTGATACTAAATAGACTCCGCCCAGGTCGTCCAAGCCACTGACCAGACTAGTGACTTCCGCTTCATAGTGAGTTAGTGTATACGCCATCGTTCCCAGACCTACGAACACATCCCCATTCCTCAGCCCCACCGCGAAGCCGGACTTCAGCCCTGCCAGGCAGGTCGGTGCGGCGCACAGGGAGTAGCGCAGTGCCTTCCTGTGGAAGTATTTCCATATGTGGTCGGAGAGACTGTCTCGTGAGCCCAAGGCTTTGAGGACGGATAGGACCTCGCCCAGGGCTCGCATGCTGCTGGCGGCGGGGGCTGGGTCTTCACAGAAGTCGTGTAAGGGAGTGCCGGACATGTCGGAGTACTCGCGTCTCTTAGAGTCTTCTTCACTAATAAGCAGCGACTTGTAAGCGAAATTGAGCATCCGACTTGACTTCCTGTACTGTGTGCGTATCTCAGAAGTGTCCAACTGAGCCGCAACCGTGTCCGCAGGGAGCGTAGGACTATCATCCTTCACTAACAAAGGGACTTCCGAGTCGCGGGGAGTGCGGGACCCGGAGAGCGCCATTGCAGCTATACTGGGAGTCACGAAAGCGAACAGAGTAGGCCTGGCTACTAACAAGTACAGACAGGAACTATGAGCAAGCTAGCTGTGGTTATAGCACAGGCTGGTAATGGTAGCCGGCAAACAGCTGCTGCGTAGCAGGCAGACGCAAGGCGTGTTCTTGCTGCTTCACCACATCTCCGTTTGCAAGGCTCCAAGGGTCGCTTTGACTCAGGATGGAAGGGTCGAAGTTATCTTGGTAAGAGGGGAGGAAGGGGGAGGGCAGTTGTCTCGATTGGATCTTCGCCCACTCCACACCCTGCAGCCAGGGATGGGCGAAGACCTCGTCAGGGCCGTTTCTCCCTAAGCGCTGCACCGGTTTCCGCTGCAGAAGGCGGTTTACAAAGTCGGCAGAGTGCACCGACCAGCCGGCAGGTATGTCCTGCGTCTGCACCGAAGCCTGCTTCTGCAGCATCGCATCCCTGATTTCCTTCCTACTCTTGCCCTGGTAGGGTCTCCTGCCCAGCATACACTCATAACACAGCACTCCCAGGGCGAAATAGTCCACTGCCACTCCGTGATTTTGCCGACACATGACTTCCGGGGCCATATATCCCGGAGTTCCGCTCGTTTCTCGGCCGTTGTCGGGCTGCCAGACTCGCGCAATGCCGAAGTCGGTTATATGCACGTACCCGCTGGAGTCCAAAACCAGGTTTTCCGGCTTGATGTCTCTGTGAATTAGGCCTTGCTCATGTAAATAACGGAGTCCTTGCAGTATGCAGGCCACGAAGAACTCTATATAGAGGGTACTCGTCTGGCCTTCGGAAAAGCGCTTGCACTTCCCGAGGTGGTAGCGCAGGTCTCCGCCCAGTTTCAAGTCCAGTACCAGGTACAGATACTCCTGGTCCTGGAAAGCGTAGTGCAGGTTCACGATGAAGTCGTGTTTCAGTTTTACCAGCAGCAGGCGTTCGTTCATTACTGCAGAGACGCTGTTTTTGGCGAGAACTCGGGCTTTGGAGATCTGTTTGAGGGCGTGTGTGGTGTCGAAGGCGGGGCAACGGACCTGCCACACTCGGCCGAAGCCTCCGCGGCCCACTACCTTCACTAATTCGAAGTCGCTGAGGTGGATGCTGGACTGGGTGGCACTTACTGAGGAGTTGGAGTCGCGGTTGTCCTTCAACGAACAGAGCCCCATTGGTAATATGGGCAATTCTCACTGAGACGCAAGCAGCCTTGCTTTGCGTATTCCACTCCTCGAATTCGTTTGTCATATGCATCCACTTCAAGACCTGCGCAATTCGGGAACAGATATATGGGCAATCCGACTATCACTCCAAACTGCGGTATCTCCTGAAGCCTCTATGCTACGGGGATGTGTGAATTAGGGCCAGAAGCCGTCCTTCGGCGTCTCCAGCAGAGCCTCAATACAGCTGTCACTCTCGAACTGAGCGTCGAAGCTAGAGACTTGCATCTCTGCCAGGGGCATCGACCTGCCCGACCACTGGTGTAGGGACAGGAAGGGCGCAGGCCAGCCCTCCTCCCCTGCCTGCGGACTCCGCCAGTCCGATACAGGCGAAGTCCAGGGCGAGGGCTTGAGGGGGGACTGGCGTCTGGGGACCGGACTGGGCAGCTTCTCCTCATTGTCAGAGTCTTCCTCCACTGTACTGACAGGCAGTCGGTCGCCTTTGAAGTGCTGGCGAGAGGGAATGCCGACTCCCAACTTGAAGCGGGTTTGTATCTTCAAGACTTGACACAGCAGCAGGTCGCCCCTAGCTGCCTCCGCAACGATATGCATGCGGTAGCACACTGAAGCCAGGCGAGCAGTGGCCACCACATAGTGGACGAGCGGCCTGTGCTTGGGAATAGCAGTGAGGAAGTTCATCTTCTTCCACTTGAACCGCTTGTGCAGGCCTCGCACCCGAGGGAAGCCCAGGTCCCGGAGAGTGTGGCGACTCAGGTAGTAAACTAGTCCATGTGAAGGGGCGGTGTACACGCTGGGAGGGTGTTGGCACAGGATTGGCAGTCCGAAGGCCTGATTGTAGGCCTCCGCGCAGCGCAGCATTAGCAGGTACTCGCTAGCGTTGAGCCAGCGCTCTGTCCAAGGCAGCTGCACCGCTGTCATTTGTATCTACCGTACCGCCTAGCAATGGAGGCCTATGGCAGCATGACCTTCAAGCACTGGGTGCACCTGCAGAAGTCGCTCAAGTATGAGAAACTCCGCCTGTCTCACGGTACTCCCTACTTAGATGAACATGAGAAACGGGAACTGCTGGAAAGCCTGCGCAGCCTGCATGCCAGTTACTACGAGACGCAGCTCTCTATCAGAGCGCTGCTTTCCCGCTCCGCCCTGCGGAAGAGCTTCGACACCCAGCCCAGAGTCACACTGGGTGACTCCTACACCTATGTAGAACGTTTTGTGCTGGCACTACGGCAATCTCGCCCGGCTTTCAACCTAATTGTCGAAAGCATCACCCCCACCACCCCCCATCTGGACCTACTGGTGGAATCCTTCGCTTTCAGCTTCTTCGAAGACCTAATGAACCCGGAAAACAGCGAATTAGAGCTACTAAAGGTCATCCATGAACTCGCTATCCACGAATACAAGCGAAAAACCCACATTACCACGATATTTGAGGAAGGCTCCTCCAGCGTTCTGGGCAAAATGCTGATGTTTTACACTAAGCGAAGGTCCCAAATGAAGTATTTGAAGCTGCTGTTCAAAAAGCCGCTCGCGAAGTTGGCGTTTTATAGCGATTTGTGGACTTTTGACGTGAGGGAAATACATGAGTCGCTGACTAAAAGCGCCCGAGGATCGGAAATAATGAAGGAAAGTCGCATAAAAAAGAAGAAAAGGACATTTTTAGGGTCTTTGTTTCGACACGACCGCTCAGCTAGTCCCCAGCCAGAGCCCACAGAATCCGATCCAATCGACTACCTGCAAGACCAGAAAGTCCTCAGTCGAATCAGCCACATTTCCTCAGAAATTACCCGGTTTTGCGAACTAATCCTCGAGGCGATATATGAAAACGTGAAGGCCATGCCCACGGGAGTGCGCTGGGTCTGCAGGACGCTCAGTGAACTTTGCAAGGGGAAGGAGACGGAGGACACTCGCAACGTCATGCTGGGGACGTTTCTATTTTCCAAGTGGTGGATACCAGCAATTATGAAGGCTGAAGAGAACGGCCTGCTGCAGGACGCCAACGACTCCTTCCGCAAGAACTTCCCCGTGATCGGCAACGTCCTAAAGAAGGTCTTTCGGGGCGAGCTATTCGACTCTCCTCAGTACGCAGGCCTGAATGAGTTCATCAAGGCGCAAATTCCCCGAATCCAGCGGTACTTTCAGGAACTTGTGCAAGTGGATGACCTCTTCCACAAGTCTGTGCCTGTCCTGCCGGCCTCGCAGCCCAGGACTCTGCCGTCCTCCTTTGACGCTTCTCACGTAATGGCCCACTACTACCAAAGTGCAGTCCTCGACCCCAAGCCCCGAGTCGTGCACTCCCACCTCCTCCACTCCGTGCAAGAAATGGTCACCTTCCAAGAGTTCCGCTTCCAGGCAGTGATGCTGTCAGTGGCAGAGGTGCGCACCCTGGCAGACTTAGTGCTAGCGCAGGAGCCGGCCTTCCGCAAGTCATACCTCATGAATATCGTCAACTTCGCAAGGAAGATCAGGGAAGCAGAGGCTTCGGAGCCCATTTTAACGTGCGCTTCAGAGGAAATTCGGTATTTAATGTTCCTGGAGGAAAAGCTTCCGGACGGGATGGAAAGCAGTTACGTAGCAAGGTTACATCGAAGCCATACATTACTCCCGAAGACTGAGGACTTTAAGCAGAGAAGAGTCCTGTCCAAGGTCAAAGAAGCACTCCGGAACCTCCTGTTCGCCCTGGACTCCTTCGCTATGTTCTTTGAAAGCAAGGACGACAGCAGTTTAGGCCAAATTGTGGACTTCGTGCTGAAGTTTTCCTACTTGTTCGAGAGTCGGAAGAGTTCCATCCAGGACAAAGTGCCTTTGAAGATACTGGCGCAGTACTTATTTACCCACTTGGAGCAAATCCCTGAGGAGTACCGGACCAACAACTATAGAAAGCTGTATATTGAGTTGATGAGTGAGTATGAGCTGCGATTCGAGCAAAAGCACCAAGTGGCAAGTCGGAATAAGCAGCTGTTACTGACTTGTAAGTCCTAAGCAGCTATAAATATCATGGAAAAGCACATTTCCGATATAAGGCAGGAGCAGAAGGTGCAGCAAACCTCGCAACGCACGAGGCGCTTCCTGTCCCTCATCGCTGCTATTGAGATTCCGGTCTGTATTCACCATGATACGGCGGGGAACTTGACGGTGGCTTCGCAGAGGGACTGCCCGCATACTAAGTTGGAATACGTCGGCAACTTCGTAATGGGCGCCAAGCGGCCCAGTCTCTCCGCCAGCAAGCCCTCCGCCCGCAAGTCCTTCAAGGCCAGCGGAGCGACCCAAGGCCACGCCAATACAATTGAAGAGTTCGCAGAGGAGTTCTGTCGCATCGAAACCGTCAAAGACTGTGTGAAGCTGGAAAGCGACCCTTGCGGTATCGCCCCCGCCTTCTTTTCCTACCTCCGCCTGGTGAAGCAGGCAGTGGCAGCAGGCCAGCAGTATATCAAGGAGGAGGAGGTGGAGGAGACGCTGGAGGACGTGGAGCAGTACATCTGTAGGAAGATGTACACTGAGGTCTTCCCCAATGAGGCCACTGCACAAGACCTGCAGCTCAATGACATCACGAGGAAACTGGGGTGGATGAGTGCGGAAGACCTGGACATCCCGCCCTTGCACAGGAATGAAGTGATGTGGGCCTATGCAGTCAAGGCCTTACAGGACATCGACGACTTCAGTTCCCCAGGCGAGAAGCTGACCTGCCTAGTGGACTGCATCACCACAATAGTGAACGTATTGGAGCTCTGCGGGCCCGCTAACTCTGCCATCAGCGCAGACGACTCCCTGCCCATTATCATATACGTGGTAATCAAGGCGCAGCCTGAGCGCATGCACTCCAACCTCAACTACATATCCAGGTTCAGAGACCCGGAAAAGATGATGTCGAAAAGTGGATTTTGCTTCTCGCAGATTCAGTCGGCTATTGAGTTTATTGAGAGAGTGAGGGAGCATCGGATGAATTTGAACCCGGAGGAGTTCGAGAGAAGGATGGGGGCAGCTAAGTAATATGGCTGAGTTTAGCACGCAGGTCTTTAGACCTCCGCACCCCGCTGCTCCGATTCAGACCACTCCCAAGCTGAACTCTTTGGGCAAGGCCGAAGCCCCTCTGCCAACTCTTCACACCGGTCCAGTGGCCTCCACGTCCAGTCTAGCCCAGGTCACTGCCACTAGGAAAGTCCTCTTTGCTGCAGTTCCCAGCCGGACAGACGAAGACGTCCAGTTCCCTTCTCCCTTGCTACTGCAGATTTCTCCCCCGGAAGCCAAGCTGAAAGTGACGCTTTGCAGCTCTTATTCAGCCGTCGGGACTATAGAAGGACAGGAAAAGCCTGCGAACCAAGACTCATACCTGATCTGTGAAGTGGAAGTTCGAGGCAAGCCAGCCTCTTTCCTCATGGTCGCAGACGGCCACGGAGGATCCGGCCACAGGGTCAGCAGCTACCTTACCACCTACCTCCCCTGCTTCTTCCTAGAAGCCTTGGAGACTACAGCAGATGTCTCCACAGCGCTTATCTCCGCATATGAACAGACCAACAGGTCGATGCGGAAGTGTGACCTGGATGCGGTCTGCTCAGGCTCGACCTGTCTGACAGTGGTGGTGCTGGATGGGGAGTTGTTTGTTGCGAATGTAGGGGACTCCAGGGCTGTGCTTTGCCAGAGTGAAAGCCAGAAGTTGACCACAGTCACCCTTACAACTGACCACAGGCCGGATGTTGTTACTGAAAGGAGACGACTAGAAGAGGCTGGAGGCCGGGTAGAGGCCACTTGTGGAGCGAATGGACAGTCTGTGGGGCCGCTGCGACTCTGGTTCCAAGGGGAAAACACCCCTGGACTGACACTATCTAGGGCTATGGGCGACTTCCTGGCCTCCTCTATCGGCCTCATCGCCACTCCAGATGTGTCTTCTATGTCTCTACTAGCGACTGACCAGTTCATCCTCCTCGCCTCAGACGGGATTTGGGAGTTCGTGGAGACTCAAGAAGCAGTGGAGACAGTGAAGCGGCTGGATAGCGAGGGCAGAGGCGCAATAGCAGCGGAGACACTGGTGCAGCTGGCTAAAGAACGGTGGAGTCGGGCTTTCACGTCAGTGGACGACATCACGGCTGTTATAGCCTTTCTAGGGGAGTAGTAGCACTAACACTCTCATATATGTGCAGGTCTACAAGCTGTCTTAGCAATAATGGACTTGCTGGACTTGCTGGGACTGGCGGGAGGCTTGGCGCTGTGTGCCTTCCTAGTGTCGAGCTGGACTGGGAGTATGAGTCAGGTGGATATGTATTGGAGTATTGCGCCTGCAGGGTACTGCTGGGTGTGCTACTGGGCGGAGCCTGGGACTAAGGGCTTGCTGGCTGCGGGTTTAATTACTGTGTGGTCTGTGAGATTAACCTATAATTTTGCAAGAAAAGGGGGCTACTCTGGAGTGGAGGATTACCGCTGGGCGCATGTCCGGAAGTGGTTTTCCAGTCGCTTGCTATTGGCTTTCTTCAACCTAGTGGTCATCTCCCTTGCCCAAAACCTCATAATTCTAGGCTTCTCCCTGCCTGCCTATTTCCTTTCCAAGTCCTCCACCCAGCCGATCAGCGGACTCGACTGGCTCCTAGCAGGCCTGATGCTACTTTTCATAGTAGGCGAAACAGTCGCTGACCAGCAGCAATGGCACTTCCAGCAGGCTAAAAAGACCAGCGGGAGCCAAGGAAAGGGCTTTCTAGACACAGGGCTGTTTCGCTATAGCCGACACCCGAACGTGTTTTGCGAGTTGTGTATTTGGTGGACCTTTTATGGGTTCGTGGTGGTGGCCACAGGACAGTGGCTGCATTGGACTGCTGTGGGTCCGTTGCTGCTAACAGGACTGATTAGCAGTTCTACTGACCTGACAGAGACTATTTCCCTATCCAAGTACCCCGATTATCGTCTATACCAGCAGTCCACTTCCCGCATTCTCCCCGGCCTGCCCAGGCCCAAGCTAGCCTAGTCCAATAGTACAGCTCTCTTAGCAATGAGAAAGTCGCATGTCAGCGCTACTGTCCAGCAACCCCAGCCAGCCCATTAGGAAACAATGGCCAAAGGGCTCCGCTCCAAGCGTCTGCAGCGCACTCTCGCCCTCAAGCGCGAAGCAGTGCGCAAGACCATCGAGCCCAGTCTTTTGCGCCGCCTCGGCACCACCCACATCCGGCCCAAGAACGCCTTTCTCCTGCCCAACGACCCTGAAGCCGTGTTTCCGCAGCAGCCCATCAGCACTCCTCTGGACTTCAGGAGTGACGCAATCACTCCCTTCGAGTGTCCTATTCGGTCCAAGAAGCTGGAAAGGTCGAGACAGGGGATACCTGTGAGAGGAGAAGTCATGCTGACTGCGCCGGATGCTATGGAGGAGGACTTGTCCCTATCAGAGCTGAAGCACACTTTGGGGAACATCGAGAAAAACATCAAGCGAAAGGCGAAGATGAGACTAGGCTAACTCCACGCGAGATAAATGGAAGAAGACTCGCATGAGTCCGAGGAGGGAGAGGAGGGCAAGAAGTACTACATCAAGCCACTCACTAAGTATGAACAGACACTCAGGGAAAAGGCACATGAACGCCACAAGCAGAATATTGTACACGAGCAGAAGTGCTGGGGAAAGACATTTGTGGGGGCGGCCTTCATATCCAAGCCGGACAAGATCCTGTTCAAGGACTTTGACGTGGGACAGACCTACACCCAGACCGTTGTCCTCACTAATGTCTCCTACACCTTTAACTCCTTCAAACTGCTGCCTCTGGATGGGGACATAAAGGAGTTCTTCGAGATTGAATTTTCGCCGCCAGGGCGATTATCAGCAGGACTGACCTGTCCTATCGTGATAGCGTTCACCCCCAAGATGAACAAAGACATCACGTCTACCTTCCCCATTCTCAGCGAAACCGGCAGAATCGACCTCCCTCTCCTATGCACCAGCAAGAAAGCCCTCATTTCCGCAGACCCGCCCATCACCGACTCCTTCATCCAATTCGACATTGGGTCCGTCATCCTGGGGGAACAGGGCAAAAAGGTCCTCACTCTCATCAACTCCGGAGCCCTGGACTGCACCTTCACTCTGCTGTCCAAGGACGGGGAGCCTATTCAGAACCCACAAGAGTCGTCCTTCGCACTCACTGAGCGCTCAGGACAGACCAATATGAGCGGGGCACATGGAGCTGCGGACTTGGAAGGACTGGAGGAGCCGGTGCAGTTCTTCGCCCAGACCAGTTTCCCCAAAGAAGGGCAGATTGAGGGCTATGCGACCAGCACTGTGCCCTTTACATTCGCACCTGTGCTGTTGGATGAGTATGAAGAGGAAGTGCTGATTGTGTTTTCCAATAAGGATGTGGAGCCGATACGACTAATACTCAGAGCTGCTAGTACGGACGTTCCTTTGAGTGTGGAGAAGTCGGTCTATGACCTGCTGGTGTGTCCTATTAACCATATCTATAGGGAGAAAATCGTCCTGCAGAATAGAAGCACGAAGCCGATGAAGGTGCAACTGACCTTCCCAAGGGAAGCCAGGGACCACTTGGAGTTCAACCCCACTCTGGGGTATGTCCAAGGAAACGCGACCTTTGAGATTTGGTGCAAGTTCAAGCCGGACCAGAACGCCTACATCATGCTAAAGGAGTTCCAGCAGGATGAAAGTAACTTCCAAATCCCTATTCAAGTGACCAGTCCGAACCAAGTCCTGCCCGTGGACTTCTTCATACAAGCGGAACTCACAGTCGACAGTCTGTCCGTCTCCCCTCCTCAGCTGGACTTTAAGGAGGTGTATGTGTCGGCAGCCAGCCGAGTTCCCTTCACCATCTCAAATAACTCCTTAGTGAGTCAAGAATACGCCTTCTGCAGGCTGCCCGGCACTATCAGCATTGAGCCGCAAGACGGCTTTGGGACGATATTGCCCAGAGAGACATTGGAACTAAGCGCTGTTTATCGACCCGCCCCAGTAAAACCAGGCACAGAACTAGGCAAAGACACTGCTGAGTTCGCCCTTCGGTCCCGCTGCGGCACCATCTGTTCCCGCGAAGTCCGCATTCCCTATGTCGCCAAGCTGTCCCAATGTCCCATCAAGTTCTCCAAACTGCGGGTTGAGTGTCCGGCTCTGCCGCCCGGGGAGTTCTTTGAGATAGTCACAGAGCTGGTGAATGTATCCAAAAAGGCAGCTTATGCGGTCGAAATCGTCCCTCCGCCTTTCGGAATAGCGGGAATAACCGTAAATCCGAAGGTCATCCCCTCACTTGGAGTGGGCGAGCGGATTCGAGTGATGCTCAAGTTCTCTGCAGACTACCGAGACTACAACGAACTAAAGTCGAAAGTGAGTATACCGACTGAAGGCCAGGCCCCAGGTCCAACCCTGGCAGAACGCGGCCTGACCCTCGAGTCCTTAGGCGGGAGTTGTACCAACTTCAACCTTGCCGACCCTGACTCCCGCAGCCAGCACTACACTTGGCTGCTCCCTGTCTACTTCCGTCCTGCACTCACTGAAGACCCTGCCAAGCGGACTTACCTGGAAGTCAGGACTGTCACTGTGAGTCGGACGCTGGAGGTGGACCCGGCTGTGGCGAACTTCGGGGAAATTGCAGTGTCTTGCAGGAAGTTGATTACAGTGAATGTAAGGAATAAAGCCGCACAAGGGGTGGTTTTGAGGACTGATACACTCCCACCTTTTTGCGGGTTCAGAGTGATGAATGCTATGAGAAAGGTGGAATCTGGAGGCAATTTCAGCTTAGTAGTAGAATTCGAGCCCAGCAATCAACAGCTCTTTGAGGAAACGCTGCTGATTAGGTCTGGTCTGTCTGTGGCTTCTGTGAAGCTTGTAGGTCGCGGAGTCCGGCCTGAGGTCAAATTGAGGCCTCAAGACGGCCTTCTCAACTGTGGATATGTAGTGGTCGAAAACACCCTCGAAAAGTCCTTTTTCCTTCAAAATGCCTCAAGTTTTCCCTTCACTTTCACCCTTATCAAGCGATCCAGTGGCACCCGCAACTACAGCGGCCTATACAATTTCGTATATATTCCCCACGAAAAGACTCTCAATCCAGCCGAGGAGTGCGAAGTGAAGGTCCGCTTCAGCCCGGACCACGTGTCAGAGGCGTATTTCGAGCATCTACTGATAGAAGTCCCGAACCAGATTGAGCCGAAGGAGATCTATATTGCAGGGTGCTGTGTGACCAGGAGTGTATACGTCAAGTATGACTATCCTTTCAAATGGCCCAGCAGCCAAGAACTGACTTTGCGGCCGGAAAACCCTCTCCAATTCCTAGAACAGCCCAAACCCGCCCTCAAACAACTCACCCTCATTTTCCGCAAAGAAGACGGCGCAGTCCCTGACGACCTCAAAGAAGAATGCCGACTCCGACGCATCGTCATCGGAAACTCCAAAATGAACGACGGAAAGCAGGACAAAGCCGGCGGCTTCGAAGTGCTAATGCCGGTAAACGCTACCTAGAAAGTGGAAGGCAACTTGTTCACTTGCGATGTAGCGAAGGGAAACATCCCTCCTGGGGGGGAGCAAAAACTGACTTTTACCTTCAATCAGCCGGCGCCGGACCCACTATTGGCGCAGTTGGCGATGTTGCAAGGGATCGGACAGTGGACGGAGGCGAAGGTGGAGCTTAGGGTGACGGGCGGCTTTGTGCCTGCGGGCACTGCGGATGCGCAGGTGTATGAAGTGGTGTTGCGGGCTTATGTGCATCAGATCTAGCTTTAGACTAAAAGTACTCGTTCGAATAGAGCACAGCTTAGGAGGGAAATGTCCGTTATTAGGCAGTCAGATGGACCGTTTACCCAAACTACAGACTATCTTCCTATTACTGCAATGATAGTTCCTGTATCGCAGCACTATATAAGGCTGTTTCTTAGATTCGGGCGGATATTAGGTATATATTCAAGGACAGCGGCCACTCCCAGGAGTAGATAGTTGGCATTGAGGTAATGAAAGGGAAGCGACTTCCGGCCTCCATACGGTCTATCCTGCTCAACAATGACCTGGCTTCCCTCCTCCCCCTCTGCCACAGTCTCCCCACTGGACGTATCTACGGCCACCGACTTAAGACCTTCCTGCACCTCGCCTGCAAGTACTCCACCTCCCTATCCCTGCTCCGCCACCTTATCCACACCTTGCACATGAACCCGCACCTGCCCTTGCCCCGCACAGGAGTCACCTGTCTCCACTACGCCTGCGGCAGGGGCAGTTTGAGGGTGGTGAGGTTTCTCGTGGAAGAGATGGGGTGTGATGTGGATGTGAGGGGGCCGTATGGACTGAAGCCGCTGGGAGTGGCGGTGCGGTTTGGCAGGGAGGAAGTGGCGCTGTGGCTGTTGGAAAGGACCAGTAGGCCGCCTACCGCGGCAGTGTATCCATCCTATCCCAACTCGGCAGGGCAGGGTGGTCCGGCCGCACAGACAAAGGTGAGGACGTCTCCATGCTAGCCGCCCGGGCCGGCCACCAAGGCGTCCTAGACCTGCTCATCCGCTCTGAATACCCTCTCAGTCTGGATGTGCTGCGCAGCGCTAAGGGCAATTGGGAGTTAGTGGAGTGGCTTTTGCTGCAAAGCCCAGGCTTACCTTTATTACCCTCATTATTGATGCTGGGAGCGCCGGTTCATTTCCTGCTCAAACTATGCGCAAACGAGGATATCGACCTGTCGCTTATCCTCAAACACGACAGAGCAGACCTATTACCGCTCTACTTACGTGTGCGGCGCCTTTCTCCCGCTTTACTGTACTCTGTGCCGCATTTGCCACCGTTGATATACACATATCTCGCCCAGTTCTACCTTTGGTCGCTGAGCTTGCCACTGATTTGGGCGTATGAGACCTTTCTTTTGACGGAGGTCGGGTCGGATAGGGTCGTTTGGTCGAGGATTCCCAAGCACTTAGTTAGGGAAATAGCGTCTTTCTTGTAGGTAACAGGGCAGTGGAGGGGAGGAGGGGATATAATGGAGGAAAACCGGGTTATCCGCGTTTCGGAGGAAGAAATCGTGAGACTGGGACACAAAAAGGCCAAAGTCATTGAATTCGCCACTGAAATATGTGCCAGATTGGCAGCTGCGACGGACAAAGACTGTATCATTCTCCCGCCCAATGCCTTGGGTGACATACGCAAGTTATGCCACGTAGCAGCTGAAAAGGCCCTATTCAAACACTTTTCAGTCGAAAAAGACGGGCAAAAGCGGCTAATTATCACCAAGATAATGGACCCAAATAGACTTTACGACCCCAATCCTCCGAGAGTCGAGCTCGAAGAGGTCTCCAGAGAGACTATACGTGTGAAGGTGAAATGGACTTATGAGCTACAGGCGCCTGTGTATCGTCTCATACTGCGAGCTGGTAAAACCCCACTCGATTCCTCATCCATCGATAGAGAAGTTCACAGTACTAAGCACGGCTCTACGACTACTAATGCGACTGGTGACGCGAAATTCAGCGGTAATCGAGTAGTCGTGAATACTGCAGTGCCAGGAAGTGGAGGAGTGCGAGTCAAAGTGGACACTGATGCAGAGGTAGTGGAGGCGGACTGGGTACTGAGTGGAGCCAAGGCGGGGGAACTGTACAGCCTGGAAGTGGAGGTGGAGCATGACGCTGCTAAGAGCGATAATGTGGCTTTGACAGTGCAGACTCTTAGTCCGCTCCTAGGGAGTATCTACTGCTGGGGGAATAACTCCCAAGGAGCCTTTGGGTATGTGGCGGCTGAGCCTTTGATGAACCGGCCCAGCACTATGCCGGCTCCGGTGGGGACGATGGCAGTTGCAGGGTTGGATGCGGGGTATTACCACTCTGCTTGTATCACGGAGAAAGGCAAAATTGTGACCTGGGGAAGACTCATATGGACCACGGAGGACAACCCCTCGCCTCAAGCTATCCCCTCTGCTCCTCTACTCCTGTCTCCACTGTCAGTTCAGGTGCAATTCTGCCGTATAGCCTGCGGAGATACGCACAATTTGGCGGTTTCCACTGACGGGAGAGTGTTCTCGTGGGGACTGGGCAACGTAGGGGAACTGGGTCTGGGAGGCAAGAACTTCACAGTGCAGCCGGAGGCTATCGAGAGAGTGGATGAGGACTTGGTGCAAATGCCCTTCTTCGTGGATATCGCCTGCTCCCAATTAGTATCCCTGGCTCTCACACTCACAGGCTCTGTCTACGAATGGGGCTTCGTCACCCACCCCGCCAGTCCCATCCTCCCCACCGTCCTCTCCTCTCCCAAATACGTGAAGCCAGTCCTAGGCGGCTCTGTGTGCACGCAGATAGCTGCAGGGTCCGGCTACAAGGCCGCTGTACTGCGAAACAGGGAACTCTACATGTGGGGTCAGAACATGGCGGGAGTGCTGGGAATCGGCGGGATTGAGACTTTGAGCTGTCCTGTGAGAGTGGAACTGCAGTCTGTATTGACTATCAGTTGTGGAACTACTCATGTAGGCGCAATTACCACTGCTGGGGAGGTGTACACCTGGGGAAACGGCGATAAAGGCCAATTGGGCCATAACGACTACTTGCATTCTTTAGTTCCACGGAAACTCACTGATCCTGCGATTTGCCAGCCAGCAGCTATCGCCTGCAATGGCAATTTGACCCTCATTTTGCTTGCTTCTGGAGAGGTGTATGCCTGTGGGGAGGGCAAAAATGCGTGCTTAGGCATAGGAGTGCCGGGGAAGGCCAAGGCGCCGATGAAGGTGAAGGCCGCGGGGGTTGCGACTAGCGTGAGACTGGGCCTGCAGCACTCTCTAGCCACTTTCCAGCAGTAATTAGGTCTAGGAGAGCTCGAAGCAGACTGGCAAAGTACTGCTTTTACATACTGTTGGCTGTGGGTACACCTAAAACACTCAGGCGGGAAGACTCCCTCTAGTAGCTGTTCTCCTTATTGGTCCTTTGATGGACTCTGCGGACTTCTGTTTCCAGGCCTTTTGCAACTTTGACAATGAGGATTATGGCTTCAATGCAGAGTTGTAGGTCCAGGATCGAATAGAGTTTGGAACGAGGGAACTTAAGGGCGGGTGAGATACAGAACCTAATGTCATCTTTAGAGGGCAGTTGCAAGGACTTATAGCTTATTTAGACTTATATGGACTAGATTGCAGGGATATATCAGAATTTATAAGGGAAATTTTGTATTGCCTTTTCGTAGCACTATAGTGAATGGGTCGATTTGTCGCATTGCCATGTATCAAAGCTGAGTGACTGGGACACACTCAGCCTTCAGCAATCAGTGAACCTGACAATTTTGAATAGTTATATATGCGTCACTTTCCTCTATGCAGACCCAGAAGGTAGCTCCCTCATTATGCAAGGCTACAAGTATCCTCATTAACGCCAAAGGAGAGGAAAAGCTGTTTTGAGACGCAGAAAGACGGTAGTCGTGCGTGGACAAGACTTTCACTCTGCCCTCCGAGATATAGGGACCTCCCTTAGTCCTTGCTCAAACTACACAAAAGATGGGGGGCTGTGCACTTGTCAGAGCGCAGGGCCAAGGTGTGGCTGCTGTATCTCAAGCATACGAGAGGGGACAGAGGGTTTTGGAAGCAGCAACTCCCACCCCCACATCCAGGTCAACGAAGACAGTAAGTGGGAGACACTGGAGGGTGGGAATGTGTTCATTTGTGGAGGCTTCGATGCGTCGGGAGTATTTTGAGTACAACCTATATTAGTGTAGGAGAGGAGTGCGAGGAGCAGGGTAGGATGTGTAAGGCTCGATGAAGGCATACTAGCTAATAGTCTGCGAAGGTTGCTGTACCTTATTGTCACACGTTTACAGTAATACAGCCACGG
>Ga0247837_1005396_pt1 | contig 19258 bp, 12 predicted proteins | sample LaCtaG_2_FD_187115 | JGI IMG/M metagenome (GOLD analysis project Ga0247837, IMG submission 187115) | Freshwater microbial communities from meromictic Lake La Cruz, Castile-La Mancha, Spain - LaCruzMarch2015_14.5m | ecosystem: Environmental > Aquatic > Freshwater > Lake | place: Spain: Castile-La...
CTTCTCTCTGGTCCCTAGTCCTTCCAGTTCCACTGTTCCTAGAGACATGCCTGCTTCCAGGCTGGAAAGCAGTGAGAAACGACAGTGCAAATGGCTTAGTTGTAGGCTATAAATGCAGAGGCGGACATAGTGGTTAACTCTGCCTCCTGGCTTCCATAACTCTTTCTACCATATGCTCTAGTAGGTGCCGAAAAGCTGGGGCTAATTGCCGCTGCTCAGTTTTCGCCTCGGAATTTCTGCTGAAATGAGCCTTTTTCTTCCCACTTCAACTTCTATTCCCCGGCTTTCCTGTCTGTTTGAATCTTCATCCTATGCATCGGTAGTCTCAATTTTCCATGTCTGTATAAAATCGACCCAGCCATAATAGAATGGCTCTCCACCATAGTCCTGCCACCCCTGCCCCCACCCCTTTTCTCCCAGAAACTGACTCAGACTTGGGCCTCCTGCCTGGATTAGTCCATTTGGCCCAGCGGCTTTGTCAGCACCACGAAGACGGAAGCACGCTCGCTGCTCTGGGCTCAATTTTCCCCCCACAAAACACTGCAGCGCCCCAAGCACCTGATAACAGGGAAGAAACAGCAGTCGAAAAGCGTGCGAATGCGACGAATTCCGCCCCTCAACCTGTAGCTTTGAAGCCAACCAAAAAGAAAACAGGACGCAAGCCCTCTCTCTTCACCTGCTTCCTGTGTCCCAGCATCCTGCCTTACAAGTGCACCCTCATCCTCCACCTGCAGACTGTGCACCACATCGACCGCTCCCAAAGTCTCATGTACAAGCGAGTCAACCAGGGCGGAGAGGACTTCAAGCGGCGCTACATAAAGGAAGCACCTGAGCCTGGGGGAGAGAGTAGTAGGAGTTAAAGGGAAAGCAGTCCTTCGTGTCAGTAGGCTGAGAACTATATAGCCGGACTGAGGAAGCTTGTTATGCAGTGCAAAGTTCAGAAAACCGCTCAATTCCCTCCGACTCTGTACTAATTTAATGATTACTTTAGACTTAGTGGAGACTTACACCCAGGGAATCTGCACAATTCCTAGACTGACAGTCCAGGAAACTGCTGCAGAGGCAGGAAACCTTGCAGAGGGAACTGTGGCTAAAAGGTCAAACTTGCACCCATTAGCCCCTTTGCTCAGAGAGCTGGCGGAAAGGACAGAGCCAGCACTGCCCAATGCCCTCACAGGGATATCGAAAGGCAGAGAACAGGCAGACGGCTGAAATTGACGAGAAAACAAAAAGTGGCAGGGAAGAGGGGAAAGACTCCGTGCTAGAAAGTGTGGGAAGCTGCGAATACAGGGTTAGAATAGGGCCAGTGGAGCGGGACTGTATAGTCCTCTGCCTAATTTTCTTCCTACCTTCGCTTTCCCCATATTGTCTGAGTCCAAAGCAGCCAGCTGGACTGGAGATAGGCCTTAGCTGTTCCAAGTGCTATGACTTGGCTGGAATTACCCAATTGTTATGCCAATTGCACAGTCTGTCATGTGAACTGGACATATGAGAAAGCCTTCAGATGTCCACCGCTATAGCTGAAAAAGTCCTCAGAACAGACCTGAGGACTTTGTATGGCTATTGTCTCCGGTGGGACTGGGGTAGAAGGTGTTTTTCACCTTGATAGGACAGGGATTTCCACGAATTAGCGATTTTCGAGAGTTCAAATTAGTGATGTTGCGAAATCACTTCTCGAATACTGTCGATTTCCGAGTCTATAGCAGTACTTCTTCACCCTTTCCTCACACTAAAGCCCAGACAGCCAAGATCCAAGGTAGTACATGGGTAGCCAATAACTGTTCCCCATGTGTACTGTGACTTCGGAAGAATTGGCACTATTAGTGTTACACATCAATGCTTCTGCGCGTCTATCTGCTGTCTCCACGACTCTGAGAACTCCTCGTACTTGGCCATGAACTCTTGGTGAAAGCCTGCGCTTTCAATGGCATTGCGCGGAATAACCAGTTGCGGCACCACCTTATTAGCAGCCTTCACGCTGCCGGGGTGACTGCTTCGGTCTCCGCTCCGCTGGCCTGGCGTCTTCCGCACACTCGCTTCGTAACTTTCCGTGGAGATCTCAGAAACAGAGGCCGAGCTTATGTCCCTTTCCACCTCTTCCAGGCGCAGTTGCGGCACAGTGTCTGCCTTCGTGACTGGGCGAACGGGCACTGGCGGGATCGGCTCTGAATCTGAAGATTCTTCACTGCGCGTGGAAAAGGTGTGCCTCTTTGGCTTTACGTCGCTGTTGTACACTTCGTCTATCGGGTATCCACGCTTTTTCATGGCTTGGACTAACTCTGAAAGCGCCTTTTCCTTACTTTGGGTGGTTTTTAGCTCCTTCAAGACCTTCTTTTTCCACGATTTGTAGGAAATCAGTTCCGAAGTGAGGAGTTTCCACGCGTCCTCAGTGGGCGGAAAGCCATCCAACTTGGTATTCGCCACTTCATACAGCTTTTCCTGGTACTGCGAACACTTCCGCTGGTAGCTTTCCCGCACTCTCACCAACTCCGCATTCTCCTGGGCCACTCTCTCCACCTTCTTCCCCAGTTCACTCTTCTCCTCCATAGCCTGCAGCAGTGAATTCTGCAGGTGGATAATGTCGCTTTTGTACTGGTCAGTGGCCCTCCTTTCCCTCTCAGTGACAAGTCGCAGCCAAGACTCGTACTTGTTTTTGATTTTGCTGAGTAGAGACTTGCAGGCGGGGTTGAGTTCGATGGCTTCTTGGAAGGCCTGGCTGTAGAGGTCGATTTCCCTGCTGGAGTTGGACTCCTTGCCTAGGTCTCGCAGGGCTCGTTGCAGTTTGCTTTCGATGCTTTTGAGGTCGGTGGCGCTATGAACTGCCTGTGTGCGCGGAGACTCAGAGTGAGGAGTGAAGGTGGTATTGAAGGAGAAGTTGACAGTGGAGGACAGGTCTTCCCTGGCAATGGTAGTAGCGTTCAATCCTTCCTTAGTGGGCTTCCTGCGAGAGACATCTGGGTGCGGGAGACGCAACTTGGCGAAAAAGGCTTCCGACTGAACACTGCTCAGCCCTCCAATGGGCCGCTCCTTCACTGGAGTGGCTTGCTTCTCTGCTGCGCTTTTGCTGGCCTTGGTGACGCTCAGTGACCTGGGCAGCTGCTGGGGGGCACTGCCTGCGTAGGGAGAAGTGGCGAGGACTTCCTGGGGCTTGGGGCGGACTAGTCTGGCGCGACTGGGCTTGTGGGAGTTGGGAGAGCTGGTAAATGTGCTTTCCATGTCTGAGACTGGGGGGATTGGCTCCTCCGATAGCCTGGGACGGAGACGACTCAAGGAGACGTCTGAAATGACAACCTTGTGAGTGGAGCGAGTCTTTGAATGGGACATTTATGGACAAGATGCAGGGACGAAATGGGCGAAAGCGATTGGTCACAGAGTTGCTACTTACAAGAACGGGAAAGCAGGCCCAACTATCAGCAATCAGAAACCCGCACTATTGGCTATTCATGATTGCTCGACTGATAGAAGGAAAGGCGGCTATCGAGGCAGGGACTAACTCTGCAAGTAAGTCTAAATTTTGGATGTTGGTAGAATAGGACTTGATTTTGAGAGTGATGGGTCGGGCCTGTGGCAGGTTCATAGTATTATAGGGTGTCTAGCTCTGCTTGATTTATCCATAGTCCACTTCAGCAAGGAAGTGGGATAGACACGCTTAGCAATATATTTATAGTCAATGTGAACTTGCCCCTCCAAGAAAAGCGGCGTATGTCCTAATAGTCCCAATTGCTGCAGTAATACTGATATTCTAGAAAATAGCGGCTGTAGTGGTAATACCCACTCCCTATCTCCCTTCCAAGTCCCCATTCCAAGTAATATTTCCCTGAAGTCAAGGAAATGAACGAACTCTTCCCCCTGCTTCTCGTCTGTCTCCTGGGCGTCTTCCTGGCCTGCTCCCTACTCGCACTGCCCAGGTACAGGCTTTGGAGGGCCCGAAAACAGCGAATGGACGAGCTAGATGCGCGCTATGAAGAGCTGCGAAAGATGAGAAGAGAGCTGATTTACCACGTGGACTGGGCTAGAGAGAGGGGAGACCGGCAGGTTGCCCTTGGACTGGAGCCCGAGGTCGACAGAGTGGACGAGGAACTGGAAGCGGTCAAGAAGCTCTATGAAGACCTGGAAAAAGAAGGCAAGCCGCCTAGCAAGTCGCTATAGCCTCCCCATTACTCTCCGTTATAACCCACACTTCCATAGTAATTGTATGGAAACCAAACAAATTCGCCTGCTTTTCGTGCTGCTTTGTCTGGGCCTCGGCGCTTACTTCCTCCCCAGCATACCCAAGGACCTACGTAGGACTCTAAGCAAAGCCATTCCCAACAGATACAGCACTGCCTGTCAACTAGAGACCGCCACTCCCTCTTATATGCCGCATGCACTAGGAGGTGCAAGGCCGCAGATACGCAGCGCTAGCAACTGCGAGCCCAACTGTTCGTGGAACTCTTTCCAGGACAATGTCGACTTCAAGCGAAAGGTCCCCTACACACATCCCTTCGCAATAGATGACACCGAGGAGTTGAAGCAACTCAACGACACTATGCTGTGCTCTCCCCAGCTATTCGGGTACAGTGTTGAAGCCGGAAACCAGGTCTTTCCGCCCTACCAGTACCCGACTTGCAGCAGTCTCATCCCCAGTCCACAGCCCCACATCCACATAAATCAGGAAGCGGGAAGCTTTACGATGGAGTGTCCAGAGGGGATAAAAGGCACGTATTTGCTGCAGCCAGAGGGACTGATCAGCAATGGGCAATATTACTTCCACGAGTTGGACTGGAAGGTGCGGACTTACCCTGGAAAGCCGGTATCTATGCAGGGCAGTGAGTTTGTGTATGCAGCGTGTGGAGGCCAGTTCACACAAGCGCAATACATCCCCACAAAGAACGAAACAGCCTACGAGCAGGTCAAAGCCACAATGCGGGATTTGGGCCTCAAGCACAAGCCTTTGTCTATCGTCTTCCTGAGCATTGACAGCTTTTCAAGAAGGCATTTCTTCCGCAAGCTGCCGCAAACCCTCAGTACTCTCAACTCGCTCAACGCACAAGAAAGCGGATATCGCGTGTTTGACTTCAAACTGCATAATGTCCTAGGAGCCACTTCAACCGAAAATATGGTCCCTATGTTCGGCAACTCTCCTTTCCTCGAAGTCCCCCAGCCTCCCTACCGCGACCTCCTCGGTCCCGGCGCCCTGTGGAACATCTTCAAATCCAAGGGCTACATGACCCTCATGGGGTACGAGAACTGCGACTACCACTTCCCTGCAGCCCTAGGCAAGGTCGTAGACGTCGACCACTTCGCACGCAATTTCTACTGCGCCGCAAGTAAGTTCCTCAACGTAAAGATGAGCAAAGAAGGACAAGTGCAGCGGTGCATTGGACCCCACATGTCCCACTACTATGTGCTCAACTACACTCAAGCCTTTGCACAGGCTTACCAAGATGCGAATCAGTTTGTGTATTTGCACCTCAATGCCGCGCATGAGGAATCGGGCCAGCATGCAGCTACTTTGGATGCGGATTTGGACCTGTTTGTGCGAGAGTATTTGGGGAAAATGAGGGAAAGTCATGACGTGGTGTTGATTCTGCAGGGAGACCATGGCATGCGGTATGGAAATTGGTACAAAGACATCGAAGCCTACCAGGAAAACAAACTGCCAGCCCTGTTCATGGTCGCCAGCGAAGGGCTATTGGACCGCATTCCCAACTCCTACGATTCCCTATGGCACAACACACAGCGACTAGTCTCCAAAAGAGACCTGCGCGCTACTCTCCTGAGTCTAACCGAACTGCCCTACAACACAATCTACCCAGTCCACAGCGACCCCTACCTTTCCCGAGACTACAGTCTGCTCACTGAGAAGGTCAGTGACCTCAGGACCTGCGACATGGTGGAGATCCCTCCTTGGTACTGCTCCTGCCTCGACCTAAAGGAGGTCGATTCTGACGTGCTGTCAGCACAGTCTGACCCTCAGCTGTATGAACTGCTGACCACTGTGGCGGTTGAGACTATTGCACTCATCAATAAGGAAGTCTTCGCGCCTACGAAGCTTACGCAAGGACTGTGTCAGAAACTCACCTTTCGCACGATTTTGAAAGCGTACGGACTGAAACTGGGTCCGAAAATGGAGCAAATTCAGCTGGAATTCGGAGTAAATGAGCTCTCTGAGGCTCGCTTCGAAGTCTACGCGATTCTCGGCACTGAGACAGGCTCCCACTTCATGCGACTCGAGCGGGAGCGGGAGCCTCTAACCCCCCTAGTGTACCGCGGCCACCAAGCCCGACTGAGGGTAAGGACTATGCAGATAATTGGAGTGCAGAGGAAGGACAAGTACAAGGGACTATGCGAAGTGCTCAGCAGAGGCAGTGGCTTGAGAGGCGAGCTGTGCGTATGCAATGACTTGGAGATTGTGAAGAGAGACTTGCCCAGACTGTTTGAGGTTAGTAGTGATAATTGACTTGCGCTTTGGATTTGGGTTCATGGGAGGGAGGAAAGGGGAAATTGGTGGGATTTCTTAATAGTAAATTTCAGTTTTCATATGAAATTGGTGGAAATATCAGTCGAAAGGAAGGATAAAGAAGTGAGATGTTGCATACAGAGAAGTAACATACAGATGCGAAATTCGCAATACACTCTAATGACAAATATACAAATGTCTCTGTCTGTATTCGACTCACAAGTCCTATTGGCTTCGGCCAAATCGCTTCTTCTTCAAAATGGTCGAAACGAAGCCGACAATGCCTGATAAGCCCAAGACCGCCTATATGAGCCTGCGTACACCAAAACAAGGCCAGCTTTCCAGAAACCCATAGATTAATAGCAAGTGTGAAGCCCCACTGGGTATTTCGTGTGGAAACAGACTGCAAGCTATAGGGAATAACCGCTGCTAGCGCCCCTCAGGCTTAGATCTAGAGAGGGAAATCATCTGGACAGGAACTTTTACCAGTCTGGAAGACTTAGCTGAGACAGCAAAAGGAAGGTCAATACCCGCGCTATATTTTAATGCTTCCCTAGGTGTCTACAGGCTGTCTCTGTCCTTTCCAGCTGGTAGCCTAAATCGTCCAGTGGCAGAATTATGCAATAATATCATGGGCTGCACAGAGTCAAGGCAAGTGACTAGTGCTGAGAAGTATATGCGGAAGTGGGAGACAGAGTGCAGTTTCGCTCAAGTGGAGGGGAGAGAGGCGGATATTGGGCTGCGCCGCTATGCGCTGGACTGGAAACTCACCCCTGATCAATTGACCAAGATAGCTTCTGACCTTGGGTTTTCCCTGAAGAACAACAAAGCAGCCCAGCACCGCCACTTCATCCGCAGCTTTCAGCAAGCAGGCTTTTATTCGGCACAGGAAATGCTAGTGGCTTTGGTGCTGCTGGGGAAAGGCTTACAAACAGTAAAATTAGAGCTACTGTTTGAGATATTCGAGAAACAGTCCGCTAACTTGATTTCAGCTCCGACTATACGAAGAATGGCTTCAGTTATGCTGAAAGTCGCTATTCTCAAAGCGCCTTTGCTCATTCCAAGCTCCAACCTAGCAATGGCCGCTGAAGTGAGCAACTACCTGAACACACTGAAGATAGGCCTGAGCAAGGCTACTTCAGCCCTCGCAGAGGCTTTGCTGGACAGACGGACTACGCTCACTCTCGAGGAGTTCAAGGTAACGGCTGCAAATGTGCGGATGGCAGATGTTACGACTTGTGGAGGGTTGAGAGACTTCGCTATCAGCGCTAGTCTCCGGCAAAGAAAATAATTGCCTTGAGGTTTTTAACCTCTAGCGATAGTCTAAATGGGGCTGGAAACTGCGAAATACGCCGAAAATCTGACTAGGAATTGGGACTAAAGTAAGCATTTCTATGCAGGATTCTGTAAGCAGTGAATAGGAGTACAACATATAGTCAGCGTACAGCACAGATTAGCTAGGGAGCGGGTCTTCAGCTTCGAAGCTGTCCTCATACTGGTCCTCACAATTGGCAGAAGCAGTGGTTTCCGAGGGCTTCGAGGTCTGCGGAGTGCTTAGTTTGGCCTGCAGCAGGCGAGTCCGCTGTCTTCCTTTCTTCACTGTGCGTTTTTCCGAAAGAGAGCGAATTCTTCCATCACTGCACTGGTTTTCCTTGTTCCCTCCCTTTCTTCTAGTCTGAGTAGTGCCGGACACAGGTGTGCTTCTCACCACAGACCTGCTTCTTTCTGCGCCATACACTTGCTTTCTCTGCGTGCCTTTCTCTACGAGCATGAGAGCGCCTTGCTGGAAGTGCAGCAGGGCTAGCAGGCGCTTGTAGTTCTTGTCCTTGCCCACTAGCTCGGCGGCTTCGGAGCGACTGAGTTGCAGACTGTAGCTCTCTGGCCGCTCGATGTCGAAGGCAGTAATGCTCACAGCTCCCAGTCGCTCCCTCACTTCCAACTGGAAGGACTTTTCCCCCAAACTCACACTTCTTTTGAGCACCAGTTTCCTGTGATGGTCACTGGACAGTGGCGGCAGTCGAGAAGCCGAAGGCGGCTTCCTGCGACCTGGCAGAGCCAGTGGGTACTCACAGATATTCTTCAGAATTCCCTGAGTGCTCGCATGCTCTTTTTCCCAGGTGTGCAGACTGTATTGGGACTGCTTCTCTCGAATACGTCTGAGGAGAGCATGGTTTTCTTGGGTGATTTTGACCAATTCGCGTCTACGAAGGCCACGATTGAGACTACGGCGCTGCAGGGAAAGGGAGCGGTCCCTCGGACTGTGCAGGATGTTCGCCATCCGCTCGAGCAAGTGGCGATTTTCACGTTCAATTTCAGTATAGCGCTCCTCTTGCCCCCGCTTTCCCCTAGCTTTCCCCAGCAAGCTGAATGGAGCTTTGAGGTCTACAGCGGGCCGCACAGTGCGCAGTCTTTCTTGGTAGTCCACAAGCGAGCGTTCCTCCCTCCTTCTGGATAGGACCCGGTTGCCAGCAGGCAGGGCTCGGTGCATCTTATATAAATGGAGACGGTTATCCTTGCTGTCCACTTAGAGCGCTGGCTTGGAGTAGACTACTGTATTGAGAATATAGTGGCAAACTGGGCTCCTATAGGAAGGTGGATGACACTCGCATAGAACTGCCACAGGCCATCTACCCAGCGAATATAGAAGGAATCAATTATGTTAGTGATAGAAGCTAAGTCGAGATAGCGGTATGCACAGTCCTTTCAGTAACTCCTCAAATCGCTATTGACTCCGGTACCAAGCTGAGGGCTCAAAGTCGCCTAAAGCCTACTTCTTTCTATTAACGCCAATAGCCTGCGAAGCACTAATCGTGCGTGTGCTTTTTTGCGCGCTTTCTGCCTAGTCTTTACCTTCCGACTTCTTGATAATTTCCGCTTTCTTGTACGCATCCGGAATTTTCTCCTCAAGTGTCCTTCTCTGGTCGTGTCGCGCCTCCGGCGACTGCAGCTCTTTCCAGCGTTTATAGAGTGCACCCGCCTTCTTCTGCACCTCAGAGTGCTTGGCTTCTACCTGCAGTTGCCGGATCAGCCTGAAGAAAGAAGTCATCACCTCCACCAGTGTCGGCTCGAGCTTGGGAGGAATCAGGTCGTCAATGCGTCTCAAAGTGGCGAGTACTTCTGTATCGGACTTGCGCTTGATTCGGTCCTGCAGCTGCTTTTCCATGCGCCGCCACTCGTCGCTGGAGTCAACCTGCGGCAGCACTGTGGCTTCTCGGAGCTTGCTGCGCATAGCGTTTTTGAAGGCTTCGCAGAGTTGGTAGCTGGCGGGAGGGAAGGACGCCTTCAGACGATTGATGTCTTGGAAGACATTGGACTCCTTAAGGACTTTCAGACGGTCGTTGGGGTCCCCGGTAAAGCCGTCAATTAGTCCTTCCAAAGCCGCTAGAATCCTTTTGATTCTTGCAGGCTCGTCACCCACGTCTCCCAACTCTGACAGCAGCTGCAGGATCGACTCATTGCAGAAGGTCAGAGAGGCGTAAGGGTCTTCCTCGGCGGACTCAGCCTCAGGACTGGCGGAACTGGAAGAGGACAGGCCGAACTCTTTCAGATCTACACTCTTTTCCTCCTCCATGGAGTCTTCGGAGGAAGATTCCTCTTCGGATGCGGGCTGAGGCGGCTCTGGAATTGCCTGGGGAGTGGGGACTGCCACCTGGGGAGCCGGGGCAGGGGTAATTGGGGCGGTTTGCGGGAGTACAGCCTTAGGAGCCTCAGTTCCCAGTCCCGCCTCAGAGTCTTCAGGTGTGGAAGGGGACTTTTTCTTGTTGAGTGGCGGAGGGTTGTAGGCCTCTTCCTCCGAACTCGACCCGTAGCGAGGCATTGCTCTGGCCTTCTTAGTGAGTCGCTTGCGAGGAGGAGGCGCAGGCTTCTTTGTTTCTCCGGGCTGCAGCAGCGGCAGCACTTCGGAAAAGAAGGACTCGCCTGCTCGGGTCCAGGCCTGTAGCAGGGCTTGCTTGATTCGATCGTCTTCCATTTAGTATCGCAGGAGAGGTGTGCGCGGGGAGGGATGGCTATAGGCAAGCAGCGAATCTCTGAGGCTAATAGGGATAAGTCTACTTGTCCTCCTCTTCCTCACAGACTTCTACGAGGTTGACAGAGGTTTCCTTGGCAGGCATAGGCGTTTCATAGGTGCTGATCCGCTTTATGAACTCGTCATGGCGGAATTGGTGCGCTTCCTGAGACTCCTGCGACTCTTCCTCCTCTAAGATGCTCTCCGAGGCAGCTACCCAACTCATCCTCGGCTTCAGCGTTCTCGGCGACTCCGGCAAGTCCACATCCGCCTCCAGTCTTATCAGGAACTCGTTCCTCTTCACTATGTTCACTTCGCTTTGCTCACTTTCCTCTAGGATGCTTTCCTGGATCTCAGGGTTGAAAGGACGGCGCCGGAAGTCTTCCTTTTTGTCCTGGAGGAGCACTAGTTTGCGAGTGTCCACCATGTCGGTTTCTGCGTCTTCGGCTTCTTGGATGACTTGGTGGAGAGGGGTGGAGTTGGGCCGCATCCGGTCGTATCGGACCTTTAGGACCTCCAACTCGTCTAGAAACTTATCGCCCAATGCCCACTTCCGAAATCCATCGATATGACTGGGCGACAGAATGCGACCTAAAGGCAGTTTCCTGCGCCTTTTATACTCCGTCTTTAGGTCCGGCAAAGACCCACGCCTCTGACCCTGCGTCTTTTCCTCCTCCTCTTCCACCCGACTTTCCCGTATCTCCAGCAATCTAGAACCCTTGGCAGACATCGAGCGGGTGCGTGTCTCCACCAGGACTCGGGAGCTGTCCAGGGAAGTGTCCGGACTAGCGTCTCTGGTGAGTTTGCTGTCCTCGTCTTCGCTGCCGCTGATGTCCAGTTGCAGCTTTTGGCTGGACTCGGAAGACATGATTTAGTACTAATCTGCCTCGTCGGCGGGGGTTAGGGGAGTGAGGAAGAAGGTCTTCACTGATAGGTCCATTGGCTGGTACAGGACGTCCTTATCGTAATCAAAGCGGAAGCGACCCGGACACCCCAGTTCCACCAGTTCCTTCGTAGTCTCACTGACGTGCAGTCTGCCCTTCATCCCCGAGCTTTCCATCTTGTTGGCTATATCCACGTCCGGCCCATATATGTCGTACCTCACTATATTGCTCCCTGTGATGCCTGCAGTGATGCACCCGGTATGCAGACCGATCCGCATATTCAGATCAGTGTTTTTTTCACGGTTAATGCGTTTGATGGTTTTAATCATACTAAGCGCCATATTGATCATACTGACGCTTTCCTGGATTTCATCCCTCCGGCCTTCCTCATCCTGGCTCGAAAAGCCCAAAACCACATAGCAGTCTCCAATCGTATGGACCTTGTACACATTGTGAGTTACACACAAGTGGTCAAAGTCCGAAAACAACTTACTCAGCATTTTTATGATCTGCCGGGGGATTTTGCTTTTCGACCACTCAGTGAATCCGACTATATCCGCGAAGAGGAGAGTGACATTGTTGTAGCGCTCTGTGGGCGTGCGGCCTTCCTTTAGACTGTGCACTACGTGTCTGGGCATCATTTGGTTCAGCAGTCTTTCGGTGTTTTCGATTTCGCGGACGGACATTTTGTTCAGGTTGTAGGTCTTTCGGTCCCAGGATTCCCGCATGTAGGAAGCCGCACCATTGAGGAGCGTAAAGAAGGCCAGAAAGGCTGTAGTCTCAATAACAACCCCTGCGTCATTCAGTGCAGACAGTGCTACGACTGGCCAAGGGACGAGTATGCACACTGATGCAATCACTATGAATCCGAATGGCAGTCCACTGATGTGGTTGATTACTACATTGGTGTACATCACTTCCAGCACGACTACGTATCGAAACGCGTTTTCGACGGTAAATAGTGTCAGTACACTTACAAGGCTGGAAGTCACGTAAAGACCCAGGATTAGCCAGGGAAAGGCGAAGCTTTTGTATATCTTTTTGATGGTGAGGACCATTAGGACCATTGCCAGGTTGGTGGCGAGCCGCAAAGAAATGAATAGTACAGAGCCATGCTGGCCTCCGGTCAGCACAAAAGCCAGCGTGTAAATACTATTCAACACACAGTAAATACTGATAGTCATCCAAAACCCTGCCCTCAGCGCCAGCATATCCCGCTCAATATAGGACATTCGGTAGGCCATTTGCTCGGGAGTCTCCCTCAAGGAACACATTATCCACTGCACAGGACCCACCAGCCCTAAATCTTCCATATCAGACCCAACATTACCAATTGGCTCCTCACTGGCTACAGAGAGTCGCTCCGCCTCCGACCCTCCGAGAGAAGGACGAATCGTGGCTTTGCGAGACATAGGAGAAACTTGTGTCCTTTTGGTACTGTCGATCAAAGGGGTTTGACTGTCGTTGAGAGGGTCTACTGTGCCTGGCTGCTGCTGATTTATTATCTCTGCTGTAGTGCGATTCAGCACAGTTGGCTTTTTCTTCAAAGTCCTCACTTTTATGCTGTTCGCTGGCTCTACGTAGTACGTAGTCACCTCTCCATAGCCTTTAGCAGTGACTTTATCCATCATGAATACAAGTCCAGGACAGACCTTGATAAATTCATAAGTGTTCCAAGAGATTTGAATGGTGTCGGGGTGCTTGGAAGTGGCGCACATGCGACTTGCCAGGTTGACGGTGGCTCCCACTAGGGAGAACTGAGGCTTGTGCTCGCCTACGACTCCGGCCACTACAGACCCGGTGTTGATGCCGATTTTCACTTGCAGCTTTTCTCCGTTTTTTAGACACACGTTTTCCAGTCGCTTAAGGATAGGGCTGCCAAGTTCCTCCCTATGCCCCTTTGCTGGAGACTATTAGAGGACTGAAAGCAGTAAAATACTGAAAGTCTGACTGAGGCTTAGCCCTGTCCAGTGCCAGTTCCACTATCCTCAAAGCATGGCTTTTAGCCAGCAGCTCTTGCGTCAAGCCCACCTCACTATCCTTCAGCCCCCCACACGCCATATACGTCTTATTGACCGTCTCAATTTTCGACACTCCATGCACATCGCATAGCTGGTCGAGCAAGAAAAACAGCCCGTCCAGTAGCTCTGTGAGTTCGAGAGGTTCATGTGTAGCGCAGATTTTGTCGAAGTTGTAGATGTCGCAGAACATTATGGTGACTATTCCTTGGTCTTCGACGAGGTAGCGGATGCCTTGGCGGACTTTTTCCTTGACAAAGCCTGGGAGCAGGTTAGAAAGGATGTCCTGTCCTCGGTGGAACTCAGACTCTAACTTCTTCCTGAGAATATACTCAGTCCGTTTGAATTTCTCCACCACAAACCCTACGAAGCAGCAGACTATCAGAATGCCGATGAGCAGAGTGACATAGTTCATGAGGTAAATAATAAAGTCTATCCGGTCATGCCTAAAAGCCACAAATACCGCAGTCCTCACCAAATACACCAACAGCGATACCAGGTTCAAAAGGACTAATTTGTATGTCGAAAAGTTAAAAAGCACAAAAATGATTATCGGAGCTATCGCAGTACTCATCGAACTGTCAGTCTCCAAAACCACATCACTCACATTCTTAGCCGCCAGTCCACAGACGACAAACACCAGAACTGATACTTCGAAATAGCGGATAAACCAGGGAGTATGGATGTACAGGACTGTGATGAAGAATGCAGCTGCGAGGATCACACGTATGCTTATGTACATAGAGGTAGGACTGGAAGTCGTTAGGTCCACTATTGTCCACACGAGGTTAAACCCGGCTATAAGCCAAAACATGCGTCGTAGGAAAGGCACACTTTTTGAGATTATATATCGGCTGTATCCCCGCTCTATATGCACGTTGCTGAAGACTAATGTCCGCTTACTGAAGCTGTAGTCGGCCAAGTTCTCCTGCCCAGCCACATGTCCAGACTGTCTGGAAATATAGGCCTTACTCAGGTCCTTATGGTACTGCCGGGCGCGGACGAGCATATGACTCCGGTCCGTGATTTGGTAGTTGCGAACTCCGCACTCTGAAAAACAGCCTTTTTCTATTAGCATGAATTTATCAGCAAGCGCAGGGGAAAACAGCACTTGAGAGTAGCGGATGGCTGCAGGGATAAATAGGCATATCAAGGGAGTGAGCAGCATGGAAGTGACTATGGTCGGGTAGCGAAAAATAGCTGAAAGTATGCCGATTTGGCTAGCAGTGGGAAAGCCGGAATAGTCGTAAAACACCAAAAACGGATAAAACGCGAATAAACTGACTAATGTAATTGCGAAAAACAGCTTTGTCCAACTCTGCATTTCCATCAGTATCACCAGCGTCACAGTCTCGACTACCACATAAAAAGCCACAGTCCCCAGCAGATCCAGACTTTCAGAGTGTCCCTGGGCGTCCATTGCCTTCCAGGCAGGCAGGACACAGGTGAAAAAAATCAGCATGCTCTGAATGACTGCGTACAACACCCATTTCAGGAAAATCCGAGCATTGAACTGGAGAGAGTGGATGCCGTTGCTGTAAAGTGCAGGGGAGTTGAGGAGCGTTTCGACTGATAAGTCTTGATCCAGCACCCCTAACACCACAATGGGCAGGGCAGTGAAAGCGGTGTTATAGGACATAATCAGCCAGGAGTCATACAAAGCAGTCCCACTGTACTGATTCCAGAAGCTGAATATAAACATCGGCAGGACCAGCAGGAAGTTCTTGAAGAAAGAGTACAAAATGACCCTTGAAATGCGGCGATAGTTCCACCGTCCATGCAGAAACAGCAGGGGGAGGAGGTAGCGGAACCGGGCTAAAGCGTAGTCGCTGGCGTTGACGGCCTGCATGCCTTCGTTGCCCATCATGCCCACGCCGACGTGTGCTTCTTGGATCATTGACACATCGTTTGCGCCGTCACCTATTGCCAAAGTAACCGGCTTAAACGCGAAATGCTCCTTGACCAATTTCACCACTTGCGACTTTTGCATCGGAGAGACACGACAGCAAATGACCGACTGGCACAGCAGGGAAAGCATCGAGAAAAGTCGCATACACTGCAAATCAGTAAATACAAAGGCAAGTGTGCTTCCATCCACCACTAAGGCCAAATCCAGAGAGTCGGTTTTCAAGCTGTAGACTTCGTTGGAATTGCCGAAATTGATGAGGTTCAGTTGAGTGACGATTGGACTGCGGTTGCCGCTGTAGGGAGAGTTAGAAGGAACGGCATAAGGGTTGGGAGTCCTACGAGACTCGAATCTCAGTCTATGCTCCTCCATATCTCCACTAATTGCCAGGTTTCGACCTAGTTCCCGCCTAAGGACGAATCGCGTTTCTTCCACTGATGCGCAATTGACAGTAATAACAGTCATGTCTTTGGTCAACAAGCGACATGCATAGCCGATGTTTATGGCCGTTTCCTGCTTGTCTCCAGTCAGCACCCACACCTTCACCTCCGCTTCTCTCAGCTTGGCAATAGTGTCAGCTACCCCGATCTGCACTTTGTCCTCGATAGCAGTGATTCCTACAGCTCTCATGTTTATTTCGAATTCAGCTGCAACCTCCATTAATCGCTCGGATCTTTCATACATCGCGTTTTTTGCGGTTATGTATTTCCGTTCGAATTCCGTCTTTTCCTCATCCGTCAGCACTCTTTTCGCGACTAACAAAGTGCGAAGTCCTTGTCTCGCGAACTCTGTTAGTTGATTTTCCAGTTCGTCTTTCTCAGTCTCTCCATAGTCACATAGCGGCAGCATGACATTGTCAGCGCCTTTACAGTACAGTACCGTCCTTCCATCTAAGCAGTCTGAGCGCTGGACCACCACTGACATCCTTTTCCGCTCTGATGTGAATTCGTTGATGCCGAGAATTTGGTAAGTGCGCATTTCGTTGTTGACGTTGAGAGTGTAGGAGTTGGGCTTTGCACTGTGGAAACTGTAGCCGAAGCAATGTGCAGCGATTACTAAGGCTTCTTCGTCTGGGGAGGCGGACTGGTACATAATTGCACCGTCTGGGGAGATGTTTGGGATAACTGTGTGGCATAAAGACAGTAATTCCAGGAAATCTCCGACCTCTTCAGCCCGTTCTCCCTGCAAATCTCTATACAGCTCTCCATCGTAAAACTTGAATTTCTCATGAGATACTGCGGAAATGACTCCATTAACATTCCCTGTCAAAGTTCCATATACTTTCCCTTTTATATAACATCGCTTGAATTCCATTTGATTCTCTGTCAAAGTCCCGGTTTTATCCGTGAAAACATACTCAATTTGGCCTAAGTCTTCATTCAAATCTCCAGATTTTACTACTGTGGCTTGGTCCAAGGCCGGGTAGTACATGCGTAAATCCCACTGAATGAACCACGACTGAATCACGCGAATAACATCCATCGTGACATATAGCGATATAGGCACAAGACCATTGTAAAGGATCAAAAAGGTGATAAGGTTGAGCGCCGTTCGATTCGAATGCTCCCCAGAAAAGTACTCCAACTGGCCTGGGTGCGTCAGGTCGAAAAGCACGGAAATGACAGCACTGAGAATAGACACGAAGAAAAGGACTGAAAACACGATACTGAGGTAGCGATTTACTCTGCGTTCCACATTACTGCGCTTGAGAGGCGGGGCTTTGCTGTTCATCATCAACTTCGTGTCCACTCCTGTGAACACCACCAGACCCAGCGCCCATTTCGTGTTCTTCAGCATACTCCCGCGCAGCATTATGGAGTGGTTGTCGATAGAAATGTTCCTCGGATGGCCTTTGATCTTCAGTGATCCGTCAAAGACGTACAGCCGGTTATTGGGTAGTTCTGCCTGTAACACCGCTTCGTCGAATTTATGTATTCTTTTCATTGATTGGTCCAACTCAGTGCCTTCAAACAGCACAGCCATTTCCGATACTGCTCCCTTGATCTTCAGGTTGTTTTCCCCGTCCAGACTGGAAGTCTCCACAAAGCAGAGGTTGTCGGCTTCGCTCGTGGCCATTAGCATGATGTCAGCGGGGATGGGCTCGTCGGTGCGGAGGAGGAGGAAGTTGCCGACTCTGAGGAATTTCCAAGGGACGGTTTCGAACTGGCCTTTGGCTTCGCTCCAGATCTGCGCTGGACGGTTGTTGGTTTCTCTGTCGCTTCTATGTCGCCGGTAGTCAAGATAAGCGTCTTTGGCCAATGTCACACTGAGCACCAACGACAAAGGCGCAATAGTCGCCCAGCTCGATGTCGGCGAAAGCTGCAAAGGCAGCAGCTGGCACACCGAAACTACGAGGAACCAAATATTGGCCACTCTATGGAACTGCTCAAATAGGTTTTTGGGAATGAGGGATAGCAGAGTGTACTTCCCTGTGGAGATGTGGTTATCGCAGTAGATATCGCCTGCTTCCGGTTCACCCCTGCGGAGCGGGATTTCTCGTTGGCCTTCTTTTTGAGCGTGAGGGATAACTCTGCGATTTCTGTCTGAAGTGTTCATTTATTATGGGGCATCGTAGCAGTCCAGCAGACACCTTATCAACTAATCAGAAAGTCTGAGTGAGGAAGAGGTAACTAGGCCTTAGCCAAGATATCGGAGTCACCGACTTCGAGGACGGCGAGGACGGAAGCGCGGTGGTACTTGCCGCAAGCTGTGCCGAGGTCGTTGTTACTGCCTGAGTAGTGGTAGACGTCAGTTTTTGCGAGCATGGAGTAGTACTCGACCTCGGATTTCCTCAATGGTGGGCAGTTGCTGGAGATAAACACCAGCTTGGCCTTTCCCTGGCGCAGGGCCTTGAGTGTGCTTTTGTACCCCAGCGCCACTTTCCCACTCTTCATCACCAGGGCGAGCTTGGCGTTCATGCTCTCCGCCGTCCGCTTGCCCTTCTTCACCATTATATGGCTGCCGTGCCTGCTTGCTTCCTTAGGTCTGCTCAGCAGGTCTAGCCACTTCTAGCTACATGGAGTTCTGAAGTTAGCTAGTCTATAGCGTTCCTTGCACACACCTAATCTAAAGCTGCTAGATATATCTAGTAATTGCGAAGTGTGTGTAGGCAAAAGGGCGATATTTCGAGTTCACAGCGTCACAGTTCTTGACAGTGTAGCATTGCCAGCCCCGTTCTTCCAGTATCCCATACACATGTTAGACTGGTATCCCTATATGCTCCTGCACTTTTCCAGGCTCCGACACTTCGAAGCCTCTGAGAGCCAAAGCCCCCGCCTGTTCCTAATGAGTAGCGATGTTTCTTTCCCATGCAACACCAACACTGTCTCATTATTCTGCAAGCGTAAGTCCGCACTCCACACTACATGCGTACAGTACAGGTTGCATAGAGCACGCAGAGCGATAGTAATCGTAGTAGGTACGATTACCTCCCAGCCATAGAACAGGTCCGGAACTACGAAATGCCCGATCAATGCTTCCTTTATAAGTTCGTAGCCTATTAGCACTAGGCTTTCAATTTGATTGTATAGGCTGTAGATGTGCTCTTTCGACTGATGTACGTTTCTTATCCCTATCATTCCAATCACTGCGAAAGGCTCAGCAGTATCTCAATTCCTTGAAGGAATAACAACCAGTCATGGTCGAGTAGCATATTTCCCAATTTCAACAGACACAGCACTCCCACTAGCAGGTCCAACACAGCTGCTATGTGAATGCCAGACTTCAAAGGCAGTGTTTGGCAGCATAGCATTTCGCCAGGGTCGTAGCAATAGTAGAGTCTTTGGAACTGGTAGGTGGGTTACAGGTCTAGAGGCGGGGTAATTTCTCAAGTCCTCCTGATGGAGTAGTTTCGGAACCTTATAAAGAGTTATTTACAGAGTCTGTATTTACAGACACTTCTGCACGAGGCATACCCATCCAACAGCCAAAAAGCCGTTACAGTTTCACTCGAAGTGGAAACAACTAGATACACTGACCCCTACCTCGGCACTAATGAATTTC
>Ga0247837_1005402_pt1 | contig 19228 bp, 13 predicted proteins | sample LaCtaG_2_FD_187115 | JGI IMG/M metagenome (GOLD analysis project Ga0247837, IMG submission 187115) | Freshwater microbial communities from meromictic Lake La Cruz, Castile-La Mancha, Spain - LaCruzMarch2015_14.5m | ecosystem: Environmental > Aquatic > Freshwater > Lake | place: Spain: Castile-La...
TTTTAATGCTTTTCCCACAGTTTTTCCTGCAACTCTAGCAGAAAAGTAGCTTTACAGCCAGAAAAGAACAATATAATAACATTTCTCACATGTGATTGTGATTTTTACTATGGGAAATTGTTTTAAATCCCCATACTTCGCTGCAGAATGCGAGAAAATGCATAAAAGCGGAAAATTGTGCTTGTAAATAGCTAAAATCGGCTAAATTCGGTTTCAAGGAAGTTTAGCTGTATGTCCATATTTCGTGCCGTAGAGCCGAAATTTAGTGGCTGATATAAGAGAATTGCGTGATTGTGGCCATTTCACATGTTTCGGTAAGCTATAACTTCAGAAATAAGTCTATTTTATAGGAAATTCCGCTCTGTTTCTCAATCTTTTCCGGCCAATCCACAATTTCCGGCTAATCCCACCCTACCCCCCAGTAACTTTCCTACACTAAACCCGCCGATGAGAAAGTCTCCATAGTCCTACCCTACCTTCTTGCTTCCCGGTTTCTTCAAAATGAGCTGCGGGCCTGCTTTAGAGGGCCCTACATGACTGGCCTGGGCGAATCTACCATTCACCTGGGCTGTATAGGACCTGACAGGCACTGGCTGAGAGCTGCTGCTCGGTTGAGCTGCGTAGGGCCTAGAGGGAGGCAGCGGTTTCGGTGGGTCTGTTAAGTGCAGTTTCGGTCTCTGTCCACTGGCAGCAGGCATAGCGGATAGAGGCCTGCTTGCCTTAGATTGGTAGCTTTCTCCCTGCTTTAGTACTCGGAGGCCGATGACTGGAGCTTTAGCACTGGCTTTCTGAGGAGTTCCTTTGTCTGCAGCCAATATCTGAGCCGGAAACTTACTTTCCTCGGGGAAAGCCTTAATGTCCAAGGCTTTCACAGGCCTTTCGGGCTTATTTGGTGGACTGAATAAGTCCACCTTAAAGACTTTGGCGGGGGAAGTGCACTTGGAACAGAGGAGTTGGCTGCTAGAAAGAGGACTTTGGCAGCGAGTGCAGGCAGATTTTTGGCACTTTTCGCAGGTAATGAGGTCTTTTGATGCGATTTCATGGCAGTTTGAGCAAATAAGTGGCTCTGGTTCTGTACATTGAGTGCAAATTACCTCATTAGCAGGCGATTTACCGCATTTTACGCAGATTAATGCATCTGTACTAGTCTCTTTAGTGCCAATTTCAGCCTTTCGCCCCACAAAACAGTCTCCACAGTACGTTTTCACTGCCTTTTCCCCACACTTCTCACAGCAAATTGGCTGAAAGCGGTCTCTACACCCTTCACACATCCATTCCGTCTGTCCCATTGCCTTACTACAGTGACCGCACGTCGGCAGCCCACACTCTTCACACAGAAATCGACAGGGAGTATCGACTTTACACTTATCACAGTGCGATTCAGTCATAGTTCCTATAGAATTTGCTGGGAACTGGACTTGCACTTCCACATTACTAGTAAGAACTGCAGTTTTGAGCTCTTTTTCCTCCTGATCTGGCTTGGTTTCTATAGGCTGGGGGGGATATCCACACTGGCAGCTGACTTCCTCTGCGTAGTGGCCACTGTTGCACCAAGGACAGGCCCAAATTCCCCCCTGTGGCAGCTGTCCGTTTCTGTTGGTCTGACATCTCCAGCAGTTCGCACTTTCCTGGGTGTTTTGACTCGAGCACTGCAGACACACCCAATAGGTATACTCCGGAGTAGTACTGCAATCCTCTGGATCCATACCAGAGACTCCTCCTCCCTGTCCAGCCACCACCAAAGCCAAGTACTTCCCCATATCCTTCTTTATCCCAGCTACAGCGCTATCCAGACTGCCCCCAGAGTTCTGTCTCTCCAGCCAGTCCTTGATTTCCTTCAGTCGCTTTAGGTCAGAGTCGGTGGACATTTCCCCGATTAGCAAAGCGTCAGAGTGGCGGTAGCAGTAAGGACCCAGGACGTGCAGACAGCAGACCAAGTCTTCGCAGGAGTAGAGGTAGCTGGGCATTTCGGCCCCATCTAGTGGGCAGCCGCACACTGCGCACTCCATTTCTATAATTCAGGCCTTTGGAAGACTTATAGGCCTGGGGAAAGCCTGTAGTGTGCGCATGGGGGCAATGATGTCTGGGCACTAAATCGACATTTTCAGGCCTAGCCTGGAAACATGCCCGATTTCCCCATATAAAAATACAAATATAGTCTGCCACTAGAACTACCTGCAAAGCTTAGAGTATAGTGGGTTAGACGAAGGAAGTGTTGGATGGTTTACAGCACTTTGGGCTCGCAGAGTGGAGCGGCCTGAGGGGGAACGGTGGCTTGCTCGGGCTGGACGAGGCTGGAAGTCGCTTTGTCGCTGGGTGGCGATTTCTTGCTCTTTGGAGCAGTCTTGTGGCTGCATTTCCAGCACAAAGGTATCCCCACTGCAGTACTTCCCCCCGTCCACTCCCCCAAACACCACTACTTTCCCCCCTGCAGCCGCCGCAACATGCGCACACCTCGCTCCCGGCCCACAGCCCTCAGTCCGAACCGCTCTCCACAGCAGTGTTCCCAGATCCAGTAGATACAAATCTCCGAAGCAGCAGTATCCCTCAGCGGATTTCTCGCTATTTCGGCCTCCGAACAGTACTAGGGAATTCAGTTCTTTCAGCAGAGTAAAGGAGTGCTGGAAGCGAGGGGCAGGCTTAGTGCCTGAGACCTCCGGCTGCAGCCAACTCAGAGGACGCTGGCCTGTCTGAAGCACATAAAGCGACCCTAACACCTTGGAATTTGCATCCAGTCCGCCAAACACGTAAACACCTGGTTGCTTGAGATGGGAAGCGGCCTCTGTGCAGGGCTGGCTGGAAAACAGACAGCTTTTTTCATTGTTAAAGCCGGGATATACGGAAACTGCGGCCTGGAAAGCCACAAATCCCGGTCCTTTTCCATGTATTTCCACACTTTTCCACCTCCAACTTTCCAAGTTCAACACCATGCAGTCCGCTAAATACGCATTTTTCCCACTCAACCCTCCATACACGACCATGTGTTTCCCCACTATCGCTGCTACGTGGTACCTCCGCATGTCCACAGCTGCACCTGAGGCCAGCACTGGCTGCCACTCCACACTTTCCCCCTTCAAACACCGCACTGTATTCAAGCACTCCCGCTGCTGAGAGTCGCGATTGAAGGCAGTTTCTCCACCAAACAGCAGAACTTGTCCTTTGTAATTGACTGCGGAATGGCCCATTCTGGGCTCAGTGTTGGGACCTGGGGGATGAGCCTGGGTCCACTGAGGGTTGAGGGCGTATAGGACCCAAGTGTCGCTGAAGATGCTGCGACTGGCGCCGCCCACGAGGATGACTTTCTGGGCGAAGGCGGTTAGGGTGGCGCCTTCTCTGGCGTCTGGACGTCTGCTGTAGCCTTCCAGTCGCTGCCAGAGGCCAACTATAGACTGGAGGGATACTGGGGACTGCGGGCTAACGTCCATTTGCCCTGACAGTCTCGACACCACCCTGTGTCTTCTCTTATCCTTATATCGTCTCCTCACCGTAGGCATCAGCTCCATCCTTTCCCGCTCCTCCATCAACTGGTCCAGCAGTGCTTGAATGCACTGACGCTGGGCACTGCTGCTTTGCTGCTGCAGAGAGGTGTACTGCTGGCGCTTGAGGGAGAGGAGTTGCAGGGCGGCGGAGGGGTTGGCGAGGGAGGAAAGACGCTGGCCGAGAGGACTGGTGCGGAAATTCAGAGAGGTGTTGGGAGTAGGGACGGCAGACATTAGTTAGAGGCCAGGCGCTATAATGGAGAGACGCTCCACAGCGTACAAAATAGTTCTCCTGGGCGGTCCACACGTAGGCAAGACCTCCATCATCCAGAGATACATCTCCAACACCTTTTCCGACTCCAGAAACGTCACCGTGCAGGCCGAATACGCAGAGAAAAGAGTCGCTGTGCAAGGGAAAAATGCCCTGCTCACCATTTGGGACACGGCTGGACAGGAAAACTTCAAATCTGTGGCTCCGATATACTACCGCAACTCCTCTGCTATACTGGTAGTGTTCGATATCACGGACAGGTCTTCGTTCCTGCTGGCTCAGGACTGGGTGAAGGAGGTGGCGACTGAGGGGGCGGAGTTGGCACTGGTGGGCAACAAGTGTGACTTGGTGGGGAGGGTGCAGGAGAGGGAGGTGCAGAGTGTGGCGAACGACTTGGGAGTGAGGTACTACTACACCAGTGCCAAATCAGGCGGAGGCCTGGAGGACCTGTTTTCCAAGGTCGCAGTCCAGCTACTAGCGAAGGACAGCGGGCGAGACTCGAAAAGCAGCGCTTCACCGAGACGGGTGACTATCAAGGACATCCCTGCGCCACGGTCCAAAGGCTGCTGCTAATACCTCTCTAGTCATATGGACGACTCCAGTCTAATCAAGTTTTCCGGCGCCTATTCCTTCTCTATCCAGCTCCAGCCCGAATACGACCACTTCAGCGCTCCTACCTCCCTGCGCCTGCGGGCCTTCAGCCGCTCCAAAGAGCCGTTAGCCGTCCTGTGCATTTGGAAGCGGACCTACGGCCAACGGACCTACCGCATCAACTCAGTGCAGAACAAGTAAGCAGCTAGGCAGTGTGTATCTGCTTTCAGCGGACGATATAGGCGCAGTGATATCAGTGGAAGTGAGTCCTCGAGAGCTAGATGGGGCGGAGACCGGAGTGGCAGTGGGCAGCTTCGGCCCAGTGGCAATGAGTCCGCAGCTGAGGTGTGCACTGGCGGAAGTAGCGAAGGAGGGGAAGTGGGAAGTCACTGGGAAGGGCGCGGACACTGGGGAAAAGGCGACAGTGCTGGTCAATTCCGAGAAAGTGGAGCTTAGATTGGGAGAAGAAGGGAAATTGACGTCTCTCCCGCTTTCCTGCACCTTCCCCTCCCTCACCATCGACGAAATGCACCCGAAATCCCTCCTCCTTTCCCTCTCCCCCAGCGAATTCCTCATCCTACTCCTGCCTTCTCACCACGAGCGAGAGCTCTTAGTCCTGTCCATCCGCTATTTCCAACAGCTCCTCTACTCCCTCACCCCCTTGCAAGCCCACTCCTCCCTCCTACGCACCTCTTTGTCTGAAGCCGGGTACCAGTTCCTCGCCCACTTCGATATCGGCCTGGAGTTGGCCCAAATTCGCAGAGAACTCTTCCTGTCGATCGAAGCGAATGAGCAGTTGCAGAGGGAAAAAATGGCTTTGAGGCGGCAAATCGGGGAAATGGAGCGGGAAATGGGGGAAACCTTGCAGTCCTTTAAATCCATGATGGCGGACACTGATAGGGCGGAGGAGAGGGAAAGGATGCAGGAGGAGTTGCAGGGGGTGAGGGGGGAAAATGAGCGACTGGGGGAAGTCGTGCAGAAGCTGGAGAGGAGAGTGGGGCTGCTGCAGGAAACCAATAACAGTTACAAGGGCAGGATTGTGGACTTGCAGACACAGTTAGAGGACTTTCTAGTGGCCAAAGAGACAGAAGACACTTCCCACTCCTACCGGATGGAAGCCATCGAACTAGTGCCCAACTCTCCCCGCTGTTCCAAGGTCCTGAGCAGTGCAAGTGTCACTAGCGGCCGCAAGAGCGACTCTGTGCGAGTGCATAAGCTGGAAAGTGAACTAAACAAGCTCAAAACTGAACATCGCTGCACTATTAACCTGCTAAAGGACAGGTATGAAGCCCGCTGCTCTGCACTACGGAGAGTGGTGGAGCTGCAGGTAAGCAGTAGACAGCAGAGGCAGGTAGGAGAGGGGGCTCCAGCCAGTCCGGTACTCTTGGAAAAGGGGAGTTTCAGCAGGGAAAGGGAGCAGGAAAGTCCCAGTACAGACCTAGCGAATCCTGCATCTGATTTCGACCCGTTTCCCCCAGTTGCAGAGTCAGATGCGAATCAGTCCACCTCCACTCCCTCCCCCGCTGAGAAATCCCTCCCTACAGCGCCTCTCCCCTCCACAGAGCCCTCCCCTGCCCTGCCAGACCCGCTCCAAAGCCTCCAAGCCCGCATTTCCTCCTTGGAGCAAGACAAAGCCTCTCTCCAGCTTCAACTCCAAGCCGAGTCCACAGAACGTGAAAAGTACCAGCGAGAAAGCGACCTCCTCAGTGCAAAGCTAAGCCGAGCAGAAGCGCAGGTGCGGAAGGTGCAGAGACAACTGTCAGTGAACACTGGGTAACAGGAGTAGCTAGAAGCCTGTGTTTCTAAGGAAGGTCGCGAGCCGCTCTACGCGTTCGTTGGTGAGGCCGGCGTTTTGAGGGAAGGAGGCTTCGCCGCCAGGGGTTGCGACTTTGATTTTACTATCGTAAGTCCCTACGACAATGGTCACATTGGTCAAGCACACACACGCGCCTCCGTTCTTCTTCTTCAAGTACATAGTCGCAGTTTCCTCATCGAACCTGACAACCATATAGCGTTCTCCCCGCAGGTAAAGGCCCGCCCTAGAGGGTGCAGTACCACTGTGCCGAATAGCATAAAGGAGGCTTTCGGCCTCATTTACTATGAATCGGTCAGTGTGGGTGTAGTCTGAGGACGGCACGTCAGTTGAGTCCATTAGTAGCTCGAAGTTGGTAGTGGCGGCCCATATGTCTGCGGTAGCGGCAGATAGGATGGCAGCGGACTCACAGCAGTTGTTAAGTGTGCCGCTGGGACTTTCCTTCTGCATAAGACAGAGTTCCACATATGCATCCCAGGACATTTACTCTCTATATCAGCTGTCCACTCTCTATCCCACACTGCAGTCTAGCCTAGCAGCCAGTTAGGGACAGTATAGGAAGTATATACTCGAGCTATGGCCATATCGGACTCGGAGTACGGGCGGCAGCAAAGGAGACAGTCCTTGATTTTGCTCCGCTCCAGACACATGTCTCCCTCCTTGGCTACTTCCTTCAGCGACTCCTCTCCTCTCCTAACCCTCTCCGACCCCCACCCGCCCTTCATTTTCCCCCCCGACGGCCGCATTATGTCTGCCTGGAGCTTCTTCATGATCATCATCACTCTCTACCAAGTCCTCACAATCCCCTACTTCCTCGCCTTCGAAGGCAGCGAGTCTGAGTTTTCCGTGTCAGCGGACTTTGCGTGTTTCCTGTTCTTTTGTGTGGATATGGTGGTGAGTTTCAACGTGGGGTTTTATGTGAGAGGAGAGCTGGTTACGGAGAGGAGGAAAGTCGCGAGTAGGTATGCGAAGAGCTGGCTGGTGCCGGATATACTGTCGACCTTTCCTTATCAGTGGCTGCTCCAAAGTCCCTTCGAAGTGACCTCCTCCAGCAGCTACAAAGCCCCTTCCCTCATCCGCGTCCTCAAGATTTTCCGTCTCCTGCGCACCTTCCGCATCCTCCGACTCGTCAAAATCGGCCGCCACTTCCTGTCTCTCCAGCAGAAACTGAGCAACGAATTGGCCTTTTTCATAACTTTCTGCTCGATTTTGACAGTGATGGGGTGCATCGCGCACTGGGCAGCCTGCGGCTTCCACTTCATGTCTCAACTGGTGGAAACGCCCCAAAACTGGGTATCTGCAGTGAACATGGAAAATGCGACGAATGGGGATAAGTACGTAATGGCGCTGTACTGGGCTGTGACTACCCTGACTACCACAGGCTTTGGGGATGTAGTCCCAGTCAATAGCTATGAACGCCTGTATGGAATTGTCCTGATGGTCCTTTCCGCAGGCGTGTTTTCCTTCCTGATAGGGAAAATTGCGACTGTGATAACGAATGTGGAGCGCAGTGTGAATGAACACAGGGAAGTGGTGTTGCAGATCTCCAGGTACCTGCGGGAGGCAGATGTGCCTGAGAATGTGCGGTTTAGAGCGCTGAGGTACGTGGACTATAAGTGGGAAACTCGGAAAAGTAGGAAGGTTCTGGATAAGACTATACTATCGCAGTTCTCAGAGCCTCTAAAGGACGAAATCAGCGAACACATCTTCGGCACCATCATCGGCCGCGTGCCCTTAATCGGCAAATTCGAGCACTCCTTCGTCAGCCAGCTCGCCAAAAACGTAGAGCCCGAAATCTACTCAGTGGGCGACACCATATTCAGCGAGGACTTAGCCTCGACGGACATGTACTTCCTGGAGAAGGGCAGGGTGGAGATGTACCACGGAGGCACGAAGTTCGTGTATACTGTGCTGCAGGTAGGGTGCATATAGTCTGGACAGCACTTTGGCGAGCTGGCGTTTATCACTGGGTCTCAACGCACAGCCTCCGCCCGCTGCATCCAATACGCCGAAGTCCTCCGTCTCCACCGCGACCCCTTCCTCGAACTAATCTCCCTCAGTCCCTCCGCCAAGTACACTCTCCAAGTCACTCGCAAGACTGTAGACTCGGGCAACCTCTTCGACCTGGGCATTACCTGCTACTTGTGCAGGAGCTACACTCACTTGGCAGTGCAGTGCAAAGAAGCCAAAATTGAGATTGACAGGGAGGAGATACAGAGGAAGTGGCTGGAGGGGAGTAGGACCAAGGACCCCGCAGCTGTGGTAATTACTAGTAAACAGCCCAATTTCCGCAGGAGAGAGAGGAAAGTGAAGCTTGCAAAGACCTATAGACTGCGGAATGTCAAGGCGGAAGGCAGTTCTTCGCCTGTATTAGAGCTATCTCGCTCCTCCTCCCTCAACTCCCTGCGTCTTTTCACCAAGCCAAAGCCTCCTCTCCCCGAACTAGACCTGCTCCCCAATACCGAAAGAAGCCTTTTGCACGTCGAAGACATAGACGAAGCCATCGACTCCTCGCCCAGATCCCCCGGAAAACGCCATTATTCCTTCTTCCGAGGGGTGAAGACTTACGCTCTGCAAAGCTCTGTGCCGAGTTTGATGGCGAGACACTCGGGGGTCAGTGCGCTGCAGTCCGCGGAGTAAATTGGATGTATATTGAGTAAATTGGTAGGGCTATTTGGGGAATGGCGTGAGGAAGGGTAATTTGGGAGAGAGTTAGGCTGGATTTAGAGTATATTTGTGAAAGAGATGGGTATTTCTATGGTAAGCGGTTTTCGAGCCTGTTAAAATCGAGCTTATGGGTACTTTTGTATATATTTACGCTTTTAATGGGGAAAGTTCCTCCCCAGGCCTAGTATTAGCTAGAGAGGCCTGCAAGCAGGCCAGTTCCCCTAGCGAATAGGCAGGTAGTATATGGGAAGCGGCTTTGCGGCCTAGTAATGTATTATTGGCAGCTGATAGGACGGAAGTTACTACTCTTCGCAGTGTGGCTGCTAGTGCCCACTGCAGGCCTTGGGTATGACGCAATAGGCCGCCTCACTCCTGCCTCCGAACTGGGCGTCCAATGCTCCTACAGCAATATCAACGAGGTAGCGGACTACACCTTTTCCTTCCTACCTGATACTGCGATCCCTGCAGGCGGACAACTGGTAATCACCTTCCCACAGCAGTACGAAGCAGGCCTGGGACTAGGGGGCAGTGGCAGCTGTGTGGGCGGCACCTGTGCTGTGAGTGGGAGGAGGGTCACTGTCACTGTCAGTGCGGACCTGCAGGCGGGACAGCAGCACAGTATCACTGTGAAGGGGGTCAAAAACCCCGCTTTCGTGGGAGGAACGGGACCCTTCGCCCTGTCTTCCTACAAAGGCTCAACCATCCTCGACCAAAACTTGGTCTTCGGCGTCCTGGGCATCGCCTCAGCAGTGTCCAGCCTTTCCTTTGCCTCTGTCATCACTACCTCAGGCTCCAGTGCTCGCGTAGGGGACGCCTCCCGTCTCGACTTCTTCTTCAAAACAGCCCTCGGCATCCCTCCCAACACCTGGATCCGCTTCACCTTCCCCACCTCTCCCTCCTTCTCCCTAGCACCCCACCCCACCTGCATCTCCATAGCTGCCCGGGGAGTCACCCTGCAAGGCAGTCTGCAATGTGTCCTTTCCAGCAATCAAGTCACTTTAACAGGCATTTCGTCTGCACTACTGCCTGGCAGCGACGGCACTATTCGCATCTCAGTCACGAATCCGCCGCAGGCAGGACTGGCGGGTCCGTTTACTATGGAAACGGGAATATACGGGACGAATACAGTGCTGGAAAGGGCTGCTAGTATACCAGGGATCCAAATCGCCCCTGGACAAGTCACTGGAATTGCCCTGGTTCCCGCTGATTCTCAAATGACGCAGTCCACTGGACGATTTATGCCCTATTTCATTACTTTCACGCTGACGAACCCTGTGCCCTATGGAGGTGGAGTCAGTCTGCGATTTAGTGCGGATTTCAACCCGAATGGGGGTTTGAATGGGGCTTATGTGGTTTCCGGGCTGAATGACCCTACTTCCGGTGCGCTTCAATTGGCGTATACTGCGGCTTCCTTCACTTTGTCCATAGCTACATTTGCGGCGTATACTACGAAAACAGCCATTCAGCTCTGGATCCCGCTTCTCAACCCCCTTCGAGCCGGCACTACCTGGCCACTGGTCATTTCCTCAACTATGGCAGACGGGACCCTTATCGACCAAGATGCGCAAGTGGCAGTTACTACGATTTCTGGTATATCTGCTATGGGGCTAGTGGCAGGGTCCTATGTCGCTGCCCAGGCCATGTCCTTACAGGTCAAAATAACTCCTAATCAGGCCATCCCGGCTCTAGGATATGTGAAAGTCAGGCTGCCGGAAGGGTTTAGTGTGAGTACTTCCTTGCCTACTTGCACCTGCACTCCCTATGGGATAGGAGCCACTACTGCCAATTCCTGTGTATATAGCAATGGAATTGTGACGATTCAGCTCTTTTCCATAGGCACTTTAGCACCCATTGGGCCTGGCGACTTCCCAGCAGGCCAGCAGTCCTCTCTCACCATTAGCGCCGGTATAACCGCTTCCCAGACTGCAGGGGTGTACTACCTGGACGTTACCAGCTACGATGGAAGTGCCAACAGGCTGGAAACTGGGTCCCTAGTCGTGACTCTGACAGCCGCAGGCTTTACTGCTATGTCTGTGGATAGTGTCCACAAGCAGCCTGATACTCCCACAGTCTTAAAGTGGCTTTTCACCCCTTCACTGGATATACCTGCCAGTACATCCACTCAAACCTCTATCGGTTATATTGAGGTAGTACTCCCCACTATGACAACTGTAGGCGGATTTAGCCTATTTCGGACTGATTTAGGCCTGAGTATCGCTGTGGGTGGAATTGTACCGTGTCTTGGTATATCGGGTATACTGCCGCCGACAGGCACACTGCTGAAGTGCATATTGACGCAGCAGCCGGCTTCAGCGGGAGTGGGGAGTTACGTTTATGTCACGATTAGCAATTTCCAGGCGGTGGCTGCGGGTACTGTGGTGGGTCTGCATCTCTCAGGGTTAAAACACGTCCAAACATCCAACAACCCCCCAGTAACCTTCACTACCTATAAAGTAGCCAGCAGACTGAGAACCGATATAAACACTTGGTCTGGGCCACTCACCACCACTCCAGCCTTCACATCCGCAGCTCAAACCGACGCTATCAATACCTTTGCTTCCACCCAGCAAGGCATTTCCACTGCCTTTTCCCTGACTTTCAACATCAAGCCGCCTTTAGCCCTTACGGCCACAAATACTGCGTTTTTACTTAGAATCACGCCAACTCATGACACTGGGTACTGTCTTTCCGTGGCTTCCAGCCAATTCACCTGTTCCATAACAGGGACTTTGTATAGCTGCACCTGCTATCCGTACAGCGATTTGGTGTATATTGCTGTGGGAGTGAGAGCCTTTGTGGCAGGGACGAACTACCAAGTAGTCCTGAATAGCCTGGTCAACCCGGCTTCGGTGGCGGCTTCGAATGATGGGATGGTCGTTTACACGATAGACAACCTTGCGTTGAAGAACAGTGTAACCTACGGCAACCCTCTCCCAGCCCAGACTGCAGGCCTAATGGTCAAAACTGCTGTAACTCCCAACATCTACGGAACCGGGTATGTGGGAGTCACCTATGAGTGCATAGTGCAGCCCACACACACTGTGCCGCAAGGGGGCAGCCTGGTAGTAACTTTCCCTGCCATTTATTCACTTAGTGGCTCTGTGCCTGTGCCGAAGTGCACGCCGTTGGGACTCACTGCTGTAGCGGGCCTGAGCATCGGCTGTGCTGTGGGGACTACTAGTCTGACAGTCACGAATTTCGCATCTCTGTCGCTAACGACTCCTACGACTATCCGCCTTACAGGCGTGAAAAACCCCACATCTGCTGGGTCCTCCGGCCTCTTCTACTTCACCACCAAGACCGCCGCAGGACTAATTATCGACTACGACAGCTTCGCAGGGTTCGCCTTCACCTCTCTGTTCACAGCCGGCGCAGCCTCCCCCAACGTCTACATGCTCCCTACCAACGCAGGCCTGTACGCTGAATACGTCGTTTCCCTGTCTCCTGCAGCGACAATCCCTCCCGGCGGCACTATAAGCGTGACCTTCCCCACGCAATTCGGCAGTATTCCCTCTCCCTTTGATTGCCGGGTTTCCGCCCCGTTCACCTCGCTGCAGGCTTGTGCGCTCAGCGGCAGCACATTCACTGTGACTCTGGACCAGACGCTTGCAGGGACTGGCATAGTGCTGAGCTTCTTTGGAGTGGTGAACCCGGGCGCAGGCAGCACTGGCTCGTTTGGGACGAAATGTGAGTATGACGGAGTGGTGCTGGACCAGTCTTCCGCCGCTGCGCTCAATGCGGTTGTGAGCACGGCCGTGGCGCCGGCTTTGGTGGTGCAGAGTTGCACCTTTTCCCCGCAGAATGAAGGCGAGCTTGCGACTTACACCTTTTCTTTCACTCCCTCTGTCTCCTTCCCCTCTACCTCTTTCCTACTCATTTCCTTCCCTCCTGAGTACGATTCCCACATCGGCGCCTCTCTCTCCTGCTCAGCCACCGGCCTGGCCGGCTCTCTAGTCTGTTCCGCCACTTCCAGGCAAGTCAAAGTCTCTGGCTTCCAAGGCTTCAGTCCTTGCGGGGCGTGCAGTATAGTGCTCACAGTGGAGGGAGTCCGGAACCCGCAGAGTGCGACTGCCACTGGGTTCTTTGGAGTGGGGGTGTGGTCGGGGAGTGCTTATTTGGAGTATAATGGAGCTGTTGGCCCACTGCAAATCATTGATGCACCGAAACTGATGAATTTGAAGCTGTTTACAGTGAGCAATGTCTACTCCCGCTTCCTGAGCACTATGTCTTTTAACCTAACCACCAGCCAGGCCCTCCCTTCCACTACCAATCAAGGCTCCATTTCCGTCCTTTTCCCCACTCAATACCTACTCACTAACTCTATCCTGCAGTGCAACTCCACCACCTACTCCACCGCCCTCAACTGCACAGTGAGTCGCGACACTTTGAGGATTTCCGGACAAGACAGGGAACACACAGGGGAAATCAGCCTGGAAATAAGGGATGTGCCCAATCCCATGCAGGAAGGAACTGCTGACTCAGTGGTTGTAAAGACTGTGGATGAGTATAGGAAGAAAGTCCTGGACAGGACCTATGCCAACCTCAACCCGGCTCAAGTCGATTATAGCTTTGCTGGGCCGCTTATTAAGGTAAACGACGATTTGCCGATATCGGTATATAGTGGGACTTACACCCTGCCAATTGCTATAACTGTGGACTTTCCCTGCGCTTTAAACCTCACATTTACACCCAATTTGCCTGATTTCATAGTCACACCGAAGGAAATCCACCTGGAAGTCGGACAGCTACAGACCACTTTCACCCTCGCAGCGCCCATCACTATAACCGCCCTGTCCTCCATTATGCTTTGGACCACCTCCGGAGACGTCTCTCCTGCCTATTACACCCCTCTCCAAAAGACCCAAATCCTCCTTCTCACCCCCACTCAGGCCCGCATTTCCTGCGAATCTCCGCCTTCTATCCCTATAGGCGGCCACTCCCTTCCCTTCCTTGTTTCCCTGTCTTTCGCCCCTGTCAATGACGTTACGGTGGAAATTAGTCTCAGTGCCAGCCTGAATGGAGCCTCGTTGGCAGCGTCGAGTTTGGCCTTTACAGCGGGAGAAAGGGGGAAATATGGGGCAATTGTGGTGGTGGCTGGAGGACTGCCTGCCTCCGGCACTATGGAATTAGCTATCGGAGGCACAGACGCAGGGCTGTACTCCCTCTCAACCCCCTCTATCCCCATCACCATAGTAGCCGCTTCGACCAGTCTCCCCTCCATCTCCTCCCTTTCAGTACTGTCCTACTCCAAAACCACTGCCCTAGTCAGCATCACAACCAACTCTCCAGGGACTCTCTACTACATGCACGCCTATGCAGGCACTGCAACCCCTCCTTTCATTGAAGTGCGCTACGGAGGCCCTCCACCCTACGACCGAACTCGCAGTTTGTATGGAGAGCTGCACATTGGAGCCTCCAACTACGGCACTTTCCAGCTTGGCTATTTGCGGGCGGAGCGGAAATACACGCTTTTCGCCTATTTCGTGGATTTAATGGACCAACAGACTCCGGAAAGTAAGGAAATCACTATATCTACAGCTGATTTGAACCCTGCTTTCAGCTTTTCTCTGCGGTTTAGCCAGGCCTTTTTGAACGAATTCGAGGTAGAAAGGACCATTAGCGCTGTTTCTCTCCTCACAGCCACTGCGACCTGGCAGTTAGCCACTATGTCTCTCAATTCCACGGTGGGGAATAGTCGCAGACTGGAGGCTTTAGCCACTTTGCTGACTTTGGCGATCACGGATAACCCGTTTAATGACAATTACCCGAGTCCGGGGGAGTTGGTGGACCGGCTGGCGGGGAAAATTGCCACTTTGGCGGGTAGGTTGAATAATTTGGATGTGAATTTCGCGATTTCTGGGGTGAAAGTGGAGATTGCGGACTGCGGGTTTCTCACAGGACCTGAAAAAATCGCAATTCGCAGCAAACAGGACCAAAGTCTCGGCTTCACAGCCAGTCTGAAGGCGAAAGGAACCCTATATGCTGTGTGCGTCCTGACCACTGTGACCTCTGGCAGTCCTCTCAACTGGCAGATTTCCGAAGGACTGAGTCCTGTGAACATCCCAGTCGCCACGGCTTCCAAGGCAGTCGGCCTGGGTGAGGTCTGGAACTTCACTTTCTCCAATTTACTACCTGAGTCGCCCTATGTCTTGTATGTCACTTGCGGAAACGACCACCCTGCGGTCCCTGCGCTGCCGTCGGAAGCCACTTTGGTGGGGCTGGCTTTGAAGACTGCGAAAACGCCTGCGCCCAAAATACTCTCTCTGAATTCCGCTATCGGCCTAGCGATTCCGCTTTTACTGCTACTCGCCTAGATAGAGGAAGCTAACAATGGCGGGTGTAGGTCTGCGGCACAATAGTTAAGCTACCACCGAGAACTAGGGAAATGCAGAGTGGATTAGTGCTTAGCCCAGGGTAGCAGTGGGGAGACTTCGTCCCGGCCTTTAGTGACTGCTTGGATAAGTGGGAGACTCAGTTTCTTGGGAAGTCGCTTCGGTGCAGGGATCGGAGACAGGGAGGAAAGCGGGCTGTGACTGCACTCGGCTGTGCCAAAATCGCTGGAAAAGCTCCACTTTCCGCAGCGCTTTGGAGCTTTTCTGATGTGTGGCTGGATGGCCTTCGGGGCCAGGTAGAGGGACTTTACGTCCCTTACGAACACTTGCACTCGCTTGATGGCAGGCAGCATGCAAGACCTGTTCAGTGCTATTGTTGCCTCTTTGCCTCTCCCCTTCGCTTCCATCTTCTCAATATCAGTTCTTTTTCCAGGGAAAATCCTTTAAACATCCCAATTTCCGCTCTAGTTCAGGATTATATATGTTCCTGCGCAGGCTGAAGTGGCTACTCGCCGCAGTTCCCATCCCCTGGGCCTTCAGTGACGAGTTCTACACCATTCGTAGGGCTCTACACAGGCAGAGTGCACGGCAAAGAGGCCCAGCCCGTCCTCAACCCGCAGTTTCCCCTCGTTTCCAGCTGGATTGAGGACGACTACGTGTTGATTAAGAGAGTGGGCGAGTCGGGGGCCTTCAAGGCCCTCAAGGGCAAATGGGTGCTGCTGCGCTCCCCCACAGACAGAGGACACACAGTGCTGCGGAGACTGCAGGCAGTGGAGGGCGACTGGGTCACTAAGTCCCAGTTCTTCAGAGTGATGGTGCCTGCGGGACATGGGTATGTGGGAGAGGGGGAGGAAGGGGCGAATTTGCCTTTGGCGTTGATTGAAGGTGTAGCAACCCACGTGATTTGGCCTCCCGGCCGTCGAACTGCCTTGGAAGCCTAGCCTAGTCCTAGCAGCAGTCTGTCCAGGCTCCCTTATACCCCTTTTGGATAAATAAAAGCAAACCCCTCCTTTCCCCCTCTCCCACCCACAGCCTTCCCCAGGCCTTCCACCCATATCTCCCTGGGAAAGAGCGGAATCACGCCTAGCAGCTATACCCCGCCCTCCCTCCTACTATAGTAATAAATGGGGATCTACTGGGAGCCCGTAGAGATCGGAATGGCCCTACTCGGAGGCGCCTTCATCGCCCTCGCCACTACCCTGAACATCCTCCTGATGGGCAGAATCACTGGCCTGAGTGGGATATTCTTCACTATCATTCGACTCAATATCAAGGAGGGACTGATTTGGAAGGTGTCGGCGCTGGCGGGACTCGTCCTGGTGCCGTTTTTGTTCTTCTATGGGGAAAGCAAGCATATTGATGTGAATGGGTATCAGTATAGGGTGCTGGATGACCAAGAAGAGGCCACTCATGACCTGTCTCTAGCGGGCTGGGCAGTGGGCGGACTGCTTGTCGGCTTCGGTACGAAGCTAGGCAACGGCTGCACCAGCGGCCACGGTGTCTGCGGCCTGCCCCGCCTCTCCCTGCGTTCCTTCGTAGCAGTGGGGACTTTCATGGGCACCGCAGTGGCGATTTCCACCTTACGTCTATACGAGCCCTTCCTGAACTCTACAGACCACGCAGAGGACACTTTCGTAGCGGTCTACGACCACATTGCGCAAGCGGCAATGGGCGTTTTGGTGCTAATTGCAGTGGGGTTGATGCTGTACTGTGTCTTTACCAAGGAAAGCACAGGGGAGAAGTTCGACCCAGTGATATCCTTCCTCATAGGAGGGGTTTTCGGCTTCGGACTACTGCTTTCGGGTATGTGTCGCAGGACTAAGATTCGGAACTTCCTGTCTCTAGGGGAGGGCTGGGACCCTTCTTTGATGTTTGTGATGCTGGCGGCGGTTTCTATCAACTTCGTCACTTTCCACTTTATGCTGTCTAACCCCAAAGTGCCGTTGCTCATGCCGGAGTGTCAACTGCCTAAAAAGAAGACTTTGGACTGGCAGGTGATAGTGGGACCTGCCGTCTTCGGCCTGGGCTGGGGAATCAGCGGGTTTTGCCCTGGGCCCGCCCTCGTCAACCTCTTCCTTATCACTCACTGCGGACTCTTCATTGTGGCTTTAGCAGTAGGACAGCTCCTCGCCTATGCACTGACCTTAGCCCTTGAGCCCCCGCAGCCCAAGAAGGACGCAAATGAAGTCAGTATGAACGTAAAAGGGAAATAACAGGTAGGGAAGTTAGTCTATAGGCTTGTTAGTACATATATGGCTTCGCCTACAGAGTGGTACCTTGGTCTTCCGCCCTTCACACAGTGCTATTTGACAGTGGTGGTTGCTACTGCTGCTCTGGTGTCCTTCGGACTGATGGACCCTAGCGGAATTGCACTGATATGGGGGAAGATGTGGAATGAGTGGCAGTATTGGCGACTTTTAAGCCCTTTTCTCTACTTCGGTCCCTTCCGCCCCGACTTCCTCCTATCCCTCGCAGTCCTGTAAGTCCCAACCAGCGTGCAGTACTGCCGACTGCTGGAAAGCCACAAGGACTCCCAAGGCCCGGGCTACCTGGACTTTCTGTGGACTGCTTTCCTAGTCGCTACAGGACTGATTCTCCTAGCAGGCCTTACAGGCGCTTATTTCCTTGGCCATAGTCTGGTCTTCGCTCTGCTGTATATATGGAGCAGGAAGGAGTCGCTCATACTGGATTTCTGGGGCTTTAAGGTGAAAAGCAGTAATTTGCCCTTTGTGTTGGCAGCATTGCATGTAGCGATGGGCGGGGACTGGGCCGAGGACGCTGCTGCAGTCCTAGCAGGCCACAGTGTCTACTTCTGTGAAGTAGTGCTGCCGAGGGAAAAGGCCTGGAAGCCTTTGGGACTGCCGGGATGGGTGCGGAGACTGCTGAGCAGACCAGTCTTGGGCTAGAATAGGAGTTAGTCATATCGCCGTTGAGAAAGCGACATCTTGCTGTGTAGACTGCTGAGGGCAGAGCAGCACTTAGGCTTGAGCCACTTCCAGCTCGCTCTTAAGTTGGGGTAATTACTCCACTCGGAAAGTCTGACTGTCACTTGCTAAAATACCAAGTCTGGGAATAGGGAATTGGCCAATACTGCGAGCCATTGGCCGAAGCAGTGCGACGACTACTTCCTCACACAGAGAAACTGCCTGCGTTGAACTCTGATTCTTAACTAAAGTCCTGGTGCTCTGATAATCTTCCCACCATCTTGGACTTTTGAACTTTCAAACGCTTTTCAGTTCGCCTAGCGTTGAAACTGGATCGTACTGAGGCAGCAGTCACAGCAGCTCCGAACACTAAACTTTCCACCCTTGTAGTCCATATCCAGACTTTCCGGCACTCTTCTGCGTTCTCCCACCCCTCCTACATGACAAGTCAACGGAGGGCGCAAGTTGTATTTCGCGTGCTACAGGGAGATTACGGTCGCCAGGGAGTGTATTCATTATACTGCCTGCCGCTAAGCACTACGAACCTCTTCATTATCTCTCTGAGAGGGAAACTCTCAGCAGCCGACAACAAAAGCCCACTTTGTCCCCTGTCGCTCTATCGTAGGGTTAGCTGAAACTGATATCAGCAGTTATATTCTGCATAAACTAACTCTATCTTTTTCAAAAAGTGTCAGCTTTACACAGAAGATATCTAGTCGGAGGAAAGCGTCCCTCTATCCTGCAATGCTCGTGCGAGTCTATTTCCCAGTTTGCAGCTTTACTCCGCCTCCACACCTAGACGAAATCGACATCTGTGCGTCTCAGCAACGAGCAAAGCACCTAGTCCGAGGGTGGCTGTGCTGCAGGCTGACTAAACCATGTGGCTATATGTTTATTACTCAGAGACTGTGTGAGCCTTGCTCAGCACCTAACACTCACTAAGCCCTGGCTAGCCACAGCACCCAGCAGCTAAAGAAGCCGTGTCTGAGCCTTTCTCTATGCTTATGGAACAAGCCGTCCTTGTCGCTGCGTTTTACTCCATATTCTCGAAGTCGCTGAATACCCTGCTGTTCACGTGCTTGTGAAGGAGTAGGGATTGCTCAGTGACTACGGATAGAGCGCATATGTAAATATCAAGACTCCACTACGTC
>Ga0247837_1005403_pt1 | contig 19227 bp, 16 predicted proteins | sample LaCtaG_2_FD_187115 | JGI IMG/M metagenome (GOLD analysis project Ga0247837, IMG submission 187115) | Freshwater microbial communities from meromictic Lake La Cruz, Castile-La Mancha, Spain - LaCruzMarch2015_14.5m | ecosystem: Environmental > Aquatic > Freshwater > Lake | place: Spain: Castile-La...
CTGCTTCATAGAAGTCATCGAACCACCTAAAGAGCTGGTCCTCCGCTATACTGTCCACCCACTGGTCCCGCTCTCCCTGACTGCTGGCTGTGAAGCTGTACACAGTGCAGCAGTTGCGGAGTCCGAACTCAGTTTCGCCGATTGGGTATACAAATAAGTCCTTGGCATATATAAGGACCTTGGGAAGCTCTGCGTCGGGACTAACATAGCCGAAAAGGCAGCCTTTCCGAAGGGCGAAAAAGTAGCTCTTACTTTCGTACTTCAAAATGCTGGTAGAGCATACTGGTAGCAGAGATGCAGCCTCACAGCAGATGCGTCTGTCTTGGATTCGCATAATATCAAACAATACAGCTGGCAGTGAGTTAACTATGACATCCACTACATCACAAGTCACCTCTCCAATCACGGTTCTAATTCCCCACAGCGAGTCGTAGGAATGAATAACTGCAGTCCGAAACAGGTCCGCAAGGACCGCCTCCAGAGCCCAGGAATGGACCAACAGCTGTCCACAAGCCGGGCAAATGGCCGGGAGAGACAGCAAAATGCTCCTCAGGTCCTCAGCTGTCACGTATCCTTTCCCATTAAAGTCCACAACTGTGAACAAAATGCGGAATTTGTCCTCCTCACTGCCTTTATATACTCGCAAAATCCCTTCCGTGAAGTCCTGTCTTCCCAGCAATCCGTCCTGGTCACTATCCAAAGCCTCGAAAAGTTGCTGCCCCAGTACTCCCCCTAGACCTGTCACTTTCTGCATCTCCAGCATGTCAATCCCTCGCCTGCCCGTTCCGCAGTGTCTCTTCAAGTCCTGCCTTTCCCTCACCTTATAGAGCTTGCTGAGTAGTTTGGACTCGTGATAAGAGCTATAGGACTCGCTGGAAGTGGACTGGGAAGTAGGACTGAGAGCATAGGTCTTGCACATATTTTTACCTGGTGTAGTGCAGTGGCGCTAGGAGTATCGCTAGATGGACAGCATTTATGTGTGATTGGAGGGCTAGAAAGAAAAGAGAGCGGACTTGGGCTGGGAGACGTGTAAATTCCTCTGAGAAAGCAGGAGAATCAGCAAGGAGAGGCTTAGAATTGTGGGAAATCAGCGTTAAAAGCTGATGTTTCTAAGTGGCTTTGATGGTCCATATTGAGTGGGAGTCTAACTCGCCAGTCCCAACGCCCCCGGCTAATCACTCTTGACCTGCCTTTAGTGCAAGCAGGGCAGGTTTGCTAGTAGCGGCAAACCTGAGAAAACAGCTGCCAACAAGGAAGGAATTCTACACAGTAGTGAGTCCGTAGAGACTTTCAGAGGTAGGCTGAGACTTACTCATCTGCAGGTCTTTAGCTCCAGTAGCCAGCCCTATGCCCCGAACCATATTTTAGCCTATTCAGGGGTGCATGCAGATGCAGGGATGAACTGGTGGTTTTTCGTCAACAGAAGAACACCAACCAAATGCGTCGCAGAAGTGTTGGCACAGGGTTAATCTGGAAAGGAAACAGCAGAGTTGAAACGATACTGCGGCCGACAGGCAGCAGAGGCAAAGGTGAGAAAGACCAAGTGAGAGAGCTGTTTAGACGAGTGCAATCCAAAGCCGAACTGGACAAAGTAAGGGAGATGCTCAGGGTACGACTGGACCTGGAAAGACCTGGGAGAAGCCGAGGGAATTGGCTATACAAGGAAGGAAGTCGAGCCTTTCCTCTATATGCTGAGGCAATAGGAAGCAAGAGGAGTGTGCCCTCGACCAAATCAGCGAAAGCATCCACCTCGTCTACCAGCAACTCGCTGAGAAAGAAGACCAGGAGGACCGAAACACAGGGCTGCTTCAAAGCTCGAGCGAATGCCGCTACAGCGAACGAAAACTCACGAAGGAACCCAGCAATCACAAAGGCACTGAGGAATCACTGATAAATCTACAGAAATAGACCTGTCTGAGGCCTTTCCTATAAGGCGTACAAGTAGGCGGGATAGACTCTCAGTCGCCATCTTAATAAACGAGTGGATGTCCAAGCTTAATTCGGACCTGCTGAAGCGCAGTCTGGCCGAGATCAACTCGCCCGACAAGAAGCGCAAATTCACAGAAACGCTGGAACTGCAGGTCGGACTGAAGGACTACGACCCGCAGAAGGACAAGCGCTTCTCCGGCACCATTCGTCTGCCCCATGTGCCCAGACCTAATATGAAGGTCATTGTCCTGGGGGACCAGGTCCACTGCGATGAAGCGCAGGCTTTGGGGATCGCCTTCATTGACCAGGAAAGTCTGAGGAAGTTCAACAAGCAATGGAAGCCCATCAAGAAGTTCTTCAAGCCCTACTCCATCCTACTGGGCTCCGACACCATCGTGAAGAACATCCCCAGACTGCTGGGTCCCTCCCTCAGCAAGATGAACAAGTTCCCCATTTCTCTCTCTCACTCCGACAACCTGCAAGAGAAGATCAACGAAGCCAAGGCCACCATCAAGTTCCAACTCAAGAAGGTGCTGTGCATAGGCGTGGCTGTGGGCAACTTGGGCCTGAGCCAGGACGAACAGCGGCAAAACGTCACCCTCGCCGCTAACTTCCTGTGCAGTCTGCTCAAGAAGAACTGGAACAACATCCGCAGTCTCCACATCAAGTCCACCATGGGCAAGCCCCATCGCATTTATGGCTAGGCGAAAGTTAGTTACCAATCTGGGATTGGGAGCCAGCCGGTAGACATGGTCCTCTACAAAATGGCAGAGACAGACAATGTCTGTGCGCTCTGCGGCCAGCAGCCCCCTGTCATTTTCTGTCTCTGCTCCAGCACCCCTGTCTGTGTGTGTCAAACCTGCATCTCCGCCCACTCTCAGTCTCCCGGCAACCACGACATCAGTCCTATCCAAGACTTCCCCCACGCCACCAACATCTCTTTCGAGCGGTACAAGAAAGCCAAGCTCGGAGTGGCGCAGGGCATTGCCTTCGTTGAGGCTATTGAGCGGCAAGAGGAGCGCAACTACCAGTTAATCAAGAAGAAACTTGAAGACTACATCCAAATCGCCAATTTCTTCACCGACTCCCTGCATAACACCCTCGTCACGGCCATTGGTGGACTCAAAGCCAGTCTGCAAACCGTGCTGCGCACTCCGCAGTGTCCGGACATAGTGGAGTTCGTGCTGAACCACGGCCAAAGGATGCAGGAAGTGCAGTTGAACCTGTACGACGTGGCAGTGCTGGAAAGCCTCGAAGCCTCGAGCAACCAGCTCTCTGCGACTCTCACAGAGTTCAAAGCCAAGGACTTCGCAGACTACTTGCTCGCTCACATGAAAGCGGGGTATTTGGGGAAAGAAACCCCCCGCAAAACAGCTGTCAGTGGCCCAACAGACGCCTATTTGCCAGTAATCCACCGCAACATACTGCGAAAGTACTACTCCGGAGAAAGCGGCAGTTTGGGCTTGATCGAGTTTCCCTTTTGTCCGAGAGTGGATGAGTGTTCCTCGTACGCGTTGATGGCCAGCGGAGATGTGTTCTGCTGTGGGGGACAGCAGGCAGGCAAGCACGCGTATTATATTGGCACTCTCAGTGCGAAAATGACGATTCTGCCGAATATGCACCAGGGCAGGGCTCGTGCTGGTGTCATCACTTTCAACAACCTGCCCTACGTCTTCGGAGGCAGGAACGGCAAAGTCGGCCTCATCACCTGCGAGCGCTTCCTACCCAGTGACACCTGGGAGCTGTTTCCCAGGTCCATGCACAAAGCAAGGAGCGGCTTTTCGCCAGTACTCTGGAACAACTTGATTTACCTACCCGGAGGCACGGGAGCCGCCACAGTAGAGGCCTTCGACCCTGTCAAGTTGGAGTTCCGGACTTTGGGACTCACTCTGCCGAAGGCAGGCAAGAGCTTGTCGTTCCTGCATGAAGGACAACTGCATATTCTTGTGAGCTCGGATATGTTTCTGGTCAATTTGCAGGAGGAGAAGCTGAAGAACGCGAATTTGCAGACGGAAATAAAGACTTGGAGTCCCATTGCGCCGATTGTCTCAGCTGGGAAAGTGCTCTTTTGGGGCTTTGCCAGAACGAGCGTGTTTGACTCGCTTCGGATGACATTTGGCGGGGCGAAGCATGGGATTTGCTATTCCTTCGACTTGACGAACAGCAGACTCGTGGAACTCGAGCGGTTCGAGTACTCCAAGCCCCAGAATAGCTAATCGGTAGTAGGGAGATGTCAGGGTGATGGAGGTTTCGGCTGATAAAGATATGGGCTGTTCTGCAATGTGCGGGAAATCGAAAGCAGTGCTGGCAATGCGCAAAGAGCTAAACACTGCCTTTCACATCCCTCGGCCCGAGGGAAACGCTGTTGCAACAGTACTGCAGTCCACTCACAAGTCCGCGCACAGGGCCAGTCCCAGCACGAGTCTATCCCCTGCACTGGAGGGGGCGGTAGGAGCGAGGGAAGAGAATGCGGGAGTGACAGAGGCGAACAGACTCTAGACTTGCACAGTAATTCTGTTCAATTCGAACTTTCCTGAAGTATTTTCTTCTCGTAATGGCTGAATGTTTACGAGAAAAGAGGGTTAATTTAATGAAGTAGACTAGTGCGTGGCGGGTTTTGTATGAGAGTGCACACATCTAGGATCCACGAACAAGGACTCTACAATAATGACAGAAAGTCCTGAACACACCCTTCTGAGTCCCCTGGACAGCGCCTCCCTGCCCTCCCAGCTCTTCATGCTCTGGATGCTGCCTATCATCCAGCAGGTCCATCTCGGCCAAGTCACCGAGGCTTCCCTCACAGCCCTGCCGCAAATCGCAAGTGTGGCAGAGGCCACCTCGGCGCTGCGGTCTGCTGTGCAGTCCAAGCCAGTGCACTTTTTCAAAGCTCTACTGAGCGTGTTCGGAGGGCGGTTCTTGCGCTGGGGCAGTCCACAGGTAGTGGCGATGTTGGGTCAAATGGGCATTGCAGTGATCCTGAGTGAGCTGATATCGTGGTTGAAGAGCACTGAAGAGGCAGATTGGTATTGGTACTTACTGGCTGTGTTGATGTTGCTGCTTTCCTTCATGTGTGCGATAGCCAACAACTTCGTGGTGATGCGTTTTTTCGTGCTTGGAGGACTGGTCAAAGAGACCTGTCTGCAGATTTTATACGAGAAGACTTTGCGACTTTCCCTGAGTTCTCTGCAAAAGGCATCCTCAGGCAAGCTAATAAACCTAGTGGCCTCGGACTTCGAGATATTCGACTACATGGTACCGCTTGTGGTGCTGCTTTGGACGCCGGTGGTGCTCGTGGTAGCAGCGGGCTTCTTGTGGATGCTGATGGGCAGGGCGGGGCTGCTGGCTCTGGCTTTAACTCTGCTTCAGATGCCTGTGCAGCGCGTAATAGCTTGACTGTTGCTGCGTGTGAGGAGACACCTAGCAGAAGCCTCAGACCAGCGACTCAAGCTACTCGCCAACACTATCGAGGGCATCCGCCTCATCAAGCTGTACGCCTGGGAACAGCCGCTCACCCGGCTGATCACCAAGGCCCGCTACCTAGAGTTCCTCGCCTTGGTCAGGAAGTACCTCATCAGAATGTGCTGGGTGACTATATTCGCCAGCGGACATGGAGCGGTGTTTCTCTTTACCTTTTGGGTGCATGTGGCTATGGGCGAGGAGTTGAGGATTGCTGAGGTTGTGGGTGTGATGACCATTGTGCTGAGTCTGCAGTTCTATGTGTGCTTCATGTGTTCCTACTCTCTGGATATGCTCGCTATTATCAGAGTGGCGTGTCAGCGCATGACTTCGATCCTCAACTTGGCGGAAGTGGTGGAGCAAAGGACTCCTGCTTCCGTGCAATTCGCTATTGAAGTAGACAACTTGAGTGCATCCTGGAGTGACGAAGTAGCTACAGAGTTCGGTGAAAACCTTATAACAGCCGAGAATGAAGCATGCACTTTACACAAGTGCAATGTACAGGTCAGGAAAGGGGAACTGTGCATGGTAATCGGCGCAGTGGGCAGTGGGAAGTCGTCTTTGTTGCGAGCCTTACTGAGTGAATTGAAGTACTGTGAGGGCGCAGTGCGTCTCTCCGGCTCTTGCGCCTACGTCGAGCAGGAGCCTTGGATAATTTCCGCCACAGTCAGGGAAAACGTCTTAATGGGCCGTCCAATGCAGGAAGAGCGCTACAGATCTACCTGTGAGGCCTGCTGTCTCACAGAGGATTTTGCTATAATGACTCACGGTGACTTGACAATCATAGGAGACAGAGGCGTAAATCTGAGCGGAGGGCAGAAGGCCAGAGTGGCACTGGCCAGGGCTGTGTATAGCGACTCAGATGTGTATTTGTTGGATGACCCTGTGAGTGCTGTGGACGCTCATGTGGGGGCGGGGCTTATGGAGAAATGCATTTGTGGGATTTTGAGGGATAAAACTCGCATATTGGTGACTCATCAGACGCAATTTCTTCCCAGGTCTGACCAGGCGGTGGTGCTGAAGCACGGCACTGTGCTAGCTGCGGGCCCTTACCAAAGTCTACTAGAAGACCCGCTCTGCAGAGATGTGATTGAGTCCTATAAGAGCAGGGAAGAGGAAGTGGACAAACCTTGCGTTTCTGCTGAAACCAAGCCTGACCTGATAGTGAAAGACAACAAACAGGATGAGAAGTCAATCATAAAGGAAGACATGAGCAGCGGCTCGGTCCCAATTCGCATCTATTTCGAGTACTTGGTGGGAGCGTACGGTACTCGTTGGGTGTTTCTAGCTCTAGTGGTGGCCTATGTTGCTGTGCTGCTGCCTTACCTGGCCCTTCCTTTTTGGCTGCAGCACTGGGCGGCTCAGGACAAGTGGGAGCAGCAAAGTATGTATTATGCGGAAGTGACAGGACTACTGGTGCTGGGACTGATAGTGGCTTGTGTCTTGAGGAATGCCTTTGTGTACACCACTATGCTGCAGGCGAGCAAGAACCTGCACAACCTGGCAGTTCGCCGCCTCATTGACACTCCTGCTGCCTTCTTCGACGCCAACCCTTCAGGCCGAGTGATGAATCGCCTGTCCAGAGATGTGGGCCTAATGGACGATGCACTCACCTACTTCTTCACTGACACGCTGCACTACTTCTTCCTGTTCACAGGGTACGTAGTAGTCATCATTGTGCTGAACCCCTATACACTCCTTCCCTTGGCACTGGCCATTGCAGTGGTTGTGTTTCTGCTCAAGAAAGTAGTGCCTGTGGCTAGAGACATTAGACGAGTGGAATTGATCACGAAAAGTCCGATTTTCTCCCTGCTTACTCAGTCTGTTGGCGGACTTACGACGATACGCGCATTCGGTCTGCAGTCCAATTTAACGTCGCAAATGCTGCAATTAGCCACTAAGAACCTCCGCGCTTTCTTTCACTTCCAGGCTCAAATGAGAGTGTATCAAATGTACACGGACTACGCCAGCGTAGTGCTGATTGTGGTTAATATATTCGTTGTCGTGAGTCTGAAGGGCACTATAGACTCCGATACTATCGGCATTGGCATGAGTTTCTCAGTGGTTATCCTTTCCCTTATGTCGTTTCTCTGCAAGATGAGTGTGGAAACGGAAAACTTCATGACGTGCACACAAAGACTAGTGGAGTACAGCAAGTTGCCCAGTGAGGGGGTATATGCACTTCAACCATTTGCTGTGTCTAGTGGCTCGGTGCAGTTCCAGGGTGTTAGTATGAAGTATAGGGAGCACCTAGACTATGTGCTGCAGGACCTGACTTTCTCTATCCCCGCGGGATCGAAGGTGGGGATAGTGGGCAGAACTGGGGCTGGGAAGTCCAGCATTCTGCAGGCGCTGTTTAGAATGGTGCCAATTGCCAAAGGCACAATACTGGTAGACGGAGTGGATATAGGGACCTTGGGCCTGCACGACCTGAGAAGACAGCTGTCTGTAATCCCCCAATCTTCCTTCCTTTTCCACGGTACAACGCGAGACAACTTGGACCCATTTCAAGAGCGGACAGATGAGGAACTGTGGGGCGCTCTGGAAGCGGTGGAATTGGCCTCCTACTTCTCTGGTCTCAAACAGCAACTCAGCACCCTGTTAACTGGCGATGTAGCGCTCTCCGCTGGACAAAAGCAACTTCTTTGCTTGGCTCGAGCCATTCTTCGCAAGAACAAAATACTCATAATGGATGAAGCCACTGCAAATGTGGATAAGCAGACTGACGCTTTAATACAGCGGAAAATCAGAGAGCGCTTCACTGGCTGCACTGTGATAGCCATCGCTCACAGGCTCAAAACCATCATTGACTACGACTTCGTAATGGTTATGAGTCGGGGACAGTGCGTGGAATTCGACTCGCCGAAAGCACTGCTCTGCACTGATACTGAATTCGCACGAATGGCGGAGGCCACTGGCCCTGAAGAAAGTGCAGCTCTACACGCCCAAGTAAGCAACTCTGATTAATAGCCCCATCTATGACTTGCATCATCGCTTTAAGCCTCCTGGACAGACTCTGGCACTGTCCACATTCGCCCTCCTCCACATCCTGCAGCAGCGGCTCCACTTTGCCGCGTCTCACCTCGAACACATCGTGCATGTGCAGAAGTGAGTGACAGGCGAACCTGCTTCTGCACACTCCTTCTCCACAGATGCCACAGTAGAATTCCCGAGTTTCAGGCCGCAGTCCTTCCAACTTCTCGTAGTTGTCATAGAACTCCTCGGCGTTGGGGGAGTTCTGGGGACCAGCGCTCCACTCTGGTGCTAAGTCTTTGGACTCCATGGTCGAGATGTGTCCGAGGACGGAACAGGGCCGGCCGCGCCTTCGCCCTCTCCTTCTAGGTGCAGTGGCGGGCAGGTCCCCGCCTTCATGCGTTTTCAGGTGCTGCCTCAAGTGCCAGCCGTCTGAAAAAGAAGCTCCACACAAAGCACACGCGTTCTTGACCTGCGGAGTGTCAGGGTCGACGACGCCGTGAGTGAAGAGATGTCGCTTGAGGTGCCAACTGTCCTTGAAGTTCATTTGGCACTGGGCGCAGTAGTGACTGCTTGTGTTGTGGGAGGTGCGGAAGTGAGTCTCCACTGCGCTTTCACTGCTGAAAGTGGAAGAGCACTCGGCACAGCGGTATGTTCCGCCTTCGAGATGCCAGCGGACTGAGGAGCTGTCCATTATAAGGGCCGTGGTAGATAATGCCCCCTTTGCCGCCGCTGGCCTTGCAGCACCTCATGGAGGGCGCCTTTGTAGGCTGCAGGGAGATCCATTCCTACTCCTGCGAGAGACACGCTTTGAGCCATAGTCTGCGCATGCTGTTGTTGGCTCTCAAAGTCTACATCCCTGTGCACGTGCTGCCCATGCTACTGCGGTCCAAGCAGTTGAGACGAAGACCTGGACAACTGGCGTTTCGATGTGTCAAAGGAGTGGCGAAGTCTTGTCTCTTTGTTGCGGTGTATAGCGGGATTATACGCTATGCAATGTGTAGATTGGGGCAAATGACGGGCTCCGCTGGACGTTGGACTCTATGCATCTGCGTACTGCTAGGCAGTCTGGCGATAGTGATCGAAACTCCAAGGAGGAGGACGGAGCTGGCACTGTTCCTACTGCCCAGAGCACTGGAGGCAGCCTGGAGCTTGGTGAGGAGAGGGCAGGGTCTGCGCAACATCCAGGGAGCGGACCAGTGGCTTTTCGCTGGCGCTATGGGCGCTCTACTGCTGTTCTACCAGAACGAGCCACAACTCATCAAGACCAACTACCTCTCAGTCTTCCGCTTCCTCTTCGGAGACAACTAGAGACCTGCTAGTAAGGCAGGATCAGTGCAGGTTCTCTATAGTTGCAAGCATGGCTTCCTTTTGGACTGGCAGTGAGGAAATTCGCCAGCTTTATAGAAGTCTGGCTAAGACTCGAGCCAGGTCTCGTACCGCTTCACTGAAGACTTTCTTCCTGTGCACGAGAACAACCCTGGGACTATCAACTTCACAATGTTGGTCTCAGCCAACAGGACAGACTAACCCTAAGTGGCGGAAGCCTTAGTCCGTTAGCTAAGGACTGTTGCCTTCACTAACGAACTCCTTCCAGAGCTCGCGCATGACGAGGTCCCCGTTAGGGCTGCTCTGCGGAACCATGTTGAAGGAGTAGCGATTGTTGGGGTTGATGAGGAGACGCCGGCCCAGGGCCTTCTTGTAGTTCTCCTCAGGCTGCCAGAAGTCCAGCCGAGTGCGCGGGTCCACCTTGAGTTCCAGTGTCTTTCTGAGACAGGCCTTGTAGAGGAAGCGTTCTTCTTCGCACTCCCACAGCTTTTCGCGGACTGCCTCAGGCAGCGGCTTGGCCCACTGGTACGCGTTGGGACCCAGCGGCCCTTTGATGTACTCCGGGTTATCCCACAGGTCCGGCCGCAGGTTGCCATCTGTGAGCAGGCGGGGCCATAGAGAAGGCCAGTTGGGGTGGAAGACTTGCACGTGGTTGGGCACTGCGTCTACAATGCACTCCTCGTAGGCCAGCATGTAGTCCATGCAGGGAGTCGTGTCGTGCACAGGCGGCACTGTGATGGGCACGTTCCAAGAGTAGATGCTCGACATTTTACCACCACAGCCTACGTGTCTGCACTGACTGCTGGTCGTCTCGGCCTTGTAGCTGCGCAGAGACTGCGACCCGCTTGTCGTCGCACCTTGGCCGCCGGCCAGGAAAGCTGCAGGGCTCAACTCCTTCTCTTTTTCTCTCTTCTTGCGGACATCCCCAAGCGCCTCCAGTCCGTCCACATAGGGCTCTCCCGAGTACAAGTCAAGGGTCTTCCACACTGGCTGGCGAAAGTCTCGACTATAGTGCGAGAACTCTTCCTCCGCTGCATCCAGTGACCTGTTTCTGTCTCTGAACTTATGCAGGATTGCAGCTCCCAAGGTGGGTGGATCCGCTGTGATGTAGCGCCGATGCGCAATCACTCTCGCTACTTGCTTGGGTCTGGTCTGGACAGAGTGACGCACGGCTTCCACTCTAGCACTTGCCCGCAACCAACTTACCCGGTTGTGAGGACTGAGGGAGTTGTAGGGCTCCGCGAGACAGGAGCGGCGGAATAGCTCTGTGGCTTGCTGCACTCGCATAGGGTCAGGAAGGTAGTGTCGCAGGTAGACGTTGTTAGCGGCCACATTTCGGAACTCGTGCAGGTCTGGGTGCAGTAGAGGGATGCAGCCTTCAGTCCCTTTCTTAGGCTCGTCCAGCCGGTGCTTGGGCGGAACTGGTCCAGGCTTGCGTCTGAGGTCGTGCCGAGGCTGATCATGCTTCTCTTTGCGAAACGAATAGAGGCTGTACATTGCTATGCAAATATGAGGCGAAGAATCAAACTGGAGGCTCCAGACCCTTTGCGGCAGTTGTGGCTGCAACTGGCTCTGCTGTTCTGTGCACAGACAGCTGGACTGTGGTGGAGTTTCGCATACTTGAGTGAGTACTGGACCTGCACTTCACTGGACGCGGTTTGCTTTCAAGTGCGCAAGTCCTTTCACTGTGTTGGCGCACCTTTGCAAGTGGTGTTCAGCTCGGCAGAACTTTCAGCCACTCTCACATGTCCTTGGGATAGAGGTGCTGCAGAAGTGCGCATCTGTGTGTTAGCGGCTGCTATGGGGCTATTCTTGCAAGCAATATACGGAGTGTGGGTGGGCAGCAAGCACTTCGTCCAGAATTCCATCCAAGGCCTCGGCTACCTGCCTCTCTTCCTGGGTCTCGTCACAGTCTTCGACGCTTTGGGAGCTGCTGCAGCAGGTGATGTCTGCAATCCACTCCCAGGACTAATAGGCACAGGCCAGTGCTGGTCCTCAGTCGCCCTGTACACTGCCCTAGTCTGCGGCGCTAGCACAGTTCTGACGTTGTTCGTACGGAGTGGACTGAAGAGCTGGGCAGCTTTGCAGCCTTTAGACGACCTGTAGCCATAGCTAGATGGATCCTGAGGCTGAGCTGCTCTTCAAACGGGCTCAGAAGCTTCTCTCGCAGGCGGGCTATCGACACGGCCGAGTACGAAGGCTACGGCAGCCAGGCTCCCACCAGTCCCTGGGAATAAGAGCGCCTGGACCCAGCACTCCTCAGCCAGTTCTACCTACTGACCTTTCCTTTGAGTCTCAGCAGTACTCCCGCAGTCCTCCCGCCTTCCGGAAAGCTCGTTACCTGCCGCCCCAGTCGAAGACACCAAGACCAAGGGGGAGCATACAGAGAGAGACGCCCAGACCTTCCGAGGAACCACACCTCGACACGAAAGACCGAAGCGAACTGCAAGGTCTGTTCCGCCAGCTGAAAGCGCAGGAACAGGCGAAAGTTGAGCAGAGCCTCAAAGCACAGTTCGACCACAAGGAAAAGCTAGGTGTCTTCGACGCTGAAACAAACCTCACAAGGCGAAAGACCTCTGCGCACTGTGCGCTGAGCCAGCGGTGCTGACCACTCAGTCTAAGACTCAGAGTCGCTCCTGTGCTCGCTCAGGCTCGCAGCCGGCTGCTGAGTGCCAAGCCGCCTTCCAGCCAACGCAGTCTGGACCTGCACGCTCTGCTACGAAGGCCGCCTTCGAGACAGGCACGCAGGAAGCTGGAGCTGGGCAGAATCAAGAGTCTGGCACTGGAGGGGTTGCAGGGCTTCCTAGGCTAGCCTGTTCTTGGAGGGGGCAGTTTCTCCCTTCTTCTCTTCGTCTGCAGACTTGGGAGCGGGCTGGGAGGACTTTAGGTCGCTGGGGAACACAAGGTCGTCTTCTTCAGCGTCTTGGGGAGCCTCGAGGGAGAAGGAGCGCTCGGAGGAACTGTGGCGCTGGGCTGGGGAAGGGGAGCGCCTGCGCAGTGGAGACCGGTGTCGACGCGGACACTCGCGAGCCAGGTGCCCTTTGATCCCGCACACATAGCAGTCGGAGTCCTGCCGACAGTCTTTGGAGATGTGGCCCTGCTGTCCGCACTTGTAGCAGCAGGCCGCTCTCACAGGCACTCTCGCCGCAGGGTCGAAGTTAGCAGAGCGACGGGACCACTCGATGTTGAGACACAGTCCACCCATGTTCTTGGCATTGAGCGCAGCGAAAGCGTCCTGTGCGTCTTGCTCGTCTGGGTACTCGATAAAGGCGTAGCTGCCCTTGTGACACACTGTGCAGGTGCCGAAGCGCTGGAACTCCGCTTCCAGCTCGCGCGGCGATACATGGCGCGAGACGTTGCCCACGAAAAGACTCATAAACCTTACTACTGGATGTCTTCGTCTTCAGCATCTGGCAGCGGCGCATTCTGCAGTCCCTCCATCTCTGCCTGCTCACGTGCCACAGCAGCGAGCTGCTCACTGTCCATGTGAACTTCTTGCTCCGCCAGGACCGGGGCTTCCACCAGCAGTAGATTGGGGTCGCCGGAAAGACGCCTCGCCAGCCACAGGAAGGGCTTCTCGAACTGGTAGTTGCTCTTGGCGGACACGTCGTAGTACTGCAGGTTGTGTCTTCGGTGGAAGGTTATTTGCTTGGCCTTCACTTTGCGCTCCTTGACGTCTACCTTGTTGCCGACCAGGACGATGGGGATGTTGTCGCACACGCGGACGAGGTCCTTGTACCACTTTGGGACGTTCTTGTAGGTAATGCGCGAACTGACGTCGAACATGATGATGCCGCAGTTCCCGCCAATGTAGTACCCGTCTCTCAGGCCTGAGAGTTTCTCCTGCCCAGCCGTGTCCCACACGTTGAACATGATAGGTCCGCGGCTGGTGAAGAAAGTCAGCGGGTGCACTTCCACGCCCAGAGTCGCAATGTACCGCTTTTCGAACTCCCCAGTCAGGTGGCGCTTGACGAAGGTGGTCTTGCCCACTCCGCCGTCACCGATCAGCACGAGCTTGAACTCCACTGGACGAGCAGCTTCAACCATTATTATTCCCGCGAGTCCTAGCCTCCCTATTTTTCCTACCGCTAGAATAGGAATTCAGCCTTTCCGCCTCAAAATAGGAAATCGGCTGTTCTTGCCTGCAGGGCTAGGTGCATAGGTATGGCTGCTCCGCTTGAGATTCCTGATAGGCTGAAGACTACGGACGAGTATTACGCTAGTGAGCAGCCTGGCCATCGCCGCTACCTGCTTGAATACCACGTTCAGCTGTGCGAGTGCCAAGACCCAGTCTGTCTGCACGCGCACAGTGCTGCTCAGCTCCGTCGTGTGCCTATGCTCACTGAAGGCGCCAAGTGGAACTACTTCCCACACAAGTGCAAGCAGGGGACTACCTGCAGTCGAGTGCTCTGTTCCAAATCTCATAACGACGATGAGGTCAAATACCACCCTACTGTGTATAAGACCAAGCAGTGCGCACACCCTCTCTCGCCCAGTTCTGTCTGTGTTGGCTTCGGCCTGCACTGTCCCTTCGCCCACTCCTCTGATGACCTCCGCTACAATTCGCGTTTCGATTCACCTGTCCGCAGCGTTCTACCCAAAGTGAGTGCCCCTCCCCTCTCGAGTTTCTGCCTCGAGCTGCTGCAAGGCCAGGCTGAGTTGGAGCGCCTGAGACAGCTAGTGCTGTGTGGAAACTGTGGACAGGCTGAAAAGGAGTGGAGACTTGACTGCGGACATCTGCTATGTGCAAAGTGCGGGTCGAGGGAACAGAAGTGTCCTAACTGTGGGCAGCCGGTCAGGACGCTGAGGGCGGTGCGCCTGGTCTAGGCGCCTTCTAACGGCTGGATAAGTTAAATGGCGAGAAGGGAAAACATCCACGTTACGCTGCGCTTCCGTCCACTCGGTCAGCGGGAACTCGAAGACGGAGAGAAGCCTGTCTGGGCACACAACAACGACACAGTCCAGCTCAGACCCGAAGTCGCTCAACTCCTGATCGAAACGAAGCGTCTGACTGCCGCACCCAAGTGCTACACTTACAGTAACCACCATACAGATTATTGCTTCGGAGGCAAGGACTCCAATCGCAAGGTGTATGAGACTGTGGCTCGCAGAGTGGTGATGGCCTCTTTGGAAGGGTACAACGGCACTGTGTTCGCATATGGACAGACTGGCAGTGGCAAGACCTACACTATGATGGGGTCAGAAGGAGCTGAGTTGGACCGCAGTCTGGGGGAATACACCCCGCGCACTCCGGATAGGAGGTCGGCTTCCCCGCTTCGATCTGCACGATTCATGACTCCCGACCTGCCACCCAGACCAGCCGGTCCCAAGGAAAAGGGCATCGTGATTTACGCGTTGGAGGACTTGTTTCAAACAGTCACTGCGGCCCAGGGGAAAAACTACTGCCTCACTTGCTCCTACTTCGAGATTTACAACGAGCAGGTGTTCGACCTGTTGGCAGACCATATCAAGGTGAGAGTCACTCCTTTGCCTATCTGCGAGGACACTGAGCGCGGGTTCTATGTGAAGGGTCTGAGCGAGTACATCACCAGTTCCATGGAAGAAGTGCTGCACTACTTGGAACGCGGAGAAGCCAATCGCCACTACGCAGGCACAGCTATGAACCACCACAGTTCCCGCTCCCACACTATCTTTCGACTCAACGTCACCAGTGTTACCACTGTCCTCACACGAGATCTCCGGCCGCCTGGACTCCAGGACTGCGACTCAGACGACTCCACTAATAACATCACCACTGAAAGCGTACTTAACTTTGTTGACCTGGCGGGAAGTGAGCGAGCCACCAGTCTGCAGGAAACCTTCGAACCCACTTCTCCGCTACGCGGAGCCTCTGGGAGCAGCAGGTCTCGGAGAGCCTGCTCGAAGAGTCCGAACAGTCTGGAGACACTGGCGACTGAAGGGAAGCACATAAACACCAGTCTCTTCTACCTGTGTCAGGTCATTTCCAAGCTTTCAGACAAGAACAGTCCCAAGTGCGAAGCCCACGTGCCTTACCGGAACTCCAATCTCACCAAGATCCTGCGTGCTTCTCTTGGAGGCAACTCTCTGACCTGCATAATCTGCACAGCCACGCCCACTTTGCCTCAGTTCGAAATGACACTCAGTACGCTCCGCTTCGGAGGCACAGCGCGCACTATCACTAATCAGGTCGAGGCGAACATCCGAAGCGACAAAAACGCGGAACTGCTGGCTGCCTACCAAAACGACATTGAGAAGCTCAAGCGAGAACTAGAAATATCTGTGCAAGGCGGCAGACATCGAGCCGAAGAAGCCGCAGTGGTGCGAAAGCAGCTGGAAGAGCGCATCTCCAAACTCACCCAAATGCTCTTCAACAAAATCACCATCACTGATCGTCCTCGTGAGCATGGGGAAAGCCCAGAGCTCTGGTGTCCCACCGCTGGAGACCTGCACATGTCCCAGCCTTTGCTCGTCTCTGAAAAGATCAGTCGCTATGTGGCGCCTCAGTCTGTGCAGCTGCGCTATGATGAGAAGGCAGTGCTTGCGCTGGCTCGGCTCCGCTGCTTAGGGCAGGAGCGAGGGCGAATGGAGGGGGAAGTGAAGGAGTTGAGGGAAACAAACAAGTGTCTGCAGGACTCGAAGTTGAACTTGAAGAGCGATTTGAAGAAATCAATCGCACTGTGCAGGAAGCTGTCTGAAAAGAAAGTCCAGTACAAACAGCAGCTCAAAACTGCTGAGGACTCAGTGAAACAGCTCAAAGCTCGACTCGAACTGCTGGAGCAAGGCAGCGGACTGGAGAGTTTGGGAGTGGAGCAGTTGGAGCAATTAGAACGCTTTTTCTATCACGGACTGGACTCAGTAAAGGTGAGTGCTAAGTAGAATGCACGCTTCAAGAAACTGTACCAGCGAGAAGACGAGGACTTAGAGAACAACCCTAGGAGAGGCAACGAAGACCCGGCCTTGTGGCGCACACTGGGGCTGTGCGAAGGCAAAGCGACCCTTGCAAAGAGTCCCGACTCCTCCGACTCCTCACTAGAGTTCGAAAGTTCCTTCTTCCAGTACCGCGAGTCCAAGCGAGACGAGTTCAGCGTGCAGGTGAGCCGCATAGAGAAGGTGGAGGACTGCAACCTCAGCACTTTCCTGGTGAGCGAGCTCAAAGATTCAAAACAAAGTGAAGTCTCTCTGCGCTGCAGCAAAATTGACATGGTATAAATGGACTAATTTGTCATGCAGCGTTAGTGACTCCAGTAGTGTGTTGGTCAAAGGTACTTGAAGTTATTCTTACTCTAGGTGTGGGCATTATTGTAGAGCACAGTGAATGCAGCATTCCATCTTGCCTACCTTCGGCCGGGGCTGGGCGGTTCCGAAAGTGTGCGGTCGTAGTGAAAGCCTCGACATGTCACTTCCCATAGAAAGCGCCTTCGAGTGAAAGCGCCCATGCCTGGCATCGTATGACACTGTGTCCATTACAGAAAGCATCATCGCAGGCGGTTCGTTGACAGTGCTAGGAGCATATAGTTCGTCAGGGGAAAGGTCCATACCGCTTCTTTCCACCACACCCACACAAAGGTTGTGTTTTCCTATATGTGCCAATTGCAGGAGGACCAAACTGGCCTGTGGTCCCACAACGGCTATCACTCGCTCTTCACTCATGTCCAAGCCGCAGTTCTCAAGCATCGCCCGAAGAACCTCTGTGCGTTCAAGGCGACCCTGTCGGAGACCTTGATGTGGGTCGAAGGCAATCGCGCCAGGATAGGCCCCTAAAGTATCGATGATTTGACAGCCCTGCAGTTCTGTCTCCAGACGATAGCTCTGAGGCAGAGTAGTATAGCCGGGGTCTGCGACAGGAGAGGGGTAAAAGGTTCTGGGAGTGGTGGGCAGCTGAAGTCGCCTCCACTCCTGCAGACCACCTGCGAGCACTGCTGTATTTTCGCGTCCCAAACTACGGATAAGCCACCACGCTTCACTTGCCACTTCCAGATCGGCTGCCTCATAGCACACAGCCCAGCTTTCGTCCTTGCGCACTCCGAGCCGCCGGAGACAAGCAGCCAGGTCTTGCAATGAGCTTACGTCTTCGAGCACGAAGTCACAAGCCCCGGGGATGCGGTCAAATACTTGCGAGTGAGTGCGGAGACAATGCAGAAGGTAGACGTGGTGTTGGTGTTGGAGCAAGTCCCACAAATACGAGCAGTCCATTTCCGACATTATTGAAAGAAGAGACCGTTTGGGAACTAGCTGGTTGGAAAGGGACTGAGGCAACTACTTGGAATCGCTGTAGAGTGGCTGTCAAACATCTTTCATAAGGACTTAATTTAATAGAGCTAAATTAGTAATTGAAGTAGGGATAAATAAGATTAAAAAATACGTTATCAATAAGATAGATATATTTGAGATGAATTCCAACTGCAGGAGGCCTGTATCAGAAGAACCCCTACAACGCCTCAAAGCTAGGCTTCGTCCTGCATATGACTACACTCAATTCCCCAGAGACTCTGGTGGCAGCACAGCAAATGCATGAGGGCAGACAAGTGAAGGCCATGTCCTGTTCTGCAGAGCTAACGACCTAATAATTGGGAGGCTGACTTACGAAGAAGGAGCAACTTGAAATTATTGACGTGGTGTTTGTGTCCATTGTTAGCAGCATGTGCTATAGCTCTCTTGTTCCCTGCAGCACATGGATAGTTTAGCACTGCACTTGATAACTGTGACCTTCCAAGACGTTGGCTTTGTCTCAGCTACTCTGCTTAGGCTAGTATGGGGTCAGTTGCACCTCACCAATGTACACTTTATCGGGGTTATTTCTCAAGTAGTGCGAACTGACTATATCAACGGAATTACCGTTTTCAATAGTTCTGCCGAAGTAGTCTACCAGGAGGGCTTTGTGGAGCTCCTTAACAAAGACGCTTATTTCAGTTTTTCCAAAGAATTCTTCCCGCAGTGTGCGCCTTGATGGAGTGCACTTCAGGTTCAACATCATAAAAGTGAGTTTAACTTAATTCAAACTGCACCTTTGAGTACAAATCGGCCACTATCATAAACTACTTTCCTGATTGGAAACAGGCCATTGCTACAAGTTCCTGCAAATAACAGACTGTGTGTTTTGTAATAACACAGGCAGGAATGGGGTTTCTGTGTATGCTTTAACAATGTGTTGCAGACAGTCCTGATTAGGAATGGTTCTTTTTTTTCTACGAGTATTCAGAAACCTACGAAGGAGTTTCTATAACAAGTGCTGGGTACAGTCCCTTGGCAAGGACAGGGCTTTGGAAGTATGTCAGCACAGTATATGCTTCCCTGCTAGTGCAATGACTATACAAGACTCCTCGTTCCTCAACTGCACTATAGGGTCGTACGGTATTCTACATATATCCCAGATGCTCAATGTGGTACTCTCCAATGTGACTTTCTGCGGACATGGTAATTTCGGGAATGTGGATGTATTTATTACACCTACCGTATTGCCCACAAAAACCCAGACAGCCACCGGCTAGTTTAAGCGCTGTTCCGCTTTCTACCTGCCTGTCTATCATTGACATCGCCAATGTAGACAACTTGTTTATA
>Ga0247837_1005409_pt1 | contig 19217 bp, 15 predicted proteins | sample LaCtaG_2_FD_187115 | JGI IMG/M metagenome (GOLD analysis project Ga0247837, IMG submission 187115) | Freshwater microbial communities from meromictic Lake La Cruz, Castile-La Mancha, Spain - LaCruzMarch2015_14.5m | ecosystem: Environmental > Aquatic > Freshwater > Lake | place: Spain: Castile-La...
TCGCATGCGTTGACGACGACGTCCACATCGGTGCGCTTGAGGAGCCGTTTGAGGAGATTAAACCTCGGACGGCTCTTCTCAATGGGCTTGAGATCGAACTCGTCGGGGATGATCGGCAGGCTCGCGAACGACCATTTGCCGCGCTTTTTATCAAGCTCGCCCGGCAGGCAAAGCTCAACCAGATGCCCGACCGCAGACGAGACAATGTAATCCTCGCTCTCGAAAAAGTCCCCGGTTTTGGGAACCTTGCCGAGAGCGCGTGCGAGGTCTGCCGCCACGCTGGGCTTTTCTGCGATAACGAGGGTCTTGCCCATGGGGTTTTCTCGGTGGTTGGAGGTAGTGCTCGACCCGATCGGCCAGGAATTGACCTGCGGGATGGCGGATTACAAGGGCCGCAAGGTAGAGGACACCCCCGCCGTTTGCAATGCGCTTGTATCAGAAAATCGAGGGCGGGAAGCCTGCTTATGCGGCGGTCTCATAGAGAAACCTCTGAAACCCGCTGAAGACTTTGCCGATTTCTTCCGGTTTTCCGAGATCTGCCACGGCATCGGTCAGTGAGTCGTGGTATTTGAGCCGGAGGAGCGGGGTCAGCTTGGTCTGATCGAGTTCCTCGACCCCCACGGACACGTAGTGGGACAGCACGAAGTCGAGGAAAGCCTGTTGTTTGGTGGTGAAATGAGTGGTGATTTCCACCTTGGCCTTGGCGGCCCGGTCCTCACGGGTAAGCGGCGGCAGGGCGTAGGCGACATGTGCGAGCACGTCGAAGAGGTCACTTTTCTCCGCATCGATGACTTTTTGCATCTCGGCCAGTTGGTCGTGGCCGAAGCCGCATTCGGCGAGACCTTCCAGCAACTTGGCGCGGGTATCCGGGAAGCTCCATAGTTGGCGCAATTCGTCCTCATCCTGAAAGAACTCGGGCAGCCTGCCGAAGAGCATCTCCATGAACTGTTGGGCGGACATCGGTGTTCCATCGGGATGCCAGAAGCTGGTCATCATCATGTGTTGAATCGTGCGCTCCTTTCCGTCGGCGAGCTTCACCTTTGCCTTCTTCTGACACACGCAGGGACGCTGACGACACTTCGGGCATGGATCCTTCGGGCATTGGCATGGCTGCTTTCCGCAGACCGGGCAGGGCTGTGGCTCAGCCCGCTCGCACTCGCAGGGATATGCTCCACATTTGGAACACGCTTCCGGCTCCGCAGGCTCCCCGTCCCACTCGGGATCGCTGAAATGCATGTGTGCCCACACGAAATCATAGATCGTGAAGTAATCCTTCCCGTCGTAGAGGCGGGTGCCGCGACCGATGATTTGCTTGAACTCAATCATGGTCTTGATCGGGCGCATCAGCACGATATTGCGGATATTCCGGGCGTCCACCCCCGTTGAGAGCTTTTGCGACGTTGTGAGGATCGTCGGAATCGTCTTCTCGTTGTCCTGAAAATCCCGCAAGTGCTGGTCGCCCAGATTTCCGTCATCGGCGGTGACTCGCTGGCAGTAGTTCGGATCTTTGCTCGTCTTGATCTGGTTGATGAGATCCCGGACGAGCAGGGCGTGGGCTTGGTTGGCGCAGAAGACCAGTGTCTTTTCGTTCTGGTTGATCTGGCCCATGAAGAGCTCAACCCGCTTCTTTTCACGTTCCCGGATTTCGATGCTGCGGTTGAAATCCTCCTCCTCGTAAATTCTTCCGGTCTCGACCTCTCCCTCAATCACCGTGTCGTCCGGGGTGTATATGTATTTATCCAGCGTCGTGGAAATCTGCCTCACCTTGAACGGCGTGAGGAACCCGTCGTTGATGCCATCCTTGAGCGAGTAGGTATAGACGGGCTCGCCGAAGTAGGCGTAGGTATCCACGTTGTCCTTGCGCTTAGGCGTGGCGGTCAGGCCGAGTTGCACCGCCGGGGAAAAGTATTCGAGGATCGCCCGCCATGTGCTCTCGTCGTTCGCCCCTCCCCGATGACATTCGTCCACGACGATAAAATCGAAGAAGTCCGGCGGATATTCGCCGAACGACGGGCTTGGCTCCCCGTCTTTGAGCGGTCCAGACATGAAGGTCTGAAAAATGGTGAAAAAGAGACTCCCGTTTTTTGGGACCCGTGCCCTCCGCCGGATTTCATCCGGGGAAATCCGTACCATGGCATCCTCCGGGAACGCCGAAAACGCATTGTAGGCCTGATCGGCAAGAATGTTCCGGTCTGCCAGAAAAAGGATTCGCGGGCGGCGGGTCGGTTCGCGGGTGAGGTTCCACCGGCTCTGGAAAAGTTTCCATGCAATCTGGAATGCAATGAATGTCTTGCCGGTCCCGGTTGCGAGTGTGAGCAGGATGCGTTGTTGGTCGTTTGCGATGGCCTCCATGACCCGCTCAATGGCGATGTCCTGATAGTAGCGGGGCAGGAAATAGCCTCCCCGGTCCTCGAAGGGAACAGCCGCAAACCGGTCCCGCCAGGCATTCGCCTCGGCGAATGTCCTGTTCCAGAGTTCGTCGGGCGTCGGATACCGGGCCTCCCCGCCCTCCTTCCCAGTCTGCATGTCGATGCCGTAGATCCCTTGGCCGTTCGTGGCGTAGGCCCACCGGAGCGCCAGTTTTGTGGCGTAATCCTTTGCCTGAGCCACGCCCTCGGTCAGCGCCTTGTCGAATGCCTTCGCCTCGTTCACAGCCAGCTTCCGGTTGCGATACTCCAGCACGTAGTCCGCTTTCAGCGGCTGCCCTCGCCGCCCATGGCCCTCGATGCGGCCGGGGGCAATGGGATATTCCCGCAGAATCCGGCTGCCTTCGACCACGCCCCAGCCAGCCGCTTTGAGAGCGGGGTCGATATGTTCGGCTCTGGTTTCGGCTTCGTTCATGGGATTTGCGTTAAAGAAAGGATCACCCTTATTGTGAACGTGTTACGGCAAGCGCATCGTCTCTCATCGGTTTGCTCTAAAGCAAAATTCACCACGGATCGAGACTGGACAGAGTGACGTTCTTGAACCAGTATCCAGTCTCCCATGGCCGTGGTGCATCCTGAACCCGTAAGCGAAGATTTCAATATTGTTCTGCTGGGCTCATTCAACCCCGATTGGTTTGTTCGGCACGGACTCGCCGCCAAGGTCGTTGTTGTGAGTCGGGATGTGACAGAATTCTCTCTAAATAATCCAAGCAAGTGACACACCTGGAAAAATGGGAGGGTTTCGTAAGTGAAATCCTCCCCGATGGATTCCGCGCAAAATTCCGCAAAAACTCCTCTGACTTCAAGGAGGTCGTAGCCGAGTTTGCCAACGAAGAACTGTCTGATGATGATCGCAAAATTCTTGCCGAAGGAATGCCACTGACTTGGTCCATCACCCTTGAACGCCGCAATGGCAGGGTTCAACGCTGCTCCGTGTTGGCCATTCAGCACCAACCATGGCAGGTTCCCTCAGTTGAAGAGGGGTTTTTGAATCGCTTGAATGAATGGATACGGCCCGGCGACACTGACTGCGCCAGTCGATAACGAAATTGGGTTTTCTCTTTTCGGCCCAGGATTCGGTGGATGTGCTGTTTGCCATCTCGGATTCGGCGGCTGGTTTGGGGACGCGAAACCTCGGTAAGATTCAGAGTTTCCGGTGAAGGCCTGGTGCAGGAGCGACTTCTTCAACGCCTCCAGCCATCGCTCTAAAGAACGGGAACGCCCCAGACCCGGATATCAATCGGGATGATCTCGCCTTCGGCCGAGACAAAATTGTCAGAACGTGCATCGCCAATCCAGACCTCAACCGGCCAGCCGGCATTTACCTTTTTCCATAACCAGCAAGATTTCCTGACGGCCACCAGCTCCGCTGTGGCAAGAAAATCGTCCACCGCATCCTGTGAAGGAGGATCGCCTTGAATGAACTTCTGGCGGGAGACAATCTGCCCCGACTCCGTCATGCCAATGGGTGCGGGGGCCGTGGAAAAGAGTTCTTCCCACCATTGCATGCGCAGAAGGTATTCGGCAGGGGTGCTGTCAAACTGAAAGATCCGATTCTCGATGATCTCATAATAGTCCCCGTAAATGCCGGGCCGGGTAATCTTCACGACTTCACTCGACGCTCCATCGAACAACACCAGATGCTCGGAGCCTTCATCGAGGCGGGTCAGCCGCATCTCCGTCCATTGCGTGTGCGGGCAGCCCTGAACCCATCCCAGCAGCCGACCGGCTTCCCACTTCTTCTGCCAGTCTATTTGGCCGTTCCGATCAGCGTGCGGAATTTCCGGGATTGAGCCAAAGCTGCCGACAAGGAAATCGAGCGCGGTTGAGCTGCCACGGCAGCTTTTACACGGCCACGGACGCCAGCGAACGAGCGGATGGTCCGCCTGTCCAGAAAGATCTCCTGTTTGGTCTTCGGCATGGGTCATACTTCTACGATCACTCAGGCGGTGGGTCAAGCGGTGAGACGCTAAAGGGCTCCGGTGAAGGCTTGGTGCAGCAGCGACTTCTTCAACGCCTCCAGCGCGGCGACCTTCCGCTCGTAAATGCGGTCGAGGCGTTGGGTTTGTTCCTCGAGCGAGTCGAGGGTTTCAACGAGCGCCTTCTGTTTGGCAACATGCGGCCAAGTGACCTCAATGGGATGAACTTGATTGCGATTCAGAGCAGGGTTTGCCGCGCCCGAATCCAGCTTCTTCACATCGAGTCCTGCAAAGAGGTAATAGACGAACCGTGGTGAGTTCCCTTTGAAGTCCTTTACCCATAGTGTCGTGTCATGCGGCCAGTAATCGCTCTCCAAATAAAAGACTTTGCCCAAAGTGCCCTTTCGACCAATCACGACACCCGGACCTTTGGCCATCGCCTTGTCGTGATAGCTCTTGATGCCACCGCTCGACACGACTGGCACTTCGCCAGTGTTCTGTTGGCCCTTCGTGATGTCGAAACCACGCTGAAGCGTTAGTTGGTCGCCAATCGTGGTCTCCACCCACCCCGGGCCGCGCTGGGTGAAGACGGATTGGAGGTGGCTTTCGAAGAGGGCGCTGGCGTTTTGGAGGTTCTTTTCGGCGTTGGCTTTGGCGGTGGCGAGGCCCTCAAACGCTTCGTCCAGCAGGCCGACGATCCGCTGCTGTTCCGCCAGCGGGGGGACGGGAATCTCGAAACCGAGCACGTCGTTCATCTGAGCGCGTGGCATTCGTGCGCCGGTGCAAGTTGCGTTGATGCGGTCGCACGTCTCATCAGCCAGAAGCCAGAACAGCAGATAGTCCCGCGAGAGTTCGGGGCGCGGCTTGAGCGGGAAGATTTCCGTTGAGCAATGACCTTCGAAATCCGGCGCGAGTGCCTTGTTCAAATACGGCCGGAGTCGCCCGTAAAGAACGTGCTCATCGGAAAACCGAAACGTCGCGCTTTTGACAGGCTGCGGATCGCTTGAGCCGACGAAACGAGCGGTGTGAGACTCGATGTGCTCAAGCCCGACGTAAGGCAGCCCGCTATGGATGCCCTGCACTTTGTCGAAAGCGCACACGTCACCCAGCTTCTTTGTCTGCCACCCCTTCTTCATCGCAGCGCCTTGATGTTGCCCGGCACTTCCGCGCTCTCGGCGCGGTGGCAATTGGGAATTATGGGAGTAAGGGGAAGCATGGGAGTTATGGATTTTGGCTTTTCCCATACCTCTCAGTATTCCCCTGATTCGCATTTCGCTTTGCGAGGCGGGCCTTGAACATCCGCTCGCGGAGACCTCCCTGCTCCAGAAAATCTTTCTCTAGCCGTTTGAGTTGCTGGTCGAGCAGGTAGTTGGTCTGGTGAATGAGGCAGATGGCGATGTTGGCGATGACCTCCGGCGGACGCGTCTCCAGAAACTCGCGGTAAAGCTCAAAGGTCTGCGGGGTCTTGCGGCCCAGCCGCCGGACAAAGAGAGCTTCCTTGGAGTCCTTTGCCCAGATCGGCTGGTCGCGCACGCGGAGGAAGTCGCGGAAGTCGGCGAGGAGTTCTTCGAGACTCGCGCGACCCACGCTGGTGAGCTTGAGCTCGGTCTCCTTGGAAGTCACGGCAGCTTTGCTGCCTTCGAGGATGTTCTGTTTGCCCGAGCGGGCCGATTGGATCATCTGGTCGATGGTGCGATCTCCCCTGGCGAGATACCGGTGGGCAAAACGAAAGGTGAGGTCGTAGATAACCTCGGCTTTTTGGTAGGAGAGGAGGGTTTGGTAATCGCCACGGGGCGGGATGATTCGCTCGGGGTCGGGGGACGGAGGCAGAGGATGGGAAGCATGGGAGGCAGGTTTCCCATGACTCACATTCCTCTCATTCTTCCCATCGTTTTTCATAGCAGCCTACTGATGTTGCCCAGCACTTCCGCGCTCTCGGCGTCCAGCGCGGCGATTTCGTCCATGATTTCCTGCGGGCTGCGGTGCGCTACTTCCTCGCCTCCATTGGGGTTCTTCACGGACAAATCAAACGTCTTCGGGTCGATGGCCGCAACGTCCACGCTCCAGCTTTTGGGTGAGTCGGCTTTCGTCTTTTGCAGCTCGATGAACTCGGCGAGGTCGGGATCAGAAAGCGGGTTGGTCTTGCCCATGTTGCGGCCGGGGTCGAGTTGATAGAACCACACACTTCGTGTGCTTTTGCCTTTCTCAAAGAAGAGCACCACGGTCTTCACTCCCGCGCCTAGGAACGTGCCGCCGGGGCAGTCCAGCACGGTGTGGAGGTTGCATTCTTCGAGGAGCTTTTTCCGCAGGCTGACCGAGGCGTTGTCCGTGTTGGAGAGGAAGGTGTTTTTGATGACAATGCCCGCGCGGCCACCAGCCTTGAGGATTTTGATGAAGTGCTGAAGGAAGAGAAACGCGGTCTCACCGGTGCGGATGGGGAAATTTTGCTGCACTTCCTTGCGCTCCTTGCCACCGAAGGGCGGGTTGGCCATGACGATGTCGTGCCGGTCCTTTTCCTGCACGTCGGCGAGGTTCTCGGTGAGCGTGTTGGTGTGGATGATGTTGGGCGCTTCGATGCCGTGCAGGATCATGTTCATGATCGCAATGACGTAGGCGAGGGACTTCTTCTCCTTGCCGAAAAAGGTGCGCTCTTGAAGGAAGCGGTCCTGCGCGGTGGTGCGCTTGGGGTTCTCCCGCTTCAGGTGGTCGAATGCCTCGCAATGGAAGCCAGCCGAGCCGAGAGCACCGTCGTAGATGGTTTCACCCAGCTTGGGGGCTACGATCCGGACGATGGCACGAATGAGCGGTCGCGGGGTGTAATACTCGCCGCCGTTGCGCCCGGCGTTGCCCATATTTTTGATCTTCGCCTCGTAGAGGTGCGATAGCTCATGCTTCTCGGTCTGGGACTGGAAGCGAAGGCCGTCGATGTGGTCGATGATCTCGCGCAGGTTGTAGCCACTCTGGATGCGGTTCTTTATCTCCCCGAAAATTTCCCCAATTTTGTATTCGATGGTGTTCGGGCCGGTGGCCTTCTGCTTGAAACCGTGGAGGTACGGGAAGAGCTTGCCGTTGACGAAAGTGATGAGGTCGTCGCCGGTTTGGGCGGTGTTGTGGTCAATCCTGCCGTCTTTGCCTCTGGGAGCGGCCCACGATTCCCAACGGTAGGGCGCATCGAGGATGTGATCGTATTTCCTGCCGTCCAGGGCGGCTTCAGTCGCCTTGTCGTTTTCAAGGGCGTCGAGATATTTCAGGAAGAGCAGCCATGATGTCTGCTCGGTGTAGTCAAGTTCGCTGGTGCAACCGGCGTCTTTCCAGAGGACGTCGTCGATGTTTTTGAAAGCCTGTTCGAACATGGGTAATATCAGCGCGAGGAGGTTGGGAAGGGACATCGTGGCGAGCCACGGATTGGGTTGACCCTATATCCGTTCCGGGATGACCGGGCGAGAGGATTTGGAGGGACTTCGGCCAGCCAGCGCATTTTGCGAAGCAAATATTTCTAATCCGGCGGCGCTGGCACCCATTTCTCATCGGCTCCCCTTGCCCACAAACCCACCCTTGGCACCGGCTCCCGCCGGATTAGGGCTACATTGTCTTCACAAACCTTCCGCCAGGCAGGGATTTAACAATCCGGCGGATCTCGAGTGCCATGAGAGCGGAGGACACCGCATGGCTCGGGAGGCCGCTGCGCGCGACGACGTCATCCACGGAGGACTCGCCGTCGCCCAGCGCCTCAAAGACCGACTTTTCGGAGGGGGTGAGCGAGTCCGGGAGGGGAGGTTTTTGGAGGTCGGGCTGGTTGGAAAAAAGGAGCCCGAGATCGTCGAGGATATCCTGGGCCGATGTGACCAACTTTGCGCCCTGTTGGATGAGGCGGTTGGTTCCGATGGATTGCGGGGAATCGATCCTGCCCGGCAGTGCGTAGATTGAGCGGCCTTGTTCTCCTGCCTGGGTGGCGGTTATCAGGGAACCGCTGCGCCCGCCTGCCTCAATGACGAGGAGACCGAAGGACATTCCGCTCACGATCCGGTTGCGGATCGGGAAAGTCTGCCGGTCGGCCCCGGTCAGCATGGGAAATTCGCTGATGACAGCCCCCGACGTGGCAATTTTCTCGGCGAGGGCGCGGTTCTCCGGAGGGTAGATCGAGAGGAGACCGCTTCCGATGACGGCGAGTGTACGCCCCTTGGCGGCAAGTGCTCCCTGGTGCGCGGCGGTGTCCACCCCGCGTGCCAGGCCGCTCGCAATGGTCACCCCGGCGTAGGCAAGTTGGTAGGAAAGTTTTTTTGTGCATTCGGCCCCATAGACGCTCGGCTTGCGGGTGCCGACGACTCCAATCGTTGCGGCATCCCTGGGCGAAAAACCTCCCAAGACATAAAGGACAGTAGGCGGGTCGTGGATTTCCTTGAGCGAGGCCGGGTATTCGTCATCACGGATGGTCAGGATCTTCGCACCCGCCCTCGCAGCGCGTTCGAGTTCCGCCGGGACGTCCACTTGGGCCTCCCAGCCCGCAATCGATGCGACAACCTCCGCCCCAATCCCCTGAACTCCCCGCAAATCGCCGCGGCTTGCGGAAAGGACGGCCTGTGGTGTGCCGAAGCGGTCGAGCAGCGCGCGCACCCTCACCGGCCCGAGCTTGGGAATCATGTTGAGAGCGACGAAAGCCTCGGTTTCGGTCATGCATGGGTTGTTATGCCCGGGGCGGCACACGTGCAAACATTTCCGCATTGCAGAGGGAAGCCGGGCCTTTTAGCTTCTGCGGGATGCCAGCAGCCAGTCGTTCGCAGGCCATCACCAAGGAAGATTTTCTCAAGTCCTTTCGCGTGATGCTGATCGCCCGTGTCCTGGAGGACAAACTTGCGAGCCTCTACCGCTCGGGGTTGATCCGTGGCGGGGTTTTCCTCGGCAAGGGCCAGGAGGCACTCAGCGTTTCTGTAGGGATCAACCTGCACAAAGGCGATATTTTTGCCCCCCTGATCCGCGACCAGGCGGGCCGCATGGCGTTTGGCGACACGGTTCTTGACACCCTCCGGACCTACCTTGGCTCTGCCCTGGGCTCCATGCGGGGACGGGATGGAAATATCCACCGCGGACGCCCGAGGGAGGGATACTTTGCGATGATCAGCCACCTTGGCGCGATGATTCCAGCGGTATCGGGGGCCCTGCTTGCAAGGAGGCTGCGGGGGGAGTCGGATGTTGTCGGCGCAACATGTATTGGCGATGGCGGCACCTCGACCGGCGCATTTCACGAGGGACTCAACGCGGCCGCCGTCGAGAAACTCCCGCTCGTCATCGTCGTAGCGAACAACCAGTTTGCCTACTCGACACCCACCGCCCGCCAGTTTGCCTGCAAAAACCTTCTCGACAAGGCCGTTGGCTATGGAGTCGCCGGTCACCAGGCAAACGGCGTGGACCTTGAGGATTGCCTGCGCGTTGTAGGAGGTGCCATCCAGGCAGCTCGCGAGGGCGGCGGTCCGCAGCTTGTGGTGGCGGACTTGCTCAGGCTGGTTGGGCACGGGGAACACGACGACGCGGCTTACGTGGGATCCAAACTCAAGGCTTCGGACCTTGGACGCGACTGCCTGGTTGTCGCGCAGGAACGCCTGATCATGAAAGGCTGGGCCTCTGCAGAGGATGTTGCGAAGTGGAGGAAGGAATATCAACGGGAGGTGGATGAAGCGACCGCACTGGTGAGACGTGAGCCTTCGCCCGACCCTGCGGATGAAGACTGGTGCGCCATCTCCGAGGGGCGGCTTGCGGAAAGCTATTCGACATGAGCGCTTCCCGTGGAATTACCTACCTGGATGCGATCCGCGCCGCCCAGGCAAAGGCGCTAGCCGATGATGCCCGCGTTTTTATCTACGGGCAGGACGTCGGAGCTTTTGGGGGAGCCTTCAAAGCGACAAAGAATCTTGCCAAAGAGTTTCCTGGCCGTGTTCTTGACAGTCCGCTGAGCGAGGATGCCATCATCGGGATGGCCATCGGTGCCGCAATTGAGGGAATGCGACCGATCGTCGAGATGCAGTTTGCGGATTTCTCAACCTGCGGCTTCAATCAGATCGTCAACCACGCCGGCACGCTTTTTTACCGGACGGGAGTTCCCTGCCCGATTGTTGTGCGGCTTCCATCGGGCGGTACCGCAGGCGGAGGCCCCTTCCACAGTCAGAGCATGGAGGCACTCTACGCCCACTATCCGGGCCTCATCGTGATGACCCCCGGCACCGTGGAGGATGCTTATGGAATGATGCTGGAAGCTGTCGCGCTCGACGACCCGGTTCTCTTTTGCGAGCACAAGTTTCTATATAACCACCTCAAAGCCGATGCGCTTCCTGAGACCTCCCTGCCCGTGGGCCAGGCGCGGCTCGCCCGCGTGGGCCGCGATGCGACCATTGTGACCTATGGAGCGATGCTTCACGAATCCCTGGCCGCGGCCGACACGCTGGAGGCCGACGGCTACCGCATCGAAGTCGTGGACCTGCGGACCGTCAAGCCCATCGATACCGACACGGTCCTTGGTTCGGTGGCGCGCACCGGGAGGCTGCTCTGTGTGAGCGAGGCCTATCCGTGGGGAGGGGTTTCCGCCGAGGTGGTGGCACGGGTCTGCGCCGAAGGGTTCGGGCTTCTGGACGTACCGCCCCAACGCCTCAACGCGAAAGACACTCCGGTTCCTTACCACCCCGACCTCTGGTCATCACACCGGCCGACTGCTGCCGCAGTCGAGGCTGCCGTGCGACGACTGCTCGAAATGTAATCCCTATGGCCAAGATCCCGATCATGATGCCCCAGCTTGGCGAATCCATCGCCGAGGCCACCATTGTCCGCTTCCTCAAAAGCGAGGGCGAGAACGTAGAAACTGACGGCCACCTCATCGAGGTCGAAACCAACAAGGCCGTGATGGAAGTCACTGCGCCATGCGCGGGCAAGCTTTCCGGCCCGTTGGCCGAAGAAGGTTCGAGCTACCCGGTGGGTGCCATCCTCGGGCACATTGAGGTTTCAGACGAGGAAGCCTCGCGACTTGGACTCTCCGCTGAGGAACCCGAAGCCGGGGCTCCTGCGCAAACCAAGGGCTCGGATTCTCCAAAATCCAAGCCCCTTCCCCAGGTGAAAGCAACGATTACGGGCCTCCCGGTTCCCGCTCACGCGGGGGGCGTGAGCTACCTGTCTCCCCGGATGAAGGCCCGCATGGCCGAACTTGGTCTCCACGCAGCCGATGTTGCCGGCGTACCAGGAAGCGGTGCGGCAGGACGGGTGACCATCGACGATCTCGAGCGGTTTCTGGAGGATCTTGAGCGCAACGAGTCCTCGCCGGCCTCTTCCATGCGGGTGGCTGTTGCCGATGCGATGCGCCGCAGTTGGACCCGGCCGCTGGCAACGGTCGTCCTGCCCGTTCGCCTGGATACAACCCTCGCTCACCGCCGCAAAAACGCCCCACACAAGGCCGGGCTTGCTCTCTATGCTTTGCGGGCGCTGGCGATCGCCCTCGCCGAACACCCGGCTCCGGCCGGACGTCTCATCGGAGACCGTATCATTCACCCGAGGTCGATTGACATCGGCTTTGCCGTGGAGGCGGTCGAGGGAGTTCTGGTTCCGGTGATCCGCAACGCGGACCAGACCCCGCTGTCCGAGCTAATAGCCCGCTACGACCGGCTTGTGGCGCTCGCGCGCGAACGCCGCCTCCCCGCTGCCGAAACCGGTGGCTCGATTGCCACGGTTACAAACTACGGAGTTTTCGGCCTCACATTTGCCACACCCATTCCCCTGCCCGAGCAGACCCTTCTCCTGGGCATTGGGGCGGGACGCATCGCTCCCCATTGGGATCCTTCGAAGAAAGAATTCTCACCTGCCACCGAGGCGGCATTCACTCTCAGCTTTGACCACCGGGTTTTGGACGGAGGAGCCGCCGGCCGCCTGCTCAAAAGGGTGAACGAATTACTCCACTCGCCCGAGCAATTGTAAGCGAGGCACCGCCTCTGACTTTGGCGCGGGGTGGGGGGGAAAGGGCGTAGGAGGCAGGGTGGGTGGCCTCCCTTGTGCCTCGCTCGGAATTTTTCCTTCGGAAAAATTTCTATTCCGGTGGTGCCGAAACCGATGCGGCCTGGGCGACAAATTCGCGCACCAGATATTCGTCCTTTGTGGGAGGGGTGGCCTCAACTCCGCTGGCGACATCCGCCCCGTAAGGTCTCACAATCCGCAGAGCTTCCCGAATATTGGCAGGATTCAACCCTCCTGCCAGAAAGACCTTGCGGTCCGGGTTGGCCAAAACGAATTCACGGGCGAGATCCCAATCCAAGCGGTGACCAGTGCCACCCCACTCGCCGGGCCGGGCGGAATCAAGGAGCAGGTAGGGAGTCTCGTAGGAAAGGGCAGCATCAACGGCTGCCGTATCCCCAAGGTGCACGGCTTTGATCCACGTGTCGAATCCGCACCCCGCACAAAGGCCGGGGGATTCGTTCCCGTGAAACTGTATTGCGTCAAAACACTGCGCGTTCCGGAGCACCTCAAGTTCTGCGGTACCAGGGTTCACGACCACTGCCACACGATCAATTTTTCCCGCCAGTGATTCGGCAAGAGCAAATGCCTCCTCCGGCCTTACATACCGCTTCGAGCCGGGAAAGAGGTTGATTCCGACAGCGTCGGCCCCGGCGGCGATTGCAAATCCCGCGTCGATCGAAGTCGTAACACCGCAGATCTTCGAATAGAACCGCCCCGCTCGCCTGGCTTTGAGCATCAGAAAGTGCGGCCTATTCCACTATCCGGGCATCCGCCCGTTTGATCTGCGGGTGGTGGGTGATCGCGTGGTAACGCCCGTCGCTGGAACGGAAAATACTGCTCATCGCCCAGCTGACGAGACTCACAACAACCGCCCCGAAGAACGCACTCCAAAATCCCGCGACGTTGAACCCCGGCACCAACGCGGAGACCAGCCAAAATAGAAGGGCATTCAGAACCAGAATAAATATCCCCATCGTGACGATGATAAACGGCAGGCTGAGGAGAAGGAGCACCGGACGGACCAGCGCATTGATTATCCCAAGAAGCAGGGAGGCACCGATCAGTGGTCCCCATCCGCCATAACTTACCCCTGGCACAATATGCGCCGCCACAAAGACGGCAAGCGTGGTGACCAGCCACCGGATAATGAATGCTGCCATTCCCCCAGTCTAGCGTCCCTCTCTCCGGTTTGAAGTTTATTTTTGCACGAGGGGCCTGCATCGGTCATAAAGGACTCCAATCCAAAAAAGCCATGCCAAAAACAAAATCCGAAGAAAAGACCCGCAAGGACGCGGGAAAAACCGGGAAGAAATCCAAAAAGCCGGAAAAAGACTCTGCTGCAAAGTCGCTGGTGAAGGCCGCCAAACTCCCTCCAAAACCCAAAAAGGCAACCAAGTCGAAGGGTGCCATCACGAACGATGAAATTGCATTGCGCGCTTACTTCATTGCCGAGCGCCGCACAAAAATGGGATGGCACGGAGACTCGACGAGTGACTGGGTCGAAGCCGAAAAGCAACTGCGCAACGAAGCCGGACGTTAATACGACCGTGCGGGTTTCCGCTCCAGGGGAGCGCTGAGCCGCCATGCAGCGCGTTCCCGGGGAGAGGTGGTTGCTCCAATAGTCTTTTGACCTTCCGCGAAGCGGAATTTCAGCAGCTTGTCTGGCAGGGCCACCCCTTCTCTCCCAGGATTCCCATTCCAGAGAATGCCGTTGATTCCAACTCCGACAAGCTGCTAGGGCTCGATGGAAACCGGGCTGATCCCCGATGCCTCGGCAAAGCCGATGAACTCGTCCGGATGCGCTTCGAGCACCGCGCGAAGAACAGCCGAGTCATCGGAATAGCCTGCCGACGAGACCTCGTCAGGAATGATATCCACATCGCGCAGAAGGTAGCCGAGTGCAAACACCGCTTCGGCTGCCGCCGAAAGATCCCCACAGCTGTAGGCCCCTTCAAGAACGTCCTCCACATAACGCGCCAGAAAACCCGCCTGCACACGCAAATGCGGAAAGCCCGGCGCGTCAACCGTCTCCGCCTTGGCTTTCACAAAGGGGATTTTTTTCAAAAACTCCGCCATCGAGCCCGCGGTGAGCCGCTGCCCGCCCCGTAAAACGAATTCTTGAATCTCACTCATGGAGCAGATCCTATTCTGCACTTGGCCGCGCGGCAAGGTGCACTTCTGCCAGAGGCCGGGTCCATTTTTCCAAAGCAAAAGGGGCATTTGCTGAAATCGCTATAAACTCCTGATACTGAGTGGTCGGGCCTACAGGATGATCCTGCCTCTGGCAGGCTCTGCGAGTTTGGCCCGCCTTCGGCGGAGATGGGCGGGCGCTGTCGCGCGGGCAGTCGAACGGCGTTCGAACCCTGCCGCCCCTTGCGTTGTGCTACGGCCTGCCAAGCCGAAGCCTTGGCGAAGGCTGGTCGGGCCGACAGGATGATCCTGCCTCTGGCAGGCTCTGCGAGTTTGGCCCGCCTTCGGCGGATGTGGGCGGGCGCTGTCGCGCGGGCAGTCGAACTGCGTTCGAACCCTGCCGCCCCTCATCGTTGTGCTACGGCCTGCCAAGCCGAAGCCTTGGCGAAGGCTGGTCGGGCCGACAGGATTCGAACCTGCGACCTCTTGAACCCCATTCAATATGGTCAACGGAGGGAATGCCCGGAAACCAGCATAGATACTACCTTATTTAATTTCATTCATGCGCATTCCAGCTTGTTTTTAGGGCAATAAGGGCAATAGCATTACTCCATGTCCAAGCCAATCTCGCTCATCCCCAATCGTTCCACCTGGACTGGAACCCGTCAATGGTCGGTAAACCTTCCGGCAAAAGTCTCCCCGAACGGCAAGCGAACACGGCACTTTTTTGAGACAAAGCAGGCTGCCCTGAATTACTGCGAAGAACAGCGCATCCGGCTGATGAATTTTGGCGTGCAGGGGTCGACACTTCTTTCGCCCGGCCACGTTGATCAGGCCGCCAACGCATTGGAGCTCCTGAAACCACACGGCGTCAGTTTGAACGAGGTTGTTCAGGACTGGCTGTCCCGCAAGCAGGCGGCGGAAGCCTCGGTCACCTTTGAGTCGGCGATGGATTCCTTCATGGAATTTCGGAAGCGCAGCGATTCCTACACCCGCAGCATCCGGCAGACGAAGAACCGCCTCACTGGTCTGCATGGAAAATTACTGAACCAGATCACCCCAGCAGACCTCACGCGGGCGATGGATGGCATGACGCCATCGGTCCACAATTTCACGATTCGCATTCTTGGCGGCCTGTTCAACTTTGGGGTCAAACGAAACCTGTGCGCTTCCAATCCCACCAAAAAACTCGACCTTGCCCAGCAGGCTCGGAAGGAAATCGAACTATACACACCGCAGCAATGTGCCAAAATCCTTCGTGCCGCAGAGCAGAATGACCGAGAGCTGGTCCCGTTCCTTGCCCTCTCATTTTTTACCGGAATTCGCCTTTCGGAGATGCAGCGTTTGGAGTGGAGCGCGGTTGACATGAAGGAGAACTTTGTTCGCCTGCCTGCCGCGATCACCAAGACCAAGCAAACCAGGCACATTGATATTTCTGCGCGTCTCGGTGAGTGGTTGACCCCTCACAAAAAACAATCTGGAGCGATTGTTCCCTGCTCGCCAGACGTGCTTCGGAATCGTATGGAGGCGCTTCGTTCGCAGCACAACATTCCCACAATCAAACACGGTCCCCGCCACTGTTTCGCGTCGTACTGGCTCGCCCAGCATGGCGACATCGACCAGCTCTGCCGGTATCTCGGGCATGATGATCCAGGGACAACATTTCGGCACTACGCCAAGGCGGCAACCAAGCGCGAAGCGGTGAAGTTCTTTGCAATCATGCCGAAGAAGAGAAAAAAGCCTGCCAAGAAGACGTCTACCCGCAGCCCCCGCAAACCATCAGTATCACGGGAGAAGTGCACTGGTGTCTCGAAATCTTCAAAAGTCGATAAGTGAAGCCCTTTTGAATTTTTGCCAAAAAATTTCTTGCGTGGTGGTAATCTTCGTAATATTGAGAGTGAAGCGGGATACTCCATCGATGCTCAGTCAAGCCACGGACCGCCGCCTTGGGGAAACCTAGGCTCTACAACACGATAGCCCTCTCGGGGCAAATTCAGTGCTGCGGCGAGAGGCCCGAAGTAACCGCAAAGAACAGCCAGTTAATTCTGGTCAGGAGGTTAGTACATCAACAAGGACAGCGAAAGCGCCGGCTGGCTTACGTCTGAGAACTTGCGTGCGCGTCTCAATCTTCCATCCACGCGCTTAGTGGACGAATTGAGGCGCAAGCGCAAAATCCCCTACGTGAAATTTGGCTACCGTACCATCAGGTTCGAGTGGACCAAGGTTCAAGCTGCTCTGGCGAGGCTCGAAATCCGCGAGTTCGGAAGATAACCGTCGCGCCCACGATTCATTCACAAATAGATGCCAATAAGGCGACCCAGAAGGTCAACCCGTGCCCGGATCTACTGAACGGCGCGGTGACAGTAGAAACAAAGCCTCCGCGCAACCGCTGAGGGCAAAATCAAATCAACATGTCCGAAAACACATCATCAGAAATCAATGCCACGCCATTGGCGATGGCCAAAACCAGAAAACTCATCACCACGGTCGCTGATCACGAAGTGGCAGATGGGGGCCACCCAGAGTTGGTCGCCATCGAGACGCAGATTCGTCCCGAGGCCGTGAAGAGGGAGGAACGCATCCGGGATATCATCACAAAGGAGCTCCCGGCGGCAAGGCTCAAGGTGATTCATTTGCTTCAAGAACTTGATACAAAGAACGCTTGGGATAAGGACGACTACGTCGAGGCCCTTAGAAAAATCATTGAGGCGGAGGGGCAGGACGGCATCCTTTTAAGGATCGTGAGCAAAGTATTGCCACATGGGAGGAAGTTGGCCAAGGCTCGGAGAAAACTTGGATATCACGGAGAACAGATTCTCTTGGAGCATGAGGAGGACAATAACATCATTCTCTTCCATTTGACTGAGGAGGATTTGCCGTAGGAATCGACCGGATTGCAGTCAAGGTTTGTGAGCAGATGTCGGCCATAGGGCTTGCATCGCGATTTGCGCAATGGCCATCGGCAGAAATGTCGATGGCCATTAGCCACCTCTCAACTAACTTTAGTGAAACATTCTTCGCTGAAGATTGTTCTCAAACCTTAGCCGGACCCCCTTGACAAATCGGCAAGTTGGGCGAGGTTGCCGGTTCAATATGAAAATTTTCAGCAATGAAAAAGTCAGCGCAGGAAGTGAAGGCTCTCACTTCGTAGCGGGTCCAACTAAACAACCAGAGCCGCAAAGAAATTATGACAAAAAGACGAGATGAAATCTCAAAGTTAAAAAAATCCGCAACCGTAAGCCAGGCGTCTGCCGAAAGCATCGATCAAGTCGGTGCTCCCGATAGAGGCCAGCGAAGAAAAAGCAGGATCAAAATTGCAGAAATCCGTGAGTTGCTCGGGAGCAAAACTATCCTCCTGCCAGTAAATCGCGGTGCGAAAAAACCGGCAGACCCCGGTTGGCAGAATACAAAAGCCGAGGTCATGGCTGACCAGGCCTACCTGGCGAGACTAAACTCCGGGAATGTGGGCGTCCTCTTGGGCACGGCTTCTGACGGACTGTGTTCCATCGACATTGATGACGACGATGGGGTGGAGCCGTTCTTGGCTTCTAACCCGACGCTCAGAGGGTCCCTGCGCTCGAAGGGTGCCCGTGGTCAGCAAATCTGGGTAAAGGTGACGGGGGATTATCCATCACTCACCCAAATCAAGAGGGTTGATGAAGCCAAGTGGGGCGAATGGAGAGCTGATGGCGGGCAATCCGTCATAGCTGGAGTGCACCCCGACGGTATGGATTACACGATTCTCCACAGGGCAAAGCCGGTCGAGTGCAAGTTCGCTGATATCAATTGGCCTGCGGGTCTGAAGCTCCCCTGGATAAAGACAGACTTCGAGATGATGGTTGAGAACGAAGGCCAGCCGTTCACAGTCTCAAAATCTGGAACCGTGGCGCTGACCCACATGTTTTTTGTGAAGAAATATGCGCTTGAGCACATCGTCAAATACGACTCGGGTTTGGCCGAGTTTTTCGAATACGAAGCATCCACTGGCTTGTGGCAGAAAAAGAGCGTCGAGGAGATCAAGAAGCAGTTTCATACCGATCTCGGGGCCGTTGCGAAAGAGACTGGTCAGGCCGGTATGTTCGCCAAACGAAACGATGCAACGGCAACTGCTTTGGTCGGGCTTTTGAAATCGATGGTGCAGTGCAGAGATGTATTCGCAGAAAGGATACCCGCTATCCATGTGAAAAACGGCATGATCGTTTCAGAAAGCGACCAGATCGTTCTGAAAACCTTCCATCCGGATTATCGGTCCCGCAACATGTGTCCTCTTGAATATGACGCGAGTGCCGAATGCCCAAGATTCAAGCAGGAGCTGTTGGGTAGCGCGTTGGACGGAGACGACATCACACTGCTGCAGAAGTGGGCTGGCTCTGTTCTATTGGGTCGCAATTCTGCACAACGCATCCTGCTTCTCACCGGGACAGCAGGTGGCGGTAAGTCAACCGTCATGGCAATCCTTGAGAGAACAATTGGGCTGGCGAATGTGTCGCAGCTTCGCACAGAGCAGCTAACGAATAGATTCGAGCTCTACGGTCTCTCTGGCAAAACGCTACTGAGCGGCAAGGATGTGGCAGCCGATTTCCTGATGCAGAAGGGAGCCCACGTATTGAAGGCACTTGTTGGAGGCGATTTGATGGAAGCCGAGAAGAAAGGATTGAACCAGCGCGTGCAGCTTCGTGGTGACTTCAATGTGGGGATCACTTGCAACGCCGACCTGAACATCAAGCTGGAGGGCGATACGGATGCATGGCGCAGG
>Ga0247837_1005415_pt1 | contig 19199 bp, 12 predicted proteins | sample LaCtaG_2_FD_187115 | JGI IMG/M metagenome (GOLD analysis project Ga0247837, IMG submission 187115) | Freshwater microbial communities from meromictic Lake La Cruz, Castile-La Mancha, Spain - LaCruzMarch2015_14.5m | ecosystem: Environmental > Aquatic > Freshwater > Lake | place: Spain: Castile-La...
TGATTGATGAGGCGTTTCACACGCTCCCAATCTACCAATGGCCCTGCAAGTTCCATATGCACATAAACAGCTTTGCCACCAGCGAGTTCAATGGCTGGCACATAGCAATCGTAGGCGGGCTCTAGCACTATTACTTCATCGCCTTCTTGCACAAGGGCCATTATTGCTGTGAAAATGGCTTGGGTTGCCCCCGCTGCAATCGTTATTTCCTCTTGCGGGTCGTAGGTGGCAGAGTAGAGTTCTTCCACTTTTTTGGCAATGGCCTCGCGCAAAGCCAACACGCCTTGCATGGGTGCGTATTGGTTGTGGCCAAGAAGCATGTGTTCGGACACCAAATTGCGCAAGCGCTCAGGAATGCTAAAATCGGGGAAGCCCTGCGAGAGGTTTATAGCACCATGCTCGCGGGCTAGGCCGCTCATTACGGTGAAAATGGTGGTGCCTACGTTAGGCAGTTTGGAACGAATAACTCCCGGAAATCGCATGGGGCAAAGGTAGAACTATGAATTACGAATTACGAATGAGGAAGTACGAATTATGATTGGCGACTGACGAGGATTTGGAATAGGAGTCTTCAATTATTCCGTTCTACAATGAGCTCCCTACGGTCGGTTTGGCCTGAAAAAGGCCTACTCAGACTGACCAATCATTGAATGAGGATTTCTGATTTACGAGGCTCTTGTCGTAAAAGTTTTCTTTCACTAGTTCATCCTCTTCGCTTGTTCTCGGAGCAAAAAAAAGGGAGCATCCGCCTCGCGAATGCCCCCTTTTTGGGATAGGATAGCACTGAATTAGCGCACTACCAGCTTTTGGGTTAGTTGGGCGGTTGCGCCTTTCACTTGCATCATATAAATACCAGTGCTTAAGGAAGCAACATCCACAGTGTGGCGCGATGTGCCTTGTGGGACATTAACTGCTGCGGTAAACACACGCTTGCCAGCCACGTCAATCACATCTACTTGCAACAACTCCGATTGTTTGAGGTCGAGGGTTAGGGTTACATCGCCAGCAGTTGGGTTTGGTGCAATAGATAGTCTTCCCAATAGCGCAGCTTCATCAATAGACGTTGCCTCGCATGGTCCATTGGGTTGGGCAGTGTAGGTAAGGGTTTCGAAGTCGATGTAGCATACCCAGTTTACGCTATCCACAAACGGGTTGCGGTTGCCTTGCTCGGATTGAATAAAATCGTTGCGGGCAATTTCCCAGTCTGATGGTGGATCTTGCCAATGCCATGCTTTAAGCACCTCTTGGTCTTGGCCGTATTGCACTAGGAAGTCGATTGGGTTGGGCAATTCCCATGTGCCACCAGTTCCGTTCCATTTCACAGCCATATACATTATGGCACGGGCGGCATCGCCTTTGTGTTGGTCGCGGGGTTCGTACACAATTTTTCCAGTGGCATCCAAACCGTAGGTTGCATCTAAGAATGTGCTGGTCACATCTACCACCTCACCCAATGGGCGATTGCTGCGCACTGCGTTGGCATTGTCTTGATGCACGGGGAATAGGTTGAACAAATCGGAATACTCTATGCCTTCTTGGTCTGGAAAGGTGGGCATCCAGCTATGTGGCCATGAGTGCTCGCGGCTTAGCACATCCCAAAAGAAACTTCCTGAATACATGTATTGGAACCCAGAGTACACATCCGTAACCACTTTTTGCCCTCCAGTAGTATCGCGCGAAGCGAATTTATTAATTACAATTGGAGCGTAGTTGCTATAGAATGTTTGGTCGTAGGGGCTGCTTATGCGGTCTTGCAAATCGGTTAAGAAGTTGGATGATGTAGCATCTACACCCGCGTAGTAGCCGCCCATCATATTGCCCAAGGTGTTTGCAGTAGAAATGGCTTGTCCAGCAGTAAGGTAGTTTTCGTAGCCGCCTTCGCCATTGAAGGAATATGCATGAAATGTGTAGGCAGTGCTTGCCACATTGTAGGAAGGACGGAAGCTGCCAGCAGCACCAACGTAAACCACTTGGGTAGATGCGTCAAGGTAATCGCCTTTCACGTAGGTCATGCCATCTTGGGGTTGAGCCAGTGTGGTTGTGTTTATACCTCTAAGCACAATATACTTTTCGGCACTAGGATTGGCCGCGCTAAATGAAGCATCATATCCATACGATGTAACGTTGGTAAACGTAACGTTGCTGGGTTGAGCAGTAGGCTCTGTGGCATAATCTCCACCAATGCCGTATAGGTTTATTACGTAGGTAGCCTCATCGCCATTTGCATCATCGTTGCCAATGGTGAGCGTTGCAAAACGAGAGCCTTGCGCAGCTGTGCTAAAGTTGATTGTGAAGGCAACATTAGATGCAGGAGCAACAACAGCTGGCGCAGAAATGCCGCTTAATGTGAACTCACTTGCATTTGGCCCAGTAATTTGAAGGCTAGAGATATTTAAATTGCTACCAGCCAAAAGATTCACGTTTTCAATAGTCATAGGGGTAGTAGCTGCATTGCCTACAAGCAACGTAGACCCATTAACCACAGATGCATCAGCAGAGCTTACGGCAATTTCTTGCGCATTTGTTGGAACCTGAGCAATAAGGCTAATCTCGTCCAACGACACATTTCTGCCGCTCTGTTTCTCGGTGAAATACCAACGAATGTAGCGTGAGCCAGCAGCAGGAACATCGGTGTATTGCACATAGGCATTGTTGTCGATTTGGCTACCTACAAGCTCGCGCATGGTGGTCCAAGTTGTGCCATTTGCCGATTGCTGCATGGTAAAAATATCATTAGTAACGGCTGACCCTTGGCCTTTGATGTAGTAGGTAACACCTCCACACACGTCATTAAAGAATACCTCCACATATTCATCATCGCCATCTAGGCGGCAAGCGGCACTCACTTGGCCTGTGGTATAGCGGGTATTGCCCGGCACGTTGTCCAAACTCTCGGTCCAGCCATTGGGGGTTAAATCATCAAAATTCCAGGAGGCTGGAAGTGTGGTTTGACCTTGAGCCAACGAACCCACTAGGGCAAAAGCTAAAAATGTGGTAATCTTTTTCATGTAATTGGATATTGATTAAAATTTGATTCCTACGGTTGCGGTCCATCTGCGGCCTTGTCCCATAAATACTTGTGCTCCTGTTGCGTCAAAGGTCTGCGAACTTGTGGCATTATTATCGGCATCGGAAATATAAACGTGGTCGGTGATGTTAAGAACGGAAACCCGTAGGTTGATGTCCATTTTCTTCAGTTTGATAGTCCATCCTGCGTGAACATCAAACAAATAATACGCTGGTATTTTCCACGACTGGCGTCCTCCATTCTCACCTTGCAAATCTATAGGTTGAAATTGCGCAAAATAGTTGTCGAAATAGGTAATCTGCCCTTTGATGTAGACATTCTCGATGGGCTTTATCTTGATGCTTCCAGAAAGCTGAAACTGGGCTGCGTCTCCAACGCGCACGCCATCTACATCCACCGTAATGGTATCGATTGGTACATCGCTACCTTCTTGGTAGGAGTAGGCCGTTGATTTCCCCTTCCATCGCCAATCTCCATAAGAGACCAATCCTTCGATATCGAAAAACCATGGGGTGCGATACACTCCATCAATCTCAATACCTCGGTGTTCCGAACCAATGTTGGGCAATGAAATAACAGTTGGGGTTCCTGCGACCACTATTGTAGTAGCAACGGACCGATTCTCCCAAACGGTATTGTACAAATTTAGATTGGCCGTCCACCGCGGATATCGAATGGAATACCCCAACTCCACACCCCAAGAAAGTTCACTTTTTACTCCCTCTACGAAGGTGAATGAGTTGCCAAAATATACATCCGTAATAGTTGGTGGACGAAGGAACAAGCCCCCATTCACAAACACATTCATGTGATTATTTATGTTGTAGTTGACTCCAGCTTTGGCAGTTGCGCCCCAATAATTTACCCAATCTGTTGAGGCAATTTGCGCCTCTTTGCTATTGACGGTGTATTGCTGGCCATTGTAGGTAATGGTGTCGTTAATATCCAAAACCGTACGCATGGTAGTATCGGACAAAACAAGGTCGCGCTTGCGGTATTGGTCTTTTCTGATGTAGGCATTATAGCCCCCTGAAACACTTAGGAATCCTGAAAATTTATTTTTCTTGAACTCCAATTGCCCAAAAACACCTCCTGTATAAACGGTGGTATTGGCGCGAAATCCAGCCACATCGCCAACTCTTTTGACCGCATCAAAATAATTGTAGGCGTCTGGGGCTGGGTTATAAATAGCAGCGTAATCTCCTCCCAACAAATCATAGGGAGTGCTGTACTTTTCTACCCAATACGAACGAAGATCAACCCCGAACGACATTTCCCACGTATCATTGAATTGATGATTGACGGTTGATATAAGGCCATACCAATAATGGTTGTTCATATTGGCCTGAATGAAGTTTTTGGACTTGTATTGGCTTGTGTCATTTACCAAAGTGGTGTCGTAGGCTGGAACGAATGCGGTTCCTGTTATATTCTCATCATACAATTGGTCGAGTGCCAAATGACCGTATTGGTCAAAAATGGTATTTCCTCTCAATCTTGTGCCTCCACCTGCTCCAAATGAGCCATATACGATATTGGAAACTGCCCACTTATCCTTGGCCCAAAAATGTTTTAGGTTTATGATAGGTTTATGGTAGAAATTCTCCGCCACGCTTTGTTCCTCAAATTGAGCGTTCGGGTTGTTTCTATCGCGAATGATGTTTCCCCATTGTTGATTGTACCTTCTGCCATAGTTGCCGGGAAGTCCGCTTGTGACCGATGGATGGTCCATATTTACTCCCAATTTCTCTGCGTAGGCACGATCATAAATATGAATTGATTCCTTAAAACTTCGCGTTCCTCTATTTTGAGGAGCGCCCATTCCTGTAAGGCTAATGGTGTGATTCTTTATCTGCTTTTGGATTTTCATGAAATAGAAAAATCGGTCTGCACCTGTTCCTTCCACCCACCCATCTTGATGGTCGTATGCAAATGCCGCAGTAACGCCCCATCCATTCTTTAATCGTCCAGAGTTGTAGCTGATGTTGGTTCGGATAAGGTTGTTGTTTCCCACTGTGACAGAAACTTCGGAAGATTGTTTTGAGGTGATTCCAGCTGTTAGAATATTCATGCTACCACCAACGGCAGGAATAGCTAGTTTACTTGCTCCCAATCCCCGTTGCACTTGAATTCGTTGGGTTACGTCATCCAAACCAAACCAATTGCTCCAATACACCCAGCCGCTTTCCATGTCATTCATGGGAACGCCATCAATCTGAACAGAGATGTTATTCTGGGAGAATCCTCGGATATTAATGCGCGTATCACCTGCTCCACCACCTTGCTGGGTAGCATAAACTCCTGGAGTAGAATTCAACAACATCGGAAGATCTTGGGAGCCCAGTTCTTCCTTGATTTTAACTGGATCGATATTGGTGAAAGCCACGGGAGTTTCGCGGTCAAGAGCCATGTCGGCAACCACTCTCACTTCATTCAAGGTTGTGTTACCTAATGCGAAATTCACTTCCAGCTGACCGCCATTGGCTTTAATCTCACGCGTTGTGGATTCGTAACCGATGTAGGATATCCGCATGGTATAGCTGCCATTGGCCACCTCGATGGAGTACTTTCCATCGAAGTCGGTGACAACCCCTTTTCCTTCAGCAACCAACACGTTGGCGGAGATTAGAGTCTCTCCAGAATTGGCATCTTTCACCACACCGTAAACACGGGTTTTTTGAGCGTGAACAGCAGTTGCGGTTAGAGCAACCGCCAACAAAACATAAAGAAAACGTGACATTAAACTGGAGAAATTATTGGCCCAGCATCACTTTGCGAGAAATTACGACCCCATTAGTCAAGGTCACTCTCACGATATACATTCCTGTTTGAAGGTGTTCTAGAATCAGCTTATGATGATCCGTTGCTTGGGTAAACATCACTTGGTCTTTTTCCTGTCCGATGATGTTAAACACCTGAATTGACTTCATATTTTGCGAAGTTGAAATCATCAAATGTTTGTCAACAGAAGGATTGGGGAACATGTTCATCTTGCTCACTTCTGCCTCATTCACGCCAACATTAGCGCAAGTGCAATCGTGCCATCCAAGCTCGGTGAAAGTGTCCTCAGAAAGACTATCCCACTCTGCCTCCACTATGAAAGCTGCAGGATTAGCAGTCACCCCATTCCTTACGCTGGCCTTTCTTACCAAAGTCTTTTGGGTGGTCCACCAAGATCCGTTCGCATCGCTCCAAGCCGTTCCTGGATCTTCACCAATCTTTCCTATCAAATCCAAGATATCATCAGTTCCTTTAATCAATGGCACCGCATCATCTCCATTGAAATAAAAAGGAGAATTCGCCTGCACATAAACTGGGTTTACAAACGTATCGGCCACTGCCAATAACGCTGCATCCACAGGTTCTTCAAAACCGGTTCCATTTTGGTCGCGCTTATCTACCACTATTACATAGGTACCTAAAGAAGGGATACTCCCTGATAATTCTACCAACATAGGTGTTCCAGAGCCATCTCTAAAACGACCTACTTTATAACCTGCCAAATTGATGGCTTCCGAAGTTGGATTGTATAGTTCTAAAGCACGATTGTTTCCTGTACCTACAACGTATTCGGAGATAAACACTTCGGAACAATCCTGAGCCTGAGCAATAAGAGTTATGGAGCAAAGAGAAAGGGCAAGTAGCTGTTTTTTCATTTTTAAATTGTGCGTTTGATAATGCGACAAATGTAGGAGATTGACCTTTACTTCAATGCTGCTTTGAGTCGTTGAGCCACCTTTAATAACAATTCCTTTAAACGACACGAAGAAAGGATGTACCATTAACTTTACCGTGTACTTGCCCAGGTGGCGGAATTGGTAGACGCGCACGTTTCAGGTGCGTGTGCCGTAAGGTGTAGGGGTTCGAGTCACCTTCTGGGCACTTAAAAGTTCTGATGCAATTGCGTCAGGACTTTTTTTGTGTTAGATCCGCTTTAATGCAAGATAAAAATCTTCTTTAGATGTCATTTCCGTTTTATGTTTCTTGGTTTTGTCCTTGTAACCCAATAAGTGAAGCACCCCATGAATCATTACTCTATGAAGTTCATACTCGAAGGGAATTTCTAACTCCTCAGCATTTTCCTTTACCCGATCTATGCTGATGAACAAATCGCCTGAAATCAAATCGTTTTCTGTGTAATCGAATGTGATGATATCGGTGTAGAAATCATGCTTCAGATGCTCCTGATTTACTTTAAGTAAATATTCATCTGAACAAAAAATATAGGTTATCCCACCAACTAATTTACCCTCGGCCAATACCGTTGCAGCTATCCAATCCTCTAGCTGCTCGGCATGTGCTAGAGTAAAATCGACCTCTTCATTAAAGAATTCAATCATAGTTTGGTGTTAAACGAAAAGACGCCCATGGAAACTAATCCAAGTGCGTCTTGCTGCAATGCGTTTTTAATGCAATTATGCCATTTTGAAAACCATTTCTACCGTAGCTCCATTATCTGAAAAAGCCACATTATCCGCCAAATTTCGCATTAGAAATACACCACGACCGCTGATTTTTTCCAAATTAGCTGGATCAGTTGGATCTGGTAGATGCTCATAATCGAACCCTTCTCCTTGATCCTTCACTATAAAATGGAGGGCATGATCTTCAGTGCTGTGGAATTCTATATCCACCTTTTTCTTAGGATTTTGAAGGTTTCCGTGATTGATGGCGTTGTTTACTGCCTCAGTTAGGGCAATAAGGATATTTCCGTAGTAGTCCTCATCCACCTTGAATTTGGAGCATACATCATCCACCAACTTTTCAGCCATTACGATATTGTCGGCCTTTGATTCAAAGTTTACGCTCAGCTTTTCCATTTAGCAGATTATTCGACCTGCTTCTTGAAGTACTCATCCACTTTACTCCGATAGAACGGATTTAGATTGGCGGGCACTGTACGAAGCAATTCAGTTTCGTTGTTTTTCCGCCTTTTATACTCAAAATAAATTTCAGGGTTACCGAAGTCTTCATCTTTGGCTTCGCGCGACTCTCTGCGCTCTTCTTGCTCGCGTTCTAGCTCTGCTTTTTCGGCTTCCAACAGTTTTGTTAGAATCTCCTGCTGGCGCATCATGGTTTCACGCGTAATCTGCTTGTTCACAATGTCGGTTTCGGTTTGCTCCATTTTTCGACTGAGGTCGTCCATGTCGCCACTGCTGCCTTTTCCGCCAGTTTGCTTTTTCAATTCGTTCTCATACTCGCGCATCATTTGGCGAAGCGCTTCTTGCTGGGCAGCCATTTTTGCAAATTCCTTGTTCATTCCTCCCATGCCGCCTTGTCCGGGTTTGGTGCCTCCGGGCTTTGAACCTTTTTCTTGCCCACCTTTCTCCATACCTTTTTTCATCTGTTCCATTTGTTTGTTCAGTTGCTCTTGCAACGAACGCATGGTAGACGCAGATGGCTTTTTTCCTTTTCCAGGCTTTTTGCAAGAACCACTTCCCGAAGCCTGTGCCATGGCTTGCTGCATTTGTTCAATGCTTTCGCTTAGCAGCAAAGCAAGATTATTGATTGATGTTAGCGCTTGCTGCTGGCGCGATGTTGCTTCTGGAGTTCTGCGTTCGGCCATAGAACGTATTGCCTTGCCCATATTGCTATTAACCGAACGAATTTCGCGGTTCACAATAGTTTCAATTTGGGGCACGCGCTTGCTTAGCGCATAAAGTGAATCTTCGATGAGCTTACTATCGTCCTTTAGCTTTAGCTGTTCTCGGGCCAGCTCGGTGTAGCGTGGGTCGTTTTGGTTGGTCTTTTTGCCAGTTACCATAAGCTTCTCTTGATCAAAACTTAGCGTAAGAAGATTATCTACTATTTGGCGAAGTGCATCTATATCTTCCTCTTGGGCTTCTTGCTGCATCTTCGACATCATATCGCTCATTTTTTGAGCCATATTCTCCATTTTCTTGGCTGCGTTTTTTTGCGATTCAGATGCCTTTTGTTTCTGATCTTTTTCCAGTTGTTCCTTGCTTTTTTCTTGCTCCTCGCTTACCGATTCTTTTTCCTCCTCAAGGTCATCCATTTTATTTGGTCGCTCGAGTTCGCTATTCTGCTTTTCGAGGTCATCCATTTCCTTTTTCACCTCGTCAAATTCCTTGCTGAGTTCTTCTTGTTTCTCGGCAAGTTTATCCTTGTCGCTTTCTTTTTTTTGCGATTCTTCGGAAAGCTTGTTTTGTTCTTCAGCTAGTTTTTCAAGACGTTCTTTCGTTTGCTCCAGTTTCTGCTCAAACTCAAGTTGTTTGAATAATTCTAAACTTCTATCCAATTCTTTCTCCAAATCTTCGCTGTTCAACTTCATGTCTTCCATGAGTTCTTGCGCCTTGTCTTTGGTCATTTCGTCCATCATCTCTTCCATTTTCTTGAAGAGTTCTTTCATCTCATCCGACATTACCTCTTCGAAGAGTTTTTCTAGCTGCTGCTGCTTTTCCATCAATGCAGGGTCAAACTGCATAAACTCATTCATTTTAGAGTTCTTCTGCTCGTTTTCTTGCTTGAGGCTTTCCACTTGTTTTTTCAAGTCTTTTTGCATCTCAATCAAGTTCTTCATTTTGGCCTTATCTTCCCAAGTGAGTTGCTGCTTGTCGAGCATTTCCTTTTGCATTTTACCCAACTCCTTTTGCATTTTCTGCGCCATTTTGACGGCTTCAGAAAGTTCGTCCTTCATTTTTTCACCTTGGGCGTCATTCTCTTTAGCCAGTTCTCCGAGCGTTGGCAAGCGATAGGTGCGTTTGTCCGTACGAGCCGATTTGCTACCGTTAACACCATCATTATCCCACACTTCGAACCAGTATTCGAGCACATCGCCAGGGGCAAGCGTCATGCGGCTTAAATCCCAGAAATGGTAGAAATTATCGTTGGTTTTACCCTTGGCTAATGATAATTGTTGCTCTTGAATGGCCTCCTCGCCTTGACCAGTGCGCACTACGCGATAGCGAAACCGCAATGAGGTGAATCCATAATCGTCCTTGATTTGCCCATTGAAATAGAGCCGTTTGGCATTAACCGAATCGGGTGTTTCTTCGGCTGCAATGCTTGGGTATAAATCGGGAATCACGCCAATGGTGTAGCGCAACGAATCTGCATTTTTGAGAAACGCATTGCTGGTAAGCACCGCATAATCTGTGCTCATTTTGAACCGTCTGGCAAACGAAAATCCATCCTTATCAATGCGCTGTGGCACATAAACCGAATCGCGCATAAGAAAGCCGAGCTTTTCTGTGTCAGCTGTGCGAAATTTCCAAGTAACCTTGGTTCCCGTTGGAATGAGCAAATCGCCACTATTGGCGCGTGTTTCGTTTTTTCGCCCAGTGTAAGCAGGATAGTCCAACTGCATTTCAAAGGCCAATACCGTTGGTTTTGGAAACACTTTTAGCTCGAATTCCTGCGAGCCAAATCCACTACCAAAAAGCTGAAAAGTTTTATTTTCGCGCGGCTGCCTAAAAGTGAAAGCAAACTGGCCCGTGCCATCCTTCACCATCATTTGGCGCGCACCATCCACTTCTATATATAGGTCGTTTGGCACTTCATTGCCTTCAATGCGCACCTCAAGCGGAAAATCGCGGAGTGCAACGGTTTCTAGTTTGCTGTTTACAACTACAAACCGAAAAGGGGCCATGTCTTCAAAGGCTACACCATGCCTAACGATGCGTGTAGTGCTATCGCGTACCATACTTGGGGCAATAATGAGCAACATAAGCAATGCAAGGGCCGGAGGCAGAGCAAACTTGAGGAAGCGTTTGTTTTCCCTCAAATCAATTGCTGCCACAAATGGCACAGGTCGTAACTCGGCTGTGCGTTGCTCAATGCTGGCCATTAGCAATTCTGAACCAGCACCTGAACCGCCCGCCATGCGTTGCAATTGAAGCGTGTTGAGTAACTTGTCGGCTATGGTGGGGAAGTGTTTTCCTACAATGATGGCAGCAGCATCATATTCGAGCACCTTACCTATGCGTTTTAAATGAACCGCTGGCAAACCAACCCACATACCTAATGCAGCTAGCGCTGTGCCAATAAATGTGTAGAATAAAATGGTGCGGGTGGCGGTGCCAAAATGACCAAAATGCTCCATCACCGCGAGTGCTACAAACATCCCGACAATAAGACCAGCGCTAAGCAAACCACCGCGTATTACCTGATTGAGGTAATATTTGCGAATGAAAGCATCGAGCTTTTCTAAAAGAAGGCTTTGTTTCACTTGACTTACCATTTAATGCTAACGCTTCGAGGCAATGAGTGTTTTTGGCAGGGATGCAAAGATACGTGTAAAGAATAGGTGACTTAAAGTGGTCATTATTCAATTGTAGGCTCCAAAATTTTAGTGGTGAACTACTATATTTGTGGTAACTATATTAGTATTCCATGAGAATCGTTGCTCTTTTCGCTCTCTTAACGTTATTATCAATCTCGGCATATGCCCAACGAACTACACCCGTTGGCAAATGGAAAACTGTTGATGATGCTACCGGTAAAGTAAAATCTGTAGTGGAAATATTTGAGAAGAACGGCAAGCTTCATGGCCGCGTGCTCGAACTATTCGACCCACCTAAACCCAATCCAGTTTGCGAAGAATGCGATAAAGCTGACCCTCGTTTTGGGAAGCCCGTGAAAGGAATGGAGGTAATTCGAAATATGGTGAAAGATGGAGAAGAGTGGGCTAGTGGCGATATTCTTGACCCAGAAAACGGAAAAGTGTACCGCGGAAAAATCTGGGTAGAAAAGGGCAAACTTCAAGTTCGAGGGTACATTGCTTTTCTATATCGCACCCAAACGTGGTTACCTGCTAGTTAAGCTTTCTCCAAGGCTTCGATGCGCTGCATTACCTCATAAGCCTCAGCTGTTTTTTGGTCGCTTGCCGAACGGTTGGTGTGAGAGAGTTTGTATGCCTCTTCAGTTAGTTTGTTGTAGCGCTCTTCTAGCAGTTGACGCTCGGTTTTTTTCTTGAAAATCTGAAACATGATTTTATTTTTGAGATGTAACCACAAAAGCTTCCCGTTGTTCAAAAAGCCGATAGAATGCTCACCACATTCGTTTCAAACTACTCTTTTTGAGAGCGATTAAAACAATGTCTGCACAAGGGCTCGTAGCTATCCTTTTCTCCTAGCATTACCAGTTGTTCGCCTGCTTCGAAACGGTGCGAATGGTTGGCTAGTTCGCCACATTGCATGCAGATGGCGTGTACTTTGGTTACATACTCTGCTGTGGCAAGCAGATGGGGCATTGGCCCAAAGGGCTTACCGAGATAATCCATATCCAATCCCGCTACAATAACGCGGATACCCTGACTTGCAAGTTGGTTGCACACTGCCACCAGTCCATTATCGAAAAACTGGGCTTCGTCTATCCCCACCACATCTACATTATCGGCTAACAAAAGAATATTTGACGAGCTTGGCACCGGAGTACTGTGAATGGAATTGCTGTCGTGCGAAACCACAGCATTATCATCATATCGCCTATCTATTTCCGGTTTGAAAATTTCAACGTTTTGGCGCGCAAACTGAGCACGTTTCAATCTCCGTATCAACTCCTCCGTTTTGCCCGAAAACATAGAACCGCAAATCACCTCAATCCATCCTTTGGTGCGGTGTCCGGTGCGCGAATTCTCTAAAAACATGCTTTGGGTAAAGAAGTTTGGTCTGTACTTTTGGACGGTGCCGAAGTAGGCATATCCACATCACAAATCTAACGCAATTGCGTTAAGGCATTGAATTGAAGGCATGGCAGAATTGAAAAATTTGAGCGAACAACTCCAACGCATTACAAACCGTATAGCGCAATTTTCAAATAATCCTTCGGCATTAAGTCGCGACATGGTGCTGGAGGAACTGCGCAACTGCTATGATGTGGTGCTGCAAATGCCCTTAACCCAAGAGGTAAAACAGCCTATTGTGCCAGCAGCAAAGCAACCCGAACCTGCTGCACCAACTCCAGTTATTCAAAAGAATGAAGAGGAACACCCCGAGGTTGTGGCCGAAGTGAAAGCGCAAATACTTGCTGACGAGACACCATCAGTTTCGCCCGTAATAACTGCGCCAAAGCCGATTGCTTCAATAGAACCTCAGTCTGCAATTGCTACCAAAATTGAGAAAGAAAACAATGACACGATTTTGGCGGGAAAATTGAACCATAAACCCATTGCAGATTTGCGCTCGGCCATTCCGCTCAACGAGAAGTTTGGCATTATCAAACATCTGTTTTCGGGCAACGCCTCCGACTTTGGAGATGCCATTTTGAAATTAAATAACTCACGCAGCGAGGAAGAAATGCGTCACTATTTTAAACTCCTATCCCAACGAAACTCATGGGACTTGGACAGCGAGAGTTACGAAGTGCTATCGAGTTATGTGGAAAGAAGAGCTATTTCTTTTGTTGCCTCAAACTCTGACTCCAATCAATAGGAAATCGTCTATTTGTTCGTTGGGGCCCATCCACTCCAAAAGGTGTGTTTCGAAGTAGGCATGTTGCTTTTGCATCGGTAGCGATTGCATTTTCACCAGCAATTCTTGAAGGCGTTTGAACCCAAATTTCTTGGAATTGGGGCCACCAAACTGATCGGCAACGCCATCAGAAAATATGTAGAAGACATCACCTGTCTGCAAATCTATCTCGTGGAGGGAATACTGCATCACATTTTCGTCCATAATGCCAGTGATGTTCAAATGATCGCCTTTGTACTCCAATAATTGGCCTTCTCGAATCACATAGAGTGGGCGATTAGCCGCAGCAAACTTCAGTTTTTGTTGGTCGTGGTGAATAACACATAGCGCGATATCCATACCATCATTCATATCCGTTAGGCCGTGCTTTTGCTTTAGCGTTACCTGTATTTCCTTGTGCAATCGATTTAGAATAAGGTCGGGACGCGTCAGGTTATCCACGTTTACAATTTGATTGAGATGGTCGTTGCCAATCATACTCATAAATGCGCCTGGCACACCATGGCCTGTGCAATCTACTGCGGCCAAATAGGTGCGCCCATCCCTATGGGCAAACCAATAAAAATCGCCACTCACAATTTCCTTTGGGCGATAAAACACAAAGCTATTGGGCAATACTTCTAAAATCTGATCCAAGCTTGGCATGATGGCTTCTTGAATGCGCTTGGCGTATTGAATACTGGAAGTGATGGCCCAGTTTTTCTCTTCCACTAGCTCCTTTTGACGCTCTATTTCAAGGTTCTTACTACTGAGCTTTTCGTTGGCGCGCTGTTTCGATTTGTAGCGACTATAAAGGAAAAACAAGGAAATGACGATAAACAATAGCACCACCAAAATGAGATTTCTCAAAATGCTTTGCTTGGTCATTCTGAGTTGATTCACCTCATTCTCCTTGTTCAGCAGTTCAATTTCACGCTGCTTTCGCTCGGTTTCAAACTTGGTTTGCATTTCGGCAAGGTCGCGGGTGCTTGACGAGCGCGCCAAACTATCCTCTAGCTGCTTGCGGCTTTGCTCGCTGTTGTAAGACATCTTATAATCACCTAGAGCAGCGTAAGTCTCGCCAAGGGCTGCATAGGCACTTAGCATTGTGGCCGAATTACCACTTGCAGTTGCCTCCTTCAACGCACGTTTTAAATACTCTAAAGCCTTTTGATGCTGATTCTTTTGCTGGTACACTTGGCCAATGGAAGCAAGTGTGATGGCGCTATAGGTACGGTCGCCAGTACTGCGTTCCAGTTTTTCCGCTTTCAGAAAGTTGCCCAAAGCAAGGTCGTAATCTTTCTCTTCAAGATAATATGCCCCAATATTGTTAAGTGTGCTAATTTGACCTTGGTCGTCTCCAATGCGCTCTTGCAATTCGAGGGCACGCTCGGCACTTTCCATGGCTTTTTGCTTATCGCCACGGGCCAAATGCACTCCGCCAATGTTGCTCAATTTGCCCGCCATGGCATTTATGTCGCCCACAGCCTCACTTATGCGAAATGAATTCTCATAAAACTGTAACGCTTGATCAAACTTCTTTTGCTCGTAATAGATATTGCCAATGTTGTTAAGCGTGTTGGCTTCTCCCACCTTATTGCCCAACGATTCGAAAATTTTAAGTGCCGATAAGTACACCTTAAGCGCTTTATCAGCTTTCCCATTTCCCCGATGCACAATACCCATATTGTTGAGCGCATTGGCCATGCCCACTCTATCGCGTTGCTGCTCGAATATTTTGAAAGCATTTTGATAATAAGCCAAAGCGCGGTCCATATCGCCTTGGTTTTTATACACCATTCCAAGATTATTGAGGGATGCCGCCACACCGTCTTGGTCGTTCAAGTCTTGGCGAATGGACAGTGATTGCTCATAGCCGCGCACCGCATCAGCATATTTACCTTGCTTCAGATAAACATTGGCCAAGTTGTTTAGCGAAAGCGCCTCACCGCTGCGGTTGCCATTCTTCCTATCGTTTTCAAGTGCGTTTGTATGAAAGGAAATAGCCTTGGCATAGTTGCCTTGAATGCGATTTGCACTACCTGTGTTGTTGTAAATATGGCTTACGTAGCTATTGTGCCCCGTGGTGATGCTCAATCGGAGCGCTTCTTTGCTCAGTTCAAGCGATTTGGTTGGATTGACTCGTAGCAGTAATTCACTTGTTTGCACCAAAATGCCAATGCGCGAAGAATCATCCTTGGTGCCCTTTGTAGCATATTTAGTGCGCAGCAATTGCTCCAAACTGTCGATTTGTGCCTTTTGCCCATGCGCCATTTGGCTTGTGCCAAGCGATACCAAAAGCAAAAGGAGGAGCATGTGCCGCATAGCCCGCTAAACTAATTGAAGTTTACAATGGTACACTTTGGGGCGATAGGCTACTGTCATTCGCAACACTAGCCTCTAAAGTTGAATACCCATCACAAGAATGTCATCTACCTGTGGATATTCCGCTCCTTTCCACAAATCCAATGCATATTCGAGGGCGGCCTGCTGTTCTACCATGGGTCTATCTAGGCACGAAATAATGACTTGCTTCAATTTGTTGGTCATAAATTTCTTGCCTTTTGAACCACCAAACTGGTCGGCATAGCCATCCGAAAAAAGAAAAAAGCGCATGCCCTCCACAATAGGAAATTGGTGGGTAGTGAATACTTTATCGCCTTCTATAGCGCAACTTATGGAGTATAGATTACCGTGCAACTCGGTGATTTCGTTGTTCACAGCAACATAAAGCGGTCGTTGAGCCCCTGCAAACTCAAACACTCCAGCAGTTCTATCTATGCGAATAAGGCTTACATCCATGCCCTTGTCTCCTTCAAATTCTGAGGCGCTTTGGGCAAAAGCCAGTTTTATTCCCTTATCCAACGCTTCGAGCACCGCGGCAGGGTTGTCTGTTTGTTTTTCGATGATGATTTGATTCAGCAGGTCGGAACCAATCATGCTCATAAACGCGCCTGCCACGCCATGCCCAGTGCAGTCTATGACAGCAGCCCAAGTAACCTTGTCGTTGGTATACGTCCAGTAAAAATCGCCCCCTACGGTTTCCTTAGGGCGATAAAGCACAAAGTGGTCAGAAAATGCCCGTTTCATTTCCTCGGTTGAGGGCAGCACCGCCATTTGGATATTGCGCGCGTAGGCAATACTCTCGGTAATGTGGTTGTTTTGTTCCTCCACAATTTCCTTTTGCTGCCGCAGTTCCAAGGTGCGTTGCTCCACGGTTTGCTCTAAAATGCGTTTCTCCACGAGTAATTTTCGCTCACGCCATTTCACATACCAATACGTGCCGCCAACGGCCGCAATAACTAGCAAGGCATAGAACCATCCTGTTTTCCAAAAAGGCGGACGAATGGTGAAACGAAAGCTCTCAACTTCTTCCACACATACATCGTTGCCCACGCAAGCCATTACTTTAAAGACATAATCACCTGGCGGCAAATTGGGATAGTTTGCCATTTCTTCGGTGCTAAATGGCGTCCATTCTTGCTCAAATCCTTCCAATATCCACCTGTAGCGCACCTCTTTTGGATGTGCTAAACTGATGGCCTTGAAATGGAATCGCAAATAATTATCGGCATAGCCCAAGATTAACTGGCTGGGCATTCCACTGCTTAGCGTGGCTACATCGCGCTGTTTCCAATCAACGGGATGATAGAAAAGTTGCAACTCGGTGAGCGTAAGTTTTGGAGCGCTGGTTTGCTTTGGCAATTCACCTAGTTGCACCCGAACCATGGTGGTTGCAGTTCCTACCCAAACAACACCTCCATCGCGCAATATGGCACCGGACCTGCATTCCATTGCACTAATGCCTTGGCTTGCGGTTATGTTTTGAAGGAGATCGTCTTGCAAACCAAAACGATAAAGCCCTGCATTGGTAGCTATCAACAATTGAGCATCGAACACAGCAAGACCACGCACATTCGCATCAGATAGGCCATTGGAAGTGCCAATGTGCCGCAGGTTAGTGCCATTAAGTATAAAAAGCCCGTTGCCTTCGGTGGCTGCAGCAATGCCTTCGGGCGTTTCGCAAAGGTGATTGATTGGGGCATTTATGGTGCTGGCAGGCTGCCATTCTACCACCTTTCCATCTTTAAGCAGAGAAATGGTTCCATCCAACGAACCTATAATAGTGCGCCCATCGCTGGCTTGCAGTATTGCGGTGACATGGGCAGTGCTGGGTTCATCGCTAACGGGTATTTGCGTAAAACTCTCATCGCTAAACCGACTAAGTCCGTTGGGTGTGCCAATAAGCAAATCGCCATTGGATGCCAACGCAAGGCAGTTGATGGTGTTATCCGCCAGCCCCATTTCGTCCGAATAGTTGAACACCTTGGCGCCATCCCATAGAAACAGCCCTCCAAAATCGCGCGAGCCCATCCACATATGGCCCTTTTTATCTTGCACCATGGGGCCAATAACCTGGCTGTTGATGTCAGCATCGTTTAGCCCGCGCACAAATTGATTGCCCTCTTTGCGCAGCACTCCGCCTAGATTGTTTGTTGCCCAAATGCGGCCTTTGTTATCCTTAAGTAAGCTATTGGGTTCCATGCTCTGCCCCAATTGTGCTGCAAAATGAGCTATCGCTAAATTGGGTAAGCACACCAACCCTTTGGCTGTGCCTGCCCACAAAATGCCTTCACCATCGGCAAAAAGGCAGAGCACTTCATTGCTCACCAATCCGTTTTGTTCGGAAAGAAATAGGGTTGCATCGCGCTGCACGCGGGCCATGCCGCTCAAAGTGGCTACCCAACTCGATTGCCCAACTTGCGCAATGGCATTCACCTGCCCAACGGCCGAAAGCACTGTGGCAACGCGCTTACCATCAAAGCGAAAAGCACCATCCATAGTGCCAATAAACATGTCGGTGCCGCTGGATTGCAAATGGGTGATGTAACCATTGGCAAATGCGCCAGCCAGATTAAACGGGCGAAATGACTGATTGGCAAACTGCGTTATTCCTTGGCCGAATGTTCCGATCCAAATGGTGCCTTGGGCATCTTGCGCTAGGGCGCGAATGGTAGTACCCGCTAGCCCATCTTTGGTAGTGTAGGATTTGGTTTTCTGCGCTTCAAAGACTGTGATGCCTGCAAACGTGCCCGCCCATATTGCCCCATCTTTGGCGCATAGCAAGGCATTTACCTCGTTGTTTATTAGGCCATCTTGCTCGGTAATGCGCAGTATGGTGTCGCGGCTAATGATGGAGATGCCGGCATTTTGATTGCCCACCCAAATGCGGTTTTGGCTATCGACCGCTAGACAGGTTACTTTATCGCCAGCGAGGCCGTCTTTCTCGGTGTAGTTCTGAAACGTGAGGCCGTCTGTTTTGCTAACGCCTGCCGCAGTGCCCACCCACATAAATCCTTGGTGGTCTTGCACCAAGGCGGTAATTCTGGCGCTTTGCAAACCCGACTCGGTGGTAAACGTGCGCAACGGATATACCTGCGCCAAAGCCCAAGGCTTACCGATACAAACAAATAGCGCTATAAAAAGTAGGCGTTTAATCAAAAGTAGGTTTGTTCAAATGCGCTTTGGGTGCGGTGGCCGATGTACGCACGGCACGCATATAAGTTCCCAAAAAAGCCGCCTTCGGCCAACCATTTGCACATTAAATGGTGGCAATCACCTTTAGCTCGATGGCTATGGGGGTGGGCAGACAATTTATTTCTACTGTGGTGCGGCACGGCAAGGCATCTTTGAAATACTCGGCATAGATGCGGTTGTAGGTGGCAAAGTCGTCTTTCATGTTGGTGAGAAACACCGTGACG
>Ga0247837_1005421_pt1 | contig 19181 bp, 13 predicted proteins | sample LaCtaG_2_FD_187115 | JGI IMG/M metagenome (GOLD analysis project Ga0247837, IMG submission 187115) | Freshwater microbial communities from meromictic Lake La Cruz, Castile-La Mancha, Spain - LaCruzMarch2015_14.5m | ecosystem: Environmental > Aquatic > Freshwater > Lake | place: Spain: Castile-La...
ACGTACCGAAAAGCCTCAAATCGCTAGTGTTTATTTTTTTGATATAAACCATGAGACAAGAAACCACGCGAAGATAATTCCCCCTGTCCCTACAGCTCTCGAACTAGCATACAACAATGCTCGTTCACTTGAAGGACCAGCAGCTGAGACATTTGCAGATTATACTCATAATATTCAAGGAGCTTGGACTCTGACGAGACTAAAGAAGACGAATGTAAGTAACGATAAAAACCAAATGTAGCTGGTAGTTGTGTGTAAAAATTTGTAGATCGCACTAAGATACCTATTTTTGTATATAGCTTTGGGGATATGAACAAGTTTGGCTGCTTTGAATCTGAGAAAAACAAGGAAATTGCTAAATTTCAGACTGTAATTGCAGCCGTACGATTTAATGTATGAGTGCAAAGGTAGTTGTGGAAAACAACCCTTTAGAGTGGATACAGACTGGCTTAAATTACATACTACTGCCAAATTATCTAATTTAGCCAACTACTTCCCCCCCGCAAGTCCGGAATCTCATACCCTTCCCCCGCCTTCACAGACTCCCTAACCTCCCGCAGTCCATATACAGTCCGTCTGCCCCTCACAAAGGCCTTCACCACTGCTCCCACTGCCAGACTACAGCGTAGCAGGGAAAAGAACGAACTTGTACCTATGAGTGCCCTCACAGCCCAAATCCCTACCTGGTCCAGTGTGCTTCTGACAGTGTCACTGAGAGACAGGGAAAACGACCCTGCTAGGAAGTAGATGAAGGCTGTACCGATCTCTATGGCCATTGCTTCCGCTTGGTCCAGTTTCCCTTCGTAAGGCTTGGAAAACAGCAGGTACAGCACGGAAATGACGGAAAAGGAGCAGTTGAGCACTACGAATAGGGAAATGAAGGAAGGCAGCAGCACTAGCATAGCTGCCAATAGCAGTCTTCTCACTACAAACACACTGTAAAAGGCCAGAACTGCTGCTTTTTCGCTCTTGACGAAGGGCAGAAACAGTGCTCCCCAGCGTTCGTTGAAGCACTCATCCTCTCTTTGCATCATTTTCCTGCGGTATTTGATAGTAAATAGGATCAATAGGAAGGGAGTGGCCCAGGTCAGTAGAACAAACACCACTGCAGCCAGCAGAGACACCCACCCATATACACCCACTAGAGACACACGCAGCTGGGAAACTTGCAGAAGACTGAAAACGCATAAGTCGAGGTAGGCAGTGAACCAGGCCTTCAGTGGCGTAGAGAAAGTAAGAGACTTCATGCGAGTACGGCAATACAATGCAATTTTGGCGTTTCTGGACTTCGTGAGGAAGTAAGTAGGGATAAAAGAGGCAAAAATGACCCCAGTGACTCCCAAAAAGACCGCTACATTCGTCAAAAACAGCACTGTTTCAATGCCATAGTTCTCAATATAGTCAGGCGGAGCCACAGCTTCCGCTATAGTGATATTCGTGTCTAGGTAGTCTTTCAGTGGGTTTGACAGCATACCGCCCACATTTAAGGCTGCCAAAGTCCCTGCGAACCCCTGCGCTATTGGAATTTTGGTCATAGACAAGTAGGTAATCAGCTGGAGTTGGTTGACAAGTGAGAGAAAGCCGCTGGGACCACTGACAATGGAGGTAACGGCACTAGTGGCCATGACTCCTCCAGCCGCCGCAGCAGCTTGTTTGACAGAGGAACTGGCCTGCAGGGAGGTGTGGTTGCTGGGAGAAGTTCCGAAGGCCTGCAGAGTGGCTGTGAGGTAGGGGAGAGTCATGGGGATGTGCTGGGCGCTGAGGACTTGGGAGGGAGTGTGGAAGGTCAGGTTGGCTTGGCTGCCTGAGGGCAAGTAGGGGGCTTGGAAGAGGAGGGGGATTGTGATGTTATCAGAGCTATGGAACTCCGGCTCCGACCAAGTGACTGGACTCAGGTCTCCATTGGAAGTGAGCACTTCAATGCTGAAGTCAGTAGATGAAAGTGTGAAATTCATAGGCCGGTCGAAAGACACAGTGAGAGTGTTATTCGAACCCACTGTTAGAGTCGGGATAGGCTCTGACATGTCTGCTGCTTCGCATACCAAATCGGAGGTTTCTGAGTACCCGATTGGACATGTATCGTAGCAGGAAGCGCCGAGCTGGTAATAGCCGGGCAAGCAGTCGAGACAGCCTATGTCGTAGCAGGACTTGCAACTTGGTGGACAGAGGATACAGTTAGAAGCGTCTGGCTGGCCAAATGTCCCAGGGACACACTCACAGAGCAGCTCGGCACTCAGCACTGCGTGAGAGTTGCAACTTACACAAGTCATAGAATCTCTACAAGCGCCGCACACAGCTAAGCAAGGCGCACACTGAGACGCATCCGGACTGGGATAGAAGCCAGAACTGCACAGGCAAAAGCTAGGAGCCGGGCCTGGCAAATAGGCTCCACCTTCACACGAACTGCATTGTGAAAACATCGGGCCAATACAGCTGCTGCAGTTTATGTGACATGGACGACAGGAAGCTGCATCAGGGTCCGCATAGGCTTTAGATATGCAGATACAAACGCTTCCGCTTAATTGAGCGAAATCATAGCAGTCTAAACAGCCGGATGCGCTGCTTTTGGTGCATAGTCGGCAGGTCAGATGACATGGAAGACACGTCTGTGAGGTCGGTGAGGCGAAGAACCCAAACTGACATTCGCATTTCCCAGGGCCAGTTTCAGGGTTAAGCACTGCGTGAGGCCAACAGTCGGTACAGGAAGAGGCTGTGACGTCTGAACAGTACAGGCAGGTCATATCACAAGTGTGGCACGAGGATGATAGAGTGTTCCATGAGAAGCCCACTCCACATACACAGGAATTGGGGCTTGAGCCAGAAAGAGCCGCATTAGATTTGCAGCTAGTGCAGAGACTAGCCGTTCCCCCACTACACTCCAAACACGCAGCATAGCAGACTTGGCAATTGGCAGGTGTCGGATCTGGGTAAAAGCCCGGGTCACAAATACACGTACTAGGACTGGAGCTATTGGACAAAGTAGCATGGGACTTGCAAGCTGTGCATTGAGACAGCGCTAAGCCAGCGCAGGTGAGACAGGAAGAGTCACAATGTTGACAGTTGGAAGAGTCGGGGGCTGGATAAAAGTCGATATCGCAGGCGCAAGTGCCGGGTATGCTAGAAGCGATGCTTGCATTCGTTTTACAAGCAGTGCACTGTCCAGCTCCCACCCCCGCACACTTCAAGCAAGTCCCATTGCATTGCAGACAATTTGGCGAAGTGCCGTAATAGCCATCACTGCACACACAGGAAGCGCCGTCCAGCCTCGCTATCACTGCTACGCACCCTGTACATCGAAGGTTGGTGCTACCGATGCAAGTGTAGCACTCAGGGTGGCAGGTTAAGTAGCAGTCATCAGAAGTGCCGTAGAAGCCTGGACTGCATTCACAGGTGCTAGGAGCAGTTCCTGTGAGAAGTGCGTTGACTTTACATGTAAGACAGCCACTGACTGCTATGCTAGAACAAGTTGCGCAAGAAGGATGACACGCCACACAACTATCAGCACTGCCTAAGTACCCAGGACCACACAGGCAAGTAGTAGAGGCAGGACCAGACAGCAAGGCACCAGGCTTACACCCAGTGCACTTAGAAATGCCAACTGCAGAGCAAGTGAGACAGGTCAAGTGGCAGCTACTGCACGAGGTAATGGAGGGATCCGGATAGGTTCCTGGGTTGCATACACAGGCAGATGGTCCTAGCGGAGTTGCTAGCCTGGTGCCCGCATAAGTACACGAAAGACAGTAGTTAGAGCCAGATTCCACACAGGTGGCGCAATTGGAGTGGCAGCTAATGCAGTCTCCGTCACTAGGACTCAGGAAGTTCTGAGTCGGGTAGCAGGTTTTACAGTTGAAAGTTCCTAGTGCAGGCACAGTGCCCTCAGTCGCCGCTACACAGCCCACAGTACTGATATTGGCACAGTCGCTATCAGCAGGCGGACACACAGAGCAGCTGGCAGTGTCTGGGTCTGGAAAGCTGCCTGTGGGACAGAAACAAACTTGTGAGGGCTCCTGGCACTCAATCAACACTCTGACTTGATAGGTGTAAGTTGAAATGAATGTATTTGCGAGTTTCACAGTATAGGAGCCGGTCATAGAGCCGCCCTTGGCAAGAATTACAGAGTTGGTAGAAGTGATAGAAACAATACGATTACTTCCAACTGTATCCGACCAATCAGCAGCGGCGCTATAGGGCTTGTAGACGTAGAGTTTGGGTAGAGAGGAGAAGATGTTTGATCCAGTGACTTCAAACCGAATCCGCGTAGTTTTCACATGGGTATTGACAAAAGTGTAATAGTGAATTCCATTGGACACAATAGTGCGCCTCCTCATCCAGCCTGCATAGTGAGTAACTAAGAGTTGTCTCTGCACTCTTCCCTGCTCTAGAGGAACACTGGACCATTCTAAGTCTCCTCTAGTCCAAGCAGGGAGTGTCTCTTGAGTGAGGACTGCTGGAGACTGAAATAGCTGACTTGAGAAATGCATGCAATCAGAGCCTTGGGAAGTCGCTAAACATAGAGAAATCCGCTCCTTCGAATAACTCAATTGGACTTCGGACCAACCGTAGACCGGCCTAGGCGCACTGCATTGAGTGCTTTGCCCTTGAAACAGACACAGTTGCAGTTGAGCGCTCTCCTCTGAAACGATACGCAGTCCCTCACAGTCTGCCTCCCTCTTCCCCTCCAAACAAGCAATAGTCCCTAGCTGGACATATTTAGTCCTCGGCCTCAGCTCTTCAGTCCACCAAGTCACAGTCCAGTCTCGGTCCATTGCCTTCGGATTTACTGTTGGGTGCTGGCTGGAGGCCAGCAGGCCTGTACAGTCCTTGGAACTGGGGCTTGAGCAGGCCTCCGTACAGTCCTGTGCACATTCTAGCCGACCAGCAGCCGAGACAATCGCTTCTGCAGTGTCTGGGAGGTACAAGTGAAGGGAAAGAATGGGCCAGGGAAGCGTCAAAATTGGCACTAGTGACAGTCTCATCCACTCTTGAACTCTAACCAGAATTCTATGCTCCTCTTCAATCACTGAGATTCGCTCCCACCTGCCCTGTCTTCGTTGATTTCCCTGTTTTCGACCGTCAATGTACCAGTTCCCCCACCTCTTCTCTACAATTCTCGCTCTGCCCTCAGTGGACAAAAAGACCAAGCGAACACATAGGCTGCAGTTGTCTCCCAGAGCCACAGATTTGCAGGAATGGCCAAGTTGCTTCGAGCAAGGCCTAGCACTGAGCAGTGGAAGTGGACACACAGCAGCAGGATCACAGGCAAAACCCACATCTAAGGGAAGAATTATTTAAGCATTTGAGTCAACTGCAATGGAAAGCCTATGTAAAGGCTTGTGAGATAGGCGATGAATGCCTCTTTTGGCGGCAGTAAGGGAGTAATCTAGTTGTGATAGTGAACGAGAGAATTGTGGCAAGTTACGTCTCTTCCGTTTCTTTCTTCCTTAGCAGCTTCAGCCGCTCCTGTGACCCCTGCAGTCTCATCCTATCGAACTGCCTTGCGATGCTATCCACCGAGTTCCGCACGATCTCCTTCACCATCCGGTCCTGCGGCAGCTCCTCCTGGAAGTGAATCCGCATGAACAAAGAGTTGTTCTGCCGCCTAATATGCTCATGAATCTCCTGAATGCGGCTAGGTCCAGATGAAAAGTTGACTTCTTCGTCGTCTCTGGGTGTGGGGAACTGGAAGATAGGAGGCATGTCAGCACTCATACTGGGTGCGGGCAGACTACAGTAGTCTTGGTGGTTGCGCTTGGCTTTGGCAGGGGCAGTACTCACTGCACGACTGAAGTCGGTGTGGTTGGAAACTCGCTTTCGGTCGCCGGAGGTTATTTCCAGGCCCATGACTTGCTTGATGGATAGAATTGCTTGGGAAAGCCGCTTGATGCTCATTTTCCCCTTTAGGCCGGCAGTCGCAGAGCGCCTCAATCGGTTGTCAGGCTTCAATACATGCCGAATCACTCTGGCCATCTCATAGGAAACCACCCTAAGAAAAAGCCAGCGAAGGTTGAAATCCTGTGTGAACTCCAAAGTGACCTCAGAAAGGCGGCGAGGCTGGCCCAGAGTTTTCTTGAGTTGCTCAATACTGAGAGCTACTTGCGCCGTCAACTCCTCATCCGACAGAATAGCAGACATTGAGGCGTTTTCCGGGCGAGTAAGGTAGCGCTCCTCTGCAGGCAGCGGAATTTTCAAGCCCAGATTACTGATGGAGGACAGTCTCCGGCCTTGATAGGGCGTTTTGTTGGTCAGGCGGATGACTCTGACGCCGCTGGGCTTCCACACGACCCTTGCTAAGTAGCTATTTGGGCCTGGCTGCACCACATAGCGCTGTAGGAACACCATGCGGCCCGAGACCAGACTTTTGTGCCAGACCCCAGTCACTGCGAGAGAGTCGGAAACCAGTACAGTGCCTGTTTGTCTCATCACACAAAGTGGGAAATTGCCGACTTGTGGAGCAGTGAAGGCAGCGATGAAGTCTGAAGCCACGTTGCGGACTATGGCCAGGCGCCCAGTCGGGGAAGTGCGCACTGCCACTGCAGGACTGCCAAGCCACCCCGCCACCAATGTATCAGGCACCTGCAGAGTAGTGCCTTCCGACCCCAGCAGCAGTTGCAGTCCTGCCAGCCAGGCCGTCTCCCCTGACTCCTTCTTCCGCAGTACTGTACTCATACGAAAAATTACTAACAACAGGTGTTAAGGACAGTTTGTCCCTAACTTACAACCTATGTCTATTGCTTTTTAAGTTGAGGAAGGAATATGTGCACTGGCTACTAGTGACGTTGGGAGGGGTGTACTTGGATGCCGATGTATGTATAAATGGAGGAACAGTCCCTGGCTTCGCTGCACCACTCCTTCCACTCTCTCAGTACGCTCGATTTCTCTTCTTTTCCGCTCGCCCAGGCTTGCGCTCACATCCGCCAGCTCTTCCACCTCTGCGCACTTATCCTGTCCCACCACTCACCCAATTCAGCCTCCACGCTCCAAACCACCTCCTCAGCCCTCTCGCACTGGCAGCAACTCGCCAAAGCCCAGTCCAGCATTCCTCCTGAAGCCAACCCTGTGCGTCTCCGCATCCTGCTCTGCACACTATGGGCAGACCTGCACCGAAACCAAAGCGAGCCCTCCTTGGCCCTCAAAGCCCTGCAAAAGGCACTCAAAGCAGCTCGCTTAATGACCCCTTTAGCTGCCAAACGACTCTCCAAAGCCAAAATCCTGCTCAACCTGGCTGCTATTCACAGTGACATGCAAGCCACAGCTAAGGCTTTGCAGCGTGCTCAGAAGGCGCTGAGTCTGGTTAATAAGGACTTAGAGAGCTTAGAGAAGGATGAAGCAGGGAAAGAGGTGGTGAGTGTGGCAGTACAGGCGCTCTATGCAATTGGTGTGGCTGAGGAAGTGCAGGGCCGTCGAGAAGAAGCGGAAACGGCTTTCAAGGCCGGAGAAGCGCTGGGCAGGCGGTATTTACCCCCTGAAAGTGACCTGTTAAAGCTGTTTGCAGCCTCAGATTCGAGTTCTGCAGAGCCAATTGTCCTGCAGCCGCTCTCCTCCAGCAGCTTGAGAGCGATCCTCAAGTCCCAATTACAGGATCTACAGACTGCCTATGAGTCCCGTCTCAAGTACTACTCCGAGACTAAGCTGAAAACGCTGGAAAAGCACCTGGACACAGCAGGGGAAGGTCCTCGTTTCCTCAGTTCCGACCAGTACTTCCACCGAAAGATCACAAAGGCAATTGGACCTACGCGGCCTATCCCAACCACAGCCGTTCCTTCTCCTATAGAGGACCGGAAAAGGGTGAATACCCTGAGAGCGAGGAGGAAGCCGCCTCCCCAGAAGATTTCCTTATCCACCCGAGGCGCCATACATGTGAAGGAAGAGATGTTTCAGCTGAGTGTGCAGGCCAAGGAAACTGCCTACAAGAATGAAGTCAGACGCAAGTCTCACAGTCACACGAAGGCTTTCCGGGAGACTTTGACCTCCATAGCGAGGCCTGACACTGGAGAAAAGCCGCTCCACCCTCCTCAGAGTGAGTACTAAGCAGGGCTGTTTTTCAAGCACGGGGAAGTGGAGCGAGGCGATACAGAGCCGCAGGGACGCAGGATGTTTGAGGGGAAGGAAGAACTGGAAAAGCTGATGGATGAGCTCAAGCTGGACATGGAGTTCAGCAAGCTGCCAGACTCTATGAGCACTCGTAGTCTTCACTACCCTATGAAGGACCCCAGAAGTGACCTGGGAGTATCGACTTTCCGCAGGATGTCCACCTACCGGCCCAAAACAGTCGTCTTTAGTGATGAGGAAATCAACCACCTCGCCACTCTGGTCGACCGCAAGAAGCTGCTCAAGGAAGCCAGGCCAATCGTTCGCATCCGTCCCCCCATGCAGAATCCCTATCATAGCGATAAATGACCTGTGCAGTTTAGTAGACAGCCAGTAGGAATAGCGAAACACCGCTATACTGATTAGACTAATGTATACACTGGGCACTATCCGATCTTACTAGTACTAGACAATGTCGTCAGTGTTAAATGTACTGAGAGGCTGCCAGTCCAGATCCGTAGTGACTTTCCCTTGTCTGTTTACTTGTAGTATGTCTGCCTGCACGTCCTGCGCCTTCATTTGTCGGACTTGTGAGCTGGTGTAGGGGCCTGCGAGTGTGTCCCCTGTGCGTAGCTTCCAGAAATGCTCGAAGTCGCTGCGTTTCCACTCGTGAATGGCCACTTCTCCGCTGCCGATGAGTGCACTGACCATCTCCACTGCCTTCTGAAAGTCTTCTCCAGGGTTAGTATCTGCGCTTACTTCTTTCGCTTCGGATTGACCTTTCCGCTGGTTTCGTTTGTAATTGCCTTGAGTTTTCCGCACGCCGCGGAGTCTGTTGAGCGTCTGAGCCACAGTTTCCCCATCTCGCATGAGGGAGTGAAGCTGGGCTTTGAGCTGTGCGGGGGCGGGCGGAGGGGGTGCGGGTGTAGGGGAGTCAGAGGGCTTGAGGTGCTTTACAGGCAGAGAGTCCAGTGAGTCAGCCCAAGAGTCCTTTTCGTGAGCTTTGGGAGCGGCTCTCAGATTCCCACTGGAGTCTATTTCGCCTGATTCTCGTTCCGATTGAAGGCTAAAAGGCTCGATCTGCTCCTCTACGTCCTCCGCCGGCATTTCCTCGAACTGCCTCAAGTCCTGTTCCAAGTTGTGATGTCTCTGGTTCTCGAAGTCCAAGTCCTCCTTCAAGTCTTCCGTGGGTCTGAAGCGTTCCGAGGTCCTGCCAGCCGTCAACTCCTCTCGGAACTGCCAGAACTCCCGAATGCGTTTGCGAGCTTCCTTGCTAGCGCGGGCCTTGCTGGCCTCCCAGGAATCCATACACTAACTAAGCTAAGGCTTGCAGAGAACTGCGGGTGGACAGGGACAGGGAGTCCACTGCGGAGCTCCACTGTGTGGGGTCGGTCCTTTGCATGGTGCTGAAGAGGAGGAGGGAGGCGGTGCGCACTGCTTCGAGAGCTTCGGGGTAGTTCAGCACTGCCTCCACTACGCTTCCAAAGTGCTTGAATGCTACATCTGCCCTGGCTGTCAGCGCCCCCAGAGCACCTAAATACGAGTCTCCCTTCTCTTGCGAGGCTGGAACTGTGGCTAAGGCTCGACACCACGCAGGGAAATAGTCTCTGAAGTACTCACCCACTGCCGAGGGCTCACTAACTCCCATTTTCCCTATTGCCGCCATCACATTGGCTCTGAATTGCGGCAGTCTCACAGGCTCCTTCCACAGAGATATGGCTTTTAGCAGTATGTCGGGGATGTACTCACGTATTACTGCAGGGGCTCGAATAGCGATTTCTCCCAGTGTACAAATTGCATTGTTAGCCGCTGATAGGAAGGTGTCATGCACATCCGAGCCTTCCGGCAGCAGTTCCAAGCACCCTGTCAGTCTCGGCACCAGTTCCTTCCCATACTTCCCCACACAGTCCGGCATCGTAGCCACTATGTCCCCCAGCGTAGCACAGGCATACTGCCGTATCGCCCTTTCCTGGTCCCCCAAACACTGAATAGTCAGCGAAATCAGACCTAGCGCTTCAAGGGTAGGCTGCAGGGTTGTTCCAGCGCTTTCCACGCAGGCTCCCAGCAGCTCCAACGCCTTCACTCCGAATTGCTTCTCCAGTGCATCTGCTAGTGCCTGGGTAATGTGGTGGACACAGCGCTCTAGTAGCACTCCGCAGTAGGTGGAAAAGGAGGGACCGAGGGCTGCTGCAGTGGCTGATAAGGTCTCGTATATGGCCCAAATCAGACGGTCGGAGTTGTCGGTGGAGCGCCAGAGAGACATTAGAGAGTCCAGGAGTGGCTGCGGGTGCAGACTGAAGCTGTCTGGCTGGGCTTCCGCCAGGGAACTGATAGCGTCTAAAAGACTGAGGAGTGAGCGACCTTTGTACAGCGGCAGAGCAGTAGCAAAGAAAGTCATGACTTCCTCCACGAACTTCCTCAACTCTTCACTTTCCCTCGTGACCAACACACAAAAGGCAGTGCACGCAGCAGTCCTGACCACTGCATCTCCGTCCCCTACTCCCCTCATCACCCTCGCCAGGTACTCCTGCAACAGACCCAGTCCCACTATATCGTCTGTCAGTCGAGACGCCGTCCAGAGAGCCATTGCCCGCACTAATCGCTCGGGACTGCTCATTTTGTCCCAGAGGTAAGGGAGGAGGTTGGGGAGGTAGGGACGAATTGCAGGGCCTGAGCCGAATGTGAGTGCGCCTAAGGCAAGTAGGCCGCTTTCTTGCTGTTGCCACTGTGCACTCAGCAACTTTGTCTGTATGTCTGACTGCAACAAGGTGAAACACTGAGGTCCGAATGCATCCGATAGCTTGTCTAACAGGCAGGCTGCTTCTTTCCGTATCGTCCAGTGGCCCTCTCCTTCTCCTTTGTCATACCTGAACTCGGTGTCGCTCTCAGGCATCAGACTCATCAAATCTTGGTCAGTGATGATGAGCAGTTCCAGAAGCAAATGCAGCAATTGAGGCAAATGAGGCTCGACCAGCAGTGGCTTTTCCAGCCACTCCACCCAGAAATCACAGCTCAGCCGAGCATGTGGCGACACCAAGCTGCGTAGCATGTAGTCCGCACACACTGCGAAATGCGGCCTCAGCAGGTCTTTCCGAAGGGTCGAGAGGGTGAGTATGGCTTCGCAGATACTCATGTCGAAGGTGGAAGTGGAGCGCAGGACTTCTTCAGTGTAGCGACTGACCCAGGGAATGAGGGCGGAGGGCATGATGAAGAGCAGCTGGTTCACCACTTTGAACTTGGCAGTGTTGCTGCAGTCTATCACTTTCGGGATTAGCAGACTCAGGGCTTGGGAGTGCTCCGGGCTCTCTAGCTGTTTCCACAGTTCGGAGTCTTCTCTGACGTCCTCGATTATCTTGCAGAGGGAAGCAAGACCCACAGACAGAGTAGCTGGCTCGTGAATGAGGCGAAAGACGATATCCAGGATGAGTGTGTTGCAGGGAAGCTTGAGGTAGACTGTGGCTGCAAGACTGCTCGCAGGCTGCTGGACCACTGGGTCTGTCAGTGCATGTTCCAGTCCTCTCCGTATATACACCTGTATATCCTCAGCCACTGGCTTCTGCAGCTTTTCCAGCGTACTCTTCAGGGAATACCCTGCAGCTACTCTCACTTCGGCTGGGTAGACACTGCTAGCCATGATGTGAGTCAGGTAGCCGGCTAGTTCGGGCTCTTGTGTCCAGCTGTCGAACTGGCCTGCGATCTCGCGGTGTCGGTCGTTGGTAGCGTGACCGAGGGCTTCGGATATGAGACTAGCGACCGCGGATGCGTGTTCGGTCCGCGGCTGCCACATTTACTCTAGAACAGGACTAGATGGCCATTATAGTAAGATGGGCGAGTCTGACCGCGAGCTGCTATACAAGGAAAAGATCCTGTTGGCGCCTGCCGACCAGGAAGCCGCAGACGCCAAATCCACCCATCTCATGAAGAAGTTCATCAAAGACTTCGTGCTGAAAGCTAACATCGACCTCTACAAGACCGAGGCAGAGATTTCCTGGGCCTACATAGCCCGCAGAGAGTACCGCTACAATGTGACTTACCACTCTTTCTTCCTTGCTGGTGCAGTGTGCTCCTTTTCCCAAGTGCTTGCAAGCGTTTACCTACGTAGAGTCACATTCCTGCCCTGGCTCGTGCACCCAGTCATTATGCTTTCCGCCCAGCCAAGTCTCTTTTCACGGAATGTCCGCAAGCTGTTCGGCATGGTGAATGTAGGCACTGAGTACGAACTGGGAGCAGAGCGCAACCGGGTACTGGAAGAGTGCAACCGCATTGCTCAGCGTGCGGACGTCTAGGCTAGCTAAGGACTAGTCCCGCACATTGCTTCGATGGAGGAGGTTAGGAATTCACTTAATTAGGTAAGTCTGTTATCTCGAAAAAAGCCTGTTTTGGTGGTCCCGTCCCTATAAACGAGACTTCCACTTCCATTGAATTTGCCATTCGCGAATTTTCCAATGTAGTCAGCGTCTTGCAGCTTCAACTTCCCATATCCCTCAAACTCGCCTGCTTTGAATTGGCCTGTATAGCTGCATTGCTGAGACATATACTCGCCCAGTCCTTGCCAATGTCCTCTTACATAGTCTCCCGCATAGGTGAAAGTCGGACACTGCACCCAGCCCTTCCCATGCATTTTCCCTTGCTTATAGTATCCCATATAGACGATTTCTTGGGAGGTGTACAGGCAGAGTCCGTGGGGTTGGCCGGCTTGGAAAGTCCCCACTATAGCGAATTTCTTTGTGGCGTAAGTACCAATGCCTTTATATCTTCCACCACTGAAGTAGCCTTTGTAGCAAAAGTCGGATTCCTTTAGTGTTCCCCAGCCGTGGTAGCAGCCATTGAGGAAGTTCCCTTCGTAGTGGGAAGCTGCACTCACAAGCTCGCCTCCTTGCCACTCGCCTATCAGTCGTTCCCTACCGTTGGTCGATACTCCGGTGCCATGTGGCTTTCCTCGCTCAAAACGGCCTTTATAGGTGGAGCTTCCATTTGTGAGTTGGCCCTTGCCTTCCAACCCCTCAGAGCCGAACCGGCCTGCCCACCTCATAGGAGGAGCCTCTATTACGCCTGTAAAGCTACCAGTAGAGCGCCATTCCCCTGTGAACTTCTTATTGCCCCATTGCGACCACCCTTTCCAGGACCCATCTCCCGACTTCACCTCTTCATACAGTACTCTCTTTCTGAAGCACTTGACACTGCCAAAGAGAGTGAAACTCCAAGCATTTCCCTCTCTTTTCAAGCGGAATTGTCCCTCCTTGGACCTCTCTCCGTCTATCATTTTCCCCTCTGCAAGAGTCTCATCGACTACTCTTCCTTGGAATCTCTCCCCTCCGCACATATGAAAGGCCCCTTTTCCACTGACAATGTGACCATTCACTTTTCTCCCTGTAAAGCTGCGGTTTCTACTATCCATTTTGAACTTCTCAATGACTTTCTGTCCATTGGTGACCTGGTAGCACCCTCGTTCAGTGTACCCAGAGGACGTTTGGACGATAAATGGAAGGCCGGATTCCGTGTCCTTTGCTTTGAATGTGAATATATCGTGTTCAGATTCCTGCTTTGCGAATGTAAACTGGTATAAAGCCAATAACTGCCGGTTAAACTGCAGTTCTATTTGCGTTTTTAACTCCTGATCACTCATCCTTTGGATATGCATGGAAAATAGGCTTTGGGATGGAGTGTGGTGGCAGTCGCTGCTTAGATTAAAGTCACTGCGGACTGCTAAAGCTGCCAATTGGCCGTTATTTTGGCTGGGATTAGGGATGAAAGTCTGTTTTCGAGCAGTTTTATCGATAATTTCATGCAAATCGCTGATTTTGCCCTCAGAAATATCCCCTGCAAAGGCAATAATGTCCTGCATGTCTCGCTTATAGTCCACTACTGCTCTAACCGCAGCGCTCAAGTCCTGTTCCAAGTCCCCTAATGGCCTATTCATAGCCATTGTCCAGCTCCCACCCACCTGAAATTGGCCTCTCTGGTCGAAAATTGCCTTAAAATCGTCAAGTTTGTGATAATCCACCTGCTCAGTGAGGCACTTGTACTCAGAGTTGCACATATTGCGGGAAATTTCGTGCATCTGCCCTTGGATTTGGCTGGAGTAGACCTCCCAAGCAGCCGCAAAGCCTTGATCTACCATGTTGTTTTTTTATAGAAAGGCTGAATGGAGTATTTGTTAATGGCCTAGACTAAGTCATTTCAATGTGTATTGGCGATTCTGCGCACTCATCCAGGCCTTTAGACTATTTTCAGGGTAGATAACTCGGTGAAATCCTTCACATTGGCAGAAATCAAGCAAATCACATATCCTATTGCTAGATTTGCTTGCGATAAGCGATAATTTCTCCATCCTGAAGCCAATTTGGGCTGAGTTTCTCTGAAAAGCTGAAGGCTTATGCCTTCCTGTCCGCCTTATTAGCAGCAAAGCGTCAATTTTCTGGACATCTATCTCTCCCTGTCCCGAATACTCAGGGTTTCTCGAGAGAAGTCTCTTTTTGATCAGCACATTTATGCTATTTGCCTTCCTAGGAAGAAATATAGGGAAGCCTAGCCTTATTCCCTCATCCAAGTGCTATAATGGCACAAAGTCGAAGAGACCCCCGAGCCAGTTTGCTATGGGGCAAGCAGTACTCTGTGCTCTTTTCCCCTCTCAGCTTCAACCTGCTCAGTGAAATTTGCAAGTACTTGCAGCCACTGCCCTATCCTTTCTGGGTCACCTTAGACACCCTCGCCTACTTCTCCACTGCCACCAAGCAGACTTACCCCATTGCTCTGGAGTCCACTATTCAGGTAAACGCCAATAGTCGCTGGACTCTAGCCCAGGTCGACACTGTAGTGGTCTGTGGGGGAGGCAATGGTAGGCTGCTAGGCAGGGAAAGAGGCCTGGAAGAGTGCGTATCACATCTGTCGCTCCGGCGCAGTGCAGGACCTGCCGAGTATGCAGTTAGGACGGAGTTCGCTGGGCGTTATAGTCTGGAAGTCTGCGGTTTATGTGTTTGGGTCCTGCTACGGCCCAGCCACTTCCAAGTGCGAAAGGCTAAAGTTGGCTTTTAACCCGGAAAAGTGGGCTTTTATAGAGGATATGGCTAAGGCGAGAGCGTATTTTACGCCTGTTCTATGGCAGGAAGAGGTATACCTCTGCGGCGGATACCAAAATAACACCATAGAAGTCTGCAACGGGACCAATATCCGTCTAATCGCAGTTACACTGCCAGAGCCCGGCAAAGCACTGTGCTGTATAGCAGGGGAAACACTGCTAGTGCTGAGCAGTAACTACCTAACCAAGGTAAATACACAGGGGGAAGTAGTAGCGAAGCTGCACCCAGGCTGCTACTTCGTCCCTATGACCTGTCCGATGCTGGCAGCTGGCTGTCTGTATCACTCTGATAATGGGAAGATGCAGATGTTTTCTGCGGAAGATGGACGAAGGCGGGGGTAGTAAATGCTTTGTATTGCCTTGCTTGGCTTAGATCTGAATGATGTAATAGAATTGAAATTTCCCTCAGTACTGCACTAGATTCGACCAAGGAAATGACTATCCAAGGTGAAATATCTATAAGGAGAAACGGTTATTGGCGAATTTGTCTATTTCACGCTGAGAAATAGGCAAATCGAAGACTACTCAGGACTCCTAGTTTAATTATCATCGCTTGTGACGGATTTCGCAGGTGGTGACTTCGTATAGAGTGACGTAGACGAGAGCATGTTTGACCCTCACAGGGGCAGTGCACCAAACAGGAATGCGGAGGATATAGCTGTCTCTAACACTGACCACAGGTACCCTATCATCGCTCGAGACAGACAACACAATACTGCATTCCGAGCTAAATATCACCAAGTCCTTCCCTTGCGTAATACTCACACATCCATAGCAACCCAAAGGCACTACAAGGTAAAGAATGCGGAATTCGAAGGAGTCGAAAACCTCCACTGTCCTGCCGCTGCACAGATAAATGGCTTCCCGCCATAATAATGGAGTGAAGTAGCTGTGCGCTTCGTGCATATCAGGTAGGCGAGTCCAGTGGCTGAGACTCAGACTGAGTCTTTCGGCTGTGCGGCCATCCCGGTTCGCACTCCCTCCAAAAACAAACACTGCGGCTTTCCAGACCACCAGTCCTCCGCGAGAATGAGAAAAATGCAGGTCAGGACAGGTCTCTACTCTCCCATCCAGATATACCATTTCCGCTGCTGAGTGGGCTAAGCGTGGGTTTGCGACGCAAAGTAGTACCCGGCTTGTGTCCACTGTTACCCATATTGAGGCTTCATTCACGTCTAGTCTCTTCTGTAAGGTTGCGCTGGTTTTCGTCAATTTGGTCTCGGCGTCGATATATTTTATGTGGCGTTCCTTCAAGCGGGGAATGAGTTGCGTGGGTTGGTCGGGTTCTGGGATAGGGAGAAAAGCCTGGCACTCAGGGCCTAGGTCAGGAAGCCGTAGTGGACAGAAGCGGGCAGCGAACAGTTTCCTCGTCTTTGTAGCCTTGTTCGACTCGACATAGCGAACAATCTTGAAAGACTCCGCTGCATTGCAAAGCAAAGGAAAGGAATATTTCGCCTTCATATCCGCGTTACTTCCCCACAGAACAGCCTCGACTTCCGCAACTGATTCACTAATATCCCTGCTCAGTTCCTCCTTCCAAGTCTGTAGTTGGTCCACAACAAAGTCTCTATAGGCCTTAGTTCTCTCAATGCGTGTATCCATAGCCTGTGTGAAGTCAGCCAGACAGACTTCAATTCTGGCTAAGTTGCTGAGCAGGACGGACTTGCTTTGCTCGAAAAGAGCTCTCTGCTGGAGAAGGGAAAGAGGCTGGGAAGCGTAGGCCCGCTGGTACTTGGGTTGAGGCTTCGTCTCTCGAGCAGCCTCGATAAAGAGGCAGAAGGAACAGTGGGGTTTGAGGGGAAAGCAGAGAGGACAGCCGGGCTTTTCTACTCGCTTGGACATTATTAGACTATTCGGAATCCAACAGGTCGGTTGCTGCTTCCCTGGAATAGCTTTCTCAGTACTTCTCTTCGCAGGCAATTATTGTCGAATTCTGCCTGCGGAGGTCACATGGTCTTAGAGATTGAGCGCTTTAGGCCTCACCCAATTGGCGAATGTCTACTCATCCTGAAGAAGCGATACCCCTAGCAATACTTCCAAGCGAATTTGTAGATTTCAGTCTCCCAGCCGTTCACATGTGATAAAGACATGGTGGAGCAGTTCAACCAAACCTGCCAAGTGTGTCGGAGCGACCCTGCAGTCCTTCTCTGTAGCTGCAGTTTTCCTCCCTCCAGCCTCTGCGCCTCCTGCTTTGCCAAGCACCAGACCAATGCTCCCCTCCTCCCCCACCTCACAATGCCCATTGCCTGGCTAGGCAGAGAGCCGGAAGAGTATGCGGAGTCGCTTGGCAAGCTGAAGCAAGGAAAGGCAGAATTGCGGTATAACCTAGTCCTGATGAAGCAGTGTCGCCTGGACTTCACCCAATCTGCGAACAACCTTATCGAGCAGCTTTCACAGTACCGAGACTCGTTCGTCGACTGGATGGAGAAAGAAGAGCAGCAGCTCTCAACAACCGTTGAAAAGGCAATAACGGAGGCGGAAGGCTGTCTAGCCCAAAGAAGTGCTCCGGAAAGCTCAGCAGCTCATGCCTTAATTACCCTGTCCTCTGAGAAACTGCGAGTTTTCAACTACGTTTTCACTCCTCCAGACATTGCAAGCGCTACCGTAAAATGGGTGACTTGGGAAAACAACTCTCAAAGCCTTAATGAGCCTTGGACCCAACAAGTATCGACTAGAGAAGCGATATCACAAGCCTATTCCCTCCCTGCCATAGCGGCTTCATCGTCAATTCCGGCCTGGCACTCAAATATAGCTTCGCTACCTGCAAGCCGATTGACTCTAGCGCCGATATCCGATGACCCGAATCCACTGGGAGTGACTGAGGCAGGAAAAACAGAGTTTCATAGGCCTTCTGAGGAGAGTTGGGGGCGAAAGATACCGGAAATACCCAAAACTATTAGCCGCCACAGACTCCCTATGCAGTCTTTAATAGCCGAATTTGCAGATAATCCAGGGGTAACAGAGCAATTTCAGACCATTTTCCAAGATTTCTCTACCTGGAGAAGGAGCAAAAAAGACGCAAACAGCTTTTATCGCTGTTTCGGCCTTCTGCTGCTAGAGCACTACTGCAGACCTGACACCTTCATTCATGACTTCCATACCTTTGGCTCCCAAGTGCTGGACTGCAAAGAGAATTTCGCTATTCCTGATGAACGCAGGCCGCAAATCAAGCCCTTTGTGAAAATGATAAGGGAACTTTACAGTATGAGGACTAGAGAGGGAAATGCCTTGCAGTCGCTGCAGTACGCCTTACAGCGGTCCTTTATTGATATAGGGATATGCCAAGCGATGAAAACGTATGTGGCTAATTACCTCTTTTTTCACCCCTTAGACCAAGGCATGTCCCGAAATATCTTCTTCTTGGGGAGAGAGGCAGATAGAATGGTCAGTGAAGTGACTGAGACATCAGCAGAGGTATTCAAGGCGGCTGCTTGCTGTTTTTCAGTGGTGTTGCACGTGTTTACCCAGGAAAACGGCACTAATTTGCTATCAGAGACTGTGTATCGTCCGAAAAGGCAAGGCTGGCTCCCTTCCTTCGCAGTATTAAGCCGGAATGGGCACTTTGACTGCTTGGTAAGGAAGGACATGGGTGAGGCGGACCAGTACGACTTCGAGGCCAATACATATACTCCGCATCTGACATACACGTGGAGTGGATATGAGCTAATTAGTCTCTAGAATAGGCTTCTCAGAGCCGCAAATAAGCCCACTAATGTGCATTTCAGTCCTGACTCAGCAAATCAAATATGCAAAAACTCTATACCTGTACAGTCGAATCCAGCAATACCTCTACATGACCTCCTTTTACTAGGCTAAACTACTATTCGCTTTATCTGGATTTCAGAGACGGAAGCGTCGAAAACTGCCACGCAATCTCGATCACTTGCCATAGTTGAACAGCCAGAGAGATCCATAAAGATATAGGCTTGTCCTGCCCAGACGATAGAACTCTTCCAGCCGTAGTCCTGGGAAGGGTGTTTTCCCTTCACTGTCCAGTGCGAGAATTGAGTAAGCAGGGGAGTGGGATTGTGCATCAATGTGATGCTTGTTTGGACTAAATAGTCCAACAAATATG
>Ga0247837_1005426_pt1 | contig 19172 bp, 9 predicted proteins | sample LaCtaG_2_FD_187115 | JGI IMG/M metagenome (GOLD analysis project Ga0247837, IMG submission 187115) | Freshwater microbial communities from meromictic Lake La Cruz, Castile-La Mancha, Spain - LaCruzMarch2015_14.5m | ecosystem: Environmental > Aquatic > Freshwater > Lake | place: Spain: Castile-La...
GAGTCTTGGCTCCTCGCAGAGGCACGGTTTGTCTTTTTGGTAGGTCCAGTGCTCCAGTCCGCCGATGATGATCGACTGATATGGCAGATCGACCATGGCCCCTGGGCCGAAGGTGGTGATGAGTTGGTTTGAGCGTAGTTGTTGGCGTGCCATTAGTTTGTTCCTCCGGCGGATTCTTGGACAAGGATGTCAACGGGTGTTTCCACCTCGCGCATGGAGCGGTTTGCTCGAAATCGGTGGTTGGTTGGCGGAAGGAATTTTAAATCAGGATCCAGAAAATCGCGGAGCAAAACGCCTGAACTCGGTCGGTCTTCATATTTTTGGTAATTCAAGCCAACTCCCTGATTTGCCTGTTCCCTGGCGATTTTACACCAGTCGCCAAGAAGAGCCTGGGCCCGATCATCCACAGCGCGTGCGAGTTCATCGCATTCCTCAGCGCTCAATTCGAGATCGTGAGAGCGTGCACGCTCCGAAAATACACGCACCACTTCTTGCAATTTTGCGTGGTGGGCCTGAACGAGGCCGGCTGCGAGGTAGGGTTCCATTTCGCTAAGCGTGTGGCGGCACAGGCCCACCATGGCACCTGCCAAGGCTCGCTCCAGGGCGCGGGGCGAGAACGGGGTCACGCTTGTCGATTCCACAGACCGGTAAAATGTGCGGTGATACTGGGAGAAGCGCTCGTAGTGGGAGCGGTCACGCGGCTTGTGTGGATTCAGAAGTGTCACTACCAGTCCGGGCTTTTCCTTGCTTCGGCCGACGCGGCTAGTGGCTTGGATGTATTCGGAGGTCGTCTTCGGCTGGCCAAAGACCACCATGAGGCCGAGCCGCACGATATCCAGGCCCACTGAGATCATGTTGGTCGCGAGTGCGACATCGGTATGGTTTTCCAACTCGAAGCCCAAAGCCAATTCCCGTCGAGCCTGCGCGATTCGGTCCGTCTCGACGCGAGAGGTGAGTTCCAGTGGCGTGCGCTTGATCAGTCGGCTCTCAAAAAAACTGTCTGTCGGCTCGCGCCGCTTTCTCCGCCAGTAAACAAGCAAGCGTGCAGTGATCTCGTCCTCGACAATCCGGCGGCTACCACCGAGTTCTCGGAGGCTGTTGAAATACGCGAGCAGCGTCATGTAGGGGTCGGCAGGATTTCCGGCCACATTCCCTCCGCCAGCTCGGTGCAGAACCCCGCAGCCCGAGAGTAAGGCCAACGACACGCGCAGGAATGCGACCTTCATGCTTCTGCCTTGTCCCGCAACACCAATGTAGAGGCGTCCAGGGTTTTCCGAGGAAACAGGAATCGTTTTGGCGAAGAAGGAATCGTGGCGGTCGGGGCCTTGCGGCGGAAAAATCGCGGTGTTAGCCCGTCCGAACAAGGCGCGGATTTGCCGCTGGGCTTGGCGCACCGTCGCTGTGGAGGCCACGATTTTCGGAACTTGGGTTTTCCCGTTTAGCAGGGCTTTTTGGCAAAGCTGCTCGATGACAGTCTCATAGATCCCAGCCACGGTCCCGAGCGGGCCGGAGATCAAGTGCAGTTCGTCTTGAATGATGAGGTCTGGCGGCGGCAGGCCCTTGGTGGGAAGACTTGATCCTGCTCCCGTGTCACACGGGCCGAAGAATCCTTCGGCATTCCAGCGCTCCACGCGGCCGAAGAGCGCGCCCGTGCGCCCTGTCCAAGGTAGCGCTGCAAATTTGTCCACCGTGGCGATGAGGAAGCATGGCAATCGTCGGTAGATCGGCTCGTCCACGCCTAGGATCGGCAAGCGGTTTCCCGAGGCGGAGGAAAAATCGCACTCCATGTTCATGCAGGCCACATGCAGGTTTTTAGGGTTGTTGCCCGGAGGATCGAATTGAAATGATCCCGCCTCGAAGCGATGGCCGCACCACGGACACTCCTCCAGCGGTATTGGCGCAGGGTGCTTCTCAGGATTGCGCAGATACTTCGTCAGCTTCGAGTAGGCGGTGTTGTCCTTGCCCGGTGAGGTGTCTCCGGCCTTTCCCATGCGGTTGGGCGTGGCGGCAGACCCGACCCACAGACCGATTTCAAATGGCCAATCGCCGAGGGCCTTGTTGGTCTCGCGCTCTTTTTCGAGCGCGCACATCAGCGCGGCGGCACGCCCAAGCTGGTCCAGCGTGAGCAAACGTAACGTGTAGCGCATGATGATCGACACACCTGCCGAAGAGATGCCGGGATTGATGAGACGGCGCAAAACCAAAGTGAACGCCGCCAAGCCGAGGTAGGCCTCCGTCTTTCCGCCGCCCGTTGGAAAGAACAGCAAATCCACAACCTGCCGGTCGTAGTGCGAAGGGTCGTGCATCCCGCGAAGATTCATCAGGAGAAACGCCAACTGGAACACCCTCCAACCCGGAGATTGAACTTCCTCAGGTTTCTTGCCCTGCTGGACGGCGAAACGCTGGCGCGCCGCGCGGGCCATGGCGCGGTTGGCAATGCGGAATGCTTCGAGGCAAATGGGCGTTTCCAGCGCATGGATTCCCGCCTCAATACGGTCGGCGGCATTCGAGGCGAGAGCCAGTAGGTCGTTGGCTGTTTCGCGCTGCACCCCGCCGAGCGAGGAACCATCGACCTTCGCCTGCTGCACCGCGATCCAGGCGCGGTAGGATTCCACCAGTGGCATGAGTTTTCGACTCGCCGATTCCGCAGAATCCAAAGTCGCCAGTTCCTCCATCCGTAATTCGGTTCCGCCGATGGACTCCGCGCCCGCATGGTCCATGCGCGGCACCTCCTCCATAGGCAGGCAGGTCGTCCTCGCCTTGCGGCAAATTCCCGCAGAATCCGCTTCAGCTACTGCCGACACGCCATGTCCAACGGCAAACTCGAGTTCATCGCGATAGTGCAGATCCGCGATGCGGTCGTCTGCATCCGCATCGATGGTGAACACCGCACCACGAAGGTCTGGACGCCCGAAGAAACCACTCTCCAGACCGAGTTCCAACTCGGCTTGGTAGATGATGTCGCGAAATGTCACTCGCCCCGAACATTGGCGATCATTGACGAGGAAAACCGAAAGCGTGCGCGTGCCCTCGGCGATTCCCTTGTCGGCCAGACCGTGCAGGGCTTTCCAAGATGCCACGACTTGCAGCCCTCGGCTGTTTGGAATCCCGATTTCAGCGCGCCCAGTTTCCCCTTCGAGCGTGATCTCCACCCCCTCTTCGCGAGGCTCCCGTTGGTATCCACGGAAGGCAGTTTTGGGTTCCTCCTTGGCATCCAAGGCTGCCGCCGCCTCGGCTTCGTCCTTTGACCATTCTTGGTCGAATGCCTTGTCCACCACTTCCTCATCGAGTTCCTGCAGCGCATAGCCCGTATCGCGTGTTTCCCAATCGTAATCTCCCCAGCGCACAACAGCCCGCACTTCGCTTACGCCTGCGGGCAGCATCACACTCAGGCCGATCGATGACGGCAGCAGGCTCACCTCATTCACCTTGTCCTGCGCATCGCCCTGATCGTCACCATCCTTTTCGAAACCTTGCTCGCCCTCGTCCTCCTCGTCCTTACTACGCTTCGCCTCCTTGGGGGCGGCTTTGGGAACGAGAAAACCTGCAAGATACCACCGGCGCGGCGACTGCGGTAGAATCTCATGTGCAAATGGGTGGGCGTTGTCCGGCCCAACCAGATCGAGTTTAAGTGCTTCGACGAGTTTTGAGCGGATTTCTGCCGAGGTGGCTCCGACCAGAGGGGTTGGAACGGTCGCCTTGGTTTTGTATTGGGTAGGTTTCGGCATGGGACAAACGAATGGTGAATTATGAAGGAGGAATTATGAAGCGGGTGGCGACTCCAAATCTTGGGCTTTGATCCAGCAGGCGAAAGCCACCGGATCGGTTTGTTTGAGTCGGTTGAGATTTTCCCAAGGCGCGTCCAGCTTGGCCCAGCGCAGGTCTTCGGGATTGGGTTCGCTGGCAACAAATGCGGGCAGATCGAGGGTTGTTTCACCGCGCTTCAGTGCGGATGCCACCAGTGCGGCGATGCCTGCCGCATTCCGGGCCTGGGCGATTTGGAATGGCTCGCTGAAAAGGTGGCTGTCGAGGGAGCGAATGCCCTTGCGGAAGAAAACGGTCTTTTCGTTTTCCTCCGGCGGGCGTCCATCCACCCGGCTCACCCAGAAGGCCGCATCCTGCGTATCCTCCAACGCCTCGGCCAACCCGCAATCCAATGCGCGGTATTTCACTTGCTCGGCATGCACGGCCCTGTAGGTCCCCTCGGTTTCCGCAATGTTCCCCGCCATTCCAGCCAGCACGGAGATGTCGAAGAGGTGCTTCACCACTTTGATCGGGCGTTGTTCGGAAGGTTCGCCAGTGGAGGCCACCAAGGGCTGGTAAGGAAAACCAATAGTCGATGGAGCGAAGGCGGCGATCTTGTCGCCGAGGAGGCTCGACGGACTGGGAAGCAAAACGGAAACCTCCTCATCCACTTCAATAAAGCCTGGCTGGATGGCGCGAGACTCCAGAGCGGCATATGGACTCTCCGCGACGATCACATCCAGTTGGATCGCCTGGCCGGTCGCCCCGTCGAAGGCCGATTCATAGACCACCCGGAAATGCCGGGTTGGCGGGGCTTCACGGTCGCGATGTTCCTGATGTTCCCAACCCAAGAACGGCTCCCCCACTACTTTGTCCAGCACCTCCTCCAACTTCTCCTGCGATTCCAGACACAGGATGTCCACATCGATCGACAAACGCCGTGGTTGATCGGTGAGCAGCAGAAGTGAAGTGCCGCCCTTGAAAATGAACTCCAACCCCGCTTTTTTCAAACGCCCGACTAATTCCAATGCCAGCACGCATTTTTCAAGATTGCGGACATCCCTCGATTTGAGTGCATTCGCTTGCTCGCGAATCCATTCCCTGGAAAAGCAGACTGGTAAAATCATGCCCTTTCCCCCTGAATAAACCTACTAACAGAGAATTTTTGAATTTTTCTCTGATAATAGGTCATAGAAAATGTTAATCCATTCTTTACAGAATATTGCGCGATCAGAAATCTGCTATCTCGGAATTTCTTCATTTTTCCGAGATAGTAGGTTGAAGCCTCCCGCCAATGAGTGCCGATAAGCGAAGCCCGCTTTTGCGAAGTTGATCAGCCAAAAATGTCAGATCAAACCGCCGGGATTCAATCCACCTCCGGCTGGCCGCCTGCCGCTCGGCTTCGTCGAGAATACCCAATCTTCGGTTTTCCAAAAGCAATTCGATGAGAAACCGCTCAGGCGTCATCTCGTCCAACTCGCGCCGCACCCCTCGCAGCACGACCTGCTTCTCGCTGGGAACGAAATCCGCTCCGGTTTTCTTGGTGGGATTCACAACGACCGTCCATCCGCTCTGCCGAAGAAACGCCGCTACATCCGCCACAGAATCGCTCGGCGTATTCACGAAGAGCGTTTCCTTGCCCAGAGTGTGTTCCAGCCAAGGATTGATCTGTGCCGTGGACCACACGGCGTGAGGCAGGAGCGGGAAACGCTTCGCCAAAAGTTCGCGCAGGCCCTCGGTTGGCTTCTGGTCGAGCACGGCCCGCACTGCGAGGGGCGAATACCACCCTCGGCCAGCCGAATGGATTTCGCCATTCGCCATTGCTTCGGAGAGGTAGCCGCGCAGAGTGTTCGGCGAGACTTCCGGCATACGCGCGCGCACCCATGCCAGCGAGACATATCGATGCTCGACCGCCGCTTTCCCGAGGATTCGGGAAAGCGTGGCTTTGGCGGAAATCGAATTGGGGCGTGCAGGCATTGGGTTTAAAAAAATGCGGGAGTCCGGAATCCTACACTTACTGAGTGTAGAGTTCGAAATTTGTGTATGTTTCCAATAATCATTTTGAGTGGTGACTTTTCACGCCTCCTCTGGCTCCCGTTTTTTAACGGAACGGAAGGAAGTGAATCTCATGGCATGAGCAGTGAGGATTTGTTCCCAACTCCCTTCGTGAAGCCTCACTTTGTATTCCGTGGGATGAAAATCCACATAGCGTAGTTTGGCGTGGGGATACTTTTTGAGAACGCCTTCGTAGGATTGGATTTCCTCATCCGTGCAGCGATAGCCAAAAACGATCTCGGTGACATTTTCGGGTTGGAAATGGACAACCCGGCGTCCCCACCCTTCCGAGTCTGTTCCAGAGAACGGCAAATCATCTTCTGCAATCTGGTGGTCATAAATGAAACGCCTCTCCTGCTCATGCTTCCAAGCCTCGAACTTTTGACACAGTAGAGAATAGAGACCTTCCATTTGAACCGCTTTTTCCTGTTTTGCTGAAAAAAAAGATCCATCCGCCAGCTTTCGATAGCCTTCCGGCCATCGGGAGCCATCCAAAAGATCAAGCGCCCGGAAACGATAAAAATCAATCGGCAACATGAGTTCCGAACGGTCAGGCACATACTTCACTTTCAAGCCGTTCGGAAAACGACCTCGGGGAACAGACCCTTTATCCCAATCAAAGCCGATAGCGATTCCACGATGGGCATCGGCATAATGAGACCAGAGCAAAATTTCGTCTACGACTTCGCTGAAGCAAACCACCGAATATGCGGGATACCACGCAGACAAAATGTCGTCGTGAAAATGGGCGGAAAAATCGACAAAATCCTCCACGGGAATTTTTTCCTCCTCACCGGAAGCGGTGAGATCAAAGGCGTTCCCCAGCCCCAGCAATCGGGAAAATTCACGCCGGGATTTCACGACCATGTTTTTGCGCTCCTCATCCAAAGAGGGAAGCATTTCAAAAGGGTCATTGAAACTTAACGGGCTTTTACTCCACAAAGCACAACTCTCCAAAATCGATTTGGCATTCTCGAAGCTCGAAAATTTGTAAAGTTGCGTGTGCGAAACCGTGGACATTTTCAGGCTCTGCTGAGGCTCATAAGATTCACTTCAATCATCCCATGTAAAACCATAAGGAGGAGGGTTATCTTCATCAGTGGGAGGATATAACTCGTCGAAAGTTTGCAGTTCGTGGGGTAGTTTGATTTTGTCGAGGTTCGGCTTAAAAAATGAAAGCCCGTAGGCAACTGCAAAGCGACCAAACTCAACTCCACCGGGCAATTTGAGATCGCCCGAGTCGGGGAGTCGGTGTATTTGAGGATCGTGAATCGCGCAATTGATCAGGCCTTTTCTAAAATTATCCCAGTAGGCTTGGTGGTAGGCTCCACCGCCGAAAATGAAAAATTTGGCCCTGTCCCATGTTCGTCGCGGAGGCGCGCCTAAATGATCCTCATAATTCCTAGCACGCATGTTTACAGCATGTATTTCGTGACATAGTTCTTCCATGAATGCAGCCTCGCCAACAGGCACATCTTTTGTAATCGGAGATGCTAAATTTTGCGAACCAAGCGGACAAACGATTGTAGCATAGTAATTGCAGTCCTTAACATGGGCTTGCCTACGAAAAGCATTCAAATCCACCGTGCCCGCTCCAACATCCATTGTTACAAAAAGACCATCCGTTGCATTCGGAGATCGAAAGTAGGCTTGAACCGCTCCGGCAGTTTCCGGGTAAACCAAGCATTGCCATTCAAATTCTTTATCGGTTGATAGTCGCTGTTCAGCAATCGCACAAACATGAGAATGCCACTCTTGTAGCAGAACTCCTTCAACAGCATTTAGAATTGGATGAGACTTTAACGAGAAGGCACATATCAACGAATCCCGAAAAAGTTGCTCGACATTTCCCGAGTTGGTGATGAGACCCGCTGGAATGGCTAATTGATAAATGAGATAATCGTCATGTTTTTTCTTTTCAAAGTCAAAGTCGCTCCAGCGAAGATCGTTACGGATAAAATTTTCTATGCGAATAATTAGGTTGGCAAAATAAAATGCCATTAGTGAACGAACAAAAAGCAGATCATTTCCAATCTCATTCGCCAGTTCGTATGCTGATGAGGGAAAATGCACAGGACTTTCATCGAGCTTCATACCAGAAGCAACATCCGCAGCGACCATTTTTAAATGAAGTATTCGCCTCACCGCTGCAGATTCCGGTGTGAAAATTAATTTTTTATTTTGTATTCCTATTACGCTTGGAAAAAGACCATTATGTATTTTATTAGAAACAACAATTTTGGGAGGCACATTCGACGAATTATCCCTGATAACCATTTTGGTGTAACTGGTTCCGTAATCAATGCCGGCAACGAGAAATTTTCTTGGCATACTTTATCCTTTGTTATCGATTAAACCGCAGGCCACCTCTGCCGCGACTTCTTCTGATGATTTGGCCTTTTCTTCCAGAAGAATCAGTTGGAAATCGCGTTTTTGCACAAGATTTTCTAAAATCTTTGCAAAGCCAGCCAGCTTGTTGGTCTCCATGCCCCGCGCGCGTGCGGTATTGATTGCAGCTGTTTGAGACTCGATTCGTCTATTGAAGTGGGCCAAAAGCTGTTGCTTGCGGATTTCAAATTTTAACTCCTGATCTTTTTTGAAGGAATCTTGTGACTTTGCAATTTCATGAGCGAGAACCGACTTTAATTCCACCAAAACAACTGAATGATCATCCACTGACTCCAGAAAAGCACTCTCCCCATAATCCAATGCCGTCTTTACAATCATTTCAGCCTCTTGCCCCAAAAGAACCTGGCCTGTGGACAAGGACTTCAGGGCATACTGGAACGAGTCTTTCCGTGTGACTCCTGACATAGTGAGCCGGTAGATTAAAAAGAAAAAACAATCCTTGGCGACTTCCGGGGATCGTAAAGAAATTGCGGAAACCTTGTGCCAATTATTGGTCTTCTTGGTGTTGACTTCAGTGATCCAGCGGAAAAAAGGATGTAAGTGGGTCACCAAGACCAGTGAGCGATGTTTGCTTTTAAGTTTTTGGTGAATTTCAGGATCAAAAGTCAGGTGGATTTGCCTGTTTGACCTGTTGAATCCGACGGGCCAAGCGTGTTCGAGTCTCTGGCAAAAGCCCTCGAAGTCCGAGAACGCCCCGAAGCTTAAATTAACTTGGAAACAGCCACTTGCTGGGTTATTCGACTGGATATTGCAAGCATCATTGTCATGATAGTTTTTCGCTAAGAAATCAATCAGGTGGTGTTCTAACTCGGAGGGTCGGATGAATTTCCCAAGTCTCTGGCTTTCCCCGATCTGCTCGGAAAGCAAATCCTGAAAGGCAAACAATGCCCCATTGGAGTCTTCCAGATCACTTTCAATTTTCGCCCTTTGGCAAATCGCTTGGGCAGTTAATTCCACCCGTTCATTCATCATTTCCGGAGTTAGTTCCTCACTTAAAATGGCTTTGTTGAGCTTTTGGACTTCCTCGCCCAAGATGCCTTCCATTGCCCCAATCGAGCGCTCGAAAACACCGAGCTTCGCATATAGATTGGCATAAATATTTCCATCGATTGTATTTTCGACATGAAAATTGATGATCCCGATTGCGGCCGCTTGCTGCCCGATCCGGTCGATTCGCCCGATGCGTTGCTCCACCCGCATCGGATTCCAAGGCAAGTCGTAATTGACCACCACTCGGGCAAACTGAAGGTCCACGCCCTCCGCACCGATTTCCGAGCATAGCAAAACCCGATGGTCATTTTTTGCAAACTCTTGCAGTAACCGATCCCGCTCCATCTTGTCGGTGATGTCGCCAGTTACTGCGGAAGCCTTGATGCCATCCCGCTCCAACCGATCCTGAAGGTAGGCGATCGTTTTTTTGTAGAAGGCAAAAATGATCACCTTGTCTTGGCGGTCGATCGCTATCTCATGGCCAAGGTCATCTTTGAGAGTCGAATTTTTGCTGATTTGGTCCAAAGCACTCTTCAGCTTGGAATACTTGGAATCAATCGCCTCGAAGTTGATTGTCGCCAACTCCCCGAGATTGATCGTGAAATTCTGGGAAACTTCCCCTTCAAACTCGAAATCCTCCCGCAGAAGTTCGAGTTCCTCGGGATTGCCCCATCGCCCCTCTCGAAGTTCTTCCACCATCACAGGAACGCAACTTGCCATCCGCTGGGCGGCGTTTTGAAGTTTGAAGGCGGTGCCGGCATCGCCACTGGCCTTGGATTCCTTGCGGAGCCATTTCAAAAAAGTGAGGTAGAACAGCTCCTCTTCAGTAGCCATTTTGACCTTCAAGGTAATCGGCCGACGGATCACGTGGTTTTCGATAATGTCCCTTTTGCGCGTCCGGTTGATGAAGTTTCCAAGAAGGTTCAACCTCTCTGCGGCATGGCGGAGTTCCACCCTGTGCCGGGGCGATCCGTCATTGGCATCAAAGAGGGCTCTGATGCTTTGCCTCGCGGTGGCCGATGGAATGGCGGAAATCGCCTTGGAGATCGCTTCATTCTCCCAAGTTGTTTTTGCCAGGGCGTTTTGAAGCTGGATGTGCGGCAGGTTTTCCTGAACCAATCGATCAAAGACGAATTTGTCCCTGAAAACCTCGGGATCAATGAGCCGCATGAGCGCATACAGGTCGCGGCTGTTGTTGTGGATGGGGGTAGCGGAGAGGCAGACGGCCGAAGCCGCCGCCATGGAGAGCAATTCCCCGACCAGATAGGAGGCCGAGCCTGTGTTTCGCATGATGTGGGCTTCATCGAAGACCACCATGTCCAAAAACTTTGCGGCGGTTGGTCCGGCCAGCATGGCTTCCTCCGCTTGGTCGCGCAGTCGGCCAAAAAATTGAACCCGTGGCGGCACGGCTTCCCCGAAACCAACGACCTCCCTCGCAGCCTTGCCGTTTCGGATTTGCTGAACCATCAGCTTCTCCGCGCCGAGCGGGCGAATGGAGTGGTAGGAGGTCACAAGGCAAAAACTCATTCCCGGTCCGGAACGATCAAACCTCTCCAGAAGGCTTTGCAGGTGCTTCGCATTGGTAGCCTCCGCCGCGAACTGGAACCGATCCTGCATCTCGCGAAGCCACTTGGGAACCAGTGTCGGCGGGCAGACGATCAGCAATCGACGCGCTTTCTCACGGGCCTGCCACTCCGTCCAGATCAGACCCGCTTCGATTGTTTTTCCAAGCCCCACCTCATCCGCGATCAAAAGCCGGTTTGTCGCGGACTCGATAAAACGCAGCACGGGCTTGAACTGGTGTGCGTAGAAATCGATCTCCGATGTTTTCATTGAGTAGAAAACATCCGTTAGCGTCCCCTGCAGTTTTTCAAAGGTCACCCTGCGCCGAAGGTCTTCTACGGTGCCATAGCGGCCCTCCCGCACATCCTCCTCTGTGCTGTTGCGGCGGTTGGAATTTCGTCGGCGGAGTTTTGAGGCATCCACAAACTCGATCAAATCACCCCAATCCACCTCGGCCATGGGAAACATCGCTTCCAAGCGATTCCCGGTGAGCACGCCCAGTCGGCCGGGGTTAGAGACATGAAACACAGCCAGCCCGGCGGCAATTTGTTCCGGAGGAAGGGCGCTCACAGCAAATCCTCCTCGGTTTTTTCGCGCTGGGGCTTCTGTTTCTTGTTCCCTTTCATGCCGGGAGCGGTGCCGGCGGCGACTTCTTCGGCGTGGCGGGTGGCGTTGAGGGCGAGGAGGCGGGCGAGGACTTCGTCGCGCACTTCGTCGGGCCAGCGGTAGCGCCAGGGCTTTTTCTTCTGCCGCCTTCGGCCGGTGGGTTCGGGCTCGTCCTCGTCTTCCTCGTAGTCGAGCAGGAACTCGCAGGCGGTCGGGATGTCGGTCCAGCCGTAGGCGTCGAGCACCGCGCGGTCCATCGCGGCGTGCAACGCCCGCAACCGCTCGATGTCCGCCGAGCGTTCCTCGGGGTCGTGGAACCGGTTGTAGGTCTTCGTCAACCCCTCGTCGTTCCGGATCATCAACTCCGCCCGAAATTCGTAGTAGGCTTTTCCGGCTTCCTCCAACGCGGCGTTCGTTTCCCAGTCAACTGGGAAGGGGAAGGTTTCGAAGCAGTCTTCTGGAATGTAGCGCGGATCATCCTTCAATGAAGAGCAGAAAAACAAAGCCCACGCTTCATGGACACGCGCTTGAAGGATGGTGAAGCCCTGCCACTCAGGAAGCACAAATAGAGTCAAGCTATCGGAGAAAATTGTAGACGGGTCCTGATACAAGAAATTGAACTGCGAACCAGCCCGACCACTTGCAATCACTCTTGGAAGTCCATCGACAGCATCATAAAGACTCCTAGCCGGGCGGCTATAAAGCCACCACTTCATGCGGATTCGGTCTTCCGATGAAGACTGGCGTTGGAGACGGACAGTATCGTATAGGCGTTCATAAATCAGGCGATGAAGCTTTGCTTCTTCCTCTGTCTCGCAATCCTCAAGATAAGTCGCGTATCGCTCATGGCTCCCAGTTGGTGATGCATTCATCTCTTCAGCACCTAGATATGGTCGTAGTCGTTCCTTTTTGGCGCCCCTTTCAATTAGTTCGTCATGTTCTTCAATGGTCAGAAGGAATCCTTTGCCGTTAATATTTGTGCCACTGTGAACCAGTGGCTTATTCGGCAAGAGCGATTTTGCATTTGAATCCGGACCGAAATGAAAAAGATATGCAGTAATGAAATCTACCTGCTTCTCGTTGATGAGAGCAGGTTTGATCATTATGGATTTCGCAAAGTGAACAACACTAACAATGACTGCAGCTTCTCCGGGCCAGCGAACCCTCAATCGCACAGCAAAAATACAACCGTCATGTGTGCGAATGTATTCCAATCCAGTTTGCCGAGTGTCTCCCTGTCTAATCGAGTTTGTCGAAATTAAGCCGCTGCACCCTGATTTTCTAAGAAGATCGTAGGCATGGCGGAAAAAATACGCAACAAGGTCACTTTTTCCATGCGAGCCAGAAAAAATTGTAGCGAGCCATGCTTTGAAGGCAGAGCTGGTGGCAGTGGAAAGTTTACTGCCTCCCAAAAACGGCGGATTCCCCACAATCGCATCGAACCCCGGATTTTCCCGATCAAAGACTTCTGGAAATTCGATTTCCCAATGGAAGGGGTTGACGGGGAATCGGCCGCTGCGGAGCGCTTTGACTTCCTCGGTGGGGCGTTGTTTTTGGTCGCCTTTGCTCAAGTAATCGGCGATGCGGGCGGCGAGTTCCTGGCGTTTGGCTTCGCGGGCTTTGTCCTTGTCGGCGGAGAAGAAGGCGGCGATGGCGGCATCGCCAATGAAGCGCACGGTATTGAGGCTTTCGTCGGCGAGGGCGAGTTTTTGGCGTTTGAGATCGGGGGAGGTGTGGTCGTCCCCGAGGGCGAGGAGGTTTTTGCGTTGTTCGAGGGCGGAGGCGGCGCGGCGGCGGACTTCCTGTTCCCAGAGTTGGCCGGTGGTGAATCCGGTTGCCCAAGTGAAGCATTCGATCTGGCGGCGGGTGAGGCCGACGAGGGAGTCGCCGCAGCGGATGGAGTGGTCGAGGAAGGTGAAGGGGTGGTCCTTGGCGAGGGTGGCGAGCCAGAGGGAGAGCTTGGCGAGATCGACGGCCATGGGGTTGCGGTCCACGCCGTAGAGGCAGCGTTGGGCGACGAGGCGCATGGCGTGGAGAATCTCGTCCTCGTCGGGCGGGATATTTGGCAGGCAGCGGTGGTAGTGCCAGGAGGCGACGAGGGCTTGGGCGAGTTGGCGGCAGGCTTCGACGAGGAAGGCGGCGGAGCCCACGGCGATGTCGGCGACCTTGAGGGCGAGGATGTCGGCGGGCTTGGGAAAGGGGCCGAGGCGCTGGAAGATGGGCTCCAGGGTTTTCCGCACGATGGGCTCGGTGAAGGAGCGCGGGGTGTAGTGGGAGCCGGAGCGGCGGCGTTCGTCGGTGGGCTGGAGGATGAGGGAGCCTGGAGCTACGGGATGCGGGCTGGCGCGGCGGTCGATGCGTTTGTCGAGGGCGGCGAGGAGGTCGTCGATGGTGGTGGCGGCCTTGAGGGCCTTTGCGGCGGCATCGGGCAGTGCGGTGTCGGCGTTTTCCTTGAGGAATTTCTCGCGGTCGGCGGGCTTCGCGGCAAGGAGAGTGTCGAGGCCGATGTGGAGGGGAGCGCCGTGGGCTTTCTTGGGCTTGAGGGCGATCATGCGCTCGGGGGCGCGTTCCACGGCGAAGCCCATGATGGTCTCGTAAACGGAGCCGATCTGCTCGACATCGAGTGTGCGGTAGGAGAGGCGCTCGCCATCGAGGTAAAGCAGGAGGTGGAGGATGCGGTGCAGGGTGCCATCCGAGACGCGGGGTAGCTGCTCGGGAAGCGGCTCGGTGGCGTGGGCGCGGCCTTCGAGGAAGGGGAAACGGTCGGGATCGAAGAGGTGGCCTTGGCGGGCGGGCAGGGACATTTGCCTGTGGCGGGATCCGCCATACACGGCGCGGAAGAGCGTGAGCAGGCGTGGCCAGCCGCCGAAGCGGTGGTCCATGGTATCCGGGTGGCGCTCATGGTCCGCTCGGAGCTGCTCGAAGAGGCCGGCTACGGAGTAGTTCCGCTGGTAGAGGGGGCCTGCGGGCATGAGGCCACGATCCTCGGCGTAGAGGAGGAAGACGAGCCGCAGGAGGGTGGTGATGAAGCCGCCGTAGAGTTCTTGCGGATCGCGCTCCCACACGGGCGTGAGCAGCGAGCCACCCGCCTTCTCGTCGGCGGCTTGGAAGCCATGAGCGAGTTCGTAGAGAGCTTCGAGGACTTGGCCGGAAAGATCGGTGCTCACATGGGCCTGGTAGTCGCGGCTTTTGCGAAGCAGGGCGGGCAGGCGGACATTCTCGGGAACAAGGACAAGACGCTTGTGGGAGAGCAAGAGGTCGAGCGCAGCGGCAGCAAGGCGACCTGCAGTGTCGCAAAGGAAGGAAATGGGATAGGTGAGCCAGCCGGAGTTCTCTCCCCTTGGCGCGGTGACGAGGCGCAGTGCGTGGCCATTGCAAAGGATGCCAAGTGGAACGCCGCTCTCGCGCAGGAGGCGCTCGAATTTCTGGTGGGGCGTGGCTACCCATCCGCGATGAGATTTGGAATCGGGAAGCTCATCGAGAGCAGTGCCGGGAGGCAGAAGCTTGACGAGCACCAGCCAGGGGCTCGAGGGATCGGCTGGCTTGAAGTAGCGGTAGGCCGCCGTAGGCTCCAACACCTCTCCCTCGTCGCCTGTGGCGATGCGCAAGCCATCCGGCACCTCGGCGGAGACGGCAAAGTGGCTGAGCAGGTCGTCGCGCCAGCCAAGAAACTCCCGCGCGAAGCGGAAAAAGTCCTTAATGGCGGGTTGCCCCTCGAAGTCATCCACGGAATCCAGAAATCGTTGCTGCGTGAGGGCAAGCGACCCCTCGTCCATAACGACCTGGCTATCCACCAAAGCAATAGGCGAGACAACAAGCCCCTCGGGCTGAAGGTGGCCAAGCCAGCGCTGGTGCGTGGCAATAGCGGATTTGCGGGGATCGGGGATCATGGATGGCGCTGGTTTTTCAGCTCATCGCGGATGCTGTGAAGGGTGCGGATGATTTCGCCAAGACCCAGAAAGAAAATGCTCACAGCAGCCGTTCCAATAAGCGCAAGCACAGCAAGAGGTATCTCTCCATATAGCGCCAAAATCACCGTGCCAATAATCCCGAGCAAAGAATAAACTCTACCAAAACTGGATGAAAAATAGCTGATCGAGCTTTCAGAGGCCACAGAGGCGGATGTCGGTCGGTTTAGCTTCGCTGCAAAGGCCGGTGACCAGCGTATTGCTGGAATTTCTTGAACTTTAATCCATTTGGGTTCTAGCGCACCCTCCTCGCAAGCGAGGGTGTCTCTAGAAATTATTTGATCGGTCAGTTTTTTTAGGATTTCCCAGTCCTCATAGGGACCTTCCTGGTTTTGATTAATCCAAAGGTAGTATTTCATAGGTTCAGATCGGCCAGAGATAGACAAGACCGACGGGTTCGATGCGGTGGGATTTTACGGTGTAGAACTCACGAATGCGGGAGGGTTCGCGCAGGAGGTCGCCTTCGACATTTTCAAGCCACTCCTGCCAACGGCGGGCGTCCAAGTCGATCTGGCGGCGTTGATCGTCGTCAAAGCCCAAAGTCATCTGGGAGGTATCGTCTCTGTAACGGCGTAGGTTTTCTTTAACGCGGCGGCGCTGGTCTTCAAGGAGCTTGATCAGTTCGCCGGCTTCAGCGTCTCCCCGGGCCGTGAGTTTTTGAACGGCCTCGGCCATGGACTCCTCGGCGCGTGGCTGAAGGTGGGCAAGCAACTCTTCGATATCGCGTGGCAGGGCCTCGGCGAGGCGAGCCAGCACTTCCGGCGGAGGCTCTTTTTGCGCGCCTGGGCCAAGATTTTGCTGCAAAAGCTGCATCGTGCGAAGCTCGCCATCACGCCCGTAGAGATTGAGAGGGCCTTTGCGCTGGTCGAGCGGAACCCAGCGGGCGGTCACAGTGAGAATCTCCTCGTGCAGTCGAGCGGCTCTCGGTCCGTAAACAGCCAAGCGGCCGAGGAGAACAACGCGCGGCACGCCGTCGTCGGATGTGGAGAAGCATGCGCGAGAAAGATCATCATAAACGAACCCCTGAGCGGTGAAGCGACCCAAAAGTCGCTGAACCAAGCGGTGAGAGAGGTGCAACTGCACGCTGCTCTCATCGATGCCCTCGGGAGCCTCGAAGACAACAGGGCGTATGGGAGACTCCTTGCGCCAAGCAAAGTCGCGGCGACCATCCCTCGGCAATGGACGCAGGGTGTCCAGCGTGGTGGCCCATGAAGGATCAGCTCCACGCTGGGACTCCAGATTCGGAATAACAAATTGCCCTGGGGCATCCTCGCGGAGGGCGTCGGCTCCGAGCATTTCAAGGGAGCAGGAAATGGCATCGCGAAGCATAGGGGCATCAAAGTGCATGTGCTTGGCAGATTCCTCGACGATGCGTTCCAAGCGTGTGATTTCCTTTTTAAGGTCATCATTACGGGCGCGAAGGGATTCCAAATCCTCCTCGCGCACATCGTCGCCTTCACTGTCTCGAAGAGAGTCGAACTCGGAGGCGAGCCTCTCGACCTCGTCGCGGCTTATGCCTGCCTTGAGGCGTCCGGAAATGACATCGGTGAAGCTGCCGAGTTCCTCTTTAATAGTGCGTGTCTTGCGTGCTAACACGCGGAGGACTTTGTCTTCAGGGCGGTCAGTATAGAAAAAGTAGCGGCAATACACTTCCGTCGCGGGCTGGAGCTTGCGGTCGATACGCCCGTTCCTTTGCTCCATGCGGGCGGGATTCCATGGCACATCAAAGTGGAAGAGGTCGCTGCAGTGGGCTTGAAGGTTCAGGCCCTCACGGGCGGCATCGGTGCAGACGAGAATGCGAACGGGATGCTTGTCCGGCGGTGTGTTGAACGCGCGTTTGAGTTCTTCTTTTTTCTGAAAGGGCGTGGGGCCATGAAAGACCTCGATGCGCTCCTCGGCTCGATCCGAGCCGGTGATGGCTGACTTGAGTTGTTGGACGATGTAGCGCTTCGTGTCATCCCACTCGGTGAAGATGATCACGCGGCGATTGGTCCACTCAGAGTCTTGGCAGAGGTGTTCGCGAATCCATTTAACAAGGTAGCGGATTTTCGTGTCTGGGCCCAATCGGGCGCGCTCTGCGATGGCAGTCATCTCTTCGAGCAGGCGGCGCTCCTCGGCCTCGGGCGGAAGATCCGAAGCCGATGCGAGTGTGGCTTTTTCCGTTTCCTCGTCGAAAAGATTTCCAAGTTCCTCCTCGCTCAGATTGGCCCTATCGTCCTCGGCATCCACAGGGCCGTTGCCTGAAAGCCGCGAGGCAGCGGCCGGTGTGGCTTCGTTCGACCAAATTTTTTCCATCGTGCGGCGGTGAACACGAAGAGATCGAGCAAAGGCTTCGATAGACGAAAGTAGACGCTGCTGAAGCTGGGTGACGAGCAACTCAAAATGGGTGCGATGGCGTTTGGGATGGCCAGCAAGGCGATCGAGCCGAAGACTCCGGTAGCGACTGAGAAGCTCGGCAAGGGCCAACTCGGGGGTTTCTTTAGGTAATGAGGCTTCACCGAGCGCGGCGGGCAGATCAACCTGCACGACATTGCGCTTGGGGAAACCTGGCACGCCGATGTTGCGAAGATCATCCTTAAGTCGGCGAACCATGACGGCATCACGGTTTTCTTTGATGACACGAACTCCCCGGATGAAGCGCTCGCTATCGAGGATTTCGAGTAGAGAGGAAAAGCTGTTGCTGTGGCCGTTGTGAGGTGTAGCCGAGAGGAAAAGACGATGCTCGAAGCGGGAAGCCAACTTGCGGACAGATTTTGTGATCTGCGAGTCGATGGCGTATTTTGAACTGCTCGCTGGTGCGGCATGGTGAGCCTCGTCGAAAATAAGAAGCGATCCGGGACGAAGATTGTCGAGCCATGTGCGCATGGGGCCCGCATAGGTTTCATCAATGAGAAGCTTGTGGGAAATAATGAACCTCGGGAAGGTGTCCCAGGCATTCACCGCATGACCACGCTCACGCCGGATGCGCTCCATGTATGCCCTGTCGAAAATCTCAAAGGTAAGACCAAACCTCGTCTCCAACTCATCCTTCCACTGAAGGATCATCGAAGGCGGGCAGGTAACCACGATATCGCGGATGCGACGACGAAGAAGAAGCTCGGAAGCGATCAAGCCTGCCTCGATTGTTTTTCCCAACCCCACATCGTCAGCAATAAAGAGATTCACTCGGGGAAGACGCAGCGCCTTGCGAAGCGGTTCCAGCTGGTAGGCATCCAGGCGTATACCGGCGCGAAATGGAGCTTGGAGCAAATGCGGATTTGTTGCCGTGACGCAGTTCCAACGAAGAGTGTTGAGATAACTGGCAAAAAGGCGCGGCGGATCGAATCCCTTGCGCCCAATGCCACGCCACGACTCCTCGCTGACGATGCGGGCATCAAGCTCCAAGGCCCAATCAATACTCAGCAAATCACCCTGTGCATCATCATCCAAACAGGCCAAATGAACCGTCGTGCCATACCCAGGATCGTTTTCAACCTCCTCCACAAGCCAAGTCCTGCTGCGAACGCGAACGATCTGGCCTTGAACAGGAATTTTTGACTGGGAAACGGCATTCATTTTTTCTCTGCCTCATAGTTCCCAAGCACCTCGCCGAGGACAACGGTGTAGTTGAGATTTCCGTGGTCGAGGTCCACATCAGGCAGAAAATCTTCATCCAGCGAACCGAGTAGCGCAGGCACATCGGATTCCTTCCATCCCCCGTCCTTCAACAGAATCACGGTTCCGGCAACATTGCCGCTGGCGAGATAGTGGAGATCGACTGCGGCAACATCCTTGCCCTCGCGCTGTGCGAGGAAGCGCTCGGATGAGGCCGTGCGGAGTGTGCGTTTCCAACAGATC
>Ga0247837_1005430_pt1 | contig 19159 bp, 21 predicted proteins | sample LaCtaG_2_FD_187115 | JGI IMG/M metagenome (GOLD analysis project Ga0247837, IMG submission 187115) | Freshwater microbial communities from meromictic Lake La Cruz, Castile-La Mancha, Spain - LaCruzMarch2015_14.5m | ecosystem: Environmental > Aquatic > Freshwater > Lake | place: Spain: Castile-La...
CCTAACACCCTAATGGATAGGCCTATGGAACTTCACAAACGGTTTATTTTAAGTAGAGCAATATGTCCTGTATTTTATGATTGAGGCCTGCATTTCCCATTAATCAAGTAATGACCAAAAAGCGTACTCATCCATCAGAAGCTAAACCCACGCATCCCCTCAACTGAGCTAACTAGATGTCTAACAGTTGCAGGTTCCTTTTTGCACTTTGGGCAGCTCTCCAGTGCGCACTATGGAAGAGGCAAGAGCGCCACTCTTGATCTGTTGGTCCACTGTTGCTGCCAACTCTGTGAAAACCTCTTGCACGTTCAGTCCAGTGAGAGCACTGGTCTCTGAAAAGCGCAGATTTTGTCTCTCACAGAACTGTTGACCTTCCTCGCTAGATACCTGCCGCTCCGCTTTCAGATCAGCCTTATTGCCCACGACACAAATAGCTATGCCGGGTGATGCCAGGGACCTGGCGTCTGCCAGCCAGTCATTGATATGAGCGAAGGTGTCAGCCCGCGTAACATCATACACCACAAGAATGCCCGCCGCTCCACGGTAGTAACTGCGAGTCACACTCCGGAAGCGTTCCTGTCCGGCAGTGTCCCAGATTTGAACCTTGAGGCGCGTATCCCCTACCACTAGCTTCTTGGTGCCGAACTCCACTCCAAGTGTGTGGGTGGAGGTCCGCGGAAACCTGCCCTCCAGAAACTGTCGAAGGAGGCAGGTCTTGCCTGCGGCACTGTCACCAATGATAATGAACTTGACCAAGTAGTCGAAGTCCGCACTCTCCGCCATAACTACAAATTACCCTCGACAAAGGTCGACCCTCTCCTCGGCTTGAACGGGGACGTCTCATCCACTGGCTAGTACTTACTCAGGATGTGACGGAAGCTCTCGAAGTCTATTCGCTCGCCACTCAAGCCGTACTCCTTGATCATGATGGAGTACTCTGTGGGGTCTGCTTCGTACCCTGCGTGTTTGAAAGCAGAGGCGAGGTTGTCAGGGGTGATGAAGCCGCGGCTTTCTCGGTCGAACTGTTGGAAGGCGTTGTAGAGCACTTCTTCAGTGACTACTTTCTTCCGATCCAACGTGGCTATTACGAACTCGGTGTAGTTCAGCTTTCCTTGGTGCAGGTACCCTGCCTCTTCCACGATTCCTGTTTCGCTGTTACTAGCGATTTCTTTTCCTGCCACTTTCAGCCCAGCAGAAACCATGGCTTGCTGGAGCTCTTCAACAGTGATGAAGCCTGTGTTCGCGGTATCTATCGCTTCGAATGCATGCCTCAGTTCATCAATTTCTTCGTTGGAAAGGAACTTGACTACCACTTTGAGCACTTCTCTCCTCAGCTTCCGAGGGCAGTTGTGATACTTGAGGCGCTCCAGAATGCGCAGTGGCACTAGAGGCCGGGTCTCCGCTTCGAAGATGGAGAACCAGTTATGCCGCAGCACTATTTCCAGAGTCACGCGCTTGACAGGGTTGACTACTAGCATGCTGGCAATCAGGTCGCGCGCCTCCGTTGACACGTCACTCCATTCCTCTCTGTCGAAGTTAAATATTCCCTTGACGATGCGTCTGAAGATTTCAGTCTGAGTGTCTCCGTAGAATGGCGGATAGCCTGCCAGCATGACATACAGCAGCACTCCCAGTGACCACACATCACACTCCTTGCCGTAGCTGCCCTTCAGTACTTCCGGGGCCACGTAGTAGGGAGTGCCCACCACAGTGTGCATCTGCTCTTCTCCGAACTTCGTGGCCAGTCCGAAGTCGATGATCTTCACTTCAGACATCTTTTCAGGAGACAGGAACAGGAAGTTTTCCGGCTTGATGTCTCGGTGACAGACGTTCTGATGATGCAGGTGGTTAATTGCCGCGATTATTTTGTGCAGAAGCACCGCAGCCTCTTGTTCTGTGTATTGGCCGTTCGTAATTAAGTGGTCAAACAAGTCACCGCCTGTACATTCTTCCATCACGATGTGAACGTAGCGTTCGTCCTCAAAAGTCTCGAAAGACTTGATTATGTTGGGATGGTCAAGCACCTGCAGAAGCTCGAGCTCGCTCCTCATGAGTTTAATGTTTCGGACAATTCTCTCCTTCGGGATGGATTTCACTGCGACTAGCTTCTTCGTGGGGTCGGACAAGCGCCAAGCTTCTCGCACAGTGCCGAAATGACCGTGCCCTAACACTCGCTTAAAGAAATAAAACTTCTGTATGTCTGTGTGGCGCTTACTTTCGCAGCGCACATTGTCGGAAATATCTGAGTGGCGCACTGCTTTTGCCCTGGCAGGCTGGCGCAGTTGCCAGTCCTTTGTGTAGCAAAGACCCATATTAGTTCTGAGTTAAGTTGCCTGGAAATCGCCTGCGATTGCACTACGGTCGAACTGGCATTCACCGAAGGCAATGAGGAAGAAGCCGCCAAGTCCCCAGTTGGGTCCCCAGGAATTGGCCGCGATCCAGTAGTTGGTGCCGTTGAGGCTTCCCCAGCCCGTGATTTTGACGGAGTGATTGGCTACGAAGGCACCAGTCGTGTGGCGATACACACCTCCAGTGTAGCTGAAGAAGTCCTGGAACACCTCGAAGGTGGTTTGCACCGGCCCAGAAGCCAGCAGCGAAGCCTGAATGCTGAGTGGGGAAGTGAGCCAGACCAGGTTATGTGGGTGGTAGAAAGTAGTACAGTCTGTCCCGCAGCTGCCACTGTGCCCAGTTGCGCCCGAGGTGTACGGCTCGCAAGACTCCAGAGGAATGCCGAACTTCGACATGAAGACCCAGGCGACATCTAAGAACCCACTCACACAGCCGAAGTTGACAGTAGAGCAGGAAATCATGTACTGAGGGGACAGTTCCTCAACCACTGCTCCGTTCGAACTTATGCAAATTCGGTCTGAGAAGGCACTCGCAGCTGCCAACGCCCAGCCTGCTGAGCAGTTTCCTTGGTCTCGCACTGGATGAATGCAGTCCGGCCATTGCTGACTCGCGTTAAAGGCAGAAGGAACGTCCAGGAAACGCTCCAGTCCCTTCACTGACTTCGTCGGCAACTCAGTGCCTCGAGCCGAAACCGCCAATCGCTTCCGTGCTCCGCCAATGGTGAGATCTCTGACTTGGTCAAGAGAAGCAGTCCAAGAGCTTTGCTCGTTGATGTAGTCCACCATAGCAGCAGTGACCACTGGCTGCTCGTCCTGCAGCCGCAATGATTGCCCTAGCACTAGACTTGGAAGCACTAGCAGCAATACCTTCTCCATTATAAGCTCACTCCAACTCTATTTCCTCACCGCTGGAAGCCCTGCTCTAACTCCGCGAGTCTCCACACACGTCCTTACAGCTCACTTGTATCCTGCTTTGCTACATAGGTGCGTAGTCAGGGAAACTGAGTGATGCAAACTCACAGGCCACAGCATTTGTAGTGTAGAGTCATCTGAGCCCTTGTAAAGGACAGAGGGTTTATATATGAACGCCACAGAAAGAGCGTTGGAGCGCTTGAAGCAGCACATAACCACCGGGTCTCTGGGCTTGCATTTGGGTAGCGAAGGACTGTGCCGCATACGTGCTGTGACCCGCCGAGCTGAGCGGCAGAACCAACTGCAAGACTTGGGCGCGTTTACGAAGCAGAGCATTGCTTTCCCGCTCTGTGACTTCGAGGAACTGAAGACCTCGAGCTCTCGGGAAGCTCCGGAGCCAACTGTAGTCAAAGTGCAGACTCCAGAAGACACAGTCTCCACTCCGCCCCAAGAAACCCCGAAACAGCGCTGTGAGGTGTGCAAGTGGCACTTCCCAGCCTCCTACACTGCTTCAGACCAACGACTTCATCTGGAGCTGGCCCAGAGAGGACAGTGTGCGAAGGACTCTGCTGCCTTTCGACACCGGGAAGAAAGGAAGACGAAGCAGCGAATGGAGAAGGAACAGCTGATGAACGGAGAGGACCAGAAGCTGGAGCAGTTCAAGGAAGTGCGAGGCTGTCCGCACTGTGGTCTGAGGCTGGAAGGCAGTTGGGGCGAGTTCAAGCGGAACCACTTGCTGCAGTGCGAGGCACGCAACCTGGACAGTGAACTAAACAGCATTGTCTGCAGCAGTGCCCTCATCCCGAAGAAGCGTCCGAAGCCCGAGCAAGACCGCTTCGCCATTGCATTCACTAGCCTCGCTCGGAAGCGACTGAGGACTCTAGGATAGTTGAGATACTTGATTGCCAGTTCTGGCTTTGTAGCACCGCAGCGGAGACATTTCGTGAGGAGACATTGAAGCTTAGGACATAAAATGAAGGCTGAGGTGCATTCCCTGCCAGACAGCAACAACATAACTGCACTTGACTATAGCGCTGAAAGTTCGCTTCTGGCTGTGGGAGACAGCCAGGGAGCACTTCATCTATACAGCACTCACTCAAGGTTGACTGAACTCACTGCCTTCATCAGCCACACAGATGCGTTCGAGCCAGAGTCACAGCACTGCGAGACCAAGGTCATTTGCTCTGTCCGGCAAGTGTACGCTCTGCCTCGGGCAGTAGTTCAGCTGGCTACCAATGAAAGGACAGTCAAGCTGTGGAAAGTGGAGCCCAGAAGTCCTGCTCGATATTCATGTCGTCGGAGTTTCAGCCAAGCATACTAATGCGGCATCCACTCACTTTCAGTGTGCAGCTCTCAGCAGCAATTCCTATGCTGACGACCTGCGCGTCAACCTTTGGGACCTCGAGCACACAGCCTACTGCCTCGCTGACTTCACTCCCACGAAGATCGCCTTCCTGCGAGAAGTCCTGCTATCTGCCTGCTTCCACTCCAGTGACTCGGCTCTGTCGATTTTCCTCTATTTCTGGACAAGTGAGAATTGCGGAGCAGGGCATGTGCATTGCCAGCCGCTATCAAAATGAGTCCACGAGAGTATCTGGCGTTATGTGTGACTGGAGCGGATTTTAATGCCAAAGCTCCTTTGGGTTTCGCACAAAACATACTACGCGTCGATACCCTCTGATGGAAAATACTTAGCGCGTAAATATCTGGGACATGCATGCAACCACCCACCCTCTCTCCACAGTGCCAATCACACCTCACTTCGACTGTGGGATGAGCAAATTTCAAGTGAAGAGTTGCGGCCAAAGCTTCGTGATCGGGACTGACAACAGCGTAGTAGTCCTTGGCAGTCCCCACGGGCCTCCGCACAAAGCACAACTGGGACTGGAGCCTTGCATGCTTTCCACTGTCACTTGCGACCCCTTGGGAAGGCAAGTGTCTGCAGCTTTCAACAAGCTGGTGGAAGTGCAAATGTCCGATCAGAGTTTTGATTCTGTATAACAGTTTTGCTTCCATACTAGAATTGGGGTTCACAGCCCTGTCTGGTAGAAGCACTTAGCACAACATTAACTCCTCTCTTCTTATTGAGACAAAAGTATGTCTTGGCAACAGATCCTAGACACTCAGCTGCTTGCCAAAAAGACAAAACAGGGCTGGATTCGCTCCTGTGTCGAAAGTGCGGCGATACTTGACCTCCAAGACTGCTCAGTGTGGGCCTGCAGTCGTGACTTCCGCCTGCTCCGCTACTCAATTCCTTCCGACGAAGGTGAACTTGAAGTGGATGAGAGCCAGCTGCTTTTACAGGTACTCGCTACAGGCAAGACTGACCCAGTCCTTGGTCTGCGCATCTCAGGACTCAAGTACTTGCTGCTCAGGTGCGACCCAGCTCGAGGACTTTTCTACCTGCGCAAGCAAGGAGGAGGAGGCTGTTTGATGCGAAGCACTAGAGCCCTCCTGTTCGCTGCGTTCTCTGAGTCTTTGAGCACGACTGGAGCTGAAGAGAAGTCTCAGAGCGGTCCACTGTGCAACGATCGAGTCGAGTGTCTTGCGGAGTTCCTAGTCAGCAAAGGGTTTTAATAGCTGTTAGTCTCCGAACATACACAAATGATAGCGCATACATTGTACCAGACTTAGGTGTGACTACTGAGTTACTGTCTTGACTTGGCGAACTGAGTGAGCAGTTCTTGCACGACCAGAGTGATAACGACATGAGGCGCAATCCTTGTCACGAAGGTCGGGAAGCCCACGTAGAAGCCCAGCGGACCTTCTTTACTCAGTGTCTTCATGAAGCAGTCTGCGAAGCTAGTGTAAGGGAACTTCCCATCAGCGCCCTTGGCCATGCGCTGGTACTTGGTCTTGACGTTGTCGAAGGGTAGGGAAAGGACACTGGCGAAGAAGGCAGCGATCATAGAGGCACAGACCACCAGTCCTTGGAAGTTGCCGAACTGGGCCCGCAGCATTTCCTTCGCCTGGTCGAAAGGCGCCAGCATGCCTAGGTTCAGAGCCATGGCTCGGATGGCAGTGGGAGTGGAGCCGCGCCACAGGGCGAGTGTGCCTTCCTCCTTCACTATGCGAGACAGCGCATTGCCCACACCTGTATAGTGTCTGCGCTGCTCTGCAGGGAGAGTGTGGTCCGCCTGCATACGAATCAGCGCCAGATCAGCAGGATTCCCTACCAAGGACCCTATGCCGCCCGCTGTAATCGACAGCAAGCACTTCTTCCAAAAAGGCAGTGGCGCAGTCGAGTTGCCAACCAGCACATCTGAGAGAGTCTTGTAAATGCCCAGTCTAGCAGTGGTGTAAGTTGCCTGTCGCAGCAGGGCGCTGTCCAACCCAGTGTAGAAGCGTCGCATTCCCAGCTTCTGGTAGGTCTCGCGGGCAATGGTGAAGGGACTGACGGAGCCACCCTTCTTGCCCTCTCCTTGGACCTGGCACTGCACCTTGATGAAGTCGATAGGTTGGATGCAGCAAGTCGCGAACATGCCTGAGGACCCGCCGATCACGAAGTTCAGAGCGGGGTTCAGAGGCTTTTGTCCCGACATTTATCGACCATTAAAGGCCTATCTAGTCTCCGCCAGATGCTGGGCAAACAGTAGTGCCTGCCGACTCAGTTGCCTTTTGGGCTGCCTTTTGAGCGTGCCCCAAGTTACTGCATACACCCAGTTCTTGAACTTCCTTGCGAACTCTGAGTTTTTGAACAGAGTGTCCGTGTAACTGCGACTATAGCTTTCGCCTTTTCGCTTCTCATTTCCGGACGTTTGAGGGCGCTTCTCCTTTCTAAACGTCTGCCAGAACCTATTCGCCTTCTCTCTGATTTCCCTCACACCTTTGAGGTGGGTGCGGAAAGCTCGCAAAACGCTCTTGCACAAGTCTGTAACCCGGACAGTCTCTTCGCCTGCGGGGTACTTGCGAGGACGCCCGCGAGTCGGCAAGGTCTGCGGAGTGGAAGAAAAGAAGTTTGTGGCTTTCGGCATGCTTGGACAATGAATAGTGTGAATTCTCGATATAGCCCGAAGAAGAAGGTCGGGGAAGGCTCTTTCGGGGAAATTTGGCTGTCCTACGACTTGCAGTCAGGTCTGCCTGTAGCCCTCAAACTCGAGAAAGCAGACTGCCCTTTCCCTCAACTGCTGCACGAGGCTAAGGTGCTGCAGAGACTGCGGGGCGGCCCGGGCCTGCCCAGAGTGCTGGACTGGGGCTATGGTGAGGACTGTGTGTACCTGGCAATGACGCTGTTGGGGCCGAGTTTGAAGGAACTGGCCAGTGCAGTGGGTGGACGCCTGTCAGTGAAGACGACTTTGATGGTAGGTGAGCAGGTACTCTGCAGACTGCACTACATCCACAGCAAGCACTACTTGCACCGCGACCTCAAGCCTGAAAATCTGCTCCTCGGCCTAGGCTCCTCCCAGTCACTCGTTCACCTCGTGGACTTCGGACTGGCGAAGAAGTTCCGCGACCCTGTCTCAGGCACTCACATTGCGTATTCAGACGGTAAGGGGTTGTCTGGCACTTCCCGCTACACCTCTGTAAACACCCACGTGGGCATTGAGCAAAGCCGCAGAGACGATATCGAGGGGCTGGGGTATGTGATGGTGTACTTGCTCAGAGGCTCGCTACCCTGGCAAGGACTGACTGTCAGGACCAAGGAAGAGCGATATCAGCGGACTATGGAGGTCAAACTCGCTATCAGTCCTGCAGAACTGTGTGAAGGACTGCCAGGGGAAATTTCCATTCTTCTGCAGTACGCTCGCAGTCTGGCCTTCGAGCAAGCCCCAGACTACACCTACCTCAGACGTCTGTTGAAAGACTTGATCACTCGTTTAGGAGAAACGTACGACTATCAGTACGACTGGACAGGCACAACTGCCTACCGACAACTGGAGACTTGGATGACTACAGAACATTACCAGTCTGAGGAGTCTACGTCCAGGTGCAGTATCGCATAGTCTGCTGTTCTCTTCTTTTAAACCATACAGATTTAAGTCTGCAATCTCCAGCTAACTCCCCACAGTACAGGTCATTCAGCAAGTGCGGAGTTGGAGTAGATATTACAGTATGTCAGAGAGCGAAAGCAGTTTCACGGCCCCTGACCAGGAAGACCTGGTAGTTGGCCAAGTCACCTGCGCTACCTTCATAAACGCCATAAAACTGCTTGAAGACGAACCAATTGACCTGGGCAACAACTCCGAGACACCTCGCGCATCCAAAGCAGTGGGGTTTGACTCTGACTCTCAGCTGCTCACTGCTGCAGACCAAGATCCTGTGCTCAGGACTGAGGAGACCTTTAGGAAATCGGCGACTGGACCGTTAGTCATGCCAGTGGTCAATTCCTTCACCAGTGACCCTGTCAAGTATGACTTAGATCGGCTGACTGACCCCAAGACTCAAAAGCAGGCTGAAACAGGGCACAGGTTCTCTGCTCCCCACATGACTCCTACCGTCCGCAAACAACGTAATCCCAATGAACCCGACATCATCCAGCGAAACTGCCTCAGTGCTGCTCAGCCTAAAACACGGCCCAGCCACAGCTACGACGAGGCTGCCAAGCGCCCTTCGCACACCCCTGAAAACCACTTCGACAAGTACCGCAGAGGGGGGGAGGAGAAACTCGCCAGACTGAGAGAGGAGTTGGACAGTCGAGAGCGGCAGCAGTGCACGTTTGAACCCAATATACTGGAGAAGAGGAAGCCTGATGAAGCGCCTAGATCTGCAGAGACCTATTTCCTGCACCAGATGCAGCACAAACAGTTGGTTTCCACGAAGATCCAGGCACTGCGGGAGCAGGTGGAAGCTGCTGCCACTCCCAGATCCTTCACTCCCACTCTATGCGCCAAGTCCATCAGACTGTTGGCTGCCAGGCCTCATGACTCCAAGCCCCGACACGAGCAGCTCTATCAACAGCACCGCAAGCACTTGCAGAGTAAAATCCATTGCTCTGAGGCTTCCCTTGACGTCTCTCAACTCTCCGACTGCAGCCAGTCCTCCGCCCTCACCTTCAGTCCCGCCATTAGCAAAGCTTCACTGCGAATAGCGAGAGACAGACCTGTGGAAGTCTACTTGATGGAGGACGCTGCCAGGAGACAGAGGGCTAAAAGCGCCCTGTCTGTCACAGAAGCTCCTGTTAGCCTTATTACCCCTGCTTCACAGGCACTGCTGATTAAGCGCTTTAGGGAAGAGTTCCAGTCAGTCTGGACAGACCTTTGTGACACTGAGCAAATGAACTACACTCAAGTGGCGAAGTTGCTGACAGCACTCAAGTTCATAGAAAATAAAAGCACCTCTGGAAACTACCACGCAGAGCGAGTGCTTGTGCACAGTATTTGGACGCTTTTAGGCCTGGAAGGTAGTGCCTCGAAGCAGAACCTGGAGACGCTGCTCTGCGCAGTAATGGGATTCCCTCAGACAGAAACAGCCCCGAAGCAGACAGGCGAAGTAGAGGAGGAACTCACAGCTAAGGAGATGGACAAGACCCCTACTTTCGGGCGAGTGGAGGAGGGTGTGTTTGTGCTGGGACTGGGCGACACTCGCAGGATTCACCGCTTCTACAGTACTTGGTACGACCGCAGAACTGCCCAGTCTCACATGCGCCGGGCCAGTAACCGCTCAGTCGAGTACTTCCACCAGCCCTCTCTCAGCAAAAGTTCTCAGCGGCTCCTAGCGCGTATGAAAGTGAGGGAGTCTGAAGGCTTGACCCAGGACTACTACCAACTTCTGCGCACATCTGAAGGTCGCAGAGAGAAAACTGCAGTCCTTCACGATTTCGCTTCGCTTGCAAGCAAAAGGAGACAGCAACTGGCGAAGACCAAGGCTGAACTAGACTTGGAGAAGAGTGCAGCAGAGTGCAGCTTTAAGCCCCAGACAGAAGTGCCTTTGGGCACTATTCAGGTTGATTTGCAGGCCACACCATTGCCCGTTCGAGGGGTGGATAAGACTGTTGAAAGACTCATAAGAGCGAGGAAAGAGTACGAAGCGCTGCAAACGAAGAAAGAGCGGGGTGAGACTAGCCAATCGGCTCTTTCAGTTTCGATCCGTGGACAACTGCAGCACTTTCAGCCTGGAAGCAAGTTCACCGTGCTTCTTCGCACTTTTACAGAGAAGCACAAGCTCGGTAGTGAGGAGAGCAAAGCGGTGGAAGCTCAGTTGCGGGCTCAGTATCGAGCCAAGTTCGGCAAAGAACCGATAGACTGATAAATGGGTTGCAACCTGGACTCAGGAGCAATGACGAAGGAAGAAGAGGACTTCACGACCAAGGAAGAGGCTTGCTTCTTGCACGCTATGAAAGCGGATGAGTTGGACAGTATAGTCTGCAGGTACACCACCTCAGCAGACATTTCCTCCTCCCAGCTTTCCGCCCTTGTCCAAGCTCTGACTGAGCAGCAGCCCAGTCAGAAGCAAGTCCTCTACACCCTCTTCTCTGACGTGGAGAGACCATTGCTACTGGTCTTCGTGATTCTGATGGGCAAAGGCACCGGCAGGAAGAAGGCAGAACTGCTATTCGAAGTGGGCACAGACTCTCTCGCGACAGAGATGATGTCTCAGAGTCAAGCGGAAACACTGGCAGACCGCATCCTTTCCGCTGCAATTGAAGTCGCCCCTCGTCTTTCCTCCCAGGTTGGACCCACTGAGTACGTCCGCACACTAAACAGACACAAGGACACAGCGACTGCTCAGCTCACGAGGAAGATCCTGGGCGACCAGCGACAAATCACGGAGAGCCAGTTCCTGCACAACTACGGTGAAAACAGTCGCCTCTCCAGCCTGGCAGGCGTCCGGCAATTCGTACATCGCTGCAGCGAAAAGGCCATTAAGTAGTTCTTCCTCTCCGCATCCAGTCCAGACAGCACTAGTCTGGCGTTCCATCTCTCAGCCTATCAAGTGGCTGCCGGAGACCTAACTATTAGGTAGTGAAGTCCAGCCGCAAGCCGAAGTGGTAGTCGGAGACGTTGGACGCCTTGACCTTCTTCACATCAAACTGCGCAGCCAAGCCGATCCGCAAGTACTCGTTCAAGTTCCTGGTCATGCCCAGTCCCAACAGTCCCAAGCTGTTCACTTTGCCTCGTAGCACAGTCTTTTCGTCATAGCGGTAGTCGCCTCCGAACTCTATGGAGGTGTCCTTGCGCGGGTAGCTGTACTTCACTAACGCTCCCAAACGAATGGATGTGCTGGCTTCATTGTAGTAGCTGAAGAGGAAGTCGCCTAGCGAGTAAGCGGCTTTATCAGAGCCGTTATGCTTGAAGACCAGGGAGTGTCTGGCCTCTGTAGTCCAGAGCGCCAGGTTGTAGGTGGCGAAGCGCTGCAGAGCCACGTCGAAAGTGCCGTCTACACCAACGCCTCTGCCGTCCTTCTCAGTAGTGCCTGACAGTCTGACTCCCAAGTTGGGGTCTGTGACTGCCAGTTTGAGTGCGTAGGTGGGCTGGCGGTACTCAACTGCCACAGTACTGTCAGCGGTCCTACTGGTGGCCGTTTGCTTGGTCTTCAGTTCTCCTTTCAGCTTCAAGTCCGCATTAGGAGTGTACTCCAGAGTGTATTGCTGCAGACCATCCGTCCTCCTCTTCGGTGTGAAAGTGACTTTCGACCCTACGACCTTCAGTGAACTGGAAGCCAGCACATGTCCATCGACATTCTGAGAAGCTCTGGCCTTGAAGGTGAGTGCATCCGTAGTGGTCAGGAGAGTCACTGCGGCTAGAGACTTGTAGTAGTAGCCCAGGCGGAACAGGTCTTCTTGCCGTCTGGTGAGCGAGCCGTAAGCCTCTACCTTCACCATTTATTCCAAGCACTTGGTGCAAGTAGGTGCAAGACTGTAGTTTGGGTTAATATGAGTTGTACACACTTCCTTCCACACAGAGTCTATCTGAAGCCTAGCTTAATAGTCGTCTCCGCCGCCGAAGAGGTCCATTGCGCCTTCCACTTCCTCAGGCTCTTCCACAGGCTTCTTTTCCTCCTTCTTAGCCGCTTCCTTTGGTGCGGCAGCTGCCTGGGCGGAAACTCCTGCAGTGGCAGGAGCCGCTGAGCCTCCAGAAGTAGCGAAGATGAGTCCATTCAGGTCGCGGCCGCCCAGAGTGCGTGCGAAGAGGATAGGCCAGTACTTCTCCACCGAGTTGTGCGAGGCGTCTATGAGCGTGTTGATTTTGGCTGCGGAGACTTCCTGACCATCGTCATGCAGTATGAGCGCTGCATATGTACAGCACAGCTGGTCGTGCGTGGCCTGGTCCAGTTGGGAGGAAGCAACGGCAGCCATATACCTGTACACACTATGGACTCCCACCAAGCACACCTTGGAATGGCCTGCCTGGGCTGCTTTTCACACAGTGTACGTTAGTGGCTAGTTTAATAATGCAGAGTGAAGAGTTGAATGCAAGTCTAAGAGAGCGGAACATTGAAGTCAAGTCAAGTCTGTATACGAACTCTGACCACTCGCTCTTCCAGGGCTACTGCCGCTCCCTGCCAGCCACTATCCGCCTGCAGCGCATTGCTCCTGAAGCTAAAGCGATTGAGGTGGAAGCGGAAATTGAGATGCTGAGGAGTTTACAGCACTTGCACGTGCTGAAGGTGCTGGATTGCTGCAATCTTAGCAAAGAAGCAGAGAGCTATGTAGTTATCGTTATGGAACATTGCGCAAGTACAGGTGAGAACGAAATGGAATCAAGGCGCAAGGGGAAGAAATTCCTCGAGGAAGAAAAGCTCTGGGTCCTGTGCATCTCTTTGATTGGGGCGTTTTCCTACCTGCAAAGACGCGGCTATGCCCACAGACTGATCAGTCCGTCTTCTCTCTACATTTCCAATAACGACTGGAAAGTTGGGAATCTCACTGCTGCAACCGTGGCTCCCTCAATTGTCACTCTCAGATGTCAGAAAGGGCACGGGAACTACCACAGTCCCAAGGTATTTACAACTCTGCTCAAAAGCCAGACTCTCGGAACTCACAATGTATACAAATCGGACGTGTACTCACTCGGACTCACTCTACTCGCTCTAGCTAGGTTGGAAGAGCCTGTAGTTATCACAAACGCGGGCCACCTTGCGGAGGTGATTAGTGAGGAAGTGGGGAAGTGCAGGTACACTGATAACTTCAAGGAAATGTTGTTGGCTATGCTGAAGACTGAGGAAGAGGAAAGAGGAGACTTCGTACAGTTTGAGACTTGGCTAGGTGCAAGGCCAGCTTCCCTCCCTGCCTATTCTCACGAAGTCAAGTTGCAGGAGAAACACCCGGAGCCTGTTCCGGTAGACGAAAAGCCTGCGAGCTTGGAAAAGCCTAGGGACTTGCCTGCGAGCTTGGAAAACCCAAAGCCTCTGGACGTGGAAAACCCTGACTTGGAAGTGCCTAGGCCTGACAGTGGGAAGAAATCACAGCCGTTGCCCGGTGGAAGCTCACCTCAGCCAAAACCATCGCCGCATACAGCCTCGAAAGGCTGCTGTTCGCTTCTATAACCCCTATCCTAGGCTAGTTCCACTATCAATGAGACAAGCACCGCTCGTTCAATTAAATAGAGAAGGACTCTGGTACCAACACAGACTGTCCTTGCTGTAGAGCAGAAAGTCATTTCAATGCGAGGAGAGGGTGCGTCTTTTCATAGTGAATGCATTGCACTAAAGCCTACTGTACTAGTTAGTTGACTGGGTAATTTCACAACAGTGGAAACAGACCTGGCAAGCACACTATTCAGAAGCACCAAGACACTGTATTTAGCTACTTCGCTGTCCACTCCTTTTCACCTGCTTCGCATTCCTCAGCACTCGAACTGACTTCACAAGCTGCAGAATCTGCCTAGCACTTGCCTTGTCCTTCAACTTTCCCAGGGTCTGCTTTTCCCTCTGCAGCAAGTCCTCGTACAGGCACACTTCTGAGTTATTTTGCCTTCGTTTCGTCTCCTTTTTCCCTTCACTTTCGCTGAATCTCGGCTCATTTTCCCTTCGAAGTAGTCTCTGCGATGGACTCAACTTGCGCTCTTCCAACATCCGTTCTTTGAGTGATAGAACTTGCTGCTATGTGGCGAGTACGCGCTTTTGCTGCAACAACTGGTCTCTCAGGTCCTCACGCCGTAGCTTCCGCTCCTCTGTTTGCAGCCTGATTCTCAGTTGCAGCTGCTGCAGTTCTGCTTGGCGGGCGCTTGGAGAGGCTTTGGGGACTGTGTCTCCCTTGGACAGGACTGCTGTGGACTGCTTGTTAGTGTAAGCTGTCACCTTGCGTTGCAGGTCTTTAAGGACTGTTTGCGCCCGTTGACGTTGGCTGATGGCTTGGTACAGTTCATTTCCACTGGCAGATAAGCGACTGGAGTGAGTGCGCATACTCTCCAAGTAGGGAGAGCGCAGCAGCTCCAGTTTAGAGGGTGTAAGCACAGTGAAGCGGCCAACACTCATAATGAATACTAGTTCTAGGCCCCTGCTTTCTTCCTCGGCTCCAGTTCCGTCCGGCCATCCCTCCGTATTTTCAGTAGTCCACATTCGTCTGCAGACTTGACGTCCTTGCACTGCTGAGATTTAGGACTACACAGTACGGCTAAAGGACTTAGGACTCTATCTCAGATACTTCACAGAGAGTCTTGGACAGGTATGCAGGAGTAGCAGGTGTCTGTAATACTCGGGCAGCCTGATAGCGCTTCAAAGACCCTAAGAAATGCGGAAAGTCCACTTTTGCACATCTGTCAATGTATGCAAATTCTACTAAATTGGCACATAGCAAAGGCTAGTCGTCCTCAACTACGCTATATTTGTACAGGAACAACACCTGCTTCGACCCTGCAGAACTTCGAAAATAGGCCTGCAGCGTGTCCTCATCAGCCTGCAATTCCTCCAATGTGGTTATTACGTACTCCTGCGCAGGCTCCGTGAATGTAGACTCAGTGTCAAAGCCTGCTAAGGCCAGAAGCTCACTAGTCCTGCCTTCGTAGCAGTGCAAAGGAGGCGTAGACACTGTGGGAAATCCGAGATCAGATAGGAAGAGCTGGCAAAGGACCGAGGGATTGAGACCTGTCGGAGAGTTAGTGAAGGCATACACTTGTTTCGCGCAGTTTAAAGCCCTTTGTAGGTACGTAGCACAGAGCTGGGCGCTAGCTGCACTGCTCCGGTTCTGGTAGTAAGCCTGTCCTAGTGCGAAATTCACATAAAACAGGCCTTCTAAGTCTCCCCAATAAGCGCGGATGTCAGCCAGGTCCTTCATCACTGACACTGCTTCTCCAGCCGCCTCGTTTTCTAGCGCCAATTTCACACTTTGCAGGTTAAAAATCGCCTTCAACTGAACCTCCAAAGGAGCAAAGCACCTCCCGAAGTACTCCACCGTCTCCGCAACTCTCACAGCAATGCTGACATTGGCATAGTCGTTGCCCAGTTCACACTGTGCGAAGAGGACAGACAGAGTGGTGAAGAGTTCGAAGGCCAGACGGCCTTGCAGGTCCCAGGCGCACTGACTGAGCAGTTCCTGCACGACTGAGTCCAGGGCGTGAATGAAGGCAGCAGTACAGAAGTAGCTGGAGAGCTGAGGGAAGACTGGCGGCAGGCTGGGGACGGGCTGGGACAGGGAGAACACGATGGAGTGCAGTAGAGTGCATAGACGAGGGCTGCCTGCTTCGCTAACCATCTGGATCAGGTGCCGCTTCGTCGCTATCCACCTCCTCACAGTTGCGATGAATTTGCGGCTTGAGGACATATTCGGCGAATTTCAGGGACAGTCCCTATTCTTATATCCCTCGATTGCTTGTGGCGGATGTCCGGAGCAATGGCGCATCATGCACTTGCAGAGTATACATGCAGCCTACATCTCGCAGAACTGTAAATGGACTGGAGCAAGTGGTTAAAGTAGTTCCTTCTAAGGAGATACAGCATTCTTAACTGACCTGCCTTCAATATGTCTACGTATAGACATAGCCTTCTTGAGACCTTTCACCCGCTGTCTGCTCCTATAGACTCCGCTAAGAGGAATTCCCGCTCTTCTTGCACAGACACCAGTGGGCCAGTACTCCAACTTTCCTTAATAAACCTAGTCTTCTATGCTGCGCAGCAATAGCAAGCCGCCGCCTATTGACTTCTTCTCCACTCCTTCAGCCCGACTTCCTTCGCCCCGGGCTCCCCTGTCTGTCCGACGACGAAACAGCCTGCTTACAACTACAATCTCCACTACTTTCAGGAATATCGCCGGAATCGCAGCTCTGGCAGGTCCGCAGGATGGCAGCGCCTCCACAGTAGACTCACAAAACTTGCTATCCACTCAACTCGACCTGGTGACCAAGGAAGTGCGGTTCCCCTCCATCACCACGAAGCAGTGCACTGAGACAGTTCGTCCCAGGACTGTACGACGGCATTGGCGTAACCGGTCAGACCAGGCCTCTGCCGCCTTCCCTGTGCTGCCCCAAGCCTCCCAACTGCTGCTTTCCAAGTTCCCCCACCTCCTGGACCCGGGCGAATTCGATGACCTGCGTAACTTCGACACGGTTTTCTACCTCCCGGACAAGCGCTTGCGAAAGGGCATAAAGGGTGGTGAAAGTGAGGATAAGGTGGGCTACTTTGTAATCAAAGGCGACCACTTTGCATACCGATATGAAGTATTGGAGTTTCTGGGCCTGGGCGCCTTTGGCAAAGTCATCAGGTGTATGGACCATAAGACAGGGGAAACCGTGGCTGTAAAGGCCTTTAGGAAGGGCAAGAAGTATGAGCGCCAGGCCAACACGGAAATGCGGCTTTTTGATGTTATTCAAAGCAACATGGCCGTTCGCTCCAAAATAGTGGCCTTCAAAGATTCTTTCAGGTTCCGGGGACATGTGTGCTTCGTGTATGAGCTGCTCAGTCTCAGTCTGCAGGAGTGCATCCGACAGAACGACTACAAGGGCTTTTCTCCGGGGTGGATAGGCAGGATTACGCGCCAGCTACTAGACGCCCTTGTGGACCTGAAGAGCTGCCAGATCCTGCACTGCGACCTCAAGCCTGACAACATCGCTTTCACGCGAGACGACCGGACTTCAGTGAAAGTCATCGACTTAGGCTCCGGCGCTCTCGAAAAGGAGACTATTTACACATACATCCAAAGCCGCTTTTACCGCTCTCCTGAGGTGATTCTGGGTCTACCATACTCCTTCCCTATAGACATGTGGTCTTTGGGCTGTGTGATCGCGGAGCTGTACTTGGGCAGGCCGCTGTTCGAGGGCGAGGACAACCACGACCAGTTGCTAGCGATAATGGAGGTGCTGGGACCTCCCCCACAAGAGATGATAGCCCTCAGTAGTGAGCGCAGGAAGCACTTTTACGAAGACGACAGACCTAAGATCCTGCCTTCCAGTCACAGCAAGCGGATCCCTGGCTCTTTACCGCTGGGGAAAGTCCTGCAAACTGATGATGCGGAGTTTCTCAACTTCGTGATGAGTAAGACCTACGCAGAGTGCTTGGACTGGCAGCCTGAGAACAGACTCACACCTGAGTCAGGCCTGATGCATGCATTTCCCAATACTGGGCCGAGGGCGGAAAGACGCAGGGAAAAGAGTGCAAAGCGACTTACACAGGCTACTGAGAGAAGCGGTAGGAAGAACTCGCATGCTCCACTCCCTGACATCTAATAGAACTCACTACACATCAACCTTAAGCAGCTTCGACACTTCCGCTTGTGTACTTGCAGGCAGAGTCCAGCGCCGCTCTACCTCCCCGACAAGTGCACAGACCTGGGTGTCCCCTACTTTCACAGTGGTGACTTCTAGTGCCAGTCGCTCTACTTTCCCTGCGGTCAGTGTGTACATTGCCTTGTTGGTCAGCAGGAAAATGCACTTTCGTCTGCGATGGTCGCGCTCAGTCACACAGGTCTGTGTGAGGTAGCAGTGCTCACCAACAGTCCCGAACCGCACAATCACCGCTGCAGTTTGCAGCGCAGTCTCCGACTCAGCGAAACTGCGCAGGGAGGACTGGACGTGGTTCAGACGATAGCGGAGACTGCCCCGCTGTATCGCCATATCCCAGGGGACGTAGAAACTGGTCAGTTCGTATCTGAGTTTTTGGACTGCTTGCAGGATGTCTCCAGTTTGAGAGCCGGTAAACCACACATCGGAAAGGACAGCTGAAGAGTGCAGCATTGCAGAAGCGCAGTTTTCAGACAGGGATATGAGGAAAATGTCCCTTAGCACTATTCGATGTTTCACGTTGGGCAAGTGCTCCGCAGTGCAGAAATAAGCCGCTTCCGAGCTTATCACCACTTTCCGCGCTTCCCTCTGTCCGACCACCGACAGTTCATAGCAGTCAGCTATAGCCCTCGCAGTTTCCCTACCCACTACCCCATATCTTTGCAGTATCAGCGATATATCCGCTTCCTCTGCGACTGTGAATACCCCTCTTAGATCGTACTTGAGGTCGTTGGAGCCTTGCAAGTACCAGGAAGGACTAGGGTCCGCGGCTTCCTCCAGATAGGACTGTTTGCGGGGTTTGGACTGAGGGTAAAGTGTATCTGCAGTCGAGGGGAAGTGAGTAGACTTGCTTCTGCCAGTGCAGCACGTCTTTCCCATTGTTTCGCCAATTCCTTACTAGTTATGAATGTGGCGCCCTTGCTGGTGCACAGTTGCCACTGCCTTAGCATTCGGCAAAGGACGGTTTGCCTGCTTTCTTGGTATAAGAATAGAGGAACTGACCGCGATTTCAATGAAAATAGTGAATTATTACGTTTGAGACTTTTTACTCCCTTCTACGAGTTCTGAAGTGATACTTCCTGGGCTATTTACAGGGGTTCATGACTTTGTATTACCCATCTGTATATAGTAAAGCCGAAACGCCTGCCAATTCGGCCTAAATCGGTCTGCGCACTACCTATCTAGTGTTCAGTTACATAAAGATAAGTGTATGCGAGTGCCAACTGCTGACGACACCACCAAGCGAGTCACCACGGCTGTCACCTTCTTCACCACTACAGTGCCCGCGGCCCGCAGAGCCAAAGTGCT
>Ga0247837_1005440_pt1 | contig 19132 bp, 15 predicted proteins | sample LaCtaG_2_FD_187115 | JGI IMG/M metagenome (GOLD analysis project Ga0247837, IMG submission 187115) | Freshwater microbial communities from meromictic Lake La Cruz, Castile-La Mancha, Spain - LaCruzMarch2015_14.5m | ecosystem: Environmental > Aquatic > Freshwater > Lake | place: Spain: Castile-La...
GTATAAAGATATAGAGTTATTATAGCAGGACGGAAAGCTGCACTATACAGTTAGATATGTATAACTTCTCCTTAGTTAATCTCGCATTTGCCTATTCCCAGCTGTGTCTCTTGACTGCGACTTGCCCTTGCTACCATAGTATGTGCGTGTATCTTAATATAGGGAGTCTGGCAATGCCTCTATGACATGCACTGAGTCATTGCAGTTAGCGCTGGAATCACTGAGAAGGACTTTAGCCTATTTCACGGATCAGGCCTGTCGCGATCTGCTTCTGTGTTCCTTTTGCAGCCTTTTGGCCTTCTTGAGTGCCTTGTTGGCCACCTTTTCCCAGTACCGTCGCTCTTTATTGGTCTGCGGCCGCTCCTCGTCCGCTTCTTCCTTTCTGTCCCACACAAAGCTCAAGTAGTCGTCCACATTTCTGCGAAAGGCCACCTGCTTCCCTCCCCTTCTGACCACACATTCCGCCCCGAAATGTCCCTTCTGCCCGCACTTACAGCAAAACACCTGCTTCAACTGCGTGTCAGACAGCGGCTTGCAGACACAGTGCCCCTCTCCCCTGCACGTCACACAGCGAATCTTCACAATGTCTGCATCCGTGAAGGCTGTAGGCCGGGCCAGACAGGTGTTGGACTGGTGGCTGGACCTGTCGCAGTGAATACAGTGTGTGGGCGGGGGCAGGCGGTGTGAGTAGCGACTGCTGGTCTGAGGCTGGAAAGGTCTGGGTCGGCTGTTGGGAGGGAAGAAGACGGCCTCAGACAGCATTAGGGGATTATTAAAAGGCAATCAAGCGGCGATATAGCCCAAAGTCTTTAATTGCGATGATATCGGACGAAGTTGCATTTGGTCTAAGGAGGAGTGAGAGGCTACAGTGTGCTGATAGTAGGAAATAGGCTGATATGAGGACGAGGCAATAAGCTGTAGCTAGCATAGACAAAGGACAGGCCACAATTCTAGTAAATGGCACTTACTTTTCTCCATAAAAGGCGCACTGCAGATCTCGAGTCCTTCTTACTGCGCTGTAACTGCTTTGTATTACCCACATACCTGTCCAATTGTTGTCTATCTAGCCCAACTAAGCATCTTTACACTCTCCCTCTAGACCCAGGAACCCAGCAGTTGCAGATAATGGTAAACATCCACTACCCCATAGTGGCGGCCATCAATGCGACAGCCCAGACCTTCGTCCTAGGCTTCGCAGGAGTGCTCTTGTCCTGGTTCAAGGTAAGTACCAGGCAGGTCTTCGACACTACAGGGGCTGATTCCCTTGGTAAACTGACAATGATGCTGTTTCTGCCTGCACTAATGTTCACTACACTGATAGACGATATCAGCGATAGTGATATCAATACTCTGTTCGAAGTTCTACTATATACTACCAGTAGGTCGCTAAACAGTGCATGTGGTGATCGGACTCACTATTGGGACAGTCTGTGGGTATGTGCTGAAGGCGAAGCCTGATGTGCGGCACCTGATGGCCACGTGCTTGGGTAGGCGCTAGACAGCTTTCCAGGACACTACTGCCATTCCGCTGCTGTTTGTGCAGACTTTATCGCAAAATGGGGTGACGGATGCTGACCCTAACTTCAGCAAGGATGGGACTATGTATGTCCTCCTATTCACCGTCTTCATCAGCTTCTTCAAATGGACTATCGCCTACCGTCTAATGGAGCGATACAAGCCTCCGCAGCCTCACGCACCCACAGAGCAACTGATGGACGACACCGTCTCCCAAGACAAACATAGTGTCAAAAGCCACACATCCCTCGCAGAGTCCATTATCCAACTCACTCGCTGGGAGTCCATTAAGAAGAGTCTGAACCCACCTGTGTATGCAGTCTTTTTAGCCCTGCCGCTAGCCCTGATCCCGCACGTCAGCAAGACTTTGTTCCTCGCCGGAGACTCAGTGTTCAAGGATAACGCGTACGCTGCAGCGGAGAAAATCGGAACAGTGACCACAGTGGCAATTCTGCTGATCCTAGGGCAGAACTTGAGCAGAGGGTATCCGCCTACTGCTGACATTACGCATTGGGAACTGTGGGTGGCAGTACTGGGACGACTCGTCGTTATGCCTTTCATCGGTATGGGCATATTCCTCGGACTTTACCACAAGGGGTTCTGTGTAAGGGCAAGTTAGGACCGGGTGATGACCTTCACTATGATGAACATATACGGCTGCCCCACCTCCCTGCAGCTGCTGATGATCTGTGCACAGCAGCACAATCAGAAGGACAACATCGCCAAGGTGTACCTGTTCGTATACCTGGTTTCCATGGTCACCATGGCCCTCTTCACTATCTGGTTCCTTGAGATCCTTTACTAATAGTAGTAGCCATATGGTGAACATTCACTACCCTGTGGTGGCTGCTATCAATGCCACTGCCCAGACTGTGCTGATTGCACTCGCGGGAGCAGTGTTGTGCTGGACGAAGGTAAGAAGTACACTCAGATCATGGATGAAAAGGGGGGAAGTCTGCTAAGCCGCGTCACAATTGCGCTGTTTCTCCCAAGTTTGATCTTCACAAATCTCATAAGGGACCTAAATGACCACAATATTGACACTTTCTTTGAAGTGCTGCTGTACACGACGAGTACTATCTACACAGTGCACGTGGTTATTGGGATTGCAGTGGGCTGGACATTGGGCTGCATCCTGCGTTCCAGCCCTGAAATGAAGCGGGCGATGGCTCTCAGTGTAGCCTTTCAAAACACTACAGCAGTCCCTCTGCTATTCGTGCAAACACTCGCTGACAACGGAGTAACCAGTGCTGACCCAGACTTTAAAAGCAAGGGAACTATGTATGTGCTGCTCTTTACTGTCTTCACCAGCTTCTTTAAGTGGACTGTGGCCTATCGGATGATGATCAAGCCCCCGCCCAAGTCCGAGAAGAAGGAATCTCTTAATGTCAATATGCTCGATATGCCTTCCATGAACAGTGATAAGGACACTGCTATAGTAGAAAATCAGTCCCCTCCGTCAATGTCAGCCTGGGAGACAATCAAAAAAACCCTGAATCCTCCCATTTTCTCAGTGATTATTGCTCTGCCGCTTGCACTAATTCCTCACGTGAGTGACACGCTTTTCCTAAAAGGAGATGCAGTGTTCAAAAACAACTTCTTCGACGCTGCTTCATCAGTAGGCCAGGTGACCTCCGTGTCCACATTGCTGATCCTGGGAGTTTCCCTGAGCAAAGGGTACCCTCCTGGAGCAGATATCACCAGGTGGGAGTTGTGGGCGACTGTTGCAGGCCGACTCGTCATCATGCCGTTTATTGGAATGGCCATCTTCATGGGTCTGTACCGCCGTGGCTTCTGCGTAAGTGCTAGATAGAACCGGATAATGACTATGACGATGATGAATATTTACTCCTGTCCCACATCAATGCAGCTGCTGATCATCAGCATGCAGCAGAAGAACCAGACCGAAAACTTATCCAAGCTGTACCTCTTTGTGTACCTAACTGCTATGCCCACTATGGCGCTCTTCACAATCTGGTGGCTGGCGGTTCTTTACGAATAGATTATAGGTGAACCTAGGATCAGAAAGGGCTGGGACTAGTTAGAGAAGCTAAGCAGCATCTCTTTGAACTCCCTTGCGTCCACTTTCCCGTCCTTGTTGCTGTCCACCTGCGCTAGCAAGGGCAGCCAGGACTCCTCACTGCCGCCCATAGCGCTCTTCAGCTCTGCTGCAGTGATGTCTCCGCTGCCGTCTGTATCTAAGGAAGCAAACAGCGCACTTAGTCGCTCTTTCGCCAGCAAGTTCGTCCTTTCCGCCACTCCAGTCACGAACTCCGAGTAGTTAATGACTCCAGTATGGTTGCTGTCCAGTCTATCCAGCAGTGCATCTACCTCTGAATCGCTCATTTCCAAGCCTCCGCTGCTCAGACCCGCCTTCAGCTCCGCACCTGTCAAAAACCCACTACTATCCTTGTCCATTTGAGCGAAAAGGTCAGCAATTGCAGCTCTCTCCTCCTTAGTGAGCTGCGTGTTGGTGATGTGCTGCAGGAGTGCTTGCTGCATTTTGCTGGAAGTGGAGTACATCTTCAGGTTCTTGAAGGCTTTTTCCGCCAAAGGCTTGGTGTAGTTGACGGATTTGGACCGGTGCTGGGTCCAGGGATGGTTGAGGACCTCGGCAGCTGTGGGTCTGGGCAGGATAGTAGCTGCCAGCATGGAGGCTATCAGTCTGCGAGCAGTTCTAGACACCTTTTTCCACCCCACTTCTTTGAAAGTAGGCTTTCCCGCCTTTACCTTTTCCTGAACTTCCGCCTCAGTCCTGCCTGCGAAAGGCGGCTGGCCGCAAAACAGCACATACAGCAAAGCCCCTAAGGACCACACATCACTCTTAAAGTCACTTTTCCCCTTCATCACTTCCGGAGGCGTATAGTGCATCGACCCTACGCGCTCACTCAAGCGCTCCGCAGGTATCACAACTCGAGAAGCCGCGAAGTCAATAAGCTTCAAAAAGGAAGTGTCAGAGTCCGCACAGTGGCGGAAACAGTCCGGCTTGAGGTCAGTATGGGTTACTCCGATACTGTGGAGGTAGGCAACTGCAGCGAACATTTGTCTGGCTAATGCAGCCACTGCGTCCTCTGTGATGCCTGTGGAGCCGAGGAGAGGGGTGAGCACGTCTTCGCCTTCTGCTAACTCGGCAATCACGAACACGGCTTTGTCTTCCTCGACTATGTCTTCGACTCGGCAGACAGAGGGGTGGTCGTACTTCCGTAAAGCTGCGAGTGTGGAGAGAGCCTCGGGTAGCAGCTTTCGCTTAGGGTAAATCTTCACAGCGTAGCGCTCTTTGCTGCCTTTATGCGTGCACTCAAACACTTGCTCATACACGCCCTTCCCCAGTCTCCGATTAATCACATAAATATCTCTAAACCGCAGCTGACGGACCTCAGTAAGTGTCGGCAGACTGATTTCCCCTGCATTCTTCTGCGTAAATAAGGCTTTGAAGGTAGTTCCAGGCACGGAAAGACTCATACCGTGGCGTAGTTTCAAGGGCTGGGAGGGACGGCCGGCCTGCACACGGTCGTAAGAGTTGACGTAGACCCAGGTTTGCGCCTTGGTGTGCAGGTCCAGCAGGGTCCAGCCGGAGTCGCTGTAGTCGATCCAGGCTTGCAAGGGACTGGGAGAGTCTGGGAGGTATACGTCACAATCACTGCCATTGCCAATAAAAAACCTGGGCTTTTCCTCTACTCGCAGCACAATCCTCCGGCCGTAGTGGAAGCCACTGAGGAACTCTAGTTCCAAAGTAGGGTGGGAACTGGAGGTAATCCCAGTGTCACTGGAAGGGCCGGAGTACTCTAATCGCTCTAGGAAGTGGTCAGAGGGCCGGGAGTGGGACTGGACGGAGCAGGTACGAACCACACATTTATCCCTACTCCCAAAGCCCAGTATCACATTTCCCCTCAACACAATAGGCACATCCTCCAACCTCACCTTCACTCCCTCCACAGTCCCTGCATCCGTCACATGGTACCCCGAGCCCAACGACAGTATAGAGAAATGGCTGTTCTTCACCCTCGTGTCTGCTGAGCTAAACACCACATCGTTCTTTACCACTGGGTTGTCCCGGCCGAACAGAGTGATGGAGTCTCCGCAGAAACGAGAGGAACTGGCGCAGCCTTCGTGGTTTATGTCGAAGCGAGTGCCGGTAGCGAAGCTGGAAGCGCCGGTGACTGGGTCAGGGTCAGACTGAGCCACTATCAGTACCAATTGGTAGCCCAAAGGGTCGCTTTTGCTGCCTTCTTGGTCCCTCATTTGTCCGTCTCGCAGCAACTTCGCCCTTTCAGCTTCGTTTTCCCACAGGTCAAAGAAGGAATTCAACTCATTGACACTCACACATCCATTCCGGCTGCCGTCAATCACTGCGCCTATGGCTTTCCGCAGGCCTGGACTGGACTTGACCTGGCTGGCCTCGAGAACTGTAGCGAATGCAGCGAAGAAAGTGGCGAAGGGCACAGTCATTTGCTTGATATAGCGCTTGTGGAAGTCTTTGGCTCTGGGGTTGGTCAGCAGGGAGTTGAGGCGCTTGGTGTAGGTGCCGAGTTCTGAGATGTCCAGGGGCAAGGGCTCGTAGTACTCGGAACTGGGCACATAGGTGGCCTTTTTAGCCTGCAAAGCTGCTTCCAAGGGCTTGTCCAGGTCTGGGGAGATGATGTATTGGACGCTCCAGCGAGTACTGAGGTGCTGGACTATGTCTTGCAGTCTGGCTTCCAAGTCGCTGAGAATGGTGTCTGCCTGGGCGTGCACTTGCACCCACTGTGCAGGCAGGCCTTTGTAGTTCTGGAAGGCGAGGGCCAGGTTGGACGGCTGGTAGTTGTTCCACATCGGCACCACTTCAGGCTCTTCAGCCTGCAAGGCTACGGGAACTGCCTCTCCCGGAGCCTCTTCATCCCCCACATCTACCTTCTTTTCCTCTTCTTCCTCCTCATCCCCCGGCTGCCTCACTTTCTTCCTGATCCGCACAGGCAAATTCTCCATTACGCCGTTTTCCGCACGTTCAGGGTACACAACGGACACCAAAGCATGCATTTTGCCCATAACTTTCTCCAGCGCTGCTAACTCGTCAAAGCAGCTAGGGAAGTCGGTGTCGCTGGGGAACTCGTATTGGGTGAGGACTATGAAGCGGCAGCGGACTGGGACGTGCTGCTCCACATAGGCCGTGAGCACTTCTATCTTTAGCTCGAATGGCAACTGAGTTCCTGCCGCTTTGGCCAGCTTCAGTCTCAGTCCCAATGCAGACCCACCCTTCATAATCTCATCACACACAGCGAAGAAGTTCAAGTAGCACATTCTGTACTGGTAGCAGAGCCGTCTAATTGCTTCAGCAGTCTTGAAGTGCATGAAACTTCTGAATATAATCACTCTTCTAGTGAACGCAAGCTCCAATATCGCCTTAGTCTCTGCCACAGTGCTGCAAGGGACGGTCATTCTATGAAACTCCTCCAAAAGTCCCGGGAAATACCGCTTCTGTGCGAAATAATACATCCACAGCTCCGATTCCCCTATCTCCGCTATCAGTTCAGCAGGAGTTTCATCCTCATCCGTCAATTCCGCAGCCTTTCTGCCTCTTTTGACGAGGGTTTCGTTTGGAACAGAGAGGAAAAGGACGCTGTCGGAGGCTGCACTCAGGTAGGAAAGGAAAAGCTGGGACCAGCGTTCGGCCACCCCTGTCATTTTGAGGGTTACGGAGGGGTCTTCTTCCATAGCTAGCTCGCCCTCGCCGCCTTCGGGCAGTTCCAGGTCTTTAAAGCCTTTGCCTCCCGGCACCATCAGAGTGTCTATCTCCGGCAGTCCATCCGCCACGAAGGTGACTCCTGGTCTTTTGCCCAAGAACTTCCTCAGTCCCTCGCAGAACTCAGTGAAGTTGAGGGCTTCCTTGGGCTCTTCCTCAGTGCTGAGTGCTGCTTTGGTTTCCTCCACCACAGCTGCATAGTCCAGCAGCTGGCACCCTGCAAGCGCCACCAGCAGCTTCGCTGTAGTGGTCTTGCCACTCAACTTCGCCCCATACACCCAGATTAGACGTCCAGAGCGAGCTTCGCTTTGCTCATATAGGACCTTGTCATAGTACGCCTTGTCCGTTTCAGTCAATTCCGCTGCCGGGTTGAGTCCATTGATAGGAATGGCAGTGGCTTTGTGCGAGCAAAATAGATGCTCAGTGGTCAACTCCTGGTCAGGCGGCAGGTTGAAGTAGCCAGTAGTGAGGCCAGTTTGAGCAACAGGCTGGGTGTTGGTGTAGAGGAAGTAGGCTTGTTTGATAGTGGCGACTTCCAGGTCGAAGTTGCTGAGAAGTGAGAAGTCGGACAGGGCGAAGTTGTAGAGAGCAAATTTGCGTCCTTTTGTGCCTGAGTAGAGAAGGCGCTTCAGGAGCGGCAGGAGCTCAGGGTCGTCTGAACTGCAAGGGAGGTCGGGCGTGGAGGAAAGCGCCCTGCCTTCTCTCCAAAGACGCAGCACATTTTGAGCATTCACCAGCCTAAACCCCAACTTCTCCCTCAAATACTCCAGAAACCCTCTGACCACTTTCCCTCTGACGACCACCACTTCCGGCTCCACGAACTCAAAGGCCTGGGACTGCACTAAAAACTTGTTTTCTACGCCTCCGTCTAGCTCTTTAAATGCAGTTCCCAGGTGTTTGATGTAGTGGGCTTTGATGCCCTTCGCTTCTGCTGCGAAGTCTTGGTACCGCTTGGATATTTCAGCGGAGGAGAGGTAGCTGGGGGAGGATTTCCCCAGGCGAAGGATGCGCTCTTGGCAAGTGTCTTTAGGACAGTGGAGGTAAATGACGTAGTCAGGGTCACCGGAAATGGACGCAAAGAGCCTCGCTTGCTGCAAGTTCTCCGGAAATCCATCCACCAGCACCCTATAGGGCTGTCTATACGTGCCCAGTTTCCATATGAGCGTCTGCACCACCTCCTCCTCATTGCTACTCCCTGCCCTGACTTCCTTGAAATCCAAGTACTCCCAGTCATACTTAGCACAAATCTTCCTTGCCACAGTGGTCTTCCCTGCACTCAGTGGCCCCATGACAGTGAGGACCTCTGGACGCAGAGTGCGCAAAGTGCGTAGGTAGATCTCTTGGATGCTGCCCATGCAGTTCACTCGGTGCAGGATGTTGAAGGGGTCGTACAGGGAAAGCACGGGCATGGACTCGGACTTGTAGACTTGGAAGCGGTAGATGATGGTCTCTTCCCTGTCATCCGCCCTCCCACTGGTCCTTCCCCTCTCCAACAGTCTATCCAGCAGCACTTGGTCACTATCCGCCTCATAGTGCAGGATATAGTCCACCGGAACTCCCAGCTGTTCCAAATAAACTGCCTGCTGCGTGTCTCTTGGAAATCCGTCTATTAGCAGCGTGTGGGCCTTTATGCGCTTTAAAGCCAGCATGAGGAGGTCAATTATCAGTTCCTTAGGGACGAGGTCGCCTCTTTCTGCGATGGACTTGATAGAGTGACCGATTTCGGAGCCGGATTTGATTTCGGCCCGGACCAGGTCGCCAATGGAGACATGCTTGAATCCGTTGCGCTCTACTAAGTTGGCACACTGTGTGCCTTTGCCAGTGCCAGGACCGCCCGTCACGAATATCAGCCGCGGGAGCTTGGTCTGCTGAGGAAGAAACTGCCCTCTGCTCTCGGCCATATTATAGGCCTGGCGTGGTCCTTGGACTGACCAGCGCTCTACTGTGTCTTGGACTGGGGGATGAAGGAGAGTTAACGGAGAAAGAGGGGAAGGGGAGAAAGAGATAGAGGGAAATGTAGGGAAATTATGGGAACTGGACTGAATTGGGAGTGAGAAGAGTGGATTTGAAAGGGAAATTACAGAAGCGATATAGGAAAAAGACACTTGACAATTCAGTAAACTGCCAAGAATTAGCGTACGTGTGGGGAAATAAGTGCGTTTAGTCATGTATTGAAGTCTTTTAGCTAGCAGACGAACTCTCCTTCTTCCAGACTCATCCCGCCTCCTAACGTCTGGACCCCATTCAACATCTCGCAAACATTAATGATATCGGACTACGGCGGTACCGAGTTCTGGCAGAATGTGGCTACGAAATTCTACAAGCGAGTGACAAAGCACGACCGTCTACGTGTGTATTTCGCTCAAATCGACCCTGACAAGATGCAGGCCATGGCATCAGACCTGTGGCAAATCAGCCTAGGTGAGTGCGGAGCAACAACTGCGCAGGGTCTTGTCTCAGTACACGAAGACATGAACGTAACTCCGGACGCATTCCGCAAGTTTGTAGGGTGCTACCTCGCAGTGCTTCGGGAAGAAGGTGTGAGCGAGCAAGACTTAGCGACTATTGAAGTCAACCTCAGCAGACACCTTCCAGCTGTAGTGCGGCCCGAATAGCTCTCTAAGCCCCTCTATGGCGCAGGCAGCCTTGAGAGGCTGTGGACAATAATGGTGCTGATCTCCAAGCAAGAGCGTCGTCTTGTCTACGAGTACTTGCTGCAGGAAGGCGTGATCGTAGTCAAGAAGGACGTAGCGCTAGAGAAGCACCAGGAACTGTCCGTGTCCAACCTGAAAGTGATGATGTTGTGCAAAAGTCTGCAGTCGAAGGGACTCCTGGACATGCAGTTCAATTGGCAGTGGTTCTACTACTACCTTACAAAGGAAGGCATCAAGACCATTAGGGACTACCTGGGAGCGCCGTCCTTCGTCATGCCTGTCACGTACAAGGCGCCTACGAAGCCTACAAGATCTGCGGTGGTAGGGGAAGATACTGAGGACAGACCTAGGAGAGGCGGATTTGGTCGTGGCCGACGTCCCCAGACAGATGCTTAAGCCTAGGTCTTTCGATGATGGGTGCTGGTAGCGATAACAACTCTAATTCCCGCTGAGGCCAAACAGCTAGCCTATGTAGCGACCGCAATACAGAACTCCGCTCCTACGCTCAGAGAAAAGGGATATATTTCTCAATTGAGAGTGTACGGAGGCAGGGAGCAAAGGACTAACCCTACCTACAGACTCGCAGCAGGACTTTCCTCAGTTCCAGCGAGGCGAAGAGTGTGCGGTACTCCTCTTGCAAGTAAGTGAATTGCAGTGCTTTCAGCAGGGCGAAGTCCTTGCGGTAGTCTTCCTCCTTCATTACCCAGGAAAAGTCCTCTTTCTCTATGGTAATTCGGTATAAACCCAAGATTTCGTTATAGTGCAGGCTGACAGCGAGGACTTCGTCTGCTATTTCCACGCGGCCGTGGCCTAGGGTCACGTCGAATTCCTTGTACGTCCGAAGTCGCTCATCTGTAGTCATTTCACTCAACTTGAGCCCACGATTCAGCTCTGCAGCCCTGCCTTTGTACAGACGTTTCCCCAAATCCCACAAACTCGTGGTCCATTTCAGCCGAATTTGGTCGTCACTTTCAGTAACCATCAAACGTTTCTCCACTAACTGCTTAATCTCAAGGTCATTAGTGAATAAATCCGAAGCAGAAATGCGACTTTTGGGTATTTTCACACTTAAACCCTCTGGAAACTGCTCTTGGTCCTCTAGCCATACCAGCACTTCTGCTCCTTCCTTGCGAATACCCACTACACTCTCTGTTCTGCGAGCTCCCTCCACTTTCGCCACTAGCCGAATCTCCCTTTGCCGGTACTCTCGGTCAAATCCCAGTGCAAATTGGGTTTTTTGGTACCGCAAGTATAAATGATTGAGGGTAAACTGGGGGTTGCCGCCTCGGTAGGGAGTCAAAGTGCTTAGAGGGGCAGTCCAAGTAGAGAGATGGGCCTGGACCAGACCATCTGAGGGAGAAAGGGAAATAATAGCGGAAACAGAGGAAATGGGGAAGCAATAGAGAGGGAAAGGAGTGGGTGTGAAGGGCTGGGGCGAGGGAGGAGGAGGTAGAGCCTGGGAAAGCAGTTGGTGCACCCGCTTAAGTCCGGATTCCAGCTTAGATTTGAGTTTTTCCTCTCCCCTGACGGATTCCAGAGTCCCATCCGTCATTTCCCTGAGTTTCCTGCACAGTCTCCCGATGTCCCTAAGTCTGGCGTGCATGCTTCCCTTGCCGTCGTACCAGTCCTCGTACCTGCTTAGGTCTCCCAACACCTGGGCCTTTTCACCCTTTAGTCGCTGGATCTTGGTCCTGAGTTGGACCAGAGACAGGTCGTCGACTGAGTCGGAGGGGAGGAGAAGGTCGGTAGTGCTGCCGTGGGAAGCGGTGCGGGTATGTCCGTTGCTTAGTTCTCCTTTCAGCGGCGACACTGTGGCACTGCCCACCGCTTTAAATCTTTTGGGCAAAGCGGGTGTGTACACCTTCACTAGCCTCAGTGCAGGGTCACTCGCAGTCCCCAGTATCACCGATTTCTTCATATCGATATATATATGTCGAAGGACGGGTCGAGCGACCAAGGCGAACAGGACCTAGCGGAAGAGCAGAAGCCGCAGACAGAGGAGCCAGTTGATGAGGACCTGGAGGAAAGCAGTGAGGAGGAGGAGTCCGAAGAAGAGGATGAGGAGGACAACTACGCTACGAAGCTGCGCAGTGGCAAAACCCGCAGTACCCCTCACACAGACAGTGCCGCTGCCCAGCCCGCCAAGCCTGACAAGAAGCAGCCTGCGAAGGGCAAAAAACCTCTCCCCAAAAAACGCAAAGGGCCGCCAGTCTTCCGCGGCCGCAAGAAAGCCAAAATCACCCACGACGCAGGAGACGACAAGCGCGGGGAATCCGACAGCGACGACAGCTACCGACACCCGGAGGACGAAGTCGAGTCCACTCCCGCCATCGTCCAAAAGTTCCTCTATAACCCGGGAATCCCTTGGCCGGACCTCAGTCCTTACTTGATGCATGATGTGGAGGTGAAGATTGCGAGGGAGTTTTTGACCCTGGCCAATAAGGAGGTCTGCTGTAGGAGACTTTGGGGCACGGATGTGTATACGAGTGATTCGGACTTGGTGGCTGTGATCCAACATGCAGGCCTGCTCGACCTTTCCCAGCCCTTTTCAGACCATTACGAAGGCGTCGCCGTCTATTTGCGCATCAGCAAGGGTCGCAGCAACTACGTGTCCACGTACAAGAACGGGATCAAGAGCAATAAGTGCGTTAACTACGAAGGACATAGCGTCAAGCCGGAAAAATTGGTCTATTTGACCAATTTGGGGTCATTGGAGGAGTTAAGAGAGATGGCCTCTCGCATGCCCACCGACTTCCACCGGCAGCGTGTGAAGCCCAGTCTAAACATGCGCAAAACCCACCTCATCCCTCAGGCTTTCCTGCTGGGCAGTCTCAGTCTGGAACTGTGGCCTGTCTACTCACTGGATTACTTGGGAGACAAGGGCAGGGACGAGTATACATATCTAAGCACTCGACTGAAGTCGGAAGTCCTCTATCTGGAAACAGACACAGACCGGTACGAACTCAGCCGAATCACTGAAGAGTCTTCCGACGCCGATATCTTCGCCCAAGGTCTGGACAAGTACCGCTGGAGCCAAGTGAAGCCGCCTATGCTAACGAAGGGCGGAGCCTTTATGAGTGAAGCGAAGGTGCCTCTAGACGGCAATTGGGTGAAACTGCTGCACAGGGCTGTGGAGTGGCAGGAAATCCAGTGGGGCAGCCAGTTCATCCAGGTCAAGGGTGCAACATACGGCCCACTCACCTGTGTGAAGTTCTTCCAAATCCGCACCTAGTTAGGTCTCTACCGCCGCCATAGTCAATACTATGTCTTTCCAAAGGCTTTGGACGAGGCTCAAAACACTCATTTCCTCAGGCACCGGCGGAGCGGACACAATGCTACGCAGGGAACTGGCCTTCGACGGTCTGCAGACTTCCCTCAAGTTCGCTGCGTATTGGCTTTCTGGGTCTCAAGCTATGAAGGCGGAGTTTATGCGTGCTTCTGTGGACTGTCTCAACCATATCACTCTGTACAAGGTCAATGGTTATGCGAAGAGGCCGCCGGATGCCAAGCATAACTATGGGTATGAACGCTATAGGAACTTGGTCACGTTCTTGCCTTCTGCACTGTTCTTTTCATCGGGCATGTATAATGTGGTCTCCCAACTGGACGAAATCTGGACCCAAGCAGTCCAGCCCGTCCTCACTCTCACCGCTCCTTCTCTCACCGTAAGCGCAATTCAGGCAATCGTCCTCTGCAGTTTCCGCGAAGTATACCTCTTTCACAAGAACCTAGGCGACATCCAGTCCTTCCCCAACCGCCACTTCCTCCCTCAACTCTACCTCAAAGCCCACCTCGCCTGGCGAGTTCTGACCAAGCGCCACCCCACAGACCCTATCCAACTCATCGTAGTCTCTGAAAACGTCACATCGGTCCTAGGCATGTCTGTGCCTTTGATCAGTTCCTTCCTTGCGTATTTCACGGGGTGGAATACGCTGGATCAGTTGGGGTGCATTTTGAATGGATCGGTGCAGATTTACCTGGCTTGGAGTATATTTTGGGACAATAGTCAAGTGTTGATAGGGAAAAGTCTGTCGAAGGTGGAAACGCTGGTGAGGGATAAGCAGCAAATCAAGACGATGCTGGAGGACAGGGACGAGGTGGCGGCTATTGAAGAGCTGAAGAGTGAGTATGTGGCTATGAGGGAGGTAAAGATTGCAGCCACTGTGAAGTATGACTTGAAGGAAATCGCAGGAAATGTATTGACTGAATTGGAGCCTGACATCCGCGAAGCCTCCGTCGACCCTTTCATCCAAGCCGAAATTCGGAAACTAGTAGAGAAGTCCACAGGCTTCACTCTCACATACACCACCGAAATCATCCAAAATATCGAAAACGACGTGCGGACCGAATTTCCATATATAGTGGAAATCGACTTAGAACAAAGCAAGGACAACATCATCAAGGAGTACGCAGGACTGATATCACTGACCAGTGATGAGGAGGAGGGACCGCTGCAAGGGAAAAAGACATAGACAGAGGACTACTCTATTCGAATTACATGTGGTCTTTGCTGTGGCGAATGGGGGGCAGGCGGAAGGCGGCGGGCAGCTTCAGGCCGATGCTTTCCTTGAGCTGGGACATGCGTCGTTCTCTGGGCCGTGTGGACTCCGATCTCTGTGACAGGCTTTTGTTTCTGCTGCTCACTTCTCTCTTGTCGAAGCTCATGTTGTGTAGGTGTTGGCGTGCGGCTCCAGAGTGGTACTTAGGGGAGGGGAAGGCTTGGTCCAGGTCGTGGAGATTCTTAGGGAAGTGGATGGTTTTGAGGAGTAGTGTGGGAGTGTGGGGCGAAGGCGCTATATGTCCACCGCGGGTTAGCAATTGAAGGAGACGCTTACTCGTAGGCCTGGAGATGGGGTTGACCTGCAGCAAGTTCCTGATCATAATGGACAAATCTGGTGAATAGCTATCTGGCAGAGGGGTGTAGACTCCCTTCACGACTTTCCGATAGAGACTGTCCATGTCTTTTGCTGTGAAAGGCGGCTCGAGAGCTGCCATTTCATACAACACACAGCCCAAAGACCATATGTCGGACTTGAAGTCGTAAGGCTGGTCTTTCCACACTTCCGGACTAGCGTAGTAGGGAGTGCCTGTTTGGGTGTTGTGCAGGCCTGCTTGGGCCACTTTCGCCACGTTCAGGTCGCCTAGCTTTGCACCGCCGGTAGAGGTCAAAAACACATTGGCGCTCTTGATGTCCCTATGCAGGATCTGCATTTCATGCAGTGCACACAGTCCCTGCACAATTTCCCCAAAAGCCCTCCATATTTCCTGCTCAGTCAGTCTCAGGTCCAGCTTCCGACACTGCTTGATCCGCTCCAGCAGGTCCCCGCCCGCCGCATACTCCATCACAATGCATAAAGACCCAGAACTGTAGTCCAAAAAGGCCTCGTAATAAGCCACGACACAGGGGTTGGAGACAGAAGCCAGAATTCGGACTTCATTGACTGCATTTGCCTTTTCTCTGGCCGCCAAAGTGCCCAGAGAGACTTGTTTTAGCGCGTAGAGGTGGTTGTCGGCTCTGCGGCGCACTTTGTAGACTGAGGAGTAGGAGCCTGAGCCCAGTTTCGAGAGGATTTCGAAGTCTTTCAGGGACATATTTGTGTTATGCGAGGGAGACAGGGAAAAGTCATATCTTGACTATAGCTTTGGACTTTCTATATCGAATTTATCTCTTCCAGCGGACTGCGGTTTCCCCTTTTGCGGTATTAGCTACTTTCCAGGTCAAAACGTCAGGAAACGCGGATTTTTATATTATTCTGCTCTAAGGCAGGCTAAACAGGGACAGTTACGCTATTTGCCGCCTTGTCCAGGTTTAAATTTAAGCCAATTTAGCTGGTCTCCGTGTGAAATTGGGCAGTTTAGCGGGCAAATGCAGAGTGGTTATTGGCTGCAGACCCTTAAGAAGTGCAATGTCCTGCAAAGTCTACCTTGCAGGGCACTTTAAAAGCGCGTTTCTGTGGACTTTACCTTGTTTTCAGTCTTTTTAGGCCTACAGTTGGATACCGGAAGTGGCAAGTCCCAGCAGAGACATAAGGAAAAGTGGCTGGACATTGGTAGTACTTCCCTATGCTGCCGGGAGTGACATGCAGGCAGATACCCCCTAACCTCTCTGTTGTACACCCCAATTCCCTAAGGATTCCCACTCCTCCAATCCCTCCAAGTATATGGAAGTGGACCTAGAAAAGACAGTGGTGCACCGACAGACTCTCCGAGCTCTCAGCAAGGACTGCAGAAGCCACCGACAAGGAGAACTGACTCCCACAGGGGAAATCACTATGCGAGCAGCCAAGCTGAGTTGTGTGCCGAAGGAGCTGCTGGAGGGCATTTGGGAGGCGGTGCTGCACTTGGACTTGAGGGAAAATGAGCTGCAGACGATTGAGAGGAGCCATGTGGTTAGACTGACGCAGCTACGGACGCTGGATTTGAGGCATAATCGGCTCGAATATCTCCCTGATGAAATCGGAGGCTTGCTTCACCTTCGAATCCTTCGTCTGGACTGCAACCTAATCTCCTCCGTGCCTCGCAGTCTGTGGCAAGTGACGGCCCTGGAAACACTCACTCTCTCCTGCAACTCCCTATTCGCTCTGCCCCCAGACATCCAGCACTTGACTCGGCTCAAAGTTCTAGTCCTCGCCCAGAACCGCCTACTTGAGCTGCCCCCGGAAGTAGGCGAACTGCCCAATTTGGAAACTTTCCACATCCACGGGAACGAGTTTCCTGAACTGCCAGTGACTCTTTCGAAGCTGAAACAGCTGAAAGAGCTGAGTTTGGAGTGGTTCAGATACACCAGTCCTCCCTTGTCTCGGCAACTGAAAGGCCACATCGGGGAAAAGATGATTGAGAGCCTGCAGTCGCTGTGTGTGCGACTTGGTAGGCAGGGGCAAGTCAGCTGTACGCTGCTGGCCTTTTTGCAGCATTTTAGTGAGGACAGGTTTTGTCTTGATAGTGTGGATGTGAGGCATAAGAGTGCCCTGCACTTGGCAGCAATGGAAGGGGACTGTGGAGTAATTAAGGGTCTACTGGACGCGGGAATCGAGATAAACTCAGTGGACAAAGACGCTTTCTCTGCCTTCGGACTGGCCCTCCATTTCGACAAAATGAACGCTGCCAAGCTACTTCTGTCCCAAGAGCCAGATATCAACACAGGAGCAGGCGCCTTCGGGTCTCCTTTGCACATTGCAGTGTGCAAAATAGAGACCTGGCTAGTGCGGGATCTGCTCCGCAAGGGTGCAGACCCTAGCAGCAGGGACAAAGAGGCCAATACACCGCTTCACTTGCTAATGAGTGTGTTTGAGAAAAGCCCCCGACAGTGCATTTTGATAGGCGACATGCTGCTGCACGCCGGAGCAGCTCCCAACCCTGTGAACTCCGACCACTGCACTCCGCTACACCTCTCTCTGAAGCGCAACCAGACCTCCGCCCTGCGCTGGGCCCTAACCGCTTCCAACCTCCTTTCCAAGCGCAACAAAGAGCCTTTCAACGTATCTGCCCCGACTCGAGGCGGCCTGACTCCCCTGCACATAGCCGCCCATATAGGCAACTACGAAGCTGTAATGCTGCTTTTGGGCTCTGGGAAGATACATGCTTTGGTCAGGTCTGAGGACGGACTCACGCCCAGACAGGTCGCTAAGAAGGACTTGGCGCTGCTGAAGGTACTTTTCAATGCGGAAATGGAGAAGCTGAGGGAACAGAGGACTACTTTTGAGGACTGTTCGTACTATGAGGAGGAGGAAAGAGGGGGAAGTGGGAACATCGTAAGAGATAAAAGTAAACCTCTGAGTGAGCGATATGCGGCCCTATACGGCCTCTACTACTCCCGCAATGTAAAGGAAATGCGGGAGTTAGTCAGAGATCTGGACCCTTCCTGTCCCTTATTGCACGATTTGGTCTACTTCCTTGGGCAATTAAACGACTTTCCTTCCCTTCCGACACTGGAAAGCCTGGCTTCCTCACCTGCCAGCGGCTCACAGGTCCTAAAGGACGAAGCGCTGAACGCCATTGAGACTATGAAAGGAAAAACACAGCAGACACATGTAATTCGCTCGATAATGGGCCCCAAATTACAGCGCAGTGAGCAACTTCTCCGCAACTCCTACAGCGTCAAGGCCTTCTCCACTTTCTCAGGGGAGGACACTCAGCGAGACCATCTCCTATTCATGTAACCACTAAATATGAGTCATGAAGGCTTTCCTCTGCCTGATATGGTCGTGCCTGTAGACCAAGGCCCCCAATCTCCCACCAACCTAACCCGCCACCTGAAGAATCTGCGCCTCAAGGAAATGAAACTGCGCATGGTAAAGCTCGACAACGACCACTGGCTGCAGCGCAGAGGCAAGCAGCAGTACGTGGGCTTCAGTCCGCAGGACAAGTGGGAAGCGAAGCAGTTCTTTTCTGCACTGGACACTGAGAACTGCGGGGTGATTAGTCTGGACGACCTGTTTCAGCCGCTGCTGGCTTCGGGGATTGTGGATAGCAAGGCGCAGGTGCAGCACCTTTTCCCCAAAAGTCAGTTTGGAGCGGTTTTGGAGTTCAACGAGTTTCTTCAGCTCTTGGAAACTGGGCGAAATGACGTTTCCCCAGTCGGCCGACTCGTGAAGGAATACATATTCCGAAAGCCCGAAAGACAGCTACTGCCACACCAGCTCCTAATCAGCACCAGCCGCAGAAAACTAATGCTGCAGGCCTACCGCGGAGACACTCAGTCCTGCAAGGAAAAGGGACTCAAAGTCCTCAAAGCCTTTTCAGCGGAGTTGAAGACGGAACGAAGGCAGTCGATGGGGAAGTTGGAGCTTTTGGCGAGGAAGAAAGCGGAGTCTTTTCGTAGTTTTACCTACAGGCAGAAGGAGAAGAAGGTGGAGAGTCGGTTTCCCAGCTTGAGAGCCTATTCGCAGGTGTTGTAGAGAAAGGGAAGGATTGTAGTCTAGAAAGGGGGCGCAGGACGGTTTCTAGACTGAATTTGGCAGATAGTCCCTAAACTCAGGGTTATTACCCATCGTAGTCTCGCTCGTCCTATAGCTCTGCTTACTCAGGCCTGCCATTAGCCTTTTTTCTGCATGACTGGCTGCAATCCAAAGAAGCCGAAAAATTCCAAACTCGCCTTAATTAAGGTCTATTCCGCTACATGCGTCCCACGGCGGTGTATTCGCTTGTGCAGAGCGACTTGTGACTTCGTTCTAAAGCCAGCTTGGCAAATTGAACATTGGAACGCATGCCTGAAATTATGGGTAGCCTGGTGTTCTCGCAGGTT
>Ga0247837_1005441_pt1 | contig 19130 bp, 16 predicted proteins | sample LaCtaG_2_FD_187115 | JGI IMG/M metagenome (GOLD analysis project Ga0247837, IMG submission 187115) | Freshwater microbial communities from meromictic Lake La Cruz, Castile-La Mancha, Spain - LaCruzMarch2015_14.5m | ecosystem: Environmental > Aquatic > Freshwater > Lake | place: Spain: Castile-La...
CCTTTTTTTAAACGAACCCACATACAATAATCTTTATCAATTTCAATTCTTAACCAAGTTCCTTTTAAACAAATAATATCTGCATAAAATCTTTTTGCAATCGCATTTGGTCTTGAATTCCATAAACTTCTATAAATTTCATAAAAATGTTCACGAAAATAAATTCCTGGACTACGTACTAATTGATTAACAATAACTCTTGCTGACCCATTTAAGACAAAATGACCTCTTTTGGTCATTAAAGGTAGATGTGCAAAAAGCATCCATTTTAAAAGAATAATTTTTTTATTTCGATCTGTATATTGAACCGGCACGTAAAGTTTTGAAATATAACTTTTTTGATAAAAAACCGCTTGTTGGATAGTATAACAAGGTTTTGTTAAACGATAATATTCAGGGTAAAAAAAAATTTCAATATTTTTATGGATATTTGTTATTGGATTTCTTTTTGAAAATTCTTCAATGATACCTTTTTCTAAAAAATTTAAAAAACTTTGTCTTTGTATTTCAACAAAATCTGGTAAAAAATAACGACTTTTTTTTTTTTGCATAAATCAAAATTTATAACATATTCTCTTTTCTTATTTTAATGAAAAAAGACTAAAAAACATAAAAAAATTTATTTTATAAAAACTTACAAGAAGTTTTTTATTCTTTTAGAATCTAAAAATATTAAAATTAATATAGATTTTCAAATAAATTTGAAAATTAAATGACTTAAATAACAAAAATATATATATCTTTTATTTTTATGTTATAATAAAAATAAAATTTATTCCTACACTTGTGTTTTTTTTATATTTTTTTAGAAATATAAAATTTTTTAAAATCATTAAAACAATTCATTTAATGTTTTAAAAATTTAAAGCATTTTGTTTTTTTAAACAAGAGTTAAATAACTTTATCTTTATTCAAAGATGAAAAAAGGTTGGTTGGTTGGTATCAACGATTAATAAAATGAATCTTTGATTTTCTATTCGCTCCTTCTCGCTTCTTCGCTTCGCGAAGCGAAGAAGCGAGAAGGAGCGAAGAAAGAAGCGGTCGAATCGAATCGAAGATTCTAAGTATCGTTGATACCAACCAACCAAGTTGTAATCTTTGATTACAACCAACTTGAATTGAAGATTTTCAAAAAGGAATAAAAAATTGAATTTTTCCTAAAATCAAATAATTAAATTTATTAATTGATCGTTTTTTTTAACATAAGTCCACCCCAAAGGGTCCGTTTTATACGGAAAATTTTTATTTCATAACTAATTTAATTATAAAATAACTTTATTGGATTATTGGCACCTTACTTTATTTTGTTATTTTATTTTTTATTTTTAAAAAATAAATTTTATGATTATTTTTTATTTTTTAAAAATTTTTAAAAATAAGGTGTCCTATTCAAAATATTGATTTCAAAAATTTATGACAACAAGAAAATCAACTGAAGCCATTACTTATCCAATTTTTACTGTACGTTGGTTATCTATTCACGCATTAGCTGTTCCAACTATTTTCTTTTTAGGTTCAATTACAGCAATGCAGTTTATTCAACGATAATTTTATAATCAAACTTGAAATTTCGAATTTTCTCATTTTAAATTTATTTGCATCTTAGAATCTTTGATTATCGAAAATTTTTGATATCAAAAATCTTCGATATCGAAAATCCAAGATTTTCGAATCAAATTGAATCGAATCATAAAATATGAAAAGAGTTGGTATCGTTGATACCAACCAAGGCCATATTGTTGATACGGCCTTAGAATCGAAGATTCAAGTTGGTTGTAATCTTTGATTACAACTTGAATGTATTATTCTAAGAATCATAGATTCCAACCAAGATTTTAACATCAATGATACCAACGAAGGCCAAATTCATCATTCCAACCTAGTTGGGTTGATAATCTATCTGGTTATTAATAATGTTGTTATCAATAAACAATTTCATTGAGAAATGGAAAATTTTTATGTTTAGTTATATTTTTAAACTTATACGTCAAATTTTTTAGAACTAGGCTAGATTTTTTTAATATTAAATCAATTTTTCATTTTTTAAAAGTCTTTGATCCGCTTCTTTCTTCGCTTTGCTTCGCGAAGCGAGAAGAAGCGAAGAGAAAATCAAAGATTTTCGATAAGACTTCTTGATTTTAAAAAAAGAATATATTTCATTTTAAAATCAATAAAAGAAAATTAGAAACTAGACCTATTTATTTCTTCTCTTTCTATGGCTAGACCTAATCCCAATAAACAAGTTGTTGAACTTAACCGTACTAGTCTTTATTGGGGACTATTACTAATCTTTGTATTAGCAGTATTATTTTCAAGTTATATTTTTAACTAATTTTGTACAAATTGTTAATTAATTTTTTAAAATAAAAAATTAATAATCAATTCTTTCATTTTAATTTAATAACAATTAAATATGATTGATAAAAATTTTATCATATTTAAACAAATTGTTTAAAGTTAAAATAAATAAAATTTCTTTTTAATTATTTTTTTTTACAAAACATTAAAACAAAAATTCTTTATAAAATGAAATTTTATCCTTATGCATTTGTTTGTTGTGAATATTCATTTTTTTTTGAATATTCACATTTCCTTTATAAGGCAAAAATATTATATTTGTTTTTTAATTGAAGTTATTACAATTCTTTTTATAAAAAATAAAAAATGCTATAATATTTCTGTAGAAAAAAAATAAAAGGGGATATGGCGGAATGGTAGACGCTACGGACTTAAATTTGAATAATATTTTGAGCCTTTTTAAAGTCTTTTAAAAAGTGAAAGCTTTCAAAATCAGGAAATTTTATTTTTTCAATTAAGACTTAATAAGTTTTATTTAAAAATAAAAAATACTGAGCCAATGGATTATATAAATTGTATTCCTTGCTTGGTTGGTTGGTATCAACGATTCCAACCAACTTGAAGTTTCGAATTCGATTCGATTTGATTCGATTTGATTCGAAAATCTTTGATTTTCGATATCTTTGATTTTCTCTTCGCTTTGCTTCTTCGCTTCTTTTCTTCGCTTCGCGAAGCAATAAGAAAGAAAAGAAGCGAGAAGAAGCGGAATCTTTGATTCATTTTTATGAATTATGGATTCTAATAATCCTAGGTGCAGAGACTCAATGAAAGCTACCCTTTTCAAAAAAGGGTAAAGATAGAGTCCAAAATCTAAAATAAAAATGATTTTTGAAAATCCGTTGATCTTTGCGGTCGTGAGGGTTCAAGTCCCTCTATCCCCAGTTTAACTTTTTAGACGTTTAAAAAAACGTCTTTATTTTAAAAGAAATTCTTTTAAAGAATTTAAAGAAGTGAGATTTATATGTATATATAAAATTTATAAATTTGGATTTCTGACTTAAGTCGCAAGAAAATAGAATGTATTTAAAACATTTTTATTTCCTTTTCAACTTTTTATATTTAAACTAAAAAGGAATAATTTAAGAGATTTGTTTATGTTGAATTGTTTTTTATTTAAAAGAAAATCTTGTTTATCGAAAATCTTTGATATCGATTTGATCGATTTTCAATAATCAACAATTTTCTCCGCGAAGCGGTATCAAAGATTTTTGAATCGAAATGAACTTTAAAAAAAAAAGGTTTAAAAGCAACAAGAAAATAAATATTTTTTCATTTTTAGTAAAAAGATTTATCTTTTCAAAATAAAATTTCATACGAAGCTCTTTTTTATCTTAATTTTTTAGTTTAAAAACACAAAACAACAGGATTTTATATTTAAAAATAACAATTTTTTATTTTTTATGGTAGAACCTTTACTTTCTGGAATTGTTTTAGGATTAGTTCCTGTTACTATTGCTGGTTTATTTGTTACAGCATATTTACAATATCGTCGTGGAGATCAAGCCACTTGGTAAAAATTTTTTATTTGGCACCGTTTAATTTCTTATAAATCTTAAAAAAATAAAAGAAGTTGAACTGTGCCAAATCTTTGTAATATTTATAAGGAAAAGATTTCTTTATTATATTTATTTATATTTATTAAATTCTTTATACTTATAAAAAAATCTAATATTAACGAAAATTTCTTTTTTCTTAATATTTCTTAATAAATGAAAAATATAAAATATATATATATATTATTTTAAATGAATAATTTTATACAATTTAATGCTTCTAAGGTTAAGAAATATTTTTATATAAAAATATTTCTTATCGATTCATATAAATTTTTTAAAAATTTCAATAAGATTTATAATTTTATTATAAATGTATATAAATTATTTATATTTAAATATAATTAAAAAAAAATTTTTATATTTATACCTTTTTAATTTTATATTATTTTTTTACATATAAAAAATAATCATATCAAATAAAGATTATTTTTTTTGATATGATTATTTTTTATTAAAATTATTAAATTTTTTTATAAAAATTTACTTTTTAGTTGCTGATTTTGTTGACGCTAATTTCACTCCATATTTTGAACGACTTTGTACACGATTTTTAACACCTGCTGTATCTAAAGTTCCACGAACAATATGATATCTTACTCCAGGTAAATCTTTAACCCTTCCTCCTCTTACAAGAACAACTGCATGTTCTTGTAAATTATGTCCAATTCCAGGAATATAAGCAGTTACTTCAAATCCTGATGTTAGTCTAACACGAGCTACTTTTCTTAAGGCAGAATTTGGTTTTTTAGGAGTTACTGTATATACACGCAGACAAATTCCTCGTCTTTGAGGACAAGATTTTAGAGCTGGAGCTTTTGTTTTTTTTGTGATTTTTTTTCGAGCTGTTTTAATTAATTGTTGAATAGTAGGCATACTTATAAAAAACATTTTTTGAAAGAATTTCTTAAACCAAATTTGTTTCATATTAAAATTAAAGATTGGTTGTAATCTTTGATTACAACTTGGTTGGTTGGTTGGTATCAACGATACCAACTTGAATCTTCGATTCATTTTATGAATCTATGATTTGGCCTTGAATCTTCGATTCTAAGTATCAACGATTCAAGGAGGAAATAGATTTGACCTCTAAAGTAAAAATTACTTAAGATATTATATTTGGTTATTTGATCAAATCAAATGATATCAACTATATGAAATGAATTATTGATTTAAAAAATAAATTATATTTTAAAATATAATTAAGAATGGTTTCACATTTATTTTGAAAAAAATATAAATATTAATTAATTATTAAACTTACAAGTTTAATTTATATAATATATTTGCTTTTTTATTTATAAAATAAAGTACTCATTTATCTCATTTATAATGAGTATAAAATAATTATAAAATACTTATTTTAAAATATTGGTTGGTTGGTATCAACGATACCAACTTGAATCTTCGATTCTAAAATCTTCGATTCTAAGTAAAGGATATTAGGTCCCTGACCTTCTCTAATTTTTTTTGTTAAAAAAAAAAATTCAATTTTAATTTATTTTAGAAATTAAATAAATCTCTATTTGAAATTTAAAATTTCAAATTAAAGATTATTTAATTAAAATAATAAAACATTTTATAAAAGAAATAAAAGAATTTCTTTTATAAAATGTTTTGTTTAGTTATATAACTATTTTTTTATATAACTAAAATAATATAAAACGTTTAAAAGCTAAAAACTAATGGGTCTGGGAAAAAACGGTTAATTTCAATTAATAAAGCAGCTGTTACTGTAAACCAAGCAAACGCAACAACAGGAGCTGTAGATAAATAAGTTGTAAAATCTTTCATAAATTATTTTTTATATAAAATTCTATTTTGAATTGATTTCATTACAATTAGTGAAAAGAGAAAATGAATCCATTTAATTATAGATTAGACAAATTCATTTTCATTTTAAAAATAAAACTCTTAAAAATAAGAGCTTACATTTTTAAAAAACAAATTGTATTTATTTTTTATTTGAAAATCAATTAAAAAATTTCTCTTTCTTAGTTTTTTGAAATTTTAAATTTCAAATCTTTTTTTCTTAAAAAAACAAATTAAAAATAAATATTTATTAAGTTATGGTTGAAATCTCTGATTTGTCCTAGGTTGCAATGATGCATTTAGCCTTGGTTGGTATCGTTTATACCAACTTGAATCTTTGATTCTAAGGCCGTATGAACGATACTTAGAATCAAAGATTTTCTCTTCGCTTTGCGAAAGAAGCGGAATCTTCGATTCTAAGATACTTAAATAATTTTTTTATTTATAAAAATTTTTATAAATAAAAAAATTATTTAAAATATTACTAAGATATTAGTGGTGGTCTTCTAAAGCTTCTCCAATATAAGCACCAGCTAAAGTTGCAAAAACTAATGCCTGAATTGCACTTGTAAATACCCCTAATAACATAATAGGAATAGGGATAATTAAAGGTACTAAAGCAACTAAAACTCCAACAACTAATTCATCGGCTAAAATGTTCCCAAAAAGTCGGAAACTTAAAGATAACGGCTTAGTGAAGTCTTCAAGTACGTTAATTGGTAATAAAAAGGCTGCAGGTTGTACATAACGTTTAAAATATCCAAGACCTTTTTTACGGATTCCTGCATAAAAATATGAAATTGATGTTAAAAGAGCTAATGCTACTGTTGTATTAATATCATTTGTTGGCGCAGCTAATTCTCCATTTGGAAGTTCAATTAAATGCCAAGGTAATAATGCTCCTGACCAGTTTGAAACTAAAATAAATAAAAATACAGTCCCTAAATAAGGAACCCATTTTAAATATTCTTCTTCCCCAACTTGTGTTTTTGCTAAATCACGAATAAATTCTGTTACTAATTCAGTAAAGTTTTGGAACCCTTCTGGAGTTGATTTTAAATTGCTATTTCCTAAAAATGATAATGCAAAAATAACAGCTAATACAAACCAAGATGTCATTAAAACTTGACCATGTACTTCATAAGGTCCTAATTGCCAATAAAAATGTTGACCTACAGAAACTTCAGCAATTTCTGAAAATGGGTTTAGAAAAAATTCACTCATTATTTTAATTCTTTATTTTAAAATTTTTACTTTTTAAATTTTAAATAAAATCTTTTCTCATTGCTTTTTATTTGAAATTTTTATTTTGTTTTCATATACAATGATAGAATTATTTAAAAGTTAACAACCAAATTTTTATGAACTTTTCTTTGATTTAATTATAATAATTAACTTTATCAAAAAAAGTTCAAATAATTTTTTCAGGTCACTACGCAACCTACAAGAACAAAAATATTAAGAAAAAAATATATTATATATAAATTATATTTATTTTTTTATATTGTAATAATATTAAAATTTTATTTTTATTTGCATTTTTTTTTATAAAAGATATTTTTTTTTAAATAAACATATATTTGCTTTTATTTTTATAATATTTTTAATGATTTTTTTAAATTGTTGAAAAAAATCAACAATTTAAAAAAATCATTAAAATTTTTTTATAAAGATGAACCTAAGCCAACATATGAACCATAGAAGAAAATTGCTAATAAACCAATAGCAGCTGTTCCAACTAATGTACCAATTAACCATAATGGAATACGTCCAGTCGTTCCTGTATTAGACATAAATAAAAATGAAATCTAAAAATTTGCAGTAATATCAAAAACAAAAAAGTACATTCACTTTTTATGCAATTCTTTAATATAAATAAAATATAAAGAAAGAATAAAAACATAAAAAATTCTTTTGACTTTGAAAAAAATTTAAAATATTGTTTTTGGGAGCTTTGAAAAAAAAATGAAAATTTTAATGGATAAAAAAAATTTTTAAACAAATTCAATAAAGCAGCCAACTGTTTTTTAAGATTTAAATAAAATCGTATAAAAAATTGATAAATTGATTAAAAAAAAACACGAATGTACTCAATAAGTCTTTTTTATCTATAAAATAAGATTTATTTTGGAATGGATCCAATTAATTAAACGGTTAAAACCATAAATTGTAATGATTTTTTTGTTTTTTTCTTATTGAGCTTCCTTATACCTTAGTTTTAAACTAAAATCTAAAGTATAATCACGTTTCATACAAAAAAAATAACAAAAGTATTAAAAATTTGTATTTTTTAATCCTTTATTAAAGATAAAATCTTTACTTTTTTTAAATTATTATATTTTTTTATTAAAAAACAAACTAAAATTTTTATTTATCTTAATTATTGTTTTTTATTTAAAAAATATAATTAATAATTTTTAAATAAAAGTGGAAATTTAAAAATTTCTTTTCGAAAATCTTTGATATCGAAAATCGAAGATTTTCGAATCGATAAAAAGGAAAGCTTATTAAAGATTATCTTTAAAAATTTTATTTCTTAAAATTTGTTTTTTTATTATAAATAAAAATACAAAATGAAAAAAGATAAGCTTAGTAAATTGTTTTTAAAAACAATTTACCTTTTCTTAATTTAAGATATTTTTGTATGAATTCGTGTCGCACCCACTTAACCAAATAAAGATAACTCCTAATTGTCCAAAGTGTGCACTAAAAACTTTTCTTGAAATTTCTTCTAAATCACTTGTATGACTATCAAAGTCATGTGCATCTGCGTGAAGATTCCAAATCCAAGTTGTTGTATTTGGTCCTTTTGAAAGTGTTCTTGAAAAATGTCCAGGTTTAGTTGGGTTTATGATATTGAAATGAAAAAATGAATTAAACCTTATCATTGGATTTGTTCTTCCTTATTTGAAATTTTAAATTTCAAAGAATCATAAAATATGAAAAGAGTTGTAATCAAAGATTACAACAAAAGTCGATTAAATGAATTTTTATAATAAAATTCAAACAATTTTATTTTTTTGAAAAACACAAGCAAATTTTAAGTATTCAAATTTTTAATACAAATCCCCTAAGAACCATACATGCTCTTTTAAAAGCATATGGCTCACATACTCTAATTAAATAAAAAAATAGCCTTTTAAATTTATTAATTTACTGAATTGACCAATAAAAAGTTTAATAAAAATCTAAATTTTTTTATAAAAAAAAATGGTTTTATTCATCTTTTCGAAAATCAAAGATTTTCGAAATAAAAAGCTCCTTATTTTTTAAATAAAAAACTTAAAAATTGTTTAGAATCATAGATTCAAGGGAGAATATATCTTTTATTCTTTTATTTATAAAAGAATAAAAACTTTTTCAACCTAGATTATTTTAATATAAGTATTAAAAAAAGTTTTAAAAATATTATAGAATTATTTTAATATTATAACAAAAAAATTTATTTGTTATTCAATTTTTAGAAAAGGTTGGTTGGTATCAATGATACCAACTTGGGCCAAATCATAGATTTGGCCTTGAATCTGCGATTCTATTCGAAAATCTTTGATTTTCTCTTCGCTTTGCTTCGCGAAGCGATAAGAAGCGGAATCTTCGATTCTAAGTATCAACGATTCAAGGAAAAATTTAATATTTTTAATTATATAAAGATAAAGTCTTTATATTTTACAATAAAAAACTTTATCTTTATATAATTAAAAATAGAAAGTTACAATTTTTCATATTTTAAGTTGTAAACAACAACAAATAAAAATTGTATATGAAATCTTTCTGTAAAAAATTATAGAGCGTTACCACGAGGTAAAACTTCTTCTGGGAATACTAATTTCTCATGTGGTTGGTCTTGAGCCGCCATCCAAGCACGAATACCTTCGTTAAGAAGAATATTTTTAGTATAGAATGTTTCGAACTCAGGGTCTTCAGCTGCACGGATCTCTTGTGAAACGAAGTCATAAGCTCGTAAGTTTAATGCAAGTCCAACTACTCCAATCGCTGACATCCAAAGTCCAGTTACTGGAACTAATAACATAAAGAAGTGTAACCAACGTTTGTTAGAGAAAGCTACTCCAAAAATTTGAGACCAGAAACGGTTTGCAGTTACCATTGAATATGTTTCTTCAGCCTGAGTTGGGTTAAATGCACGGAAAGTGTTTGCACCATCTCCATCTTCAAATAAAGTGTTTTCAACAGTAGCCCCATGAATTGCACATAATAAAGCAGCTCCTAAAACACCAGCAACCCCCATCATATGGAACGGGTTTAATGTCCAGTTATGGAAACCTTGGAAGAATAAAATAAAACGGAAGATAGCTGCTACACCAAAACTTGGTGCAAAGAACCATCCAGACTGTCCTAAAGGATAGATTAAGAAAACTGACACGAAAACAGCAATCGGTGCTGAGAAAGCAATTGCGTTATAAGGACGTAAGTTTACAGAACGAGCAATTTCAAATTGACGTAACATGAAACCAATAAGACCAAATGCTCCATGAAGAGCTACAAAAGTCCATAAACCACCTAATTGACACCAACGTGTGAAATCTCCTTGAGCTTCAGGACCCCATAAGAATAATAAAGAGTGAGCCATACTGTTTGCTGGAGTAGATACAGCAGCTGTTAAGAAGTTACAACCTTCTAAATAAGAAGTTGCTAAACCATGAGTGTACCAAGAAGTTACAAATGTAGTTCCTGTTAACCATCCTCCTAAAGCAAAGTATGCACAAGGTAATAATAAAAGTCCTGACCAACCTACGAAAACAAAACGGTCTTGACGAAGCCAGTCATCTGCATCATCAAACCATGTACGTTTTTCTTGATATGAGCTACCAATCGCAATAGTCATTACGCGATCTCCAATTATAATTTTATAGAGTTCATCTTTACGTTCAAAAGAAAAAGTAAATTTATTAAAAATTAAAACCAATAATATATATATATTATAACATGAAATTTTTATTTATTAAATATTTTTATAAATAAAAATTTTTTAAATAATCTTAAATTTATGAAATGATTTTTTTTAATGGATTCCATTTTTGGAATATAACAAATTCGATTCGATTCGATTTGAAAATCTTTGATTTTCTCTTTGCTCCTTCGCTTCTTCGCTTCTTTCGCGGAGCGAAGAAAGAAAGAGAAGCGGTATCCAAGATTTTCGATATCGAAGATTTTCGATATCAAAGATTTTCAAAAAAATGCAATGTTTTTTTATTTTAATAAAAAATATAATATTAAAGATTTATTTCTTAAAAAAAACTTATTTTTTTTTAAGAAATAAATCTTTAATATTATATAAAAAAAAATTCTTTACGAATTTTTTTAATAAAACAAAATTTATTACATTTTATTTTATTAAAAATAAACGAGAGTTGTAATCAAAGATTACAACTAAGAATTAACCAACGGCAATAATACGAGCTAAGAAGAATGACCATGTTGTTGCAATTCCACCTAAAAGATAGTGAGCTACCCCAACAGCACGTCCTTGCGTAATGCTTAATGCACGAGGTTGGATTGCTGGTGCAACTTTTAATTTTGAATGTGCCCAAACAATTGATTCAATAAGTTCTTGCCAATAACCACGTCCACTAAATAAGAACATTAAACTAAATGCCCAAACAAAGTGTGCTCCTAAGAAAATTAATCCATAAGCAGATAAAGCTGAACCGTATGATTGAATTACTTGAGAAGATTGCGCCCATAAGAAATCACGTAACCACCCATTAATTGTATTTGCACTTTGTGCAAAGTTTCCACCTGTAATATGAGAAACTCCATTTGCTGTTACAGTTCCCCAAACATCTGATTGCATTTTCCAAGAGAAATGGAAGATTGCAATTGATAAAGAATTATACATCCAGAATAATCCTAAAAACACGTGGTCCCAAGCCGAAACTTGACAAGTTCCTCCACGTCCAGGACCATCACAAGGGAAACGGAATCCTAAATTTGCTTTATCAGGAATTAATCTTGAACTACGTGCGAATAGAACCCCTTTTAATAAAATTAACACTGTTACGTGAATTGTAAAAGCATGGATGTGGTGCACTAGGAAATCAGATGTTCCTAAAGAAATTGGCATCATAGCAACTTTTCCTCCAACAGCAACAACATCTCCTCCCCAAGTTGCACTTGTAGCTCCTAAAGCATTTGGAGCTGTTAGTTGTGGCGCTAAGAAATGTGTTTTTTGAATCCATTGTGCAAAAACAGGTTGTAATTGAATTGCAGTATCAGAGAACATATCTTGTGGTCTTCCTAAAGCACTCATTGTATCATTATGGATATAAAGACCAAAACTATGGAATCCTAAGAAAATACAAACCCAGTTTAAATGAGAAATAATTGCATCTCTGTGACGAATTACACGGTCTAATAAGTTATTGTAGTTATTTGTAGGATCGTAATCACGAACCATAAAAATTGCTGCGTGAGCCCCAGCCCCTACAATACAAAAACCTCCAATCCATGTATGGTGAGTGAAAATCGATAATTGTGTTCCATAATCTGTTGCTAAATAAGGATAAGGTGGCATTGAATACATGTGATGAGCCACAATAATTGAAAGCGAACCAAACATTGCTAAGTTAATTGCAAGTTGAGCATGCCATGAAGATGTTAAAATCTCATAAAGACCAACGTGTCCTTCTCCTGTAAATGGACCTTTGTGAGACTCTAAGATCTCTTTAATCGAATGCCCAATTCCCCAGTTAGTACGATACATATGTCCTGCAACTAAGAATAAAACAGCAATTGCTAAGTGGTGGTGAGCTGTATCACTTAACCAAAGACCTCCAGTAACAGGGTTTAATCCTCCATTAAAAGTAAGGAAATCACTGTATTCTCCCCATTGTAATGTAAAGAATGGTGCTAATCCTTTTGCAAAACTTGGATAAAGATCTGCCATAATTTGACGATTCAGTAATAAATCGTGTGGTAATGGAATTTCTTTTGGATCTACTCCAGCATCTAATAATTTATTAATTGGAAGAGAAACGTGAATTTGGTGTCCAGCCCAACTTAAACTACCTAATCCTAATAAACCAGCTAAGTGGTGGTTTAACATTGATTCTACATTTCTAAACCATTCTAATTTAGGTGCAGCTTTATGGTAATGGAACCAACCAGCAAAGAACATAGCAGCAGCCATTACTAATCCTCCAATTGCTGTTGTATATAATTGGAGTTCACTAGTAATCCCACTTGCTCTCCATAATTGGAAGAATCCTGAAGTAATTTGAATCCCTTGGAATCCTCCTCCTACATCACCATTTAAAATTTCTTGTCCAACAACTGGCCAAACAACTTGTGCACTTGGTTTGATATGAATAGGGTCACTTAACCAAGCTTCGTAATTTGAAAAACGAGCTCCATGGAAATACATAGTTTGGTAAAGTTCAATAAATTTTATTAACTTTCCAGTCAATCCGTGCATGCAATTTCCATTGCACACGGCTTTCATTCGTGTTATTCCTTTTTTTATTTAACATTTCATAGTTAAAATATATTATTTTAACGACTCAACCTTTCTCTTTCGCAAAGCGAAGAAGCGGATCAAAGATTATCGAAAATCAAAGATTTTCTTGCGAAGCGGATAGAATCGAAGATTCAAGTTGGTTGTAATCAAAGATTACAACTTGAATCTATGATTCCAACCAAGTATGGTGGATGAAATTTAAAACATCTTGATTTGTGTTTAAAAGTTTTTTCTGAAAAAAAAAATTCAGGTTAAACCCTCTGATTTTAATTCTTTCAATCGCAATGGCAATTTTTCTCCCCAGGTAGGACTTGAACCTACGACCTATCGGTTAACAGCCGACCGCTCTACCACTGAGCTACTAAGGAATTAATATTTTTAGAATCATAAAATATGAAAAGAGTTGGTTGTAATCAAAGATTACAACTTGAATCTTTGATTCTAAGTATTAATGATTCATTTAATGAATCAAAGATTACAACCTTGCGATTTCTAGTAGAACTAGTAGAAATTACCATACGATTCAAAAATCTTCGATTTTCTCTTTCTTTCGCAAAGAAAGAAGCGGGTGGATGCAAAAACCCATTGTAGCTGAAACGGCCCTGTGTTGGTATTGTTGATACCAACAGATCACATCAAAGCCTAATGTTATTGTTATTGAGTTAAATCTAATGATTTAACCCTTTTTAATATTATATTGTTTTTTTTATTTTTTGTCAAGATTAAAAAAAAAAGCAACAATTTTTATTTTAAAAATTGTTGCTTTTTTTAAATTAAATTAATTTTACAATTCGAACTAAACCAAAATAAAGACCTAAAGTAAAACCTAAAGCAACCGCTAATAAAGCAACATAACTTGTAATTGTTAACATAATTTTATTTTTATCTAAAAATATTTATTCACTATTTAATATCTTTAATAAGATTAATTAAAAGGAATTCAGAAGCTATATTGAAAATTATTTTTAACCTATGAAAAATTAGTATGATAGACCCATACTTCTTGTACTTTCTGCCCCTAAATAAACTCGAACACTTAAAAAGTCAGTAGGACAAGCTGTTTCACAACGTTTACAACCTACACAATCTTCTGTACGAGGAGCTGATGCCATTTGGTTTGCTTTACAACCGTTCCAAGGAACCATTTCTAAAACATCTAAAGGACAAGCTCGAACACATTGAGTACAACCAATACAAGTATCATAAATTTTAACAATATGTGACATTTTTAAAAGAATTTTATGGAATTTAATTCAAAAAAAGATCGAGAATTTCAAAATATAAATATATAAACAAAAACTTTTTTTAATATATTATATCATAATATATTTTAAAAGTTCAATTCGCTTCTTTCTTTCGCGAAGCGAAGAAGCGAAGAAGCAAAGTGAAGAAAAAAGTGAAGAAAACAACTAAAAAAAATTAAACTGATCAACTTTTGCAGGAGCAGGATTTGAACCTGCGACCTTAGGATTATGAGCCCCACGAGCTACCAGACTGCTCTATCCTGCTTTTTCTTTGCTTCTTCTCGCTTCTTTCTTTCGCGAAGCGAAGAAGCGAAGAAAAAAGCGAAGAAATAAAATGGAAATTTTGGTTAAAATTATCCTTTTTTATTTAATAATAAATCTTTATATTATATATATAATAATATATTTTTTTTTATTTTTTGTCAATTATATTTAACAAAGTTAAATATCTAACTTTGTTAAATATAAATTTAAAAATTTATATTTTTATATTTATCTATTTATGTTATAATATAATAAAAAGTATGAAGTTATAGGTTAAAAATAGAAATAAAATAATAAATAATTATGAAATTAGCATATTGGATGTATGCAGGTCCAGCACATATGGGAACTTTAAGAGTAGCAAGTTCATTTAAAAATGTCCATGCAATTATGCATGCTCCTTTAGGAGATGACTATTTTAATGTAATGCGCTCTATGTTAGAAAGAGAAAGAGATTTTACCCCTGTAACCACTAGTATTGTTGATCGTCACGTGTTAGCTCAAGGATCTCAAGAAAAAGTGGTTGAAAATATTACACGTAAAGATAAAGAAGAACATCCTGATTTAATCTTATTAACACCAACTTGTACATCAAGTATTCTACAAGAAGATTTACAAAATTTTGTAAATAGAGCTTCATTAGAATCAAGTTCTGATGTTATTTTAGCGGATGTAAATCATTATAGAGTGAATGAACTTCAGGCAGCAGATCGAACTTTAGAACAAATTATTCGTTTTTATATGGAAAAAGATAAAAATAAAAAAAAGGTTGAAATGGAAAATATTAATTCAAATAACCCATTGTTGAGATCAAAGATCTCAACTAAGAAAGAAGAAACTGAAATAATTGAAAAAACAGAAAAACCGTCGGTTAATATTTTAGGAATCTTTACTTTAGGATTTCATAATCAACATGATTGTAGAGAGCTTAAACGTTTATTAGCTGATTTAAATATTGACATCAATCTAGTTGTACCTGAAGGAAGTTCTGTCCATGAATTAAAAAATTTAACAAAAGCATGGTTTAATATTGTTCCTTATAGAGAGATTGGATTAATGAGTGCAGATTATTTAGAAAAAGAATTCAAAATGCCTTTTATATCAATAACTCCAATGGGGATTCAACAAACATCGCAATTTATTCATCAGATTCAACAAATTTTGGAGAATTTAATCGGTTCATTCGCTTCGCGTAACATGAATAAACAAACGATTTTTTTAAATAAAAATAATAAACCGTTAAATATGTTGCAAGAAACAGGTGATTTAACAAATTTTTATAAATCATATTTGGATAAACTTTTTTATAAAAATTATATTCAAAAACAAACACAATTTATTTCACAAGCTGCATGGTTTTCTCGTTCAATTGATTGTCAAAATTTAACAGGTAAAAGAACCGTTGTTTTTGGGGATGCAACACATGCAGCAGCCATGACAAAAATTTTAACAACAGAAATGGGACTTCAAGTTGTTTGTGCAGGAACCTATTGTAAACACGATGCCGATTGGTTTCGTGAACAAGTTTTAGGTTTTTGTGATCAAGTTTTAATTACTGATGATCATACAAAAGTAGGAGATATGATTACTCGTTTAGAACCATCAGCAATTTTTGGAACTCAAATGGAGAGACATATTGGAAAAAGACTTGAAATTCCTTGTGGAGTTATTTCAGCTCCAGTGCATATTCAAAATTTTCCTTTAGCTTATCGTCCATTTTTAGGTTATGAAGGAACAAATCAAATTGCTGATTTAGTTTATAATTCTTTTACTTTAGGAATGGAAGATCATTTATTAGAAATTTTTAATGGTCATGATACTAAAATGGTCCAAAAGGATTCTTCGAATAAACAAGATACAAAACTACAATGGTCTGAAGACGCTTTAAAAGAACTTTCTGCGGTTCCAGGTTTTGTTCGTGGAAAAGTAAAACGAAATGTTGAAAATTTTGCTTTAGAAAACAATCATTCTTTAATTACTATTGAAATTATGTTTGCAGCAAAAGAAGCAGTCAATGCTTAAAATTTATTATTACTTTTTGATTTTTCTGATTCTAAAATTTAATTTTTTTCATGTTACTATGAGTCTAGAACTTGTTATTCAACTTGCTAGTTTAATTTTAATTGTTGCAGCTGGTCCAATTGTTGTTGTTTTATTATCAGCTCGCGGTGGAAATTTATAATTTTATATAAAAATTGATTTATAAATTAAAAAATAGAAAATCTATTTTTTTAATTTATAAATCAATTTTTTTAACTTGCAAAATTCTATAAAATTTATTATATTATAATATATTTATTTTTAAATTTTAATTAAATTCTTTTATTTTTTACAAACAAAAAATTTGTGTTTTTAAATTCAGGGTTACTAACTCAATGGTAGAGTACTCGGCTTTTAACCGATTAGTTCTAGGTTCGAGTCCTAGGTAACCCAAAAATTTTATATCTTCTAATTTTTATGGATATTTTTTTCCTTAAAAAATATTTATAAGACTTTATTTTTATAAAATAAAATGTTACAATTATTTTATAATAAAAAATAAAGAAATCATAAAAAAAAATGGCGGGCGTAGCCAAGTGGTAAGGCAGTGGATTGTGACTCCACCATTCGCGGGTTCAACCCCCGTCGTTCGCCCATTTAAATCTCAATTATATATATATATTTATAATAAAAAAAATAAAATAACTTCACCAAATAAATCAAAAAGTTTTATTATATTCAATTTTTATTTTTCGGAAAGGGAGGGATTCGAACCCCCGGTGACCGTAAAGCCACGCTGGTTTTCAAAACCAGAGCATTCAACCACTCTGCCACCTTTCCAATATGTTTATATGTTTTAAATATTATAACATAATTAATGAAAAAAGCAATTTTTTTTATCTATTATTTAAGATGTTTGAAAAAATTCAAACATCTTGACTTCAATAAGTAAGCTAAATTTTTATGTTAATATGTACTTTCTTAGAAGCGAAGAAAGAAAGAGAAAATCTTTGATTCATTTTATGAATCGTTGATACTTAGAATCAAAGATTATCGAAAATCAAAGATTTTCTCTTCGCTTCTCGAAAGAAGCGGATAGAATCGAAGATTCAAGTTGGTTGGTATCAACGATACCAACCAACCAATCATTAAATACAATTGAAAATAAAATATTTAATTTATTGAATCAAATTTGTAAAAAAAACTGAAACAAATTTGATTCAATAAATTAAACATAAAATAAATTAACGGCCTCCGCTTACAACTTTTACAACTTGGAAACGAGCTTTTGCACGTTTAAATGCAAAATTTGCTTCTACTTTTTGTTTAACCCCTTCGGCTGTTTCTAAATTTTTTTTTGCAATTTCAAATGAATTTTTAGCTTCATCTGCATCAATTGTTTCAGCAGCTTCTGCTTCGTTTGCTAAAATTGTAATTTGATTTCTTTTAACAACAGCAAATCCTCCCATAATTGCAACTGAATTCCATTGTTCTTTTGTGCGGATTAACATGGCTCCAACATCTAAACCAGTAATAATAGGGGCATGGTTTTTTAAAACGCCCATTTCCCCTGTTTCTGTTGGTAAAATAATTTCTTCAGCTTGTCCGTTCCAAAATGGGCGTTCAGGTGTTAAAATTGAAATTTGTAAACTCATTATTTTAAATTTTTTATTTTAATTTACTTGTTAAATATTCAGGTCTATACTTAAGATTTTTATACTTTTTTATTTAAAAAATATAAATAAATGTTCTCGATTCGATTCGATATCAAAGATTATCGAAGATTTTCGATAATCTTTGATTTCAATTCAAAGATTGGTGTAAAAAAATCATATTTAATTAACAGATTTAATTAATATGATTTTTATATAATTTTTTATTTTTAGTTTTAATATTTTTTGAATTAAACAACTGTATTTAAAACATTTAAAATAAGTTGTGGACGATTTGAATACATTGCATTATTGGCAGCAATTTTATGTAATTCTTCTTTTTTCTTAATTGCATTTCCTTTTTGTTCATATGCATCTAAAATTTCAGACTTAAGTTTAGAAACCATTCCTTTACTTGATTTTTTTTCACAAGATTCTAAAATCCAACGTAAAGCATTTGCTTGTCCTCGTTCAACTGAACGTAAAACTTTTGGAACCATTTGTACAGAACCTGCTCTACGTCTTGGTTTTACTTCAACTTTTGGCATTACATTTTCTAAAGCTAGGTCAAAAACTTCAACTGGATTTTTTTGGGTTGTTTCTCCAATTTCTTTTAATGTTGTATAAACAATTTTATACGCTAAAGATTTTTTTCCACTCTTCATGACACGATTTACTAACATATGTACAGAAGTACTATTATAAACTGGATCTGGTAATAATACGCGTTTTTGCTTAATAGGTCTACGAGGCATAAATTTAATAATAAAAAAAAATTATTTATAAAAATTTT